>ERZ761602.7126-NODE-7126-length-12051-cov-9.852618_pt1 | contig 12051 bp, 5 predicted proteins | sample MGYA00512165_ERZ761602 | MGnify/ENA primary metagenome ERZ761602 (study PRJEB28899, sample SAMN02445085) | bioreactor sludge metagenome | biome: EBPR sludge; isolation source: Thorneside wastewater treatment plant | place: Australia: Brisbane, Thorneside... | reverse complement strand
AAATCTCACCAAGCAGTTGATACTTTCGTCGAATCATTTGTTCGGCGGTGCCATTTATGCCACCTGTTTAGCATCTGTGGCTATTTTGTTCAACTTATTTGCGGACAGGCACTTACTTGCCGCTCGAAGGTGAGCGTCAGCGACAGTACACCGACCCCGTAAGGGGCGAGGAACAGTTCGATGCCGGGAATCACGGCGAGCGTGGCGCTTACGATCGCCTGGGGGGTGCAGAGCCGAATCCGGTGGCGGAACCAGCGCTGGATGAGGTCGGGGTTGACCTGCCGATAGATGAGGCCCTGCTGTTCCCCGCCAAACAGTAATTGCCGGACCGGTTCGAGAAAATCGCGGTCGTCATACCGGGTGCGACCGGCCTGCCAGACCGGGTGAGGGTCGTGGACCCGCGTTTCCAGGCGCTGGGCAACGGCCTGCTGCTGGCGGCGCGCGAAATGAAAGGAATAGAGCAGCCGGCACTGCAGGTGGCCGGGAGGGAGAATCAAAGGATCGGCTTCCATGGAGGTTCAGTCCGTCAAGGTGATGAAGAAATCAGGGTGATGAAGAAACAAGGGCGATCCGGGCGGGGGGAACTCATCACGGGTTCTCCGCATGCGAACGGCGAAGGAGGTGTTCGATCTTCGCCAGGTCGGGATGATCGATTCCCTTGGCTCGCAATTTCTGGAAGTCCGCCCGCACGGCTTCGGCGAAGGTTTTTCCGTCGGGCAGCTTCACGTCCTGGTTTTCGGTGTAGATTGCCAGGGCTTTGGCGTATTGGCTGTCGAACAGATAGCCATGAGCCAGGTTAATCCGTATCCACACTCGAGTCGGGTCGATTTCCAGACCGCGACGGGCGGCGGCAATGGCGTCCTGGGGGCGTCGGGCGAACAGTTCAAGCCAGGCGAGGTTGCCATAGCTCTCCGCCAGGGCGCTCTGGTACTTCGACACTGCGGGATAATTCCGCACCAGCGGTTCCAGCAGGTCCACGGCTTTCTGGTACGCCGCCCGCGCCCCCACCGCGTCATCCATGTCGCGGAGTAGGTGGCCGAGGTCGGTGTAACTCGCCGCTAGCCTGTTCCGGTACTCCGGTACCTCGGGATAATCCCGCACCAGCGGTTCCAGCAAGTCTAGGGCCCGCTGGTAGGCCGCCCGCGCCCCAGCCGCGTCGCCGGCGGTGGCGAGCAGGTTGCCGAGGTTGTAGTGGCTCTTCGCCAAACCGATCCGGTACTCCAGATCCTTGGGGTAATCGCGCGCCAGCCGCTCCCGTAGGTCTAGGGCCTTTTGATACGCTTCCCGTGCTCCGTCGGTATCACCGATGTTTCCGAGCAGGGTACCGAGGTTGGTATAGGTCGCCGCCAGATCGTTCGAATATGCCGGCCTGGGGTAATCGCGCGCCAATTGTTCACGCAGGTTCAGAGCCTTTTGGTACGCTTCCTGCGCCAGATCCTTCTTTCCACTGCCGGCGAGCAGACGACCGAGGAGGTTGTAGGTCATCGCCAAGTTGCTCCGATGGTCCGGCACCGCAGCATGGTCCCGCGCCAACGGTTCCCATAGGTCGATGGCCTTTTGGTACGCTTCTCGCGCCTCGGCAGTATTGTTGGTGTCTTTAAATAGCTCACCAAAGTAAGCGTAGCTCATCGCCAATTTTGCTTGGTATTCCAGTTCCTTGGGGTAATCGCGCGCCAATTGTTCACGCAGGTCTAGGGCATTTTGGTACGCTTCTTGCGCTGCGGCAATTTTGTAGGTGTCCTTAAGCAGGACACCGAGGTGGTAGTAGCTGGTCGCCAAGTCGCTCCGGTACGCCGGCACCTCGGGATGCTCGCGCGCCAATTGTTCACGCAGGTCCAGGGCCTTTTGATGTGCTTCCCACGCCCCAACAGTATCCTGGCGGCTGGCGAGCAGATAGCCAAGGTTGTTATAGATCATCGCCAAATCCTTTCGGTACATCGGCTCCTCGGGGCACTCGCGCGCTAGTTGCTCCAACAGGTCCAGAGCCTTTTGGTACGCTTCCTGCGCCAGGTCCTTCTTTCCATCGCCGGCGAGCAGAAGACCGAGGTGGCGATAGCTGATCGCCAGGCCGCTCCGGTACTCTGGCACCTTGGGGTGCTCGCGCGCCAGCGTCTCAAATTGGGCAATGGCTTGCCGAAAGGTCACATCTGCGTCGCGTTCTCCCAATGATCGCCGGATAATTCCGACTTGCCGAGCGGCAGCGGCAAGTCCTGCTTGTATGGCCGGATCTTCCGCCCGCTGTTCGGCGAGGCCTCGGAAAAAGCTGAGGGCTTTTTCCAGGAACTCCCGGCGCAGGGGTTCCATTCGTGGTTGGTTGAGTAGGGTGGATTGGCTCACCTGGGTATAGAAATCATCCACGGCTTCCCACGCTAGCTTGAAGTTCGCCGCAGCCTGCATCTTCTGGCGCTGGGCCTCTTGCCACTGTACGAAGCTGAAGAGGCCGAAAGCCAGGACGACCGTGAAAACGGTGGCTCCCGCCCAGAAGCGCAGGCGCTGGTGTCGTCGCGCCCGGCGCTTGCTCAGTTCCACCAGTTCGGCCAGTTCGCCGCGCAAGGCCAAACGGTTTTCGTAGGGCGCGAGGCTAGTTAGCAAATCGACTTCCAGCAGCCGTCCATGCCGCTGATATTCGCGCAGCCGGCTTTCCAAGGTTTGACGCAGGTCGGCCAGTTCCTGTTCCAGGCCGCTCATCCACTGGCGGATCTGCTGCGCGAGGGCGTCGTGGCGCAGCTCGTACCAATGCTGGTCCGGGTCTTCGCGCACCAGCCGGTCATCGATCAGGCGCCGCAGTAGTTCGGCCACCCGGTCGTCCGCCAATTCCGGGCCAAACTGCTTGGCCCGGAGGGCGACGTCCGAAAGCGTGCCCCATTGCCGTGTACCCTCGGCGGTCACCAACGCCTTGAGAATCTGCCGGGCTGCTTCGGTCGCCTCCGTATAGCTCTGCACACGCTCTTCCAGAAACCGCCCCAGAATGGTTTGGACCTGGCCCAGTTCCCGGTAGGCACCGAGCGTCAAGCGAGGATGTGCCGGCGTCTCGGCCAGCGCCTTGCGGTAGAGCGAATCAAGCACCACTTGAAAGATGGGCAACTCCACCTCGCCGCTGCCCCCGCTCAGATCGGCGAGGATGTGCGGAACCAACTCCTCTTCGAGAGTCACACCGCAGATTTCGCAAGGCCCGACAATCGCCGCTTCGGCGTCGGTTCGAGCCAGATGGCGAATCCACAATCGATTGCGGAACAGCCCCGGCCAGTAGGGTTCCAGTTCGGTCGCCCGCGCCAGGTATTCCTCGCGCAGCCCGATCACCAGCCGGAAATTGCCGTTCTGGTCCAATCCGTCCCGCACCGCCTGGGCGAAGGCTTGCCGCACGCTCGCCGGCTGGAACAGGAAGAACTCCTCGAACTGATCGAACACCAGCACCAGGGTTTTGTTCTTCTGCTCGATGACCGCTCGCACCTGCTGGCTGAACCCCGCCGCAGGTTCTTCGTACCCCAGGACGCGGTGTAGCGCCCACCGCACCGCCTCGAATGGGTCTTGAGCCGTGCGCACCGTGACGAACAGCGCCTCCTCGGCCGGAATTTCGCTGCGCAAGCCGCATTCGATCAGCGAGGTCTTGCCGGTACCCGATTCCCCGTACACCAGCAACACTCGGCTCCGGTAGAACCGGGCGTACAGGTCGCGAATTTCGTTATCGCGCCCGAAAAACAGCGGACGGTCCGCCGCGCTGTAGGCATCCAGAAACTTGAAAGGAGCGCGCAGCTGAGCCGGCTCGGCCGCCAGACCAGCGAACAGGGTCTCGAGGCTGTCGTTCTCGTTCACGGGAATCCCCTCAGGCCGATGCCGGCGACGCAGGCGCGGTTTCGCCGAACACCGTCAACAGCACGGTCAATTCTTCCGCCAGGTAAGCAGCCCGCTCGGAGGCACTTGCTTCAAAGCTCCCGCCGTGTTTACAGGCCGTGTAATCGGCCCGCTCGGGGCTTTTCATGCCGTTGTAGAAAAACAGATCAGGCGCCTTACCCGCCGCCGCTTCGTACACCAGCAGCGGGTCCAGGTTGAGCGACCGCCCGCTGTCCCGATGGCGCAGGATCACCGCATGAGAATCAAGGGGGAAGGTTTGTTCGCTGCGGTCGCCTTCGAAATCGTCCGAATTGCCGATCAGTTTCTTAAACCGGTGGCGGAAGTGCGGGTCGTGGCGGCGGTATTTGAAGACGTCGATCTCGCTGATGAAGGTCAATTCGTAGTCCAGCAGAAACTCCAGCGCCTCCAGCACGGTGTCCAGATGAGCCTGCGCCCGACCGCACAATTCCTGGAATTCGTGGACGTGCATGGCCTTGATCTTGTCATGGCTAAGCCCGTTGCGCAGCGTGAGCAGTTCGCCCAGCGCCTTCACCGCCGCGCTGTCGGTCGACGGGGGATCGAAAAAGAAGGAACCCATTTCGGGCATCAGCAGGGTTGCCTGTTCCGCCAGCAACCAACGCAGACTTTCCCGCGCCAAATGCAGCCAGGTTCCCCAGGCGATGCGTTCGAACCGCAGCTTGAAATCCGCCTGTAGCGAGCGCGGCGAGGTACGCTGGCTGGATTCGGCAAAGTCCCGGGCCTGGCACAGGTTCACCACGCCGAGGAACCGGGTAATCCCTTCGCCGGTGCTCAGCAAATACCGCAGCCGGTTCGGGCCGGGGTCCAGACACTCATCCGTCCGCAACTTGACGAATATCGCGGCGATGGGATAGGGAAACCCGTTAATGATTTCGCGAGCGTAGCGGTCTTTCATGGCAATGCCTTCACCGCCTCCAAACCTTTTTTCCCAATTTCTGTTTCCGTTCCCTCGCCGACGACAACCAGCGTTTCAGCGCGATGTGGATCAAGCCGATCAACACCCCCGCCGTGCTGAGATAAAACCCGACCTGCGGCCAGCCCTCGCCGAGCCAGGGTTTTAGGAAACCGGTCAGCGCGCCGCTGACGAAGAAGGGCAAGCCGATAGTCGAGAGGATGTAGGCGAGGCGCTGGGTTTCCAGGGTGCTGGCGGTGCGGATAGCGTCTTCCAGTTGGGCCACACGGGCGGGCAGGTTCTTGAGGGCGTCGCCGAGACCCCAGCGGCTGTCCAGCGCGGCGCGGAAGGCATGCACGTCGGCCCAGTGACTGCCGGACTGCGCTTGATGGCCAGCCTCGGTCAACCGGCCGCGCAGGAAGGTGAGATCGCCCAGCACGGCGGCGGCGGGACGAGCGTTTTTACCGGTGGCGCGCTCCCGAAATAGCTCATCCAGCGCCCGTTCCACGTCCCGCACCGTGCCGAGAAGCTGGAAGGCCCGCTCGAATTCCGCGCCGAGTTGTTCCAATCGAAAGTTTTCGGGGCGCCAGTCGTCGAAGACCAGGGCGCCCCGATCGTGGACGATGGCGAAGCCGCCGTGCAGGGGCATCACGCCGAATTCGTCCGGCATCGGCAGGTCTTCGACCGCGATCGGTCGCGGTTCGTCCCGGCGGGCGATGAGGGCGGCCAGGTAGCGCCGCGCGCTGGGCAGGTCCAACAATTCGCCCGATTGGGCAGCATCCCTGGGCCAGCGCATCGCCAGCCAGTACTTGGTGATGGCGTAGTCGCCGCCATCGTAGCGGTGCGCTTGCCGCCCACACGCCGCCAGCGAAACCGGCGGGCCGCCGTGCAGGGCGTCTTCGACGTGCAGGTGGCGAATGGGATTGTACACCCGCCAGAGGGCGTTCACCACGTCGGTCCATTCCAGCCGGCTGCCGAGTTGGCCGTCCGGCAGCCGGCGGGGCGCGCCGAGCAGGGTGTAGCGGCCCTGATCGTCCCACCAGGGTTGGGTATAGCCGGTGCCGGAGGGATAGCTGGCGATCGAGCGTGGGTTTTCGGTGGGACGTTGCCCGGCCCATCGTTCATTTTCCAGCCGTTCCAGTTCCACCCACAGGTCATACAGGTTCAGGCCGGTCAGCGGATTGACCGACACCACCTGATCATCGCCGGTGCCCTTGAGGCGCGAGTCCGGCCGGTAGACGCCCATGACGGCGAAGCCCTGGCCGGTGAAGCTGTGGGTCCGATCCCCCCGGGCGAACAGCTTGCGGGCGCCGTTGGGCCAGGTTTCCACGGTGAGATAGGCATCCGCCAACACCTCCCGGCGCGGTTCCGGACCGGCCACCGGCATGAGCAGTTGCAGGCAAATCGAGCGCGGCAGGGAGCGTTGATAGTCCTGCTCTTCGTGGTGCAGCAGGGCGGCGGCACGGCGGTAGGCGTCCAGTTCCCACCGCTCCAGCACGGCGTCCGGGTCGCTGTCCTGCACTAACAGCGCGGCAGTGAAGTTCAGCGCCGCGCGCCAGGCCTCCGCGAAGTCGTAGGTGTGGCGCGGATCCAGCGCTTCCGGGGCGAAATAGCTGTGCGACAGGGCGGAGAGCAGCGCTGCCCAGGAAGTATGCGGATCGCCGGCCACCATCCCCGTCAGTTCCCAGCGCCGTGCGGCTTCGACCCAGCGGGCGATGTCGGGCTGGCGAAATTCCTCCGCCGCGACGCCGTTGACACGCGCCAGCCAGCATAGCAGGGCGAGCACCGAATCGGGGGCGGCGTCTTCCACCACCAGAGTGAAGGCGTCCAGGCGTCGGTCGAGCGGCGTCGCTGCATCCCACACGGCGGACCAGTGCGCCGCCAGTTCCGGCGGCGGGTCGAGCACCAAGTCGGTCACCGTGGCCGGATCGGTCGCCAAGCCGAAGCACCGGGCCAGGTCCTTGTTGTTCAGGCAGATGCCGGCGTGTTCGAGCGGTTGTTCGAGTGTGCCCCAGGTGCCGACGCCGATAAGGATTTGATTCGGTTCCGCTTGGCGGCAGTGAGGATTGAAGTGGACCTGTTCCGGGCGGAGCCGGGTGATGTATTCACGGAGAACGTCATGAAGTCGCATGGGGATTCGTTCCGATGAAAATGGCTCAAGGAGGAAGATTCGTTCATTCCCAACCGAAAACCTCTTTGACGGATGAGGCGTCCTCGCCCAGGGCTTCCAGCAGGCGGGCGCGCTGTTGGGTATCCAGGGCATGAACCGCCTGCGCCCAATCCTCCACGACGGATTGCCACGGCGGTTCCTTTTCGCCTTCCTGATCGGCCCAGGCCGTTTGCAGACCGTTATAAAACATCAGAAATTGCATGAGGCTTTGGGCGGCTTCGGGCCAGCGCCCCAAATCCCGGAAGCCGCCGAACTGCCCCGCGACCGCTGTGAGGAGCGGCGTGCCGGACGATAGCGCGTTCTGCTGCTCGATCTGGTTCAGATAGATTTGCGCGGCTTGCGCCCAGTCCGTCACGGCTTCCTCCAGGCGGCTAGACTTTTCCAGAGCTATCCCACGGTTCAGATAGGCGGCAGCCAAGTCATTGGCCCAGGCCGGCGGCCACTCCGCCCCCAGCCGGGTCCGCAGCGCTTCCCGGAGTGCGATGGCGGTATCGTAGTCGGCCAGCGCCCCACTGAGATTTTGGCCAGCGCTGCGTGCAATGCCCCGGTTCAGATAGGCGGCAGCCAAGTCATTGGCCCAGGCCGGCGGCCACTCCGTGCCCAGCCGGGCACGCAGCGCTTCTCGGAGTGCGATGGCGGTATCGTAGTCGGCCAGCGCTCCGCCAAGATTGGAGCTGTCGTCGCGTGCGTTGCCTCGGTTCATGTAAGCCATAGCCAGATCGTTGCCCCATTCCGACGGCCACTCCGTTCCTAGCTGGATGCGCAGCGCTTCCCGGAGTGCGATGGCGGTATCGTAGTCGGCCAGCGCCCCACTGAGATTTTGGCCAGCGCTGCGTGCAATGCCCCGGTTCAGATAGGCGGCAGCCAAGTCATTGGCCCAGGCCGGCGGCCACTCCGTGCCCAGCCGGGCACGCAGCGCTTCTCGGAGTGCGATGGCGGTATCGTAGTCGGCCAGCGCTCCGCCAAGATTGGAGCTGTCGTCGCGTGCGTTGCCTCGGTTCATGTAAGCCATAGCCAGATCGTTGCCCCATTCCGACGGCCACTCCGTTCCTAGCTGGATGCGCAGCGCTTCCCGGAGTGCGATGGCGGTATCGTAGTCGGCCAGCGCCCCACTGAGATTTTGGCCAGCGCTGCGTGCAATGCCCCGGTTCAGATAGGCGGCAGCCAAGTCATTGGCCCAGGCCGGCGGCCACTCCGTGCCCAGCCGGGCACGCAGCGCTTCTCGGAGTGCGATGGCGGTATCGTAGTCGGCCAGCGCTCCGCTCAGGTTCTGGCCGGCGTGGCGCGTGATGCCCCGGTTCATGTAAGCCCTAGCCAGATCGTTGGCCCATTCCGGCGGCAACACCACCTCCTGCCGGGTGCGCAGCACCTCCTGGAGGTCGATGGCTTGGCCGTAGTCGGCCAGCGCCCCGCTCAGGTCGTTGCCGGCGGCGCGCGTGACACCCCGTTGCACGTAGGCGAGGGCCAGTTGGTAGGCCCAGGCCGGCGACCACTCCGCTCCCAACTGGGCGCGCAGTGCTTCCATAAGGTCGATAGCCTGGTTGTGGTCGGCCAGCGCTCCGCTCAGGTCGTTGCCGTGATAGAGCACGACACCTCGATTCGAATAGATCGTGGCCAGAAGATTAGTCCATTGCGACGGCCACTCCGCACCCAGCCGGGCGCGCAGCGCCTCCATGAGATCGATGGCTTGGCCGTCGTCGGCCAACGCCCCGCTCAGGTCGTTGCCGGCATTGCGCGCGCGGCCCCGCTTCAGATAGGCCCCAGCCAGATTATTCCAGCTTTGGGCCGTTTCCTCCTGTTTGGCGCGCCGCTGGGCGATGCTCAGACTCAAGGACCAATAGCGAGTGGTCATCCCATAGCGGGCGCGGGAATGGGCAAGTTTACCCAGCCGGTCATAGCACGCTTCGACCTCCCCGTCTTCGACCAACCGCTGCCGCAAGGCATCATCGCCGGCTTGATCGGCATGAGCCGCCAGAGAGTGCAAGCGCCAGCGGTCGAGCGGGTCATCATCTTCAACCGAGTCCCAGCGCCCTTCCAGCGCCTCCAGCATCTGCACCGCCAGCCGTCGGTGGCACGCGGTCAACGCCTCGGGCCACAGCACCGCCACGGTGGCGACAAAATCCTTCAGCCCCAGCGCATAGCAGGCATCGCGGGCATCTTCGCCCTTCCAGGTCGCCAAAATTTCCTTGAAGCTGTACAGGGTGAAGATCAGTCGCGTGCTGCGCGCCGGCTCGTCCAGCAGCGCTTCCAGGACGGCCAGCGGCACTCCGCGAAAGACCTCGTCGCGAACGCTGACCGGCAACCCGTTCTGATAGGCGACGTGCGCCTGCTCGGCGGCGGCCAGGGTCAGGATCAGCCGGCGGGCGAAGGCCCAGGGCTTGCTGTCCGTGTCGGCGGCGGCGGCCCCGGTCGCGCCGGGCGCCGCCAGCACCTGTTCCAGTTGCCGCAGATAGTGCTCGTACAACCCGATGCCGGCCGGCAGATCGGCCAAGTCCTGGAACGACAACCGGCCATCGCCCAGCAGTTCGGTCAGATGGGCGACGTAGAGAAACCGGCCCGTGGCCTTGTTCAGCACGGTGGCAAAGGCGGCGTCGTAGCGGTCGCGTACCGGCCGAACCACCGTTTCGGCCAGGCTGGGCGCGCTGGCCGGCGAGCGCACCCGCACCTTCTTCCGCACCTTCCGGGTCAGGTCGGTCCATTCCGTCTTCGCGAAGTCTGCCCACTCGGCGGGCTGGGCCTGTTTCAGATCGTTGCGGACTGTTACGGTGGTCTGATTCTCGACCACGCCCGCGAGCGCCTGATGGAGGTCCGCCTTCCAGCGGAGCTGCAATTCCCGGTCGAAATAGGCGCGCAGTAATTGGCGATAGTCGGCGCCGCTGGCATCGTCCAGGCACAGTTCGTAGCGGGCGAAGTCGGCGCACCCCGTGAACCGCTCGGCCAGCGCGCGCTGGATATGCGGCGGACATTCCGCCAGCGGGCGCGAGGTCAACAGCAGAAAACAGCCTTCCGGCAAGGCATCGGGGCGAGGAATGAAATCGGCGATGCCCGCCTGGCCCGCCGGATTGGGCGGCAGTTCGTCCAACCCGTCCAGAATCACCACCAGCCGCGCGAACTCCACCGGTTTCAGCGCCAGCACCTGCCGCATCAGGTTCGCGAAGTCGGCCGCCGGGTCAGGAGCATGGACATCCAGTTCCGGCAGGCGTAACCGGCCTGGTTCACGTTGAAAGGTCTGATGAAGAATCGTTTCGAGGATGAAGTAGCGCAACTGCTCCGGCCAGGTGCGGAACTCCCGGCGGATGTGCAGCACCCCCACGGCGGTCTCTGGCCACAAAGGCTGGTCGCCGACTTCGGCGGGAAACGCCAGGCCGTGCGCGAACACGCTCTTGCCGGTGTGGCTGGGCGCGGTCAGCCAGAATACCCCCCGGTCGCGGGCTGCGACGAACTTGCGCAGCGGCTCGCGCAGGTAATCCGGCCGCAGGTAACGGGCTTCCAGCAGCCGGCTTTCCAGCAGCTTGTTGAGGGACTCATTGCCGTAGTCCTCATCGAGTTGGCCCGGTTCGACCGACACCGGCGCTTGGGTCGCCCATTCTCCGGCCTCGGTCGCCAGCTCCCCGGCCCGGTGCGGCGGCAGGGTCAGGCCGTGGCCGGCCAGATAATCGAGCAGCTTGAAGCCGTCGTTCAGGCCGCGCCCGCCGCGCGAGTCGTAAAGAAACACGTCTTGTTGGTCGCAGACGGTACAGCGGCGCAGCGCCACCAGCGGGGCCAGCCGCAACACCCGCCCGCCCCGTTCCAAAATCAGGGGCGTTTCCCGTTCGGTGTGTTCGCCGGCCAGGTGCTCGTGCCAGTGGCGGATCGCCCGCCAGCCGCTCAGATCCGGCGGCGACCCGGCCTCGCCGCGCAGCACCGCGCCGGCCCACAGCCCCCGTTCCACCTGCTCTGCCAGGTGCCGGTTGAGGTCGCCCAGCCATTTTTCGAGTTCCGCCAGATACTCCTGGGGATCGAGCCGAAACGCGCCGTGCCCCAGCGCAGCGTTGCGCCATTCAACCAACTTGCAGAGCGTCTTCAGCCACGGCGTTTCCGGGGTCTGGCCCGCCTTGCCCATCGCGACGAACACGGTCCCCAGTTCGGGCAGCAGCAACCGGCCCGCCGGGGTCAGGCGCACCACCTGCGGAGCCAACTGTTCACGGACGATGCTGGCCCACGTGCCCAGAGATAACAGCCCCCCAAACAGCCCGCGCCGCGCCGTCGCCGCCGCCTCGGCGTCGCCGTGCTGGATCAGATCGCGGGCCATGACCAGCGCCGGGAACTTGATCAGCACTTCGGCCACATCCTTGAGCTGGAAGATGGCCGCGACGATTTGGCCCTGCTCCAGCACCTGCCGCAAGCGCTGGTATTCGTGGGCGATGGGGCCGGGCCAGGTGTCGGCGACTGCCGCGACCCAGGGAACCGGCGGCTGTCGCCCCAGTTTTCGGCAGCGGGCGAGGGCGACGGCTTCGCTCAGGGCCGGCGCGTAACTCGGCGCCTGACGGTCGGGCAGGGTCGGCGGCGCATCGCCCCGGCGCAACGCCTCAACCGCCAGCATGACTTCGCCCCGGCGGTCCTTCGGCACACCCAGGTCGGCTAAATTTTCGCGCTCGAGCTTCAGCAGTTGCTCCCCCTGCCGACCTTCGGCGATGAACGCTTCCGCCCGATCCGCCAGATTCAGATTCGCCAGCCAGGCGCGCAGCAATTGTTCAGAGTCGATAGGGGGCATGGGGCGATCATCCTGGACGATGCAGGGAAAATAGTCGATTCGTCAGGGCCGGATGACGGCGGGCGGGGGCGGCGGTGTTCGTCATGATGGTCCAGAAGAGGGGATGCCAATCCTGAGTGCAACAGTCATAAAATGACCATGATTTTTATAGATGATTTGATGATTTTAGACCACCTTTGAGGAAAGACAATACTTGAGCGTTACGATTAAGTACCGTTTCGTGGACATCCTCGGGTTGAGGGAGCATGATTGTCACACTCCGATAATCGTGCCGAACTCTCCCATCAGCCAACCCGTCAACGAGAGCGGCCGATGCGTCGGTTCAAATCCCCCGGTCATGCCCAGCGGTTTCTCTCTGCCCATGGG
>ERZ761602.7125-NODE-7125-length-12053-cov-7.401650_pt1 | contig 12053 bp, 11 predicted proteins | sample MGYA00512165_ERZ761602 | MGnify/ENA primary metagenome ERZ761602 (study PRJEB28899, sample SAMN02445085) | bioreactor sludge metagenome | biome: EBPR sludge; isolation source: Thorneside wastewater treatment plant | place: Australia: Brisbane, Thorneside... | reverse complement strand
GCTGGGGCGAATGCCCGAAGAACCGGCTGCTGCGTGCGCCCGACGGCGAGACCGGCCTCAACTACCTGTGCGAAGGCCTCGCCCACTTCTATGAACAGGTCCGCAGGGACATGCCCGCCATCCGGCGCCGCCTCGGCCGGTAACCGCCCCCAGGACCCCAACCCGAGAGAGGAGACCTCATGAAACACCCCCAACGCCGCTGGCAACGCCTGGCACTCGCCGCCGCCATCGCCGGCTTCGGCAGCGCGCAGGCGCAGGCACAATCGCAGGCGCCCAAGCGGCCGAACATCCTCGTGATCATGGGCGACGACATCGGCTACTCGAACGTCGGCCTCTACAGCCACGGGATGATGGTGCCCACCCCCAACATCGATCGCATCGGGCGCGAAGGCATCCTGTTCACCGATCATTACGCCCACCCGAGCTCGACCGCCGGACGCGCGGCCTTCATCACCGGCCAGCTGCCGATCCGCACCGGCCTGACCACCGTCGGCATGCCCGGCTCGCCGGTCGGGCTCGACGCGCGCGATCCGACGCTGGCCGAACTGCTCAAGGAGCTGGGCTATCGCACCGGACAGTTCGGCAAGAACCACCTCGGCGACCGCAACGAGCACCTGCCCACGGTGCACGGATTCGACGAGTTCTACGGCAATCTCTATCACCTCAACGCCGAGGAAGAGCCGGAACTGCGCATGTGGCGCAAGGATCCCGGCTTCAATGCGCGCTACCGGCCGCGCGGCGTGATCGACAGCGTGGCGAGCAAGGAGGACGACGCGACCGTCGACCCCCGTTTCGGCAAGGTCGGCAAGCAGAAGGTGCGCGACACCGGCCCGCTCACCACCGAGCGCATGGAAACCGTGGACGAAGAGTTCCTGGAGCGCACCAAGCGCTTCATCACCCAATCCACGCAGGCGGGCGAGCCCTTCTTCGCCTGGCTGAATACCACCCGGATGCACATCTACACGCACCTGAAGCCCGAGTCGCGTCACCTCGCCAGCGACCTCTCCAGCGAGTTCGACATCTACGGCAGCGGGCTCATCGAGCATGACGGCCACGTCGGCCAGCTGCTCGACCTGCTCGACAAGCTGAAGATCGCCGACAACACGATCGTGGTCTACACCACCGACAACGGCGCGATGGTGGCCTGGTGGCCCGACGCCGGCGCGACGCCCTTCCGCGGCGAGAAGGCCACCACCTGGGAAGGCGGCGTGCGCGTGCCGATGCTGGTGCGCTGGCCGGCTAAGATCCCCGCTGGCAAGGTGTCGAACGGCATCCAGACCCATGAGGACATGTTCACCACGCTGGCCAGCGCCGCCGGCCATGACAAGGTCGCGGCCAAGCTCAAGGAGCGTGACGGCGTCTGCATCGACGGTGTCGACAACCTGACGCACTGGACGGGCAATGCCCCCTCGGCGCGCAACGTGGTCCACTACTACGACGAGAGCAAGTACACGGCGATCCGCATCGGGGCGTGGAAGAGCCACTTCCAGACGCGCGAGGGCTTCTTCGACAGCCACAAGCCGAGCTCGCTGGTGTTCAACCTGCGCATGGACCCCTACGAGCGGCATGGCGGGCAGAAGAGCAACGATCTCGCCATGAAGATGGGCATCGGTTTCGGCGGCCAGGTCGCGGACGCCGCCGGCGCCCACATGGCCAGCTTCCAGGCCTGTCCGCCGCGGCAGAAGGGAGGTTCCCTGCGGATGGGAGGGCAATGAGCGAGACCGCGCACGCTGCCTTCGCACGCCTGCGCGGGCAGCTCGACCAGGCGATCGTCGGTCAGCCCGAGCTGATCGACGCGCTGCTGATCGCCCTGCTCGCCGACGGTCATCTGCTGCTCGAGGGCCTGCCCGGTCTGGCCAAGACGCGCGCGATCAAGGCGCTCGGGCAGGCCCTCAACCTTCGCCTGTCGCGCATCCAGTTCACCCCCGACCTGCTGCCGTCGGATCTCATCGGTGCCGAGGTCTATCACCAGACCGAGCCGGGCCAGGGTCGCTTCGTCTTCGAGGCGGGCCCGGTGTTCGCGCCGCTGGTGCTGGCCGATGAGATCAATCGGGCGCCGGCCAAGGTGCAGTCCGCGCTGCTGGAGGCGATGGAAGAGCGCCAGGTGACCGTCGCCGGGAAGACCCATCCCCTGCCCTGGCCCTTCCTGGTGATGGCGACGCAGAATCCGATCGAGCATGAGGGCACCTATCCCCTGCCCGAGGCGCAGACCGACCGCTTCCTGATGAAGACCCGGGTCGGCTATCCGGATCTCGATGCCGAACGCGACATCCTGCACCTGGTGCGCGAGGAAGAAGGCCGGCGGCTCGCCGTGGCGCAGAGCCACCCCGACACGGCTTCCGGCGGCCTCGCCGAACCGCCCGCTGAACCCGTCGCCGCCTTCCTCCGCGTGTCCGAAGCCGCGCGGGCGCAGCCCGAACACACGCCCGTGGCGTGGCTGGCCGACGCCCGGCGTGCGGTCCATGCCGTGCATGTGTCGGCCGCCATCGACAGCTATCTGGTTGATCTGATCCAGGCCACGCGCACGCCCGAGCGCCTCAGCCCGCAGGTGGCGCGCTGGATCGAGGCCGGCGCCAGTCCGCGCGGCACGATCGCGCTCGACCGCTGCGCACGCGCCCATGCCTGGCTGCACGGGCGCGACTTCGTCGGCCCCGACGACGTGCTCGCGGTGCTCCACCCCTGCCTCCGGCACCGGCTGATACTCAGCCACGAAGCCCTGGCCGCGGGGGTGGAGGCCGACGCGATCATCGATCGCATTGCCGCGCTGGTCGCCGCGCCATGACACTGCTCCAGCGCCTGCTGCCCGGCGGCGGGTGGCCCTGGTCGCGCGCGCGCAGCACGACGTCCGCCGCGGGCGCGGCGCCGACGCCCGGCGCAGTGGCGACGCCCGGCGCAGTGCCGACGCCCGGCCCAGTGCCGACGCCCGGCGTCTACCTCGCGCTGGGCGATCTGCTGGCACTGGAACATCCCGTCCGCCGGCTGCGCTGGCCCGCGCGCGGCGCGCCGGTCCACAGCCAGCTGGCCGGCCGCCATCGCGCCCGCGTGCGCGGCCGCGGCCTGGACTTTATCGAGCTGCGCCAGTACCTGCCGGGCGACGACACCCGCAGCATCGACTGGCGAGCGAGCGTCCGCAGCGGCAGGACCCAGCTCAGGGTGTATGGCGAAGAGCGCGAACACCCCACCTGGCTGCTGGTGGACCAGCGCATCTCGATGTTCTTCGCCCGGCGCGGCGCGCTGCGCTCGGTGGTGGCGGGCGAAGCCGCAGCCGTCTGGGGCTGGCGTGCGCTCGCGGCGGGTGACCGCGTCGGCGGACTCGTGTTCGGCGATGACGGCATCGACGCCATCACGCCGGGTCGCGGTCGGCGTTCGCTGCTGCGCCTGCTCGACCGCCTGGTTGCCCGCAACCATCGGCTGCGCGCCGACACCCCCTGCCCCGCTGATCCCGAGCAGCTCGATGCCGCCCTGGCGCAACTGCTCGCCCGGGCGCCACGCGATGCCGTCATCGTGGTGCTGTCCGATTTCGATGGCATGGGCGCGCGCAGCCGCGAGCAGCTGATCGCACTCGCCCGCCACAACGACCTGGTCCTGCTGCCGATCCGCGACGATCCCGGCACCGCGCGCCCGGTCCGCGTGGTCGTTACCGACGGCAGCCTCCAGCTTCCGGTCGATCACACCGACGAGACCGTGCGCAGCCGCCTGGCCGAGATTGCGCATGCGCGCATGGAAGGCCTGCTCGCGCTGCGCAGGGAGATCGGCTGCGTCGTCTTCCCGCTCGTCACCAGCGAACCCGCGCTGCTGCAGCTGGCACGCGGCATGGCCAGCCCGGCGGCGCGTGCGCCGCGTCCGCGAGGCGGCTGAACGACCGATGCAGACCCTCGACGCGCCGCGCCTGCGGCCCCACGAGGCCGCGGACATGCCGCCCGCGATCGACGCGCAGGCGGTGCTCAACCAGCTTCACCCGCTGCAGGTCCCGCCCGTTCCCGCCTGGTCGCCCCAGGCGCCGGGCTGGACGGTGCTTGCCGCCGTCGCGCTGATGGCATTGGCCGCCCTCGCTTGGCGAACCCTCCGGCGCTGGCGCGCCAGCCGGCACCGGCGCGCGGCCCTTGCCGAGCTTCAGCGTCTGCGCGCATCCATGCGGGACCCCGCCCAGCGGCTCGCGGCCGCCCGGCAGATCCCCGCGCTGGTGCGCCGGCTGGCCCTCGCCCACGCGACGCGCGCCGAGGTCGCCGCGCTGCACGGCGCGGCCTGGCATGCCTGGCTGGATCGCAGCCTGGGCGATCCCGCCCGACCGTTCTCGAGTGGCGTGGGCCTGGGCCGGGGCGAGGTACTGGGCGATTGGGCGTATCGCCCCGCCGACACCCTGCCCTGGGAGCTGCTCGAGCCGAGCCTGGAGCTGGTCGAGCGCTGGATCCGCACGCATCGCGTCGAGCACGACGCAAGCGGCCCGGGGAGGCGCGGATGAGCGCGTGGCCGGGGGCGCACTGGCTGGCCAACGTGGACTGGGCACATCCCTGGGCGGCCCTGCTGTGGCCGCTCGCCCTGCTGTGGGTTGCCCTGCCACCGCACCGCGAGCGGCGCACCGCGCTGCGGGTGCCCTTCTTCGCGCTCGCGGTCGCCGGCAGCGGCGAGCGCCCGCGCGCCGGCGCCATCGTCCGCGCGCACGGCGCATGGGGCTGGCTGATGCTCGGTCTGGCCTGGAGCGCCGGCGTGCTCGCGGTGATGCAGCCCCATTGGCTGGAACCGCCGGTCCCGCGCGTGCAGTCGGCACGCGACTGGCTGCTGGCCATCGACCTGTCGCCTTCCATGCAGGCCACCGACTTCAAGGATGCCGATGGCCGTCCGGTGGACCGCCTGAGCGTCGTGCGCGGCGTGCTCGACGAGTTTCTCGCGCGGCGGGCGCACGACCGTATCGGCCTGCTGGTCTTCGCCGAGCAGGCCCATGTGCAGGCGCCCTTCACCCGCGACCACGGGGCGGTGAGCGCGCTGCTGGCCGAAGCGCAGATCGGCATGGCGGGCTCGCGCACGATGATCGGCGACGCGATCGGCATGGCGATAAAGGTCTTCGAGCAGTCGGCGGCGCCGCAGCGCACCCTGGTGCTGCTGACCGACGGGGTGGACACCGGCAGCCGCATCCCGCCCGCCAGGGCGGCCGAGATCGCCGCCCGACGCGGCGTACGCATCCACACCGTCGCCATCGGCACCGCCAGCGCAGCGGCCGGCGAGCAACCGGACCTCGAGGCACTGCGAGCCTGGGCCGCCATCACCGGCGGGCGCGCATTCAGCGCCGACGACCGCGCCGGCCTGGCCGACATCTACCGCGAACTGGACGCCCTCGAGGGCCGCGACCAGGCGCTCGCGGCCGAGCGCCCGCGGCGCCCGCTCTTTCATTGGTTCGTGGCAGCGGCGCTGGCGCTGATCATCGCCCACCAGGCCGCTGCCGCGCTGCGCGGCTGGCGGGCAGCGCGGGTCGTGGTCCGACACGGGCCGAACCGCGATGACTGAATGGTTCGACGCCCTCCTGCCCGCGCACTGGCTGCGGCCGTGGGCACTCGGCGGGCTGATCCTGGCGCTGTTGCTGGTCGTCCTTGGGCGCCGCCGCGACGAGATGCATGCGCTGCGCGAGGTCATCGACCCGCAGTTGCTTCCGCACCTGCTCGTGCATGGCGGCCGCCGGCGCGGGGTGCAGCCTGCCGACACGCTCGCCGTGGCGGTGGCCTGCTTCAGCGTCGCGCTCGCAGGCCCAGCCTGGGAACGCGAGCCCCCACCCCTCGCCCGCGAACAGGCCGCGCTCATGGTGGTCGTCGACCTGTCGAGCGCGATGGATGCGACCGACCTGCCGCCCAGCCGGCTGGCCTGGGCGCGCTCGAAGCTGCACGCCTTGCTGGCGCGCCGCGGCGACGCACCGACCGGGCTGATCGTCTATGCCGGCAGCGCCCACCTGGTGCTGCCTCCCACCGACGACCGCCAACTCCTCGCGCCTTACGTCGACGTCCTGTCCACCGCGCTGATGCCCGCCGACGGCGCGCGTCCCGCAGCCGCGCTCGCGCTCGCGCATGCCTGGCTGGAGCGGACCGGGCTGCCCGGCACGGTGCTATTCCTGACCACCGCGTGGCCGCAAGCAGAACAGCCCGGCGCCGAGCGCGAGACCGCCACCTCCCGCCACCGCCTGATCGTGTGGGCGATCGGCACCGAGCGTGGCGGCCCGATCCGCAACGCGGAGGGCGAGCCTGTCACCGAGGCCAGCGGAACGCTGCGCCACGCCCGCCTCGAAGTCGCCGAATTGCGCAACCTCCGCGCGCGCACCGGCGCGAATCTTGTGAGCGTGACCGCGGACGAGGGCGACCTGGAACGCATCCAGGCCCTCATCACCCGCCAGCAGGCCGAGGCCGCAGCGGCGGCCGCGGACACGCGCTGGCGCGATCGCGGTGCGGACTGGGTCTGGCCCGGCCTGATCGCGCTGTTGATGTCCTTCCGCCGTGGCTGGGTCGTCCCCTGGCACGCCTTCTGCGGCCCGGTGCTCGCCGGCATGGTCGTGCTTTCCCTGCTTTCGATGCCCTCGCCCGCCCGGGCCGGCGATGACGATGCGGGCTGGACGAATCGCCTGTCACAGGGCTTCGTCGACCTCTGGCTCACCCGCGACCAGCAGGGCCACCTGTGGCTGAAACGCGGCGACCCGGCGCGCGCTGCGGACCTCTTCGACGACCCGCTCTGGCGCGGCGTCGCCGCAGCCCGCGCCGGGCGCTGGCAGGCTGCGGCCGAGGCCTTCGCGCAGGTGGACTCGGGGGCGGCCTGGTTCAACCAGGCGCAGGCGCTCGCCCGCCTTGGCCGCTACGGCGAAGCGCTGGCCGCCTACGACCAGGCCCTGATCCGCGTTCCGGGCTGGCCCGAGGCGCTCGCCGACCAGGCGCGCGTGCGCAGCCTGCTGTCCGCGCCCGCGACCGCAGACGAGGGCGAGCCCTCCACCGCTCCCGGCGAGGGCGACGAGCCGGGAGAGGACGGCGAACGCAGCACCCAGCCACCCGCCGAGGCCGAGGCGGCCGACGCCTGGCTGCGCCGCCTCGACACCAGCCCCGCCGCCTTCCTGCGACGCAAGTTCGCCCTGCAGGCGCAGCCGTCTGTCCCCGAGCACACCGGATCCGCAAACCGATGAATGCGCGCCGGATCCCGCCCGATGCCCGGCGCCGCCAGCTGCTGCGCATGACCGCACTGCTCGCGGCGGCCGCCGCAGTCCCGGGGCGCATTCTCGCCAGCGAGCGCGCCGCCCCCGAGGCGCGCCTGCGCTGGGCCGTCGATACGGCGGGGCGGGACGATGACGCGGCGTTCGAGCTCGGCGAGCCGATCATCATCCGGCTGGAGGTCTGGGTCAGCACCTGGTTCCAGGCCCCGGTCGACTTCCCGGCCACGCTGGCGACCGAGTCTGCCATCGTCGAGGAGATCGGCGGTTCGCCCGAAGCGAGGTTCGATGACATCGACGGCCGGCGGTGGACCGGGCTGATCCGCCGTTACCGCGTCCATCCACTGCACCCCGGCGAGCTCGTCCTCACACCGCCCGCAGCGCTCGAGATCCTGCCCGGGCGCGGCGATGGCCGACCCTTGCGCCCATCGCCGCCGGCGCCGCTCCGCCTGGCCGTGCGCGTGCCAAAGGGCGCCGAGGGGCTGAAGCCCTTCGTCGCCGCGCGTGCGCTCGCGCTGCAGCAACAGTGGGCGCCCACGCCCGACCCGGACCAGGGCTGGCAGGTGGGCGACATGGTGCTGCGCCGGATCACGCTCGTCACCGACGCTCCTTCCCCGCTGCCGCCGACCGTGCCCGCGCTGGCGAGCGTCGAGGGCACCGAGTTGCAGCGCCACAGCACGCCCGCCCGCGCCGCGGAAGCGGATTCCGCCCGGACCGTCCAGGAGCACGTCGCGACGTACGTGCTGAAAGCGCCCGGCACGCTGCATCTGCCCGCCGTCGAGCTGGTCTGGTGGGATCTCGACCAGCGCAAGGTGCGCATCAGCCATCTGCCCGGCCGGACGGTGACGGTCTCGGCGGCGTCGATGCCCGCGGACCCGTTCGCCGAACACGGCAGCGGGCCGGGGGACGACGCGCCGGACCACTCGCATCGGCCATTCACCGCACAGGCCTGGCGCTGGATACCCGCCGGCGCACTCACGTTCGCACTCGGCACCTGGGCCTGGCGACACCGCAGCGCGCTCGGGGCGGCAATCCGCCGTCCGCTGCAGCGTTTGCACGCAAGCGAGACGACGGCACGCTGGCGCCTGCGTCGCGCCTGCCTGCAGAGCCGGCCCGTGCAGGCCGCCGCGGCGTTGCGGGTCTGGCTGCAGACCCTGGATCCAGCGTCGCGACGGCGCATTCACGCCGACACCGCCTGCGCCGAGGCCATGGGCGCGCTGGTGTGCCATCTGCACGGCCCGCAAGCACCACAGCGCCTGGCACACTGGAACGGACCTGCGCTGTGGCACGCTGTGCAGCGCGCGCGTGCCACCTTGGGGGGCAGGCAGGACCTGGACGCCGCACTCCCCGAGCTCAATCCCCGCATGCAGGGCGACGCTGAGCGTCCCCACCCGGCGTCACGCAGATGACGCAAGCCACGGCGCGGGCAGCCCACGCAAGACCGGGCCCTTCGCCATCCACCACCCCAGAGAATGGAATCCCAGGCCTTCGCATGATGAATACCAAGCTTCTCCTGAAACGTGGCGCGATCTTCACCCTCGTCATCCTGATGCTGCTGCTTGCAGGCCTGGGGGTGATTCTCCGGGACCGCCCAGCGGAGCCCGCCGCCGGCGAGCGGGTCATGATCACCGGCCCGGGCGGCGACCTGGTCTATCACCGTCTCGGACAGGGTGACGCGGTGGTGCTGTTGCCCAGCTTCGCCCGCTCGGCGGCCGACTTCAACCACCTGGCCCAGGCACTGGCCGATGCCGGCTATCGCAGCCTGGCCGTTCAGCCGCGGGGCATCGAGGGGTCGGCGTTCGGTACCCTGGACGTGAGCCTGGCCGACTACGCCGCCGACGTCGCCGCCGTGCTCGACGCCGAGGGCGTCGCCGCTGCGCGCGCGGTGATCGGTCACGCGTACGGGAACCGGGTGGCCCGGGTGTTCGCCCTCAAGCACCCGGAAAGAGTGCGCAGGCTCGTCCTGCTGGCCGCGGGGGGCGGCAAGCCGCCACCGCCCGAGATCAACGCGGCGATCCGCAAGGCCGTGTTCGGTTTCGACGGCGAGGCGCGGGAGGCGGCGATCGCGCTCGCCTTCTTCGCCGGCGAGACTGTGCCCGCGTCCTGGGTCGCCGGCTGGTATCCGCTCGCGGCGCTGCACCAGACACGCGCGACCACCGCGCAGGCCTATTCGAGCTGGAGCCATGGTGGCTCGGCCCCGATGCTGATCCTGCAGCCGGCCGACGACACCGCCGCCGCGCCCGCGGACTCGGAGAAGCTCGCGGCACAGCTCGGCGCACGGGCGACCCGCCACGTCATCGCCAACGCCGGCCACGCCCTGCTGCCGGAGCAGCCCGAAGCGGTGGCCTCACACATCCTGCGCTACCTGGATACGCCTGAAGAACGGTGATGTTCGCCGCCCGCTCGATGCTCTAGAGTTCAGTACTTAATTCTGTACATGGAGGTTCTGCCATGACGATCACAGCCCAAGACATCGTGTCGCTGACTGCAGCGCGCGCGCAGTTGTCCGAGTTGGCCGAGCAGGTCAAAGCCGGTGCGGAGAAGATCATCACCAAGAACGGTGAGAGCTACGTTGCGCTCGTCGATGCTGACCGGCTCGACTACTACCATCGACTGGAGCAAGCCCATCTCCACTTTGTGATGCTGGACGAAGTGCAGCGGGGCCTGCAGGACCTTGCGTCCGACCGCACGCGTGACGCGAGGGAAGCGCTGGCGGAGCGCAAGCAGGTGCGCTCGCCTCCGCAGGCTGCATCCGCGAATACGTACTGACCCACTACCTGATCCTCTACGCACGACTGCCCGAGACCGTGCACCTGCTCGCGATCCGCCATCACCGCCAGCTCGACTTTGATCTCGGGAAACCCGATCGCCCCTGCTGAGACGGAGCTCAGGGCCGCCGGTGGGTAATCCGGGTGAACATGCACACCGACCCTGCGGTATCGACAGCGTCTGCCAGGGCTGGCGGCAGCCAGTGCCACACCGGCGGGCCGGCGAACGCTGCGGCCACGGCATCGACCGACTCGTACCAGGCCTCGACGATCGCGTCGTATTCGTAGCCGGGCGGTCGCTCGCCCGCCACCTCGTTCCAGACCAGGCGTGTCGCAGCCGACCACGGCGCGGCGGGGGCGCCGGCGAGATCACGCGCCTGCAAGCGCTGCCCCGTCAGCGCGCGCAGAAACAGCACCAGACACACGCCGGTCTCCGCGCCGTCGACCAGCACCTGCTCACTTGCGACCAAGGTGAAGTCGCGCACGTAGGTCGAGAACACCCGCGGCTCGTCGGGGCGCATGATGCGCAGCGTCTCCTCGTCGTTCCAGATGTCGTCGGCGGCCTGGCGGTCGCGCAGCGACAGCAGGTTGACGCCGTCGTAGTCGAGGCTGGCGCCGTTCGGCACACCCGGACGGTCGAGCACGCGCGAGCACTGGCGCACCGCCTTGACCTTGTCCTGCACGTTGCGGCATTCGCGCCCGAGCGCGGAGTGCTCGCGCCAGGCCTGCGGAAAGTCCTCGGGCGCCAGCGCAGGGTTGCGGCGGGCGAGGTAGATCATCTTCCACTGCACGCTCATGCTGCCGCTCCTGCCGCTGCCCGGGCGGATTCGGCGAAGGCGGCCGGCAGCGCGGCGGCCTCGGTGTATTCGCGCTTCATGCGCGCCACCAGTTCGGCCACCGAGGGTACGTCGTGGATGCTGCCGATGCCCTGTCCGGCCGACCACACCTCCTTCCATGCCTTGGGCTTGGTGTCGAGCGCGGCGAAGAGGTCGTCCTTGCCGCCGTCCTGGCGCCCCGCAAGCCCGTCGGGGTCGATCCCCGCCGCGCGCACGCTGTTCTTCAGGTAGTTGGCCCAGATGCCGCTGAACACCGGGGTGTAGACGATGTCGGCCGCGCCGTCGCGCACGATCATGTCCTTGTGGCCGGCGTCGGCCGCGGCCTCGCGGGTGGCGATGAAGCGCGTGCCCATGTAGCCCAGGTCGGCGCCCATGACCTCGGCCGCACGCAGCGCGCGCCCGCTGGACAAGGCGCCGGCGAGCACCAGCGGGCCGTCCCAGAACGCGCGCACCTCGGCCACCAGGGCGAAGGGCGACAGCGTGCCGCCGTGGCCGCCCGCCCCGGCACACACCAGGATCAGTCCGTCGACGCCGCTGGCTGCGGCCTTGCGCGCGTGCTCGACGTTGATGACGTCGTGGAACACCAGCCCGCCGTAGTCGTGCACGCGCTCGACCACCGCATCGGGGCGGCCCACCGAGGTGATCACGAAGGGCACGCGGTGCCTGACCACGCACTCGAGGTCGGCCTCGCGTCGCGGGTTGGACTTGTGCAGGATCAGGTTGGAACCGAAGGGCGCCGCCGGCCGTCCGGGGTGCTCGAGGTCCCACTGCGCAAGCTCGGCCGCGATGCGGGTGAGCCATTCGTCGAGCAGCTCGGGCGTGCGCGCGTTGAGCGTCGGAAAGCTGCCCGCGACACCCGCCTTGCACTGCGCCAGCACCAGCTCCTGGCCGCTGGCGAGGAACATCGGCGAGCCGATCAGCGGCAGCGCGAGCCGCCCGCGAAACATCTCGGGAATGGCCATCCCCTCACCTCCATGGAAAGGCCGGACAGCGCGAGAGACCGCCCGGCGCGGCCGGCTCAGCCGCGCGGCATGCCCAGCCCGCGCTCGGCGATGATGTTGAGCTGGATCTCGTTGGTGCCGGCGTAGATGGTGTCGGCGCGCGAGAAGAAGAACACCTGCTGCAGGCGGCGCACCGCGTCGTCGTCCGAGCGCACGTCGCCCGCCACGCCGATCACGTCCATCGCCAGCTGGCCGAGCTCGCGGTGCCAGTTCGACCACGCGTACTTGTAGATCAGCGCCTCGGGCCGGACCTTGGTCGAGCCGGTGTCTTCTT
>ERZ761602.7124-NODE-7124-length-12053-cov-7.693366_pt1 | contig 12053 bp, 7 predicted proteins | sample MGYA00512165_ERZ761602 | MGnify/ENA primary metagenome ERZ761602 (study PRJEB28899, sample SAMN02445085) | bioreactor sludge metagenome | biome: EBPR sludge; isolation source: Thorneside wastewater treatment plant | place: Australia: Brisbane, Thorneside... | reverse complement strand
GTGCGGCAGTCATCCACCAGCTGCCCCTGCCGCAGCACCACGATGCGGTCCGTCACGGCAAACAGGTGGTCGAGATTCTGGCTGCTAAAAAGCACGCCAATCTGTTTCTTTTGCCAGTCGCGAATCAGATCGAGCAGCCGTTCCTGGTAGGGCAAACTGAGTAGGGAGCTGGGATCATCGACCAAAATGAGGCGAGACGGCCGTGACATCACCTGCGCCAGGGCGACCATCTGCCGCCTTTCGCTGGAAAGGTTGCCCGCCTGCTCATGCAGCGAAGGCAGGCGCACGTCCAACGAATGCAGCAGGCGGGCCGCTTCTTTGTCCATTTTGCGCTGGTGGGGAATGTGCAGAACTTTATCCAGAATGGGCCAACAGATTTCATTGCCCAAAAAAATATTGCTGGTTACGTCCAGCCGCTCAGCCAGCTGCGGTTCCTGGTGAATGACGTTGATGCCATACGAACTGGCGCGGAAGGGCCACTGTAGCTGCTTTTCCTGGATAAACACCGAGCCGGAATCAGGCACTTGCAGGCCAGCCAAAATATCGATCAGGACGGATTTGCCTGCGCCGCTGCGCCCGGCCAGCCCAACCACCTCACCGGGCCGGATTTCCAGGCTTAAATTTTGCAGGGCGGCCAGGCTGCCAAACTGCTTGGAAATGCCAATGACGCGCAGCAGAGGTTCGTTACTCATTAACCGATTGCATCTTGAATGATCTGGCGCAGCGTAGCGGCGTCCAGATCTTTTTTGTCTAAAAAGGCGGTTGCGCCAGCTTCTAAACCCCGGCGGTGGAATTCCCGGTCTGGATAGGCACTGATTAACACCACCCGTGATGCAGGCAGCTTCGACTTGATGCGCCTGGTGCAGACAATGCCGTCTTCATCGGCCAGAACCACATCCACAAAAGAGAGCCAGGGCACCACTTTTTCTACCAGGTGCAGCGCTTCGGCCATGTTGCCCGCTTCGTAAATCATGGCGTTGGGCTGTACTTTGCCAATCATGCGGCGCAGCTGGCTGCGATACCGCTTGTTGTCATCCACAACCAGAATGGCTGCCTGCTGGTCCATTGGCAGCTGAACTTCCACCAGTTCTTTTTGCGTGGTGAGGCCGCTGTGGGCAATCAGTTCGGGGTGATCGTGCACAAAGCTGACTGCGGCCAGCCTGTTTTGCACGCCCAGCTGGCGGTACAGCCGGGTGAGGTGGTTTTCGATGGTTTTGATGCTCAGGTTTAGTTCGCAGGCAATGGAGCGATTGTCTTGCCCCTCATTAAGGAGCCGCAAAATATCGCGTTGGCGGATGGACAGTTGGGGCAGACGGTTATCAATTTGCGGGGGTTTGAGCAGCTTGTCGAGCAAGGCGCTGGAAATCCAACGCTCACCGGAAAGCACCCGCGTAATGGCCAATTTGAGATCGTTGAGTGACTGATCTTTGAGATGGTAGCCATTCACCCCGGCGCTGAGCAGGCCCTGGACGTAGATATCGTCATCATAGGCGCTAACGACCAGAATGTAGAGTTCGGGATACCGGGCGCGAATCCAGCGGATGGTGGAAATCGGCTCGAAGTTGGGCATGGTCACGTCGATTAGCAGACAGGTGGGGTGCAGCTGTTCCAGGGCCAGGATCAGCGCATGGCCATCGCCGACCTCGCCGACAACCTCCAGATTTGGCAGGTCTTTGAGGGCGGTGCGGATGCCCGCCCGGACAACAGCATGGTCGTCAGCCAAAAGTACGCTTGTGGTTTGCATCTGTTTATTATGCCATTGGATATTGATTGTGCCTACTGCCACAACTCTCAGCTTGAAAGGGGGGAATCCCCTAACGGCTAGGGGGAAATCCCTCATAGGATGAGAGGGAGATGAGGGTGTACAGCCTTTTTTTGTTCAGTTTAAATACCAGTTGCCAACAAATTTTGGCTATTTTGTCTAAACCAAAGGAGAAGGGAATGAAATCCAAATATAACCGATTCGTTTTTTTGTTAACGGCCGTACTGGCCTTGTTCCTCCTCATTAGCTGTGGTGGGGAGGCTGATGAACCGGCTGCCGAGGATACGGCCGATGTGGCTGCCCCCGCAGAAGATACCGCTGAAGAAGCAGCGGACAGCGAAACCATTAAAGTCGGCCTTTCGTTTTCCGACTTTGCGACGGAACGGTGGAAGAATGAAGAGGTTTTGATGCGCGGCCTGCTGGAAGACCTGGGTTACGAGGTGCTGTCGCAGGAAGCCAACCATGATGTCAAGCTGCAAATCGACCAGATCGACAACATGGTGAGCCAGGGCGTGAAGGCCCTGATTGTGGTGGCCGAAGATGGTGACGCCCTGGTCACAGCCATTGACAATGCCGCTCAGGCTGGTGTGGTGGTGTTGGCCTACGACCGCCTCATCAAATCCCCGAACATTGCGGCTTATCTCTCCTTCAACAACGTGGAAGTCGGCCGTCAGCAGGCGCTGGGGGTGATGGAAGCGTTGGACATTGAGAACTGGGACGTTGCGGCCAATGGGCCAGCCCGGGTGGTGAAGTTGGGCGGCAGCCCCACCGATAACAATGCCATCCTGTTCCGCCAGGGCCAGGACGAAATTGTGGATCCGTACGTTGAAGCGGGCAAGATTGAAATTGTTGCTGACCAGTGGGTTGATAACTGGGATGCGGCCAACGCTCTGAAGGCGATGGAAAACATTCTGGTGGGCGCTGGCAACGATATTGATGCCGTTGTGGCTTCCAACGATGGCACGGCATTGGGTGCGCTGCAAGCGATGAAAGCCCAGGGTCTGGCCGGTGTTGTGCCGATTTCGGGCCAGGACGCCACGGCCGACGGCGTGAACAGCATCATCAAGGGTGAACTCACCGTTTCCATCCTCAAAGACATTCGCGATCTCTCCCCGCTGGCGGTCAACATTATCGACCAGCTGATCAAGGGTGAAGCCGTAGAAGGGCTGGAAAGCTACACGATGGCGGAACTGACCAACGATCCGTCGCAAGAGGGTGAGGTAGATTGTTTCTTCCTGCCAGTGGCCCAGGTGAACGCAGAAAACGCCTACGACCTGGTGGTGGTAAGCGAATTCCAATCCTACGATGATGTGTATCGGGATATTCCTGAGGGCGATCGTCCGGCACGGCCGTAACGCTATCAGCTCTTAACTTTTGTACCCGGCCCCTGTTATTTGAGCAGGGGCCGGGTTTTGTCGATTCTGCAGCAAGATCGTGGCGTGGAGGAGAGTTTCGTGAGCGATGATATCATCCTCGATATACAAAATGTGACCAAAGAATTCCCCGGGGTCACTGCCCTGAACGACGTGTCCATTCAGATCAAGCGCGGCGAAATTCATGGTTTGTGTGGTGAAAATGGGGCGGGCAAATCCACCCTGATGAAAATTTTGTCGGGTGTGTACCCTTATGGCACGTATTACGGCCGTGTGCTCTTCAACGGCAATGAGTTAAAGCTGGAACACAGTTCGATTCGCCAGGCGACCGACCTGGGCATTGCCATTGTTCACCAGGAGCTGACCCTGGTGCCCAGCATGACCGTGGGGGAAAACGTTTATTTGGGCAAAGAGCCGACGGAAAGAGGCGCGATCAACTGGAATAAGGTGTATGCCGATACCAGAGAAATTTTGCAGCGCTACAAGCTAAACGTCTCTGCGCGGGCGGTGGTGCAAGAGCTGGGCGTAGGCAAAATGCAGATGGTGGAAATTGCCAAAGCCCTTTCCGAAAATGCCCAGGTGCTGATTTTAGATGAACCAACCAGCGCGTTAACCGAAGCCGAAATTGACAAATTAATGGAAATCCTCGGCATTTTGAAGGCGCACGGGGTGACCTGTATTTATATCACCCACAAGCTGAAGGAATTTTTCCGCATCACCGATAATGTGACCGTCTTGCGTGACGGGGAAAAGGTGATCACCCTGCCTACCAGCGAATTAACCGAAGAGCGGTTGGTCAATTACATGGTTGGCCGCCAGATGAAGGAGCGTTTCCCCAAAGGTAACCGTCGGCCGGGAGAGATTTTGTTTGAGGTCAAAGACCTGCATGCGGTAGACCCCAACAATTCTGAGCGCCGCGTGGTTAGCGGGGCCAGCTTTGCCCTGCGCCGTGGCGAAATTTTGGGGATTGCAGGCTTGATGGGTTCCGGGCGCACCGAGCTGGTGACGACTATTTTTGGCGAATATGGCAAAGTGACCCAGGGCGAAATTACCCTCGAAGGCAAACCGATTGCCCTGAACAGCGCGCGTGATGCCATTCGGCACGGCATTAGCCTGGTGCCTGAAGATCGCAAAAAGCAGGGATTGATCTTGATCAAATCGATCCTGGAAAATATTTCTTTGCCCAATCTGAACCAGTTTGCCCGGTTTTTTAGCCTGGATAAAGATTCCGAGCTGGATGCGAGCATGAAGCAGGCCAAAAACCTGTCCATCAAGGCCCCCAACCTGTACGTGCAGAGCAGTTCGCTTTCGGGTGGCAACCAGCAGAAAGTGGTGATTGCCAAGTGGTTGATGTCTCGTCCCAAAATATTGATTATGGATGATCCAACCCGAGGTGTCGATGTGGGCGCCAAGTACGAGATTTACAAGCTGATGAATGAACTCGCGGAAAGAGGCGTCTCGATTATTATGATCTCCAGCGAATTGGAAGAGGTGCTGGGGATGAGTGACAGCATCATGGTGATGCATGAAGGCCGATCGAACGGTACGTTAACGGCCGTTGAGGCTACCCAAGAAAAAATTATGGCGTTGGCTACCAACATTGCCTGATCTTGAAGAAAGGAGATCCTGGATGAAACTCGCTGTACCTACGCAAGACAAATCAACGGAATCAAGCTCAAATCTGGCCGGTTTGTTCCGTCAAAACATCCAAACGTATGCCATCATTTTGGCATTGGTGTTTATTTGGATATTTTTTGCATTTTTGACAGACGGCCGTTACCTCAGCCCGCAGAATTTCTCTAACCTGTTCCGCCAGATGACCGTGACGGCGTTTATGGGTATTGGCATGGTATTGGTCATCGTCACGGGCAATATTGACCTCTCTGTGGGCAAACTGGCCGGGTTTGTTTCGGTGGTGGTCGCCTACTTTCAGGCCGAAATCTGGACCGACATCATTCCCGACATGCCCATCGTGGCCGCCACCCTATCTGTATTTGTGGGTCTGGCGGTTGGCTCCCTCTGGGGTGTGGTGCAAGGCTACATCATCGCCCACCTGAACGTGCCCTCTTTTATTGTGACCCTGGGCAGTATGTTCATTTTGAACGGGGCGATTTTGCTGGTAACCCAGGGCAAAACCATCCCGGCCAACCAGCCGGGCATCGCCTACATCGCGCAAGGGTATCTCAGCAGTTGGGGCGGGTGGATAACCGCTGCGCTGGTGGTGGCGGCCCTCTATTTCACCACCTTCCGCGGCCGACAGCGGAAAAAGTCACACGGTTTTGACCTCTCCAGCGTCTACCTGGATTATGGCCTCACCACGTTTTTTGCCTTGCTGATCGTAGGCTATGTTTTTATCGTGAACCGCTACAATGGGGTGCAGATTCCGGTGCTGCTGCTGGCGGTTGCTTCGGTCATTTTGTCTTACATGGCCATGAACACACGCTTTGGCCGGTATGCCTACGCCATCGGCGGCAACCGGGAAGCGGCGCGGCTGTCGGGGATCAATATCCGCAACAACATTTTCCTGGTTTTTGTGTTGATGGGCTTTTTGTGTGGTGTGGCTGGGGTGGTGTTGGCATCTTATGTAGGCTACGGTACGATCGCCGCCGGGCAAGGGTATGAGCTGGATGCGATTGCAGCGGCTATCCTGGGCGGCACCTCCACTCTGGGCGGCGTAGGCACGGTTTGGGGGGCATTGATTGGCGCTTTAATCATGTCCAGCCTGTCCAATGGTTTGCAGCTGCTGAACGTGGCCCCTTCCTGGCAATATCTGCTGAAGGGTGTGGTTCTGGTTTTGGCTGTGTATGCTGATGTTACTTTCAAGAAAAAGAGCTAAGCTGCGGTGGGGAAGCGGGAGGTGGGGTACGGCCGTATCCCCCATTTTGATCTGCCTGAGCCTCATCTTCATCCTGGCCGCCTGTGACCGTTCCCCAGGCGGCGAGGCCCAACCGCTTCACGGAACCGAAGGCATGATCACCGTTTTGCTGCCGGACAGCATTTCGTCGGCCCGCTGGGAAAACGACGATCGGCGCTACTTCGAGCAAGCGTTTGCCGCCGCAGGTGTCTCCTACAACATCGTCAATGCCAATGGCGATGCCCGCCTCCAGCAGACCCAGGCCGAGCAGGCGATCACCAATGGGGCCAAGGTGCTGCTAATTACCAACCTGGACAGCGGCTCTGCCTCCGCCATCATCGCCCAGGCCCGGGAAGCCGGGGTGATTGTCATCGACTACGACCGCCTGACCATTGAAGGCCCTGGCGCAGATTTGTACGTCTCGTTTGACAACGTCGCCGTTGGCCGCCTGATGACCGAAACGCTGGAACCCATCATCAACAGCCTGCCCGCCGAACCCAAGCGCATCATTCAGCTCAACGGTTCCCCCACCGATAACAACGCGACCCTGTTTCGCGAAGGGTATTACTCGGTGGCCAAACCTTACTACGAGTCGGGGCAGTGGCTGTTGGTGAGCGATCAGCCGGTGCCAGACTGGGATTACCAGCAGGCGCTGGTGGTGGTGGAGCAGATTTTGACCGCCACCAACGGCGACATTGATGCCGCCATTGTGGGCAACGACCGGCTGGCCAACTCCGTAATTGCGGCCCTTAAGACGCAGGGGCTGGCTCCCATTCCCCTCAGCGGCCAGGATGCCACGGTGGGCAGCATTCAAAACATCCTGGCTGGCTGGCAAACGATGACGGTGTACAAGCCAATCCAATTGCAGGCGGAAGCGGCGGCCCAGGCCGCCATTGCCCTGCTGGAGGGGCAAGATCCGGCCAGCTTAACCGATGAAACCATTTTTAATGGTCAGAACGACATCCCGTTTATCAGGCTTACGCCGCTGGCGGTGACGGCCGAAAATATCTCCCAAACCGTTATTGCCGATGGGTTCCGCACCTGGGCCGAAATTTGTGTGGGCGAGTATGCGCAGTACTGCCCGCCAGACCGGTAGAAAAACCTGTTGCCGCAAAACCATTTCCCCCATACCATTGCACAAAATTTGTGACAAACTCGGTGCGCTGCACGGCGTGATTTCACTTAACCAAAAGGCGGCGCGCCTGGGATACCGGAAAAGAGTACCGTTGTGAAAGAAAGACTTCAATCGCTGGGCATTGCGCCCGCCGCCGAAACGTCATTGTCACCGGCGGACTACCTTCGCAGTTATTTACGGCGGCTGCGATCGGGTGAAATTGGCTCCTGGCCCACCATTTTAGGGCTGGTTGTGATTGCTCTTATCTTTCAATCGCAAAACCAAAATTTTCTCACGGCGCGCAACTTTGTGAACCTGATTGTGCAGATGGCGGGTTACACCGTGATTGCCATTGGGGTGGTTTATGTGCTGCTGGTGGGCGAAATTGATTTGTCGATTGGTTATGTGAGTGCGGTAGCGGCCGTATTTATGGTGTTGCAGCTGCAAGATCCGCCGGGGTGGCCGTGGTATGCGGCCGTTTCTGTGGCTCTCATTCTGGCAGCAGGCATTGGCGTATTGCATGGCATCATCATCACCACGTTTCAGGTCCCCTCATTTATTGTCTCCCTGGCGGCTCTGATCGCCTGGAATGGTACCGTGCTGCTGCTCGTGGGCACGTCGGGCACCGTCATTATTCAAGATAATGTGATTGTGAGCATTGCCAACCACTTTCTAGAGCCAGCCTGGAGCTGGGCTGTGGCCATCGTCACCACGTTTTTGTTTGCTCTGTATCAAATTCAGCATTGGCTGGTGCGCCGTCGCCAGGGTTTTGTGGAAGTGCCCGGCATCATTGTGCTGCTGCGCATTGTTGCCCTGGGTGGGCTGGCGGCCGGAGTGGTTGTCATTTGCAACCGGGATCGCGGCGTGCCGTTTGTGGGGGTGCTGCTGCTCATCCTGCTGACAGGCTTCACGATTCTGGCGTCTAAGACCCGCTTTGGCCGCTATGTGTACGCCATTGGCGACAACAAGATGGCGGCGCGGCGCGCGGGCATCGACGTGAAGCGGGTGCTGATTACCGTTTTTATGATCTCCAGCCTGATGGCCGGGGCGGGTGGCATTGTGCTGGCGTCGCGGCTGCGGTCGGTGGATACGGCCGCTGGCGGGGGCAACTTACTGCTGAACTCAATTGCGGCGGCCGTAATTGGCGGTACCAGCCTGTTTGGCGGCAGCGGCCGGGTGCCCAGCGTGCTGCTGGGGGCGCTGGTCATTGCCAGCGTGGAAAATGGCATGGGCCTGCTGCTCCTGGAACCGGGGGTGCAGTTTATCATTACCGGGTTTGTCTTGCTGATGGCCGTGTTGGTGGATGCGGTTTCGCGGCAAAATCGCCGACAACCGGCGCAATCTTAAATTTGTTTGGTAAATTTGGTGAATGAAAAAGCGGGCGGTGGACCAAAATTCAGTCCACCGCCCGCTTGCTGTTTACGAAGGCGGGGTGCCTGCTGGGGGGATGGTGGGCAAGGATGCCTGGCGCGACGGCCGTTTCGGCAGCACGGGTTTGGGGGGGTGCATCGCGGCGGCAATCACCTCACTGACTTTTTCCACCAGCACAAACTCAATGTCCTGGCGCAGTCGTTCCGGGATGTTTTCCAGGTCGCGCTCGTTTTTCTTGGGCAGGATGAACTTCTTGATGCCCGCGCGCCGGGCGGCCAGCGCCTTTTCGCGGATGCCGCCCACGGGCAGCACCCGGCCGCGCAGGGTGATTTCCCCGGTCATGCTCACGTCGCGGTAAATCGGCCGTTTGGTGAAAGCCGAAATGAGCGCGCTGGAAAGCGACACCCCTGCCGACGGCCCATCTTTGGGCACCGCCCCTTCCGGCACGTGAATGTGAATGTCCGTCTTTTCAAAGAGATCGCTGTCCAGGCCCAGCGCTTCGGCCTGGCTGCGGGTGTAGGTGAGGGCGGCGCGGGCGCTTTCCTGCATCACGTCGCCCAGCTGGCCGGTGAGCGTCAGGTTGCCTTTGCCGGGCATCAGGTTCACCTCGATGAACATGATGTCGCCCCCGGCGGCGGTCCAGGCCGCACCGGTGGCAATGCCCACCTGGTCTTCGTCTTGCAGCATTTCCTGCGAGAAGCGGGGCGGGCCAAGCAGCGTTTCCACTTCTTTGGCGGCGATTTGATGGGGGAACGGCCGTTCCTCAGCCACATCCCGCGCAATCTTTCGGCACACATTGGCCACCTCACGCTCCAGGTTGCGTACGCCCGCTTCCTGCGTGTAGTCGCGAATAATGGTGCGCAGCCCTTCCTCGGTCAGCTCAATCCCCTGTTCGGCCAGGCCATGCGCTTCCAGCTGCTGCTGCACCAAAAACTGGCGGCAGATTTCCAGCTTTTCTTCTTCCAGGTAGCCGGAAAACTCGATGATTTCCATGCGGTCCTGTAAAGCGGGTGGAATGGTATCCAGGTAGTTGGCCGTGGTAATGAACAAAATCTGCGACAGATCGTAGTCTAAATCCAGGTAATGATCGGCAAAGCTGTAATTTTGTTCGGGGTCCAGCACTTCCAGCAGGGCGGCCGACGGATCACCGCGGAAGTCGTTGCCCAGCTTGTCGATTTCGTCCAGCATGAAGAGCGGATTGCGCGTGCCGGCCCGCTTCATCGCCTGGATGATGCGCCCCGGCATCGCGCCGATGTAGGTGCGGCGGTGGCCGCGAATCTCGGCCTCGTCGCGCACGCCGCCCAGGCTGATGCGCACAAATTCCCGGCCCAGCGCGTTGGCAATGGAACGGCCGATTGACGTTTTACCCGTTCCTGGCGGCCCCACAAAGCACAAAATCGGGCTGCGCATCTTGTCGGAGGCAATCTTTTTGACGGCGATAAATTCCAGGATGCGGTCTTTGACTTTTTCCAGGCCAAAATGATCGTTGTCCAGCACCTCGGCGGCGTTGGCCACGTCCAGGTTGTCTTCAGACGTTTCCAGCCAGGGCAGCGACAAAACCCAATCAATGTAAGTGCGAATGATGCCCACTTCCGGCGACATGGGCGGCATCGCGCCTAATCGCGCGATTTCTTTGTCCATCTTGGCCCGCACGGTGTCGGGCAGCGGTTTGGCGGCGGCCATCTCGCGTACTTCGGTGATTTCCTGGCTGAACAGGTCACCTTCGCCCAATTCGCCCTGGATGACGCGCATTTGCTCGCGCAGGAAATGCTCGCGCTGCGAGCGGTCCATTTCTTGCTGGACGCGGGAGTGGATTTGGTCTTCCAACTCCAGCACTTCCAGCTCTTTGGCCAGCAGCAGGCTCACTTTTTGCAGCCGTTCGCCGGGATCAAACGTTTCCAGCACGTCCTGGCGCATCTCGATGGGGATGTTGAGGGTGGAGGCGACAAAATCGGCCAGCCAGCCCGGCTCATCAATGTTGATGGCGAAGGTGTAGGCATCTTCCGGCATGTTGCGGTTGAGCATGACCGTCTTTTCAAACAGGGTGAGCACGGCGCGCATCAGCGCTTCGGTGTTGCGGTCCCATTCCAGGGGTTCGTAAATGACCTTGGCGCGTACCCGGATGTATGGGTCCCACTGGGTAAACTCCAGAATTTCGACACGTCGGCGGCCCTGGGCCAGGACGCTGGTGCTGTTGTCGGGCATTTTCAGCGCCTTGCCGATGGTGATTTCGGTGCCCAGGCTGTAGACATCGCTGGCACCGGGATCGGTCATGTCGCTGTCGCGCTGGGCGGAGACGACCATGTTTTCGTCGTTGGCGATGGCGGCTTTGACGGCGGCCAGGGAACGTTCGCGACCGACAAACAGGGGCATGACCATTTGCGGAAAGAGGACGATGTCGCGTAGAGGCAGAAAAGCCAGCTCGACATGGCCATTTTCATCGGCCGTTTCGCGGCGTTGGGGGAAGAGGTCGTCTTCCAGCCCGGGCATGGCGTCTAACAAATCTGGGTATTGGCCAAAGCCAAATTCTTCGTCTAGTGACATAGGTTTTTCCAGGTTTTGGCCACAGAGGTCACCGAGATTTTAGAGAATGGGTGTGTCTCTGGTGGCTCCACTTCTGTGGCGTGTCAAAGGTTCATTGCTTACTGGGTCATTGAGCAGTTGGGATTGTAGACTTTCCCACTGATTTAGCAAATCGCCCACAACGACTATGGAGCCGGTGACGCAGATGAGATCGCCGGGCTGGGCCTGCTGCCAGGTGGTGGTGAGGGCGGTGTGCATATCAGGAACGGCCGTTACCGCAAAGCCCAACTCAGCGCCCAGTGCGGCCAACTCTTCGGGCGTGGCGCTGCGCGGATGGCTGGCCGTGGTGAATGTGGTGTGGTCGGCCAGCGGCAGCAGATCGGCCAGCATGTGGGGCACGTCTTTATCCGCCGGTGCGCCGAAGATGAGCCACAGCTGATTGTAAGTAAAGTTGTGCCGCAGCGCCTCGCGCAGTTTGTGGATGGCGTCGGGATTGTGGGCGCAGTCTACCAGCAGCATTGGCGTTCGGTCGCTGCCGGGATGAATAATGTCCAGTCGTCCCGGCCACTTGACGCTGGCCAGACCCGCCTGCAAAACGGGCAGCGTCAGGCGCGGAAAGTGGGCGTGGACGTGCTGTAGGGCGGCCAGCGCCAGGGTGGCGTTTTCCAGCTGGTGGTCGCCGCCCAGGGGCAGCGCAAACCGGGTGCCGGGGGGAATCAGGTCTGGGGCCGGGTTTTGCTGGATGATGAGCTGCTGCTGGCTGGGCCGATGCAGATCGCCACCTTCGTATAACCAATCAAGCCCCACGGTCGTGAGCTGGCAGCCGCGCTCCTGGGCAATCTCTACCAGCCGGGCCTGGGCATCTGGCTCCTGGTGGGCGGTGATGGCGGGGATGCCGGGTTTGATGATGCCGCCCTTTTCGTAGGCAATCTGGGTCAGGGTGTTGCCCAGCAGCTCGGTGTGGTCCAGGCTGAGGCGGGTGATGACGGAGACAAGCGGGGTGATGACGTTGGTGGCGTCCAGTCGCCCGCCGAGGCCCACTTCGACCACGGCCAC
>ERZ761602.7123-NODE-7123-length-12054-cov-4.558963_pt1 | contig 12054 bp, 8 predicted proteins | sample MGYA00512165_ERZ761602 | MGnify/ENA primary metagenome ERZ761602 (study PRJEB28899, sample SAMN02445085) | bioreactor sludge metagenome | biome: EBPR sludge; isolation source: Thorneside wastewater treatment plant | place: Australia: Brisbane, Thorneside... | reverse complement strand
ACGCCGTCCCGCGCCACCATCAGGTCCCGGGGCCGGCCGCCCAGCTCGACGCGCACCCGCGCCACCGGCAGCCGCTCCGTGATCTGCACCTCGAGCCGGTCGGGAAAGACCTTCCGCATCGACACCGTGAGCACCTGCCGGTCGGCCAGCACCTTCGCGGAAAGCTGTTGGAGGTCCAGCTCCACCAGCGACACGCGCGGCGGCAGCTCCAGCGTCCGCGCCAGCCAGGCGTCATCCAGCACGCCGTCGCGCCCCGTCGTCAGCTCCGGCGCCCGCAGGGGCACCGCCTTGGCCGCCGCCGGCATGCGCTGCGGGTCATCGTGCAGCGCCTGCACGATCATCCACACGCCCCACCCGCACGCGGCCAGGAACAGCACGAGCGCCACGCTCCGCAGCCCTGCCATCAGCAGGCGCCAGCGGCCGCCGCTCGACATGGCGCGCGGCTTCACCGGCTGGGGAATCTCTCTCCAGCTTCGGGCGGTGGCGGGATGGGCAGTGGTCGGATTCACGAATGTCGGGCAGGCGCCGCCGCGTGATAACGCGCAAGTGCCGGCGAAACCATCTCCCTGACCAGTGCCGTGAAATCCAGCCCGACGCATCGCGCGCTCATCGGCAGCAGACTGGTTTCCTTCATGCCGGGGAGGGTGTTAATTTCCAGCAAATAGTGTTCATTTTGCGCGGAGAGCATGAAGTCGACGCGCGCATAGTCGCGGCAGCCGCACGCGGCGAACGCCGCCTCGGCCGCGCGCTGCACGGTCGCAGTCAAGGCCGCGTCGAGCGGCGCCGGCGCGAAGTACTCGGTCATGCCCTTCGTGTACTTGCTGGTGAAATCGTAGACGCCCGACTTCGGCCGGATCTCGACGATGCCCATCGCCTTTCCGCCCAGCACGCCCACCGAGAGCTCGCGCCCCACGATCCGGCGCTCGATCAGCCAGTCGCCCGCGGTGATCGCGGCGAGTTTCGCGACCAGTTCGTCCCGGGTCGCCACGAGGGCGAGGCCGACGCTGCTCCCTTCGGCGTTGGGTTTGACGACCAGCTGGCTGCCCAGCCGCGCGAGCACCGCGTCGGCGTCCGGCTTCCCGGCGGCGGAGAACGTCCAGCCCGGCACCGTCGGCACCCCGCGCGCCGCGACCGCGGCCTTCGTCTTCGACTTGTCCATGGTGAGCAGGCTGCTCGCGGCATCGCAGCCCGCATAGTGCACGCCCGCCGCGTCCAGCAGCGCCTGCATCCCGCCGTCCTCGCCGAACGTCCCGTGCAGCGTGGAAAAGACGACGTGCCGCGCGGGATCGAGGCCCGCGGGGAGCGCCGCGGCGTCGACGGCGAAAAGACGGGTCGGAAACGACCGCGCCAGCGCGAGGGCCGCGGCGCGGCCCGAGCCGAGGGAAACGTCGCGCTCGGCGGATACGCCGCCGGCGAGGACTGCGATGACAGGACTCATGGTTAAGGGCGGCGGGACGACGCTCACAGCACATCCTCCCAGCGGCGGCCGTAGAGCAGCGCCTCGGGCTGCAGTTCGACGCCGGTCGCCTGACGCACCCGGGCGCGCACCCGGCGCACCAGCTCGAGCACGTCGGCGCCGGTGGCCCGGCCGTGATTCACGATGAAATTGGCGTGGACGCGCGACACCTCCGCATCGCCGACCCGCTCCCCTTTCAGGCCGCACTGGTCGATGAGGCGGCCGGCGGAGTCGCCCGGCGGGTTCTTGAACATGCACCCGGCGCTCGGCTCGCGCGGCTGCGTCTCGCGGCGCTTGCTGCGGTATCCGGCGATCCTGGCGTTGATCGCCGCGGCCTCCGCCTGCGCCGCGGGCCGGAGCCGCGCGCCCAGGGCGATCGCGTCCTCGAGCTCCGCGCAATGCCGGTAGTCGACGTGCATCGCGGCCCTGGGCAGCCGTTGCACCTCGCCGTCGCGCGTGAGGACTTCGACCTCCGTCACGACGTCGAACATCCAGCCGCCCATCGCGCCCGCGTTCATGCGCAGCGCCCCGCCGACGTTGCCCGGGATGCCTTCGAGAAACTCGAAACCCACCAGGCCGGCGGCCGCCGCCAAGCCGCAGAGGTTCTTCAGGCGGAGCCCCGCCCCCACCCGCACGCTGCCGTCCGGCGCGGGTTCGAAGCCCGCCCACGCCTCGTGCGCGAGCGCGATCACCAGGCCGTCCACGCCCTCGTCGGGCACGACCAGGTTCGAACCGCGGCCAAGCATGTGCACGGGCACGCCCCGCGCCCGCGCCGTGGTCAGCAGGAACTGCAGGTCGGCCACCGAGGCCGGCTCCGCATAGAGCCGCGCCGCGCCTCCCACCTGCAGCGTCGTCTTCTTCGCCAGCGGCTCCTCCCGCCGCACGCGCGAAGCGGGACTCACCCCCGCCGCCAGCGCGCCGAAAATGTCATCCCAACGCCGCTCCACCTCGCGGCCCTCCGTCCACGCCGCGAGCCAGTCCCGCGCCCGGCGGTCGATGTCCCCCGCGCCGACGAACGCCACGAGGTCACCGGAGCCCACCTCGCGCCGCAACGCCTGCGCGAAGCCGGCGTCACCACCGGGCAGATACGCCACGGGCAGGTGCGGCGCCCCGCGTTTCAACTCCGCGTAGATGTCGGCGGTCGTGCCACCGGCCACCGGTGCCTCCCCCGCCGGGTAAACGTCGAGCAGGTGCACGCGATCCGCCGCCGCCAGCGCGGCCGCGAACTCCACCTTGAACTGCGCGGTCCGGGTGAACCGGTGCGGCTGGAACGCCACCACGAGCCGGCCGCCCGGTGGCACCCGCCGCCGCAGGCTGCCGAGCAGCGCGCGGACCTCCGCCGGATGGTGCGCGTAATCCTCGATCGCCGTGACGCCGCCTTCCGCCACGAGCGGCGCCTGCCGGCGGCGCACGCCGGGAAACTCCGCGAGCCGGTGCGGGGTCAACGCCACCCCCATGAGCTGCGCCGCCGCCAGCGCCGCCGCGGCATTGTGGGCGTTGAAGGTGCCCGCGGCGCGGACCGCCACGGTCTGCGGCGGAAAACGCCCGGCCAGCCGAAGCAGCTGAGTCCCGCCTTCCTCCCGTTCCACCTCGGCGCAAAAGTCGCCGCTGCGTCCGAACGTCAGCACGCCGGCGCCGCCGGCGGTCGCGCGGGCGGAGGCGGCGCAGGCGTCGTGCACGAGCACGCTTCCGCGCGTCCGGGCCGCGAGCGCCGCGAACGTCGCCTCGAGGTCGGCCGCGTGGCGGTAACGGTCGGGATGATCCCAGTCGAGATTCACGATCACGCTCAGCTCCGGCTCGAACCGGTCGATGGTGCCGTCGCTCTCGTCGATCTCCGCCACCACCCAGTCGTTCGAACCGGCCTGGGCCGGCGGCGTGGCGTCGGCGAACAACCCGCCGAGGACGTATCCGGCCGGGAAGCGCGCCGCCCGCAGCGCCGTGACCAGCAAGGCGGTCGTGGTGGTCTTGCCGTGCGATCCGCAGACTGCGACGAGTTTCCGGCCGCGCACCACCTCGGCGAGCAGCTCGCCCCGGCGGACCACCGGCAGGCCGCGCGCCCGCGCCACCTCGCACGTGGGATGGCCGGGCGGCACCGCGGACGAACAGAACACCAGCTCGCAGTCCGCCGGCAGCGGCGCCCACGCCACGCCACCGCGCTCGAGCGCCGCGCGCATCGCCTCCGCCGGCGCGTCGTCCTCGCCCGTGACCGCGAAGCCGAGGTGCGCCAGGTAGAGCGCGAGCGGACCGGCGCCCATGCCGGTCACGCCGATGCCGTGCACGCGCCGGATCGGACGGCCGAAGAGGGAGGGCAGCGGCGACGGTCTCATCACACGAGAGCGGACGCGGCCGCCGTGCAGGCGGCGCCGGCGCCCGGGTCGGGCCGCGCGAGCGATTCGAAATCCGTGAGCATCGCCTCGATCGCGCCGGCGCGATCGAGCTCGCGGAGGCGCCCGCGCCACGCCTCGAGCTGCGGCTCGTCGCCGAGGAGCGTCAGCACGAGCGGGAGCAGGCCGTCGAGCCGGCCCTGCGGCACCACCACGCCGCCGCCCTGCCGGGCGAAATACTCCGCATTGGCCCGCTGATGATCGTCGGCGGCCTGCGGGAACGGCACCAGGACCGCGGGCGTGCCGCAGCGCACCAGTTCGGCCAGCGTGCCCGCGCCCGCGCGCGAGAGCACGAGGTCGGCGGCCGACATGAGCTCGGCCATCCGGTCGCTGAACGGGACGAAGATCGAACGCACCGGGACACCCGACCGTGCGGTGCCGGCGAGCACCGCGGGCTCGCCCTTGCCCATGCCGGTGACGACATAGAGCTGCACGCCCTCCGCCGCCAGCGCCTCGCGGTGCTCCCGCACCCAGGCATTGAGCGGCCCCGCGCCCTGGCTGCCGCCGAGCACGACGAGCACGCGGCCCGCGGGATCGAGCCCCAGCGCCGCGCGTGCCGCCGCGCGCGGGATCGGCGCGATCTCCCGGCGCACGGGCTGGCCGGCGTGGCGGAGGGCGGCCGCGCGGAGCCCCGGAATGAGGATTCCCGGCGGCAGGTAAACGCGATCCGCCAGCCGGCCAAGCGTCCGCACGGCAAGGCCGGGGACGCGGTTCGATTCGTGCAGGGCGATCGGGACGCCCGAGAGCCGCGCGGCGAGCACGAGCGGCGCCGAGGTGAAGCCGCCGAAGCCGATGACCGCGTGCGGCCGGTGCCGGCGGATGAGGCGGAGGCAGAATCCCAGCGCCTGCGCCTGGCTCCAGCCGCAGCGGAGCAGCGTGGCCGGCGACCAGCCGAAACCGCTGCCCGGCATGCGGTCGAAGCCGAAGTCCGGATACTTCGCGCTCAGGCGCGCATCCACCTGCTTGCGGGAGATCAGCAGCCGCGAGTCGTGCCCGCGCGCCCGCAGGCCCTCCGCCAGCGCGATGCCGGGCGAGAGGTGGCCGCCGGTGCCGCCGCAGGAGATGAGGAATCGGCTCATGAAGCGAGGGGAGGTTTGGGTATCGGGGATCCGGCTACACCGGTCCCGCGGATGCCGCCGCTCAGGCCATGACCTCCCGCAGCGTGCGCACCCGCTCGGGGAGCGCGGCGCGGCCCCAGGTCCGCTGGGTGTTGAGGATCACGCCGACGAGCATGCCCATGAGCAGGAGATTGGAGAGGCCCGCACTGATGAACGGCAGCGACATGCCCTTGGTCGGCAGCACCGCCGTGACCACGCCGAGGTTGATGATCGCCTGCAGGGGGATCAGCAGCACGCAGCCGAGCACGAGGAGAAAGTGGAACAGGTTCGGCGCCCGCCGCAGGTGCACCAGGCCCGCGATGAGAATCACGGTAAACGCGATCACGACGGCCATGGTGAAGACGAGGCCGAGCTCCTCGCCCACCACGGAGAAAATGTAGTCGGTGTGCGCCTCGGGCAGATAGCTGAGCTGCTGCCGCCCCTGCCCCAGCCCCGCGCCCTCGACGCCGCCGGCGGCAAACGCCGCGAGGCCCTGGCGGAGCTGGTACGACTTCTCCTCGCTGAGGAACTCGGTCATGCGGCGCAGCCGGTTCGGATTGTGGAGAACCGCCACCGTGAACAATCCGCCGGTGAGCGCCACCGTCGGGAGGATGTAGCGCCAGCGGGCGCCGGCGAGGAAGAGCAGGAGCAGTCCGACCGCCACCATCAGCGCCGCGACGCCGAAGTCCGGTTCCAGCAGCGTGAGCCCGGCGAACGCCCCGATGATCGCCAGGGGATAGAGAAACCCGCGCTTGAGCTCGCCGATCCGCGTCTGGTTGAGCGCGAGATAGTGGGCGAGGCAGAACACCAGGCCGAGCTTGGCAAACTCCGACACCTGCAGCCGCAGCGAACCGTAGCCGAGCCAGCGGCGGCTGCCGTTCACGCTGATGCCGACCACGAGGACCAGAGCCAGCGCCACGAGGCACGCGCCGGCGATCCACCAGGCGTACCGCCGCAGGTAGTCGAGGTTGATCCGGCTCACCACCCAGCAGACGCCGCCCGCGACCACCACCCCGATGAGCTGTTTGTTCAGGTAGTGATACGGGCCCTGCTTGAACCAGGCGCTCGCGCTGAACAGGATCGTGAGGCCGAGCAGGCACAGGCCGAGCGCGCAGACGATGATGAGCGACGCGGGATTGACGAGGTGGCCGGAGGAGTCGGCGGCGTCGTCGCGAGGGCGTGACATGGCGGGAAGCGGGGCCGGCGGGTTGGCAGGCGAGACGTCAGTTGATCTTGATCACGGGCACCGCGGGGGCCGGGGCCGGCGTCTCGGCGGGAGGCGTCGCCGGAGCAGGCTCGGCGGCCGGTAGCGTCGGGGCGGGCGCGGGAGTCGCCGGGGCGGGCGAAGGCGCGGGCGCGGCCGCCTTGGTCGCGCTGCCGGAGGACTTCGTCGACTTGCCGGACTTCGAGGCCGTGGACTTGTAGCCGGGGATCACGAGTTCCATCCCCGGGCGAATCTTGGCCGGGTCCGCGATATTGTTCAGCACCGCGAGGTCGCCCTGGCGCACGTCGTAGCGGCGGGCGATGGCACCGAGGGTCTCGCCGGATTTCACCACGTGCCTGAGGCTCTCGCCGTTGCGGGCGGCGGCCGGCGCGGAGGGATCGGCGGGCTTCGTCGAGGGCTTGGATCCGGTGCTGGGCGGCGTGGTCGGCCGGCTCGGAATCTTCAGCTTCTGGCCCGGCTGGAGCTTGGAATCGCTCTTCAGGTTGTTGGCGGCGAGGAGCTGCGCCACGGTCAGATTGTGTTTGCGCGCGATGGTCCACGGGTTGTCGCCCGACTTCACCTCGTACGTGCTCGCCGGGATGACATCCGAGACGGGCTCGGCGGCGATCACGCTGGCGACCGCGGTGCCCGGGCGGGTCGGCGTGATGCGCGAGCCGCCGCCGGCCGTGGACGGCAGCGCGACCGCGGGCGCCTCCGGGTTGAACCCGGTGGTGGGAGTCGTGGTATCCGTCGTGGAGCTGTAGATGCCGCCCGAGCCGGGCGAGGCGGCGGGGACGTTGACGCCGATCGGCGGAGCGGGCTCCACGGCAGGTGCGGTCGCACCGGGACTCGGCGCCGGTTTGGACGTCGAGCTGCAGCCCGGATTGGCGAAAATGAGGATGAGCGCGAACAGGTGCACGCCCACGACGAGGCCGAAAATCTTCAGGATTTTCATAGGAGAAAACGGTGTGGTTTCAGGAGAGGACACGCGAGGGTGAAGGTTAACGCAAACCGCCGTTGGGCAGCGGGAGCTGGCCCACGAGGTGCTCGAACTGGTCGCCGCGATCCTCGTAATCACGGAACAGGTCGAAACTGGCGAAGCCGGGGCTCAGGAGCACGTGGTCACCGGGCACCGCGAGCTCCGCGGCGCGGCGCACCGCCGCCTCGAGCCCGGCGCAGAGCGAATGCGGCACCGCGCGCGCGGCGCAGTGGGCGGCCAGTTCGCGGCTGGTCTCGCCGAGGAGGACCGCATGCTTCACCCGCGGGGCGATGCGCTGCACGAATCCGGCCGTGTCGCCACCCTTGCCGCGCCCGCCGGCGATGAGGATCACCGGCCCGGGAAAAGTCGCGAGCGCCGCCTCGACCGCGTGGAAGTTGGTCGCCTTGGAATCGTTCCAGAACGTGACTCCGTCGAGCAGCGCCACGCGGTCGAGCCGGTGGCGCCCCGGGGCGAACGTCCTCGCCGCGGCGATCAGCTCGGCCTCGTCGCGTCCCGTCGCCCGCCACCACGCGGCGGCGAGAAGGAAGTTCTCGCGCTGCGGATAGCCGGCGAAGGCGGTGCCGGCCAGCCGCGGATCGGCGGGCCGTCCCTCGGTGGGCACGGCCACGAGCCGGTGTACGGGTGCGCCCTGTTCGCGCGCATGGCGGACCACGGACGTTCCCGCGTAAACGCCGCCGCTTCGGGTGAGTTCCACGAGCCGCCACTTCGCGGCGAAGTAGGCCTCGAGCTGGCGATGCCGCTCGAGATGATCCTCCGCGAAGTTCGTCCAGAGCGTCGCCTCGGCGCGGAACTCCTCGAGGGTCTCGGCCTGAAAGGAGCTCACCTCGCACACGGCGACATCGCCCGGCTCTCCCCCGCTGCGATCCGCCACCAGCCGGGTGAACGGACGTCCGATGTTGCCGGTGGCGAAAGCCGCGGCGCCGGTGGCCTGCAGCGCGTGCGTGAGCAGTTCCGTGAGGGTCGTCTTGCCGTTGGTGCCCGTGACCGCGAGCACGCGCCCCCGCCAGAATCGCGCCGCAAACTCCAGCTCGCCGACGCAGAGCGCACCCGCCGCGCGGGCGGTTCGCAGCCAGGCATGATCCGGCGGGAAGCCGGGGGAAAACACCACCAAGGCGTGCCGGGCCGCGGCGTCGGGCGTGAACTCCCGCCCCTTGCCGGCACGCTCGTCGTAGACGATCCCTTCGACTCCCAGCGTGCCGAGCACCGCCTGGACGCCGGAGCCGCTGACGCCGGCCCCGCAGATGGCGACGGGCCGGGTGAGGGCGGAGCGGAGGGACGGCGGGGGCGTGAGCTTCAACGTGAACATCGGGGACACGGGTTCAGCGAAGTTTCAAGGTGGCCAGGCTCGCCAGCGCGCAACCGAGGGAGAGCACCCAGAAGCGCAGCACAACCTTCGTTTCGGGCCATCCCTTTTTTTGAAAGTGGTGATGAATGGGCGCCATGAGGAAAACCCGCCGGCCCTCGCCGTAGCGGCGCCGGGTGTACTTGAACCACGACACCTGCACCACGACGGACAGGAGCTCCATCACGAACACGCCGCCCGCGATCACGAGCGTCAGCGGCTGATGGATCATGAAAGCCATCACCCCCAGCAGCCCGCCGAGTGCGAGCGAGCCGGTGTCGCCCATGAACACCTCCGCGGGATGGGAATTGTACCAGAGGAACGCCATGCAGCCGCCGATCAGCGCGCCACAGATGACCGTGAGCTCGCCGGTCTTGGCGACATGGCTGGTGAGCAGGTATTCGGAGAGCAGGACGTTGCCCGCCACGTACGCCATCACGCCCATGACGAGCGCGACCGTGATCGTGCAGCCGACCGCGAGGCCGTCGAGTCCGTCCGTGAGGTTGATCGCGTTGCTGAAGCCCACGATCCAGAGATAGATCAGGGCGAGCAGCAGCCACCAGGGCATGGGCGCGATCACCGCGTGCTTCACGAAGGGGACCCAGAGTTCACGGATCTTGGTCGAGCTGTCGGGGTGCCACAGCAGCAGCCCGAGCGCTCCCAGCGTCGCGAGCGACTGCCAGGCGATCTTTTCCCGCGACGAGATGCCCGCGCGGTGCTTGTGCACCACCTTCAGGTAATCGTCACGGAATCCCGGCACCGTCAGCGCGGCGTAGACGAAAAGGCTCGTGAACACCCAGATGTTCGGCGTCGCCCAGAGCGCCGAGGCGGCGAACACGGCGGAGAAGATGATCAGCCCGCCCATGGTCGGCGTGTGCTTCTTGTCGAAGTACGTCGCGCCGAGGTGGCCGGTCCGATCGTCGATGTAGCCGTGGCCGAACTTCAGCTCCTTGAACTTCCGGATCATCACCGGGCCCAGCAGGAAACCGAGGAACAGCGCCGTGAGCGCGGCCAGCGCCGTCCGCACCGTGATGTAGCGCAGCAGGCGCAGCGGTCCGAAGACGTCCTCGAAATCTGCCAGGTAGCTCAGCACGGCAGCGGCAGCGAGGTCTGGGCCTCGAGAATTCGTTCGAGCTGGTAGCGCCGGCTGCCCTTCACGAAGACCGCGCCGCGCCAGTGCGCGAGTGCGGCCGAGATTGGCTCGAGGGTGGTGACGATCTGGATCTGCCGCGCCGGGTCGCCGCGTTCGCGCAGGCCGGCCGCGAGCTCCTCCGCCTGCGTGCCGATGATGAACACGCGATCGCCGTCGCGCAGCGCGAGGGAGCGCCCGAGGGCGCGGTGGAGGGCGGGGGCATCGGCGCCCAGCTCCTCCATGCAGCCCAGGACGAAAAGCCGCGGCTCCGCGGCCGGCGCGAGCGCCTCGAACGCCGCCAGGGCATCGGCCATCGAGGCGGGGTTGGCGTTGTAACAGTCGAGATAGAGCAGCCGCCCGTCCACGCGCCGCACCTCCGCGCGCAGCTTGCCCGGCTGCCAGCCGGCGAAGCGGGCCTGGATCGTCTCGCGCGCCACGCCCAGCCACAGCGCCGCGCAGATCGCCAGCGCCGCGTTCTGCGCCATGCCGTCCGAGACCCGCCGGAACACGAACCGGAACGGCGGCAGCCGGCCCGGCGCGATGGTGAGCGCGGTTTCCTCGGCGCGGTGGGCGACGAGGAAAAAGACGCCGTCCGGCGGAAGCGACTCCGACCGCAGGTCGCTCACGCGCTCGACCACCATGGTGCGCACGCGGAGGTTGCGGAATGGCGCGTGGTCGAGCGTCGAGCGGGGCACCACCGCGACGCCACCCGGCCGCACCGCGGCGGGCAGCACGGCCTTTTCCCGCGCCACGCCCTCGAGGCCGCCGAGCTCCTGCGTGTGCGCCGCCGCCACGAGGGTGACGATGGCCAGGTCGGGCTCGATCATGCCGGCGAGCGGCGCCATCTCCCCGGGGGCGCTGATGCCGGCCTCGATCACGGCGTAGCGATGCTCCCCCGGATCGAGGCGCGTGAGCGTCAGCGGCACGCCGAGGTGGTTGTTGAGGTTACCCTCGGTGGCGACGACGCCGCACGTAGCGCCACCGAGGAGGAGCGCCAGCAGGTCCTTGGTCGAGGTCTTGCCGGCACTGCCTGAAATTCCCACCACCGGACCGCGGAACGTCCGCCGGTGCTCGCGAGCGATCGCCTGGAACGCCGCGAGCGGATCCGCCACCACGAGCTGCGGCAGCGGCGACCCCGGCTGCGCGCGCGCCACGAGGGCCGCCGCCGCCCCGCCCGCCGCCGCGTCGGCGAGGAAATCATGCCCGTCCCGCTTCTCCGTGCGCAGCGCGACAAAGACTTCGCCGGGGCGCAGCCGGCGGGTGTCGAGCCCGAAGGCCGTCAATGGCACCGCCGGCAGCGAGGTCCACGTGCCGCCGGTCCACTGGGCGAGTTGTTCGGGCTTGAAGGTAGGCACGGTGAAAATCAGCCGGGAAGTGAGTGCGGCCGCTGGGCCAGGAGTTCCCGCACGACCTGCCGGTCATCGAAGGGAAACACGGTGTCGGCGAACTCCTGGTAACACTCGTGGCCCTTGCCCGCGACGAGGACGCAGTCCCCGGGCTTGGCCAGATCGAGCGCGAGGCTGATCGCGCGGCGCCGGTCCTCGATCCAGGTGAACCTGCCCGGCTGGGTGACGCCGCCCTGCATGTCGGCGAAGATCTGCGCGACGGCCTCGTTGCGCGGATTGTCCGCGGTGCCGATGGCGAAGTCGGCCAGTTCCTCCACCGCGCGCGCCATGAGCGGACGCTTCGCGCGGTCGCGGTTGCCCCCGCAGCCAAACACCACGAGCAGCCGGCCCGGCGTGATCGCGCGCAGCATGCCGAGCGCGTGACGCAGGGCGTCGTCGGTGTGCGCGTAGTCGACCAGCACGTTGAACGGCTGGCCCTCCTCGATGCGTTCCATCCGGCCGGGCACGCCCTTGCACGCGCGCAACCGAGGGAGGAACACCACCGGGTCGCGGCCGAGACCCCAGGCCGCCGCGACGGCGGCGAGCAGGTTGCTCACGTTGTAGCGGCCCAGGAGCGGCGATTCGATGTCGAGCCGGCCCCCGGGCCAGACGAGGCGGAAGGTGCTGCTCCGGAAATGAAGCGCGATGTCCTCCGCCCGCACGTCGGCCGCGGGGTGCTCGCCGAAGGTCACCACGCGCGTCTCCGGCACCTCGGTGGCGAGCCTGGCCGCGAGCTGCGCGCCGCAGGCGTCGTCGAGATTGACCACCGAGACGGGCGGCACCGGCCCGGTAGCGCCGGTGAACAGCCGGGTCTTCACCGCGAAGTAGCTCTCGAGCGTCTGGTGATAGTCGAGGTGGTCGCGGGTGAGGTTCGTGAAGACCGCGACCCCGAAACGCACCCCCAGCACGCGCTGCTGGTCGATGCCGTGGGAGCTCACCTCCATGACCGCGTGCCGGCAGCCGTGATCGCGCATCTGCGCCATCATGCCGAAGAGGTCGAGCGACTCGGGCGTGGTGCGGAACGACGGCACGGTGCGCGCGCCGAGGTCGTAGT
>ERZ761602.7122-NODE-7122-length-12055-cov-9.993083_pt1 | contig 12055 bp, 10 predicted proteins | sample MGYA00512165_ERZ761602 | MGnify/ENA primary metagenome ERZ761602 (study PRJEB28899, sample SAMN02445085) | bioreactor sludge metagenome | biome: EBPR sludge; isolation source: Thorneside wastewater treatment plant | place: Australia: Brisbane, Thorneside... | reverse complement strand
GCTCGCATTCGCTCGCCACCTCCCCCGCAAGGGGGGAGGGGCTGGCCACGTCCCACCAGATTTTCGCGCCTTGGCTTTTGCCGATCCAGTTGGACTGCATGAGCCGTACTTTGTCGGGCCACTTGTCCAATCCGCCGATCGCGGCGAGCAAGTCTTCGGCGTACGCCGTCACCTTGAACATCCATTGTTCAAGCTCGCGGGTTTCAACCGGCGCGCCGGAGCGCCAGCCTTTGCCGTCGACGACCTGCTCGTTGGCGAGCACGGTATTGTCGACCGGATCCCAATTCACCTTCTGCTTCTTGCGATAGACCAAGCCTTTTTTCCAAAACGCCAGGAACATCGCCTGTTGGTGCTTGTAGTAGGCGGGATCGCACGTCGCGATTTCGCGCGACCAATCGATCGCGAGACCCAGCAGTTTCAGCTGCTCGCGCATGGCGGCGATGTTGTCGTAGGTCCAGCCTTTGGGATGGATGCCGCGCTCGATGGCGGCGTTTTCCGCTGGCAGGCCAAAAGCGTCCCAGCCCATTGGATGCAGCACGTTGTAGCCGTTCGCGCGCCGGAAGCGCGCGATCACATCGCCCATCGTATAGTTGCGCGAATGTCCGACATGGATGCGCCCCGAGGGATAGGGGAACATCTCAAGGATGTAGGCCTTCGGCCTGCCCTTCGCTTCCTCTGGCGCAAGCGCGCGGTCGACGCCGGCCGCGGCCCATCGTTCACGCCATTTCGGTTCGACTTCGCGGTGGTTGTAGCGAGACATGAGTTCCCAAGAGCGCCTGTGTTGCGGCGCCCTTGGTGGCTACAAAAGCGCCTACTGTCTAGTTCCTGACCGTGCTGAGCCGAAGTTGGCGCGCGCGCGTCAGGATCGCGTTCTCGATCTGGATTTCGGTTTCAGGATCGACGGACGCGTCGCTCCATTGGCCGTTCACTTGCTGTTGGCGGAAGATCGACACGTTCAACGCGTCCGCGCGCAGGCGCGCATCGAGGATGTACACCGTCGCCTTGAAGCGCTCGTTCGGAGTCGTCGGATCGGAGTACCAATCGGTGATGATCACGCCGCCAAACGGGTCCGCGGAAGCGAGCGGCATGAAGTTCAAAGTGTCGAGCGATGCGCGCCACAGGTAGGAGTTGACGCCAATGCCGGTCTGCTCGTTGCCGCCGCCGCCGAAAACGCCGCCACGGTCGCTGTCCCGGGCGTCGGCGTCATCGCCGCCAAACATGGAGCAGGCCGAGAGCGCCAGCGCCGCCGCCGCGCACAGAGCGCCCTTCAAGAGCATTCGCCCAGCCTGCCACATTCGCCGTCCCTCCAGAAAAACCTGCCCGGCGGCAGGGTTACCCCCGCGCCGCGTGCGCCCATATACCATGAGCATCGGAGGGGGCCAGGGGGTCGCTGCGGCTCGTTTTGGTCCCCCGGCCGGTCGTTTCGGACAAAAAATTAACAGTGCAGCCCCATATTGACCAAATATTCGGCGCTGGCTGTGTCCTAGAACCGACAGCGCCGGGGCGACGATTCGGGTATCGTGTCTGTGATGCTAGGGGTTCCCTAGCGGGAGTTTGGGGTTCCAGTGGTTAAGCCGTCCACCCTCGTGATTGCTGGCGCCGCCGTTTTGGCGACGGTTGGGGTTGCGCAGGCGCAGGATCGGCCGACGATCGCCCCGGAGTCCGCGTCTGATGCGGTCGCGGTGCCCTGGTACCAGCGTTTCACGACCTCGAACGGCGTGACGGAAGCCATTACCGGCGATGTTGAGAATGATCGCGTGCCGGCCCCGGCTTGGACGCTGAACCAACGGTGGGGCGTTACCGTCGATGTGCGCGAAGGCGAGCGGCTTCAAAGCTTGCCCGAGGGAAGTCGCGGCGATCAAACGTCCGTGGGCGCTTATTATCAATTCACGCCAAGCGTTCGTCTCGGCGGCGAAGTCAGCGTCGAATCCGCCCGTCGCCCTGGAACGGGCGTCGCTGCGGAAAGCAGCGATCAGGAAGAGCCCCGCGCGGACGTTCGGATCGAGTCCGCTTTCCGGTTCTAGGCTGTCTGGTTCTTAAAGGCGTCGACCGCCGCGAAGCCCGAAAAACCGCGTCCCGCCAAATGTGTTGATGAGCGAGCGTTCACGCCTCCGAGCGCGATGACCGGCAGCGGGCATGTTCGCGCGAGCTGGCTCGCGCGAAAGAGCCCAAGCGGCGGATTTCCCGACGCACTCGCGGTCTGGAAAACGGGTCCCAGGATCACCGCATCCGCGCCGAAACGCTCTGCGTGGGCGACATCGCCAATGTTGTGCGCGGAAACAGTCGTCACACCAAAGCGCTCCGCCCGCCACAAGAGTCGTTGAGGCCAATGCACGCCACCAGCGCCGACCTTCGCCGCCAGGTCCGCGTCTGCGGCGATCAGCAGAATCAAGCCTCGATCGCGCGCCAGGGCGGCCAGGTTGCGCGCGGTGCGACGGCGGTCCGCCGCGCCGAAGTGCCGGTACACAATGGCGGTTCCGCGCGGCAGCCGCCGCGCGATCGTCGCTGGATCGGGGGTTCGCGCTGGGTCGGTCATGAAATAGAGGGCAGGGACCGGCGGCGCGCCAGCGCTTCGATTGAGTTGGCGCGCAAGCGCCGCTAAGGCGTGAACCGAACGCATGACCGAGCCCTCTGTCGCCGAAGCGCGCGACGCGATCCTATCGCGCATCGCCGCCGCCGCCATCGCCGCATTCCGATCGCCCGAGGATGTGGCGCTTGTCGCTGTGTCCAAGCAACAGCCTGACGACAAAATCAACGCGATGCTGGCGGCGGGACAGCGGTTGTTCGGCGAAAATCGCGTGCAGGAAGCGCAGGCGCGGTGGCGCGAACGGCGCGCGACCGTGCCGCATCTGCGGCTTCGCCTGGTCGGGCCTCTTCAGAGCAACAAGGCCGACGATGCGGTCGCTTTGTTTGATGCGATCGACAGCCTCGATCGGCCAAAGCTCGCGGCGGCTCTCGCCAACGCCGCGCAGAAACTCGGCCGCTGCCCCGATGTTCTGATCCAGGTCAATACCGGCGAGGAGCCGCAAAAGGCCGGCGTCTCGCCCGAGGAAGCGGACGCGTTCGTCAAGGCGGCGCGCGAGGTCTACGGTTTGACGGTCGGGGGCCTGATGTGCATCCCGCCCGTCGACGAACCGCCAGCGCCGCACTTCGCGCTGCTGGCGAAAATCGCCAAGCGCAACGATCTGCGCGAACTGAGCATGGGCATGAGCGAGGACTTCGAAACCGCGATCCGGTTCGGCGCCACCCAGGTGCGGATCGGTTCGGCCCTGTTCGGCTCTCGCGGCTCCGCTGAGATTTCGAAGACGTGAAGCGACGATGTTGATAGCATCGGTCTAGGTTGGTCTCCGATGACTCGCGACGTAGCCATACTGATCATCGATGACGACGCGGATTTGCGTCAGGCGCTGCTTGAGCAGTTCCAGCTCGAGGACGGCTTCAGCGCGCTTGGAGCCGAAACCGCGGCCGCCGGCCTCGCCGCCGCGCTCGAGGCCAAGCCGGCCGCGATCGTGCTCGACGTCAGCTTGCCCGACATGGACGGGTTCGAGGCGTGTCGGAGCCTGCGCGCTCACGGCGTCAAGGCGCCGATCATCATGCTGACTGGCGCCGCTCAGGAAGAGGAGCAGCAAGTCCAAGGCCTCGACGCCGGCGCGAACGATTATGTGCTCAAGCCATTCAAGTTCTCTGTGCTGCTGGCGCGAATCCGCGCGCATTTGCGCAGCCATGAAGCCAGCGAGGACGCGTCTTACCGCATTGGTCCCTACGAATTCCGGCCGGCGATGCGCGTGCTGATCGACGCTAACCAGCACAAGGTTCGCCTGACAGACAAGGAAGCCGCGATTCTGCGCTACCTTTATCGGTCGGGCGAGAAACCGGTCGGGCGCGAAGAGTTATTGCGCGAAGTGTGGGGCTACAACGCGAACGTCACCACCCACACGCTGGAAACGCACATCTACCGCCTGCGTCAGAAGATTGAGCCCGACGTGCAGTCGCCGAAGCTCTTGATCACGGAAACCGGCGGTTATCGGTTGCAGGGCTAGGGCGGCTTACGCCGCCGCCCTGCGTGCTGCGTCCAGGCGTTGGGCGAGCGCCTCGAGTTCGTCCCAAAGCCGTTTCGGCAAGCGCGCGCCGAACTTCTCATAGTGCGGCGGAACGAGCGACGCTTCCTCGGCCCAGATGTCGAGATCGACGCCAAGCAGCAGATCAAGCGCCTCATCCGAGAGCGACAGGCCAGAAGTGTCGAGCGCGGCCTTCGTGGGCACGCGGCCAATCGGCGTTTCCGCGGCTTCCGCTTGCCCGTCGAGCCGCTCGCAAACCCATTTCAACACGCGCGCGTTGTCGCCGAAGCCGGGCCAAATGAACTTGCCGTCTTCGTCCTTGCGAAACCAGTTTACGAAAAAGATCTTCGGCAAGTTCGCGTCCGCGCGTTCGCCGACGTTGAGCCAATGCGCGAAATAGTCGCCCATATTGTACCCGCAGAAGGGCAGCATCGCGAACGGATCGCGGCGCAACTCGCCGACCTTGTTCTCCGCCGCCGCGGTGCCTTCGCTCGCGACGTTCGAAGCGAGGAACACGCCATGCGCCCAGTCGAACGCTTCCGTCACCAGCGGCACGGCGCTCGCGCGGCGGCCGCCGAACAAGATCGCGTCGATCGGCACGCCTTGCGGGTCTTCCCACTCGGGCGCGATGACGGGGCACTGGCCGGCCGGCACCGCGAACCGTGAATTGGGATGGGCGGCGGGGAATTTCGAATCCGGAAGCCACGCATTGCCTTGCCAGTCGGTGAGCCCTGGCGGGGGTTCTTTGGTGAGGCCCTCCCACCACACATCGCCGTCGCGCGTGAGCGCCACGTTGGTGAAGATGGTGTTGGCGAAAAGCGTTTCGAGCGCGCTCTTGTTGGTCTTCGAGCCCGTGCCCGGCGCCACGCCAAAAAAGCCGGCCTCGGGATTGATCGCGTACAAACGCCCATCGTCGCCAAAGCGCATCCAGGCGATGTCGTCGCCGATGGTTTCCGCTTTCCAGCCCGGGATGGTCGGCTGCAGCATGGCGAGATTGGTCTTGCCGCAAGCGCTGGGGAACGCCGCCGCGACGTACTTCACGCCGCCCTCCGGCGAGGTGAGTTTCAGGATCAGCATGTGCTCGGCGAGCCAGCCTTCGTCGCGCGCCATCACCGAGGCGATGCGCAGCGCGAAGCATTTTTTTCCAAGCAGCGCATTGCCGCCATAGCCGGAGCCGTAGCTCCAGATTTCACGCGTCTCGGGGAAGTGGACGATCCACTTCTCTTCGTTGCAGGGCCAAGGAACGTCCTTTTGCCCCGGCGCCAAGGGCGCGCCGAGCGTATGGACGGCGGGTACGAAAAAACCGTCGTCGCCAATCTGATCCAGCGCCGCCTTGCCCATGCGGGTCATGATGCGCATCGACGCCGCCACATAACCGCTGTCGGTGATCTCGACGCCGAGCTGGCTGATCTTCGAACCGATCGGACCCATGCAGAACGGCACGACATACATCGTACGCCCACGCATGCAGCCGTCGAAGAGAGTGTTGAGATTGGCGCGCATGTCCGCTGGCGCCATCCAATTGTTGGTCGGCCCCGCGTCTTCGCGATTTTCCGGGCAAATGAACGTGCGGCTCTCAACGCGCGCGACGTCCTTGGGGTCCGACGCGGCGTAGAACGAGTTCGGACGTTTTTTTTCGTCGAGCTTCTTCAACGTGCCGGCAGCCACCAGTTCGCGCGTTAACCGCTCCCATTCAAACTCGGAACCATCGCACCAATAGACGCGGTCGGGCTTGGTGAGCGCCGCGACGCGCTCAACCCACTCGATAAGCGCCTTGTGTTTCGTTGGAGCAGGATGAAGACCGGGAATTGCGCTAGCCAAGGATAAATCCTCCAGGCCGCCAGGCGCGCGCCTAGCGGCTCAACTTATTTTGGGCATTCAAAGTGCGTGCCGGAGCGCGATGTCAAACGCGAACTCCCGTGCTTCCGCGGCAAAGGACGTCTATCTACGCGTTGACAGCGCTATCAGCGGCAAATGCATAGCTACCTTGCCATCTTGCGGCTCGTTCGCGTTCAAAGCGCCGTCGCCCAGTCCGTCATGATCTGTTCAAGAACGGTCAGCGGCACTGCGCCGTTCGCGAGCATGGTATCGTGGAACGCCTTGAGATCGAAACGCGCGCCAAGGCGTTGGCGCGCATTGTCTCGGATGCGGTTAATGGCCTGTCGGCCGACCATGTAGCTGCACGCTTGTCCCGGCCAAACGCAATACCGTTCGATTTCCGTGGTGACGGAGCTTTCGAGATCGCCGGTCGCTTGCATCATGGATTGGATCGCCTGTTCGCGGCTCCACCGTTTGTGATGCATGCCCGTGTCGACCACGAGGCGCGAAGCTCTGAACGTCGCCGACTGCAAATATCCAAGTCGGCCGAGCCGATTGTTCGCGTAGACGCCAAGTTCGTCGGCGAGCTGCTCGGCATAGAGCCCCCACCCCTCGCTGAAGGCGCTGAATCCCAGCATGGCGCTGCGAATGAAGGGGATGGCGCCGGATTCCTGTTGAATTGAGATCTGCCAGTGATGGCCGGGGACGCCTTCGTGATAGTTCAGGGTCGGCAGCGTAAAGCGCGGCCATTCGCCAGTGTCGCGCAAGTTGATGTAGTACGCGCCGGGCCGCGATCCATCGAGAGCGGCGCGTTGATAGTAGCCGCCGGGCGCGCCGGCTTCAGTGTAGGGCGGCACGCGGCGAATTTCCAATCGTGCGCGCGCAAGCGTGTTGAATGCTTGCGGCATGAGCGCCTCGATGGCGCGCGTCTGCGCGTTGAGGTCGGCGAGAATTTGCTCTCGTCCTGCGTCCGTGTTTGGGTAGAGCTGGTCGGCGCGACGCGACAATTCCTGCACGCGCTGCGCCACCGTGCCGCGCGTCATGCCCTCAGCGCGCAGGATCGTGTCCATTTCGGCGTTGAACTCGGCGATGAGCGCGACGCCCATATTGTGAATCTCGTCGGGGGACAGCGTCGTTGTCGTGCGGCTTCGCAGCGCGGCGGCGTACATGTCAGCTCCGCGCGGCAGGCGCCACACGCCGGCGTCATGCACCGCGCGCGGGCGAACGGCGCGAAGGGCGTCGATTTGGCGCTGATACGCCGGCATCACCGCATCACGCACGGCGCTTTCCGCGCGCGCGATAAGGCTGTTGCGATCCGCTTCGGATAAGTCGGCCACGCTCGGAAGCCGGCGGACGAGCGTCTGCACAAGAACAGTGTCGCGCGGAGAGCGGCTGGTGAAGGCATTCAGCTGCACCAGCGCGCGGTCGATCGCAAAGTCCGGCGCGATGACGCTCGCGGCGGCGTCCTCGCCGATGATGGCGGTCTCCTGGTCGAGCTGCCGCGCATACTCGCCGAGGCGTGCGAGATAAGCATCGGCTTCATCGCGTGTGCGCAGCGGGTGTTGGGCGTCAAGGAAGTCGGGGCCGTTTGTGTAGGCGCCGGTCAGCTGGGTGACGACGTACGGCGATCCGGCGCCGCCGCCGATGTCGAACGCCGAAGTCGCGAGGCCATTCTCCCAGGCCGTCGTCACGACGTCATAGGTTACGCGATCGCGCGCGGAGAGCGCGTCGCGGTCGACGGCGCGCAGGTCGGCGAGGGCGGCGCGCAATTCAGCTCGCGATTCACGCGCGGCTTGTTTGGACGCATCGCTCATCTTGTCGATGAAGCGATAGCCGGCGCGCTCTTCGGTCAGGCCCAGGCTCGTGCACCTTTCCGGCGAGCGGCGCAGAGATTCCGCGACCCGCCGGTCAAGGATCGCGTTCATGCGCGCCGCGGCGTCTGTCGGCGGCTCGACCGTGCTTGCGCAGGCGCTCGTCAGCGCCGCGCCCGCGGCGCCGGCGAGGAGGCTCCGTCGTGATGGCAGCATCATGTTCCCCTTTGTGTTGGACCGATCCTAAGGGCGAATACGGCGGAGGCTCAAAGAATTTTGCGATGACCGGTTACAGTTTGAGACCAGCGACGACGGGGACGTGATCGCTGGGGCGCTCCCACGAGCGGCAGGCGACGTGAATGGCGAAGGCTTCCCCTTGGGAAACGCCCGCGAGATCGGCGCTCGCCCAGATGTGATCGAGCCGGCGGCCGCGATTGTTTTTCGTCCAGTCCGGGCTTCGATAGCTCCACCAGGTGAAGAGTTTTTCCGGTTCTGGCCGATGCAGCCGGGCGAGGTCGACGAAACCGCCCAGATCGCGCGCCGCGTTCAGCCGCGTTGTTTCGCCGGGCGTGTGCGAGACGACATTGAGAAGTTGCTTGTGGCTCCAAACGTCATGTTCGCCGGGCGCGACGTTGAGATCGCCCACGAGCACGGTTGGCGCCGCGCCTCTGCGTTTCATGTAGAGCGCCTTCATCCGGTCGAGCACTTTGAGCTTATGCGCGAACTTGGGATTGCTGAGGTCGGGAATGTCCGCGCCGGCAGGGACATAGAGATTATGGATCTCGACGCCGTCCACTGTCGCGGCGGCGATCCGCGCTTCCTTCTTTGGGCAAATCGGCGGCGCCTCGATCGGTTCGAGTTTGCGTTTTGAGACGATCGCCACGCCGTGCCAGCCTTTCTGGCCGACGACATGGATGTGTTTGTAGCCGGCTTCCCGGAACGCTTTCGACGGGAATTCGCCGTCGCGGCATTTGATTTCCTGCAGGCACAAAACGTCAGGCTTGGCTTCGCTCAGAAAGCGGCAAACCATGTCGATGCGCAGCCGCACGGAATTGATGTTCCAGGTGGCGATTCGAAGCATCGGCCTTTGTCGCGCGGGGGCGCGCAAAAACGAAGAGGCCCGATCGCGTTCAGCAACCGGGCCTCAAAGCGCCTTGAGGGGGGCGCAAGTCGCCGGCAGGGGAAAAACCGGCACGGTGCGGTCGCTGCGCTGGATCCGTCAGCGGGGGGGACGACGCCATCCAGGGGGATAACAACGACCGCTGTGTTGTATGTACGCCACGGGGACAAAAAAATCAAGGTCGTTTCGGAGAAAACGCTTGCCCATTGCAGCTTCGCAAGACAGCCGCGCGCGGCTCAGCGCCCAGGGCCGCGGCGATTGCCGGAGATCATGTCCTCAAGGCGGAAGAGGCGGCGATCGAGGCTCGCCGGCTGGGTAAGCTCCAACAACGTGATGCGCGTGCGCGCGCCGGTGGCGTCGACCACATCCCAGGAACGCAGCTCCGCGCCCGCGCCATAAAAGTTGAGCGTGATCTGGCCATCGGTTTGCCCAGCGCGATCGCGCGCCGTGATCATCGTCCACGGGCCGGAGCGGGAGACGCGGGTGATGCGCGCGTCGCGTTCGAGATTGATGGTTTGGCCGAGGATCAGATTGAGCGGCGTGGAGCGTAGCGGCGTGCGCTCGGTGGTGCGCAATTCGGTGTCGCGCATCGCCACCACCGACCCGTCGGAGACGATCAGCAGCGTCGCCGGCGGATCGTACTCGAAGCGCAAGCGCCCCGGCCGCTGCATGTAGAACGCGCCGCCGACGCGGCTGCCGTCCGGCGAGGTTTGCACGAAGCGCCCCTGCATGCGCTGCACGGCGTTCAGCGTCGCGTTAGCGGCGGCGATGGCGGCGGCGCGCTCGGCCCCTTCGATGGCCACGATCTGGACCGGCGCGGACACCGCCGTGCGCGGACGCAAATCGCCCCCCTGCTGCGCGGCGGCGAGGGGGGCCGCAGCCAGGGCGGCGATCGAAAGCAGGACAGTGCGTCTCAACATGGCCCCCATGTGGAGGAGAGCGATGGCGAAATAAAGAGCCGGATTGGGCGGGGAGCCGCAATCGGTTTAGCGCGGATTCAGCTCAGGCGTGCCCCATGCCGCGCGCGCGGCTTCGCCTGCGTCGGCGAACCTCTCGACGCGATGCTCGGCCTTTGGGGGCGCGGGCGAGCGCCCGGTCGAGCTGTTGCGGCGCAGCGCAGCCATGAGGCGAGCAGGCCGCGCGCTTCCCGCGTCAGCGTGCCCCGGAACGCGACATCCTCCGGCGCGCCGAACAACGCGTAGAGCGTGTGCAGCAGCGCTTGCGCCACGCGCCAAAGCGCGAGCGGCGCGAGGCGGACGGGCGCCGGGGGAGGGGGCGGATAGATTTTGATTGTGTGCCGCACCGTTAGCCGCCTGCCCACCCGCACCTGGGAAGGGTCTACATCGCAATGGTTCGGCGCTGCCGTCGACATTCTCTTACGCGCACTGCCGCCTGCATCCAGTCGGGCCCAGTTCGGCATCCTGCTCTTAGGGTAGGGCACAATCCATGAGAGCAATCCTTGCGGCCGCTTTTGTTCTGACCGCATGCGCGAGCGTGGACGCGCCGTCGGCGCCGAACGCCCTATCGGACAATGCGGCCGTCTGGCTCGCGGAGCAGCAGGTTGCGAGCGTCGCCATCGCCGCCATCGAAGATGGCGAGGTCGCATGGACAGCTGCCTACGGCGAACGAGCGCCCGGCAGGTCCGCGCGGACGGACACGCTGTACAACGTCGCTTCGTTGGCCAAACCCGTATCGGCCGAGATCATGTTACGACTCGCGTCGATGGGCGATCTTGATCTCGATGCGCCGATGTCGCGATACTGGGTCGATCCCGACTTGGCGGCAGACCCCAGGCGCGATGCGCTGACTTTGCGGGTTGCCCTCTCTCACCGCACTGGGTTTGCGAACTGGCGGCGCATGACGGGCGGCGTGCTGCGTTTTGAGCGCGCGCCGGGTCAGACCTTCACCTATTCCGGCGAAGGCTATGAGTACGCTCGTCGCTATGTGAGCCGAGCAGTCGGCGAGGATTTCGAGGTTCTTGCAGAGCGCAACGTTTTCGCCCCTATCGGCATGCACGATACGACTTATACAAGCCGCCCATGGCTGGCGGCGCGCATGGCGTTGCCCTACTTGGAGAGTGGCGACGTTGGCGAGCCCTCGATCAACGAACGCGGCGAGATGCTCGCGTCCGATGACCTCTACACGACGGTCGCCGACTACGCGCGCTTCGTCATCGCGGTGATGAATCATGAAGGGCTCTCTGATGAGATCGCGCAGCAGAGATTCCAATATGACGTCGAACTGCGTGATGGCGGATGCGGACCTCAGGGACTCGCTGAGGAAGTCTGCCCTGACGGAGTCGGCATGGGGCTCGGGTGGATGGTTCTTCGCTACGGCGATCAAACCGTCATGTCTCACAGCGGCAGCGATGTCGGCGAACAGACGCTCGCCTTCTTTATTCCTGAACAACGGCGCGGCCTAGTTGTTTTCACCAACAGCGCAAACGGGCGTAAGATTTTCCCACTGGTTGCGGAGATAATATTTCCAGGTCATCCGTACAATGCGCTACTGCGCCTTCAAGCACGATAGTTGAGGATCAAAAATCACGGCTTACTTGCGGGTTCTATTCCACAAGGAGCCGCACAATAGCCGTCCTGCCTCCGACGCCGCTCACGGGGAGAGCGGTGGGGCAGCTCAATCCTCCTCAACCTCATCCACCAAAATCTCGCGCTTCCCGGCCCCGTTCGCGGCGGAGATGACGCCGCGTTTTTCCATCTGCTCCATGAGCGTGGCGGCGCGGTTGTAGCCGATCGAGAGTCGGCGTTGCAGGTAGGAGGTTGAAGCCTTGCGGTCGCGGCGCACGATCTCGACCGCGCGCTCGTAAAGCTCGCTGTCGCCGCCGCCTTCGCCGTCGAACAATTCGGGATTGTCGTCGTTGGCGTTCTCGTTCGGCTCCTCGGTGACGTCCTGGCGATACTGCGGCGCGCCTTGCGCCTTCAGCATGTCCACCACGCGCTCGACTTCGGCGTCGGTCACGAACGGGCCGTGCAGGCGGCGGATGCGGCCGCCGCCGGCCATGAACAGCAAGTCGCCCTGACCGAGCAGTTGCTCGGCGCCTTGCTCGCCCAGGATGGTGCGGCTGTCGATCTTGCTGGTGACCTGATACGAAATACGGGTCGGGAAGTTGGCCTTGATCGTGCCGGTGATGACGTCGACGCTCGGCCGTTGCGTCGCCATGATGACGTGGATGCCGGCGGCGCGCGCCATTTGCGCGAGACGCTGCACGGCGGCTTCGATTTCCTTGCCGG
>ERZ761602.7121-NODE-7121-length-12060-cov-3.949771_pt1 | contig 12060 bp, 10 predicted proteins | sample MGYA00512165_ERZ761602 | MGnify/ENA primary metagenome ERZ761602 (study PRJEB28899, sample SAMN02445085) | bioreactor sludge metagenome | biome: EBPR sludge; isolation source: Thorneside wastewater treatment plant | place: Australia: Brisbane, Thorneside... | reverse complement strand
CGCGGACGTCGTCGTGACGTTCAGCGGGCCCGCCGCGTCGGCGCCGATCGCGCTCGGCACCCTCGCCCCGGGCGCGAGCTACACCTTCGAGTTCGCCAACGGCAGCGTCACCGGCGGCCTCGGCTACTACGACTTCAACGAGTTCGACACCACCGTCCTCACGCTCGATCCGGACACCGGCATCGAGGCCGAGGAAGAGGTGACCGTGCGCGGCGGCGAGCAGTACTCGGTCGGCCTGAAGGGCACCTTCGGCGGCTTCTCGGGCGGCGTCATCTTCTCGGCCGCCAAGACCGAGAGCGCCTCCGACCGCGCGTCGGGCGACCTGGACGTCCTGTACCTGAACGCCGCCTACACCTTCGACGCCTGGAGCGTCGGCGGCTTCTACAACAACATCCTGACCGGCAACGGCAACCTGGATGTCTATGACGGCCTCGACGCCTACGGCATCGGCGTGGCCTACGACCTCGGCGGCGGCGCCTCGGTCAACGCGGGCCTGCAGAAGAACTACGGCCGCAACGCGGACGCGGACGTCGGCATCGTCGAGATCGAGGACTCCGTGGTCGCCGACTTCGGCATCAAGATGGCGTTCTGATCCCATACGGGACGCCGGAACTTCGGGGAAAGGCGGGCGAAAGCCCGCCTTTTCTCTTTTTCTCCTCCGCGCCCGCTGTTGCCGGCACGCCACGATCACGGCCCTTCGCGGGCCCGGAACGGAAACGATCTTCCCGCATCGCGCGGTTTCCCGTCTCATTCGGAAAAACGCATGATGAGGGACGGAAATGCCGCGCCACCTGACGCTCCCCTGCATCGCCGCGCTCGCGCTGGGCGCCGCGACGGCGGCCTCGGCCCAGACCCCGGGCATCACGCTCTTCGGCGACGCCCGCCTCGGCCTCGGCTACAACATCCGCAACAACGGCCAGCCGGCGCTCGTGGCGACGCGCGAGCAGAGCGTGGTGGTCGGCGTCGATCCCGCCACCGGCGCGGACGTGACGGAGGATGTCGTCACGGTCCTTGGCGGAACCAACGACTTCCGCGCGGTCAGCCGCGTCCGCTTCGGCGTGATCATGGTCGGCGAGAGCGACAGCGGGATCAACTTCGGCGCCACGATCCGCGCCGACAACTCGGCCGCCGGCGAGGGCGGGACGCGCGGCCAGCGCGCCGGCAACGTGTTCGTGACCGGGAACTGGGGCACGCTCACCTTCGGCGACACCAGCGGCGCCGACCAGAGCCGGGTGGCCAATCCCACCGAGAACGTCTCGCTGACCGGGCTCGGCGATTTCGACGAGCTGCCCTTCCTGTCGAACGGCGGCGGCGCGGACAACGACGCGCTGCAGTTCCTTGCGCATCCCGACGACCGGCCGACGGTGCGCTACGACTACGACTTCGGGAATCTCGGCCTGTCGCTCTCGACCAACAGCAACCTCGATTCCGTCGGCGCCGGCGCGAGCTACACCCTCGTGCTCGACCGCGGGGAAGTGTCGGCGGGCTTGGGCTACTACGACTTCACCGAGTTCACCAGCAATGTGCGCGACTATGGACTGGTCCTGGTGCCCGACGGCCACCAGTGGTCGGCGAGCGTCACGGGGACGTATGACTGGCTGGAGGCGGGCGTCGGCTACGCCAGCATCCGGGCCGGCGACCTCGGCGAGCTCGATGTCCTGGCGGTCGGCGCCGGCGCGGTGTTGGGCGAGTTCCGGGTCTACGGCTACTACACGAGCGTGATCGACGGCGACAAGGAGTTCGGCGAGGCGTTCGACGGCCGCGACAGCTACGGCGTCACGCTCTCGTACGCGCTCGGCGGCGGGATCACACTGCGCACCGGCGTGGCGCGGACCTACGGCGCCGACGCGGTGGGCACGCGGGGCGGCGACTTCGCGCCGGCGGTCGACTCGGAGACCATCGCCGATTTCGGCCTCGGCATGAACTTCTGACCGCCGGGCCGGGCCTGCGCCTTTGCGGCGCCGGCCGGGCCGGCTATGCTCGTCGCCCATGTCGCTCGCCGAGATCGAAGCCCGCATCGCCGCCGCCTGCGCCCGCGCCGGCAGGCCCCGCGCCGAGGTGACGCTGGTCGCCGTCTCCAAGGTGCAGCCGGAGGAGCGCGTGCGCGCCGTGCTCGACGAGGGCCAGCGGGTCTTCGGCGAGAACCGGGTGCAGGAGGCCGAGGGGCGCTGGCCGCCGCTTCTCGCCGGGCGGCCGGACGTGCGGCTGCACCTGGTCGGGCCGCTCCAGACCAACAAGCTCGCGCGGGCGCTGGCGCTCTTCGAGGCGATCCACAGCCTCGACCGCGAGAGCCTCGCGCTGAAGCTCGCGGGCGCGGTCCAGGCGCGGGGCGGCTGCCCGACGCTGTTCGTCCAGGTCAACACCGGCGCCGAGCCGCAGAAGGCGGGGCTCCTGCCCGAGGCGGTCGACGGGTTCGTCGCGGCCTGCCGGGGGGCCTGGGACCTGCCGGTGGCCGGGCTGATGTGCATCCCGCCGGTGGACGCGGAGCCGGACCGGCATTTCGCGCTGCTGGCCGACCTCGCCGCGCGCAACGGGCTCGGGCTCCTGTCGATGGGGATGAGCGACGACTTCGAGCGGGCGATCGCGCGGGGCGCCACCCATGTGCGCATAGGTTCGGCGATCTTCGGGGCGCGGTCGGCCGCGCCCTGAGAGACCGGGCGTGCCCCTCGGCCCCGGTTGACGAAGGTTGCCATCGGCTTAACGGAGGCAAGATAATACAATAATATCAGTTATTTGGCATCTTGTCAGCGTGCGGACAAGCTCGTCGTCCGCGGCGCTTGCGAGCTTTTGCAGAGGTGGGGGCGTCAATAAACCTTCACTTTGCGCGCGGGGCGCATGGCGTATTGTTTCGGCCGCCCTACGCATCGGAGCCGATCCCCATGACCCTGCCCGCCGACATCGACGATCCCGTGGAATGGCTCGAGGCCGAGCTCGACGACATCCTCGACGAGGACCTCGAGCTCGACATGTCCGAGCCGGCCCTGTCGATGGAGATCCGCCGGCTCTACCGGGTGGCGCGCCCGCCCTCGATGGAGCGCCGCGTCTACCTGCGCGAGCTGCTGCGGCTGCAGTCCGAGCTGATCAAGCTCCAGAGCTGGGTCGCCTACCACAAGGAGAAGATCGTCGTGGTCTTCGAGGGCCGCGACAGCGCCGGCAAGGGCGGCGTCATCAAGCGCATCGCCCAGCGGCTCAACCCGCGCGTCGCCCGGGTGGTCGCGCTGCCCGCACCCTCGGACCGCGAGCGCACCCAGTGGTACTTCCAGCGCTACGTGCCGCACCTGCCGGCCGGGGGCGAGATCGTGCTCTTCGACCGCTCGTGGTACAACCGCGCCGGGGTCGAGCGGGTGATGGGCTTCGCGACGCCCGATCAGGTCGAGGAGTTCTTCAACGACGTGCCCGAGTTCGAGCGGATGCTGGTGCGCTCGGGGATCCGGCTGGTGAAGTACTGGTTCTCGATCACCGACGTCGAGCAGCAGATGCGCTTCCTGATGCGCATCCACGACCCGATGAAGCAGTGGAAGCTGTCGCCGATGGACCTCCAGAGCCGGGTGCGCTGGGAGCAGTACACCCGCGCCAAGGAGGAGATGTTCTTCCGCACCAACATCCCCGAGGCCCCCTGGCACATCGTCGAGGGCAACGACAAGAAGCGGGCGCGGCTCAACTGCATCGCGCACCTGCTCGACCAGGCGCCCTACGAGGAGGTGCCGCACGAGGAGATCACGCTGCCGGACCGGGTCTTCAACCCCGACTACGAGCGGCGCATCCTGCCCGACGAGCTCTACGCCGGCCCCCGGCGATCGCGGCCGGTCCGGTCAGCGGCCGTAGGGGTTCTTCGGCCCGCGGTCGGACGACAGGCTCTCGCGACTGCGCGCCGTGAGCGCCTCGATGGCGTCGGCGAGATGGATCTCGGCGATGGCGTAGTCCCCGCGCGCCACGCGGATCCGGTGCGCCTCGAGCAGCACCTCGCCATGGGTCGCGCCTGCGGGCGGCTCGAAGCGGTAGGCCGCGAGCTCGATCAGGAACCCCAGCGGATCGGTGAAGTAGATCGAGTCCATGAACCCGCGGTCCTTGACGCCGCTGTGCCGGATCCCCCGCTCGTCGAGCCGCTCCACCGCCTGGCGGAAGGTCGCCGCCGAGACGGCGAGCGCCAGATGGTGCACGCAGCCGATGTCGGTCGGGGTCCGCGTCGGGTCGGGCCTGCGCTCCTCGTTGGTGAAGACGGTGATCAGCCGCCCGTCGCCGGGGTCGAAATAGAGATGGCTCTCCGACGCCGAATCGAGGTTCGGCTGCTCGAACACGAAGGGCATGCCGAGGACGCCCTCCCAGAAGTCGATGGAGGTCTGCCGGTCGGCGCCGACCAGCGTGATGTGGTGAACCCCCTGGGTCTGCAGCTTGCGCATCCTGTGCTCCTCAGCGCGGCGGTGGGGCGGTCGGCCAGTCGACCAGCCTGGACTTGTAGTCGCTCCGCGGCAGCGCGCCGGGCGGGACCAGCGTGATCACGGTCGTCACGGCGAGCTTGTCGCGGATCCGTTCGCGCAGGCGCGCAGCGAGGTCGGGAGGCGCGTCGGGGGCCGCCTCGACCGCCACGGGCAGGGGCGGCTCCTGGCGCACGCCGCGCGTCTTCGGGCGCAGGGCGATCACGCCCGTCACCTCGGGCCCGAAGGCTCCCACCACCTCGCGCAACGCCGCCGGGAAGAGGTTGACCCCGCGCACGATCAGCATGTCGTCGGTGCGCCCCACGCAGCGGATCCGCGGCCCGACCCGGCCGCAGGCGCAGGGACCGGCGCGGACCCGCACCTGGTCGCGGCTGCGGAACCGCAGCAGCGGCGCCGCCTCGCGCCGCAGGTGGGTGTAGACGAGCTCGCCCTCGGCGCCGTCGACCATCGCGACCGGCGCCCCGGTGGTCGGGTCGATCAGCTCGACATGGACGACCCCGCCGCCGGAGAAGTGCATCCCGTCCTGCCCCGCGCATTCGCCCCAGAGCGAGACGGCGACGTCGCCGATTCCCATCACCTCGGTCACGCGCGCGCCCCATCCCGCCTCGATGCGGGCGCGCATCGCCGGCTCGCCGCCGCCCGGCTCGCCGCCCACGAGGATGCGCCGCACCGCCGAGGCCGCCAGGTCGATCCCCCGCGCCTCGGCCCACTCGGCGAGGTGCAGCGCGTAGGACGGGGTCAGCGCCACGATCTCGGGGGCGAGGCGCTCGACCGCGGCCATGAGGCGCTCGGTCGCGCCGGGTCCGACCGGGATGTGGCAGAGGCCGAGCCGGGCGAAGGCGTCGAGCGCCACCGCCGCGACGAAGGGGCCGGCGCCGTAGGTCGAGACGATCCGCTCGCCGGCGCGCGCGCCGGACGCGCCGTAGGAGCGGGCCGAGATCGCGGTCCAGTCGGCAAGGTCGGCGCGGGTCAGCGGGACGTAGAACGGCGCTCCGGTGGTGCCGCTGGTCGAGTAGATGCGCGCGACCTCGGCCATCGGCGCGGCGAGATGCGCCCCCAGCGGATGCTCCGGCGAGACCGTGGCGCGCAACTCGTCCTTCTCGGTGAAGGGCAGCGCCGAGATGGCGTCGAGGCCGCCGATCGCCGAGGCCCCGCCGGCGCCTGCGAGCTTGTCGCGGTAGAAGGCCGAGCGCGCCAGCAGGTAGCCGATCTGGGCGCGGTAGAGCGCGTCCGCCTCGGGCGCGGGCAGAGCCTCCATCAGTCGCGCCCGTCCGCGCCTCGGGCGCCAGGATCGTAGGCGATCGCGTCCTCGGCCGCGGCGGCCATCAGGAACCCGATCGGCCGCTCCTGCTCCTCGGCGAGATGGGCGAGCAGGCTCGCGGTGCGCGCGAGGATCGGGATCGCCTTGATCATCGCCGGCCGGAAGCCGAGGTCGAGCAGCACGGCCGCGATCGGCATCGAGACGTTGAGGACGAGCGGCTTGCCCCAGGCCGCGGCCACCGCCGGCGCCGCGGCGCGGGCCAGCGCGCAATGCGGCCCGGCGACGCCTCGCGCCTCGGCGAGGCCGAGGATGCGCTCGGCGCGCGGATCCACGGGCTTGTGGAGCGGGTGGCCGAAGCCCGGGACCTTGGCGCCGGCGCGGCGGATCTCGCCGATCATCGCCGCGAGCGCGGCGGGGCCGTCGGCCTCGGTCCGGGCGCGCGCCTCGACGAGGAAGCGGCCGCAGAGTTCGGCCGTGCCGAGCACCACCGAGCCGCAGCCGAGGATGCCGGCCGCGACCGCGCCCTGCAGCGAGGCGGGATCGGCCGCGAGCGTCATGCGCGCGGCCTGGTTCGTCGGCACGAGCCCGTGCTCGGCGATGGCGACCAGCAGGAGGTCGAGGAAGAAGCGCTGCTCGGCCGTCGGCTCCTCGCCGGTCAGCAGCAGGTGGAAGTACTCGGTGAAGCTCGCCCGGCCCATCAGGTCGCTGCAGAGGTCGCGGCCGCGGACGGTGATCGAGGCGGCGTCGGCCGTGCTGATCGACGTCCTCGCGTCGCCGGCCTTGCCGATGAGCATCGCGCGCCTCCCCGGAGTTTTCAGCTACGATTGTCGGAGGCGGCGGATGCTGTCAACGCGTCCTCCGGCGCGGGGAGCGGCTGGACACCGCCGGCATCCGGCGGCATGGTCGCGGCCCCGCACGCGTCCGAGACAGCCCCGAGCCCATGCCGCCCACCTTCGACCACGAGCGCGCCGCGCCGCAGCCGGTCTGCGGCGTCGACGAGGTCGGCCGCGGGCCCTGGGCCGGGCCGGTGGTGGCCGCCGCGGTGATCCTCGACCCCGCCTGCATCCCCGAGGGCCTCGACGACAGCAAGCGGCTCGCCGCCGCCCGCCGCGAGGCGCTCGCCGCGGCGCTGGCGGCCTCCGGCGCGCGCATCGGCGTCGGCATGGCGAGCGTCGAGGAGATCGACTGCGTCAACATCCTCCAGGCGAGCTTTCTCGCCATGCGCCGGGCGCTCGCCGACCTGCACGCGGGGCCGTCGCTTGCCCTGGCGCTGATCGACGGCAAGCACGTGCCGCCGGACCTGGGCTGCCCGGCCCGGGCCGTCGTCGGCGGCGACGCGCTGTCGCTGTCGATCGCCGCGGCCTCGATCGTGGCCAAGGTCACGCGCGATCGGATCATGGTGGCGCTGGCGCAACAGTTTCCCGGCTATGGCTGGGAGACCAACATGGGCTACGGCGTGCGGGCGCATGCCGAGGCGCTCGCCCGGCTGGGCGTGACCCCACATCATCGGCGCAGCTTTCAGCCCATCCACAACATGTTGTGTGAAGGGTTATCCTTAAGCCCTTGATTCAAAATATAAATTGACCGCGAATCGACTTTGACTCATGTTGGCCCCCTGTTCACAACCGCGAGGGCGCCATGACGAAGAGCCGCAAGGTCAACCAGACGGACGCCCTCGCCGTCGATCTCGTTCATCTCGGCGATTGCGTCGAGGTGATGCGCTCGATGCCGGAAGCCTCGGTCGACCTGATCTTCGCCGACCCTCCATACAACCTTCAGCTGAAGGGCGAGCTGCACCGACCGGATAATTCGCGGGTCGACGCGGTGGACGACGCCTGGGACCAGTTCGCGAGCTTCGCCGCCTATGACGCCTTCACGCGGGCTTGGCTGGCGGCGGCGCGGCGGCTGCTGAAGCCCGACGGGGCGATCTGGGTGATCGGGTCGTATCACAACGTGTTCCGGGTCGGGGCGGCGCTGCAGGACGCGGATTTCTGGATCCTCAACGACGTGGTCTGGCGCAAGTCGAACCCGATGCCGAACTTTCGCGGCAAGCGGCTGACCAATGCGCACGAGACGCTGATCTGGGCGGCGAAGTCCGAGGCGTCCCGCCACGTCTTCAACTACGACGCGATGAAGGCGCTGAACGAGGGCGTGCAGATGCGCTCGGACTGGGTGATCCCGCTCTGCACCGGCGCGGAGCGGCTGAAGACCCCCCAGGGCGACAAGCTCCACCCGACCCAGAAGCCGGAAGCGCTGCTGCACCGGGTGCTGGTCGCCTCGACCCGGGCGGGGGACGTGGTGCTCGACCCGTTCTTCGGCGCGGGCACCACCGGCGCGGTGGCGAAGCGGCTCGGCCGGCGCTGGATCGGGATCGAGCGCGAGCCGGCCTATGCGGAGGCGGCGGAGCGGCGGATCGCCGGGGTGCGGCCGCTCGACCGCGAGTGCGCGGCGATCACCCAGCCCAAGCGGTCCGAGCCGCGGGTGGCGTTCGGACAGCTGGTCGAGCGCGGGCTGCTGGCCGCGGGGGACGTGCTGCACTCGCTGAACGGCCGGCGCACCGCGCGGATCCGCGCGGACGGGACGCTGATCGCCGCGGACGTGCGCGGCTCGATCCACCAGGTCGGCGCGGCGCTCGAAGGCGCCCCGTCGTGCAACGGCTGGACCTACTGGCACGTCAAGCGCGAGGGCGTCAGCGTGCCGATCGACTTCTTCCGCCAGCAGATCCGCGCGGAGATGCGCGACTGAGCGCATGCCTCGGCGCCGCTCCGGTAGGGTGGGTGATTCACCCACCCTACGCTCCGCCAAGGCGCCGTCCCAAGTTCGGACGCTGGTCAATGGATTGAAATGCAGGCAAAAAAGCTTGGCGGATAACGCCGCGGCGGTCGCCGCGCCGCATGAGGCTCAGGCGCCGACCCGGGCGAGGATCGCGGCGTGGAGCGCGGGGCCGGCGACGATCATGCCCGGCACCATCGGTCGGGGATTGTTGTAGACCGCCGCCGCGCCGGTGCGGTCGGTGACGACGGCGCCGGCCTCGCGGGCGATCAGGTCGCCCGCGGCCACGTCCCATTCCCAGGCGTCGCGGAAGGTCAGCATCGCGTCGAACCGCCCCTCGGCGGCGAGGCAGAGGCGGTAGGCGAGCGAGGGCCGCATGTGCCGCTCGAGCCGCGGCGCCTCGCCGCGCCAGTGCCGCGGGTCGAGCTGCGCCGCATTGGCGAGCACGCGCGAGTCGTCGAGCCCCTCGCGGTCGCTCGCCGTGATCGCCGCGCCGTTGGCTCGCGCTCCGCCGCCGGCCGAGGCGACATAGGTGCGCTCGAGCTTGGGCAGGTGGACCACCGCGGCGATGACCCGCCCGCCCTCGGCCAGCGCCAGCGAATGCGCCCAGGTCTTCTCGCCGGCGATGAAGGCGCGGGTGCCGTCGATCGGGTCGACGATGAAGACCCGCGCGGCGTCCAGCCGCGCGGGCGTGTCGCGGCTCTCCTCCGACAGCCAGCCATAGCCCGGCCGCGCCGCGGTCAGTTCGGCGCGCAGCATGCGGTCGATCTCGAGGTCGGCGAGGGTCACCGGCCCGGCGCCGCCGGCCTTCTCCTTCACGTCGAGCGCGCGGCCGAAGCGCCTCAGCGCGATGTCGCCCGCGGCGCGGGCGGCGTCCTCGAGGAGCGCGAGCTCACGCGCCGGCGACGACAAGGCCGTCGACCAGGAGGCTCGGCGCCACCCGGCCGAGATGCGGGCGCGCGTCGTTGCCCGGCACGATGGTCGCGAGCATGGCGCGCAGGTTCCCGGCGATGGTGCACTCGTTGACCGGGCGCGCGATCGCGCCGTTCTCGACCCAGAACCCGCTCGCGCCGCGCGAATAATCGCCGGTGGTGGGGTTGATGGAGGCGCCGATCAGGCCGGTCACCAGGAGGCCGGTCCCCATCCGCGCGATCAGCGCGTCCCGACCGTCCGGCCCCTGGGTGAGCGCGAGGTTTCCCGCCGCGGGGCTGGGCGGCGCGCTCGTGCCGCGCACGGCGTTGCCGGTGGAGGCGAGGCCGAGCTGGCGGCCGGTGGCGAGGTCGAGCGTCCAGCCCTGCAGGACGCCGTCGGCCACCAGCAGGCGCCGCGCCACCGGCAGGCCCTCGCCGTCGAAGGGCCGCGATCCGGCGACCCGCGGCCGCAGCGGATCCTCGACCAGGTCGATCCCGGCGGGCAGCACGCGCTCGCCCAGCGCGTCCTTGAGCCAGCTCGCGCCGCGGGCGATCGCGGCGCCGTTGATCGCCTGCACGAGGTGGCCGATCAGCGAGGCGGCGACGCGCTCGTCGAAGAGCACCGGAAAGGCGCCGGTGGGCGGCTTGCCGGCGCCGGTCCGCGCCACCGCGCGCTCGCCGGCGCGCCGCCCGATCGCCTCGGGCGCGTCGAGGTCGGCGGCGTGGGTGCGGTCGTCGTAGGCGTAGTCGCGCTCCATGGCCAGGCCCTCGCCGGCGATGGCGACCGCCTGGATCGAGCGCGAGGTGCGCGCATAACCGCCGGCGAAGCCGTTGGTGGCGGCGAGGAAGACCTCGCTCGCGCGCCAGCCCGCGCCGGCGGAGTCCATCTTGCTCACCCCGGGCACGGCCAGCGCCGCCGCCTCGGCCGCGAGCGCCGCCGCCTCGCGCTCGGCCGGCGCCGCGAGGCCGCACCACGGGTCCTCGGGCGCCTCGCGCGCCATCGCCACCGCGCGCTCGGCCATGGCGGCGAAGGTCTCGGGACGAACGTCGCTGGCCGAGACGCAGGCCTGCCGCCGGCCCATCAGCACCCGCAGCCCGACGTCGACCCCCTCGGCGCGCTCGGCCTGCTCCAGGGCGCCGTCGCGCACCTCGATCGACAGGCTGTCGCCCGCGACCGCGATCGCGTCCGCCGCCTCGGCCCCGGCGCGCCGCGCCGCGTCGAGCATCTGCGCCGCCAGCGCCTCGAGATCGCGCGCCACGGCTAGCGCCCCGGCGTCCGGCGCGGGCAGGCTGGGCGGGCGGGCGTCGGCGGCATGGCTAGGGGCTCCGGGAGGCGGGATCGCTGGCCGCTACCTAGGGCCTTCGCTTGCGCGAGACAACCACGCAGACACTTGCCTTTCCCGGCGCGAGCGCCTTTGATCGGGGGAAGGCCGCGCGGCAGCGCGACGCGGCGCGGGGTGGAGCGCGATGGGTCGACTGGACGGCAAGAGCATCGTCATCACCGGCGCGAGCCGGGGCATCGGCGCGGCCGCCGCGCGGGCGATGGCCGCCGAGGGCGCCGCGCTCATGCTGCTCGCGCGCAGCCGCGACGCGGTCGAGGCGGTGGCGGCCGATCTGCGCGCGACGGGCGCGCGGGCCGAGGCGATGGCCTGCGACGTGGCGCGCTTCGGCGACGTGCAGGCGGCGGTCGACCGCGCGGGCGAGGCCTTCGGCCGGGTCGACGTCCTCGTCAACAACGCCGCGGTGATCGAGCCGATCGCGCCCCTGGCGCGGAGCGACCCCGAGGACTGGTCGCGGGCCGCGGACGTCAACGTCAAGGGCGTCTATCACGGGATGCGGGCGGTCCTGCCGGGAATGCGCTCCCGCGGCGGCGGGATCATCATCAGCATCGGCTCGGGCGCGGCGCATAACCCGCTCGAGGGCTGGTCGGCCTATTGCGCGACCAAGGCGGCGGCGATGATGCTGATGCGCTGCGCCCATCTCGAGAACAAGGGTCGGGGCGTGCGCCTCTTCAGCCTGTCGCCTGGCACGGTCGCCACCGACATGCAGCGGACGATCAAGGCAAGCGGCATCAACCCGGTCAGCCAGATGGACTTCTCCCAGCACGCGCCGGTCGAGGCGCCGGCGCAGGCGCTGGTCTGGCTCTGCACCGAGGACGCGGCCGAGTTCGCCGGCACGGAGGTGTCGTTGCGCGACCCCGCGATCCGCGCCCGGGTCGGCCTCGCCTAGCGCGGCCGCGGCCGGCGCGGGCCGGCGGCGCGGACGTGGAGGCCGGGCGGGCGGCGGCGCGTCCGGCATCGCCGGCTCAGCCCGCCGCGGCGTAGTCGGCATCCGACACCTGCTCCAGCCAGTCCACCGCCGCGCCGTCCAGCGCCTCCTGCATCGCGAGATGCGTCATGGCCACGTCGGGGGCCGCGCCGTGCCAGTGCTTCTCGCCCGGCGCGAACCAGACCACGTCGCCGGGGCGGATCTCGCGGGCGGGCTCGCCCGCGACCTGCGCCCGCCCGGCGCCCGAGAGCACCACCAGCGTCTGGCCGAGCGGGTGCGTGTGCCAGGCGGTGCGCGCGCCGGGCTCGAAGGTCACGACATTCGACGACAGAAGCCCGGGCTTCGGCATCTTGACGATCTGGTCCTGCCAGACGGCGCCGCTGAAGCGGCTGGCCGGCGCCCGGAACGAGGC
>ERZ761602.7120-NODE-7120-length-12060-cov-8.403499_pt1 | contig 12060 bp, 10 predicted proteins | sample MGYA00512165_ERZ761602 | MGnify/ENA primary metagenome ERZ761602 (study PRJEB28899, sample SAMN02445085) | bioreactor sludge metagenome | biome: EBPR sludge; isolation source: Thorneside wastewater treatment plant | place: Australia: Brisbane, Thorneside... | reverse complement strand
CGATCCTGAATCTGAGCGTGACCCTGTTTGGCCACGGCAACCGCCAGTTGCCCTATGTCGTCCACGCCTTGAGCCAAGCCGGGCAGGGCGGGTTGGGCCGGGATCGCGGGCGCGCTGGAACTGCTGCATGTGGCCCAGATGAGGGGCCAACCACCCCATCCTTCAGCTCACTTCCAGTCCTCAAGGAAAACCTCGACCAACCATCGCAAAGTGGACGCTGACGCGATGTCCACGGCGGCCAACTCATCAAAATCATATAATTGGTTGGCATTTGTGGGTAATCGGGCGGTTTCAAAGCCGGCGAGAAAGCCAACCTCATCCTCTTCCCGCACGGCACCGGCCAAACTTCGATTCGCGACTATTTCCAGCAAACCGATCACGACTTGCGGACCAGTTTGGACAGTCCAAATCCAGTAAGCAGGTCACTTTGAGCGCCCACCCTCTCGCAGATCGCGCAGGGTGGTATTCCGGGCGGCGACGAGGCGGACACCATCCCACCCGACGTTCCGCAATGGTACTTGCCCCTGGTCTCGGCGGAACTGCAAAAGGAAAAGCCCAGCCCGCCGATTCCCACATTCGACGACCCGGGCAAAGTCGAGCGCATCGTCCTGGCGGCGTACTCCGGCGGCGGCAAGGTCATGCTCGCCCTGGCGCGCCCTCAAGGGGCGGACCCGTACGCCGACAGGATCACGCTAATGTTGGGGCTTGATGACAAGCGGGCGAAACGGCGGAACTTGACCAAGGCCCACATCATCTTCGACGCCTCGGCCCCCCCACGACGGCATCACCAAACCCCGCTTCGAGGAACGGCTGCAAGCCCTAAATTTGTAATTTTATTGACACGAAATCGGATCTTATTGTGTTGGCCCGAACCTTGCTAACATCAGTCTCACACTCAATAAGGAGGAATCCATGGCCAAACGCACGCTACCCACCTTCCTTTCACTTTGGTCGAGCTACCCCACCGAACAACATCCCTGCAATCAGGGCTGGGAAAATCAATGCGCGATTCGTATGAGCGTCTGCCTCATCAACGCCGGCTTTCATCTGACCCAGTACACCGAGCCCAAATGCAAGCACGGCCACGCGCGTGGCGCCGAGTCCCTGGCCAACTACCTGTGGAAGCAGGTGGGTCGTCCCAAGATTTCCAAAACGGCGAACGAAAGCCGCGCCACGGTCAACGGCAAGACCGGCCTGCTCTTTTTCAAAGACATCACCGGTTTTCGCGGCGGTCGCGGCGATCACTTCGATCTTTGGAACAATGGCGAAACCAAAACCGGCGAATACATCGATTCCTGCAAGCAAACCTGGTTTTGGGAGGTCATTTAGGATGATCGAGAAAAGGTGCCTGCTGCTTTCCCTGGCGGTTCTCGCCTGCAACCCCGGTCATGCCGGAAAAGAATTTCCCGAAGGACGGCCAATACCTCCACCACCTTCGGCTCAATCGAGCGCGCCATCGAGCGCGCAAACCGCCCATGTCGGTAACTTCAAGCTGAGCCTGGCTGGCTGTCGCTTGACTTACGAAGGCGCCGGCAAAACTGGGGCGGTCGATTTCGATTTTCCGGCTCCCTGCCAGTTCAGCCGAAACGCGGCGGGCGAGGTGCGGGTGGTGCGCACCGGCAAAAACCGAACCCTGCTGGTCGAAAGCTCGCGCCCGGCGGACCCGTCCACTCGCTTGACCACCAACGACTGCGCCACCTTTATTCGAGGGGTCACCGTGACTCTCGAGGATATTCGCCTATCGGTGCAAACCCAAAAAGTCGCGCAATGCTTGCCGGCGGAATGGGATGAAAAGATGTTTCATATCTTCGCCGCCAACACCCAACCCACTGATACCTCATCCAAAAAATAAAACCGCATTCACCCTCTTTGCCCCAACTCGGCCGCCAGTCGCGCTATTTCGGCGAATTCCCGATCCACCCCTGGCAGGGCCGGCCGTTCCAGCAGCACGACAGGAATGCCCAGTTGTCGCGCCGCCGCCAGCTTGGCCTCGACCGCGCCGCCACCGCTGTGCTTGGCCACCAACACGTCGATCCGATTTTCCCGCAGTAGAGTCAATTCCCGCTCCAGGGTAAAGGGTCCAGTGGCGCACAACAGGGTCAGGCGCGAAGAGGCGGGCGGTTCCGCCGCCAGACAGCGCACCAGCCAATGCTGCTCCAGCGGGATTTCCGCCACATGGCGCAAGGGTTCCAGGCCAATGGTGAAAAACGGTCGGTGAAATTCCCGCAACGCCACCATGATCCCGGCCCAATCGGCCGCGAAGCGCCAATCGTCGCCGGGTCCCGGTCGCCACGCTGGGCGCCGGTAGGCCCAGAGCGGAATTCCAGCCAACCGAGTCGCTCGCGCCGCGTTCCGGCTGATGCGCGCGGCGTGGGGATGGGTGGCGTCGATCAGCAATTCGATGTCGTTCTCGCCCAGAAACGCCGCCAAACCTTCCGCGCCGCCAAAACCGCCCACCCGCGTCGCACAGGGCAACTCCAACACCCGCCCCTTGCCCGCGACGCTATAGGTTACCGGGTGAATCGGGGCCAACCGCCGCGCCAGTTCCACCGCCTCGCCGATGCCGCCCAGAATCAGGACGCGCATTTTTCCCCGTCACTGCCTTAGAAAGGCCGAGAAATACTGCTTGATCTCGTTGAGTGTATCCTCGGCGATCAGGGGAACCATGGTGGCAAAACAGTCAAGGCCCACCAACGCGTTGATGTTGGCGTCTTCCATCGACGCATCGCGCAGGCGTCGAACGAAATCCCGGTTTACGATCGCAACCTCGGCATAAATTTTCGCCAACTCGCCAAGGCCAAAGTCGAATGATTTCCCCTCGCCATGGCGCAGATTCTGAGCGACCAGACACATGGAGACCATCCTAAAAACCGTCTCGGTGATCGTCGCGAAGGGAAGGTGGAACCGCACCATGGGTTTGAGCGGCTCAAGAACCGGGCAGCCGCTCGTAGGCATGATGATGCCCAGGAGCGAAGTCAAGCCTTGCTGGAGCGTGGTATCCCTTGAATAAATCCGCTCCTCGGTGGTGACCACGACATGCACCTCCTCGTAGGACACCGCGTGGGCGAAGTGCTCGGCGATGTCGGCGAAGTTCAGCGCCACGGGACAGAACGGATGATCGCGCGCGTCAAGCGAACAATTCGCGCACTGATCTTGCCTTAGGAAAGTCCAGGATGGCGGCCGGACGGGAGGTTTCATCCTGAGACCAAGCGTCTTTCGGTCAAGGAGCACGTCGAAGGTCTTGGTGGCGCCATTTCGAAAGGCGTACGTGTAAGTCATCTTGAGAGAATCGCTATTCATTCAACCCCCCCGCAAAGCAAGGGCCGGCGAACATGCTCAAGCAAAATCGGCATGACCGACCGGCCGGCCCTCGCGGTCGGTGGCCCACACTTCCACCGCCACCTCCGGCAGCGCAATGATGCGGGACTGATCGCGCGCCATGACGCAAATTCGGTCGCCCAGCGGCAAACCCGCCGCATGGGCCAACGCCAGCGCCCGTTGGCTGGTGTTGGCGGTTCGCATCGCCGCTTGCAACGCCGCGTCCGCGCCCAGCGCCGCCGCTTCCACCGCCAGCAATACGAGATCGACGCTGGAACTGCGGCTATGCAAATCCAGATGGCCCGCCGCCAGCTTGCTGATCTTGCCGAAACCACCGGCCAGCGTGAGGCGGGGAACCGGCGCGCGTCGCAGGTGTTTGAGCACCGCCCCGACGAAATCGCCCATTTCGATCAGCGCCATGTCCGGCAACGAATAATGCGCGCGCATGGTTTGCTCGCTGGTAGCACCGGTGCAGGCGATGATGTGGAGGAGACCGTTGGCGCGAGCCACGTCGATGGCCTGCTGGATGGAGGCCACATAGGCGGCGCAGGAAAACGGTCGGACAATGCCGGTCGTGCCGAGGATGGATAATCCGCCGACGATGCCCAGCCGGGGATTGAGCGTTTTCAACGCCAGTTCCGCGCCGTTCTCGATCCCGATGGCGACTTCGAAGCCGCCGCGATAGCCCTGCTCGGCCGCCAGTCGCATCAGATGTTCGGCAATCATCCGGCGCGGCGTCGGATTGATGGCCGGCTCGCCCGGTGGAATGGGCAAGCCGGGCTGGGTCACCGTGCCTACGCCCGGCCCGGCATGGAAACGCACTCCCGGCGACTCGCTCAACACCACTTGGGCGAAAATCAGCGCCCCATGGGTCACGTCGGGATCGTCGCCGGCGTCCTTGATCGTCGCCGCCTCGGCTCCCGCCGCCGTCAACCGGCAGTATTCCAGCCGGAACACGGGCCGCTGGCCGCGCGGCAGCGTGATTTCCACCCGATCGAGCGCAAGATCGGCCAGTAACCGGTACGTCGCCGCCAGAGTGGCTGCGGTCGCGCAAGCGCCGGTCGTGTAGCCATGGCGCAGGGGCTGTCGAGTTTCGGAGGTTTCAAGACGCATCCGGTAAGGGTAAAGGCAAAAGGCCAGCGATAAAAGGCAAAAGACTTTAATCTTCCATCTCGTTAATCTTCCATCCCTTGCCCTTACCTTCGACGCCATGTCCGCCACCTGCCCCGCCCTCCTGCTCAGCGCCCCGGCCTCCGGTCAGGGCAAGACCACCGTCACCGCCGGGCTGGCGCGTCATCACCGCAATCACGGCCGCATCGTGCGCGCCTTCAAGACTGGGCCGGATTTTCTCGACCCGATGATCCTGGAGCGGGCTTCCGGTCAACCGGTTTATCAACTGGACTTGTGGATGGTCGGCGAACGCGACTGCAAGGCCCTGTTGTACCGGGCTGCCCAGGAAGCGGATTTGATTTTGATCGAAGGCGTCATGGGCCTGTTCGACGGTACGCCATCGAGCGCCGATCTGGCCGCGCTGTTCGGCGTGCCGGTGCTGGCCTTGATCAACGCGCACGCCATGGCCCAGACCTTCGGCGCGGTCGCTTACGGCCTGGCGCATTACCGTCCGCAACTCCCCTTCGCGGGGGTGCTGGCCAACCGGGTCGCGGGACCGGGCCACGCCGAACTGCTGGCCGAGAGCTTGCCGCCGGATTTGCGCTATTTCGGCTGGCTGCCGCGCGACGGTGAAATCGCCCTGCCCGACCGGCATCTGGGCCTGGTGCAGGCCGCCGAAATCGCCGATCTGGAAAGCCGGCTGGCAAGCGCCGCCGCGCGGGTCGCCAACACGGGGCTGGCCCGCTTGCCGCCAGCGGTTTCCTTCCCCGCCGCGAGCATGGAAACGCCGCCGCCCCTGCTGAAAAACACCCGCATCGGCATCGCCCGCGATACCGCGTTCGCCTTCCTGTATCCCGCCAATCTGGACACGCTACGAGCGCTGGGCGCGGAACTGGTGTTTTTCTCGCCGCTGGCGGATCAGGAATTGCCGCAAGTGGACAGCGTTTATCTGCCCGGCGGCTACCCGGAACTGCATCTCGATACGCTGGCGAGCAATACGTCCATGCGCGAGTCGTTGCGGCGGCATCATCAGGCCGGCAAACCGCTGTACGCCGAATGCGGCGGCTTGCTCTACACCCTGGAATCGCTGGCCGACAAGGCGGGGCATCGCGCGCCGATGCTGGGCCTGCTGCCGGGTCATGCGGCGTTGCAAGCGAAGCTGGCGGGACTGGGCATGCAAGGGGTGCATCTGCCGGAAGGCGAACTGCGCGGCCACACCTTTCATCACTCCAAGCTGGAGACGCCGCTGAAGCCACTGGCGCACGGCTATCGCCAGCGTGACGGCAAACCCGGTGAGGCGGTTTATCGGGTGGGGCGGCTGACCGCTTCCTATCTGCACCTCTATTTCGCCAGCAATCCGGCGGCCACGGCGCGGCTGTTCGCGCCCTGACCAGCCATTCACCCAATTTCTTTTTATTCTGAAATCAGATCCCCTGGTGGTTTTGCCCCGCATCGATGGGTTTCGTTCCTCAACCCATCCTGCAACCCATTGTTTTTTCGTAGGATGGGTTGAGCGTAGCGAAACCCGCCGCCGTACCGGACGAGAGGGGTTTGAACAGTTACCTCAACTCCAGCTTTTGAAGACCCCAGATCTTAAAACTGATCCCAGCGCCGCTTGCGCCGCCGCGCCGCGATGATCGGGATGACCAGGCCGCACAACACCCCTCCCAAAACCGCTCCGGCCCCGGCGATGAACCAGTTGCGGTGCGACTGGTCGCGCAGGGTCGCGTTTTCCTGTTCCAGTTGCTCCTGCCGCTCGCGCGCCGTCGCAACCTCCTGTTGCAAGCGACGATTTTCCTCGTCGAGCGCCAACGCGCGCGATGCGGTGCGGCGAATCGCCGCCAGCTCCTCGTCGCAGCGCGACGCGGCGGCGCGCGTTGCGTCCAGCGTTTCGGTCTCGCCCTTCAGGGCACGGTTTTCACTCTCCAAGGCGGCGACCCGCGCCTCCAGTTGCCCCAACCGGCTCCGCGCGCTGGGCTGGGTCATCAGGTACTGGGTCATGATCCAGCCGACCGTCCCTTCGGGCGTCCTGACCTTGGTGTAACCCTGAATGTTGGGCTCCAGCACCTCCAGCGGCGTGCCGCTGCCCACCATCCGCAAGATTTTGTACTGGGGAGCGGCGCCACCCTGCACCGGGACGGAGCAAGTATCGGTCGCGTAGCTGCGGTCAGCCTGGGCGGGCGCGACGCCGGCGGCGAACACCCCCAGCCCGCACAGGAGCAGCCAGCGCTTCACGCGAACACCCGCCGAGGTCCGCGATGCGCGGCCAAACCGCGAGAATCGGCGGCGAGCCGCATCGAAATCGATCCGTTCCGCGCTGGCGCATCTCCCCCAATGCGCCCGCCGGCTTGAGCGTTGTCAGCGCAAAGGCCGTCATTCGCCACGATGGCTCCTCCATGGGTCAAGTGAAGTATGGACGCGGTAATTGCGCGCGTCTCGCGGTCCAGGTTGTCTTTCGCCGCTTCAGACCACATCGAAACGGTCGAAGGTCATGCTGAACTGACCGCGCCCCCGCGTCATGCCGCGCAGATCGGTGATATAGCCCAGCAGTCGATCCAGGGCGCAGTCACAATGAATGATGGTCATCTCGCCCAGCGTCGTCGTGTCCCGGATCACAGCCCGCCGCGCCTGCAAATCACCGATGACGGCGCCGACATCGCTTTCCGGCGCCACTACCTCGGTCGCCATGATCGGCCGCATGACCAAACTTCCGGCCCGCGCAACCGCCTTGCGCGCGGCTTCCGCTACCACCACCCGCAGCGCGCGCGGGCTGGACAGCGCGCCGAACAGTTCCACTTCCAGCACTCGCACCGCCAAATCCTGCAAGGGCGCACCGACCGCGGGGCCGCTATCGAGCACGTCGCCGGCGCCACCCGTCACGGCCTCCCGTTGCGCCGGATTCAATTCCACGCCTTCCGGCTTAAGGCGCGGCTCGGCGAGCACGGTGACACCCGCTCCCCGCGGCAGCGGCTCCACCACCACCCGCGCCCAGGCTTTCAGTTCCAGCCGCTTGCCATCCGCTTGCTCGATCTGGCGATGGAACAGATTCTCGGCCCCGGCGGTCCGAGCGACGGTTTCGCGCAATACCACGTTGGGGTTGCCGACCCGGACGTTGACGCCGAATTCCCGCCGCAGCCGCTCACCCGCGATCTGCAAGTGCAACTCGCCCATGCCCCGCAACACCCGCTGGCCGGTTTCCCGGTCTTCCTCGACCCGCAGGGTCGGATCCTCCTGCTGCAGCTTATCCAGCGCCTCCAACAACTTTTCCTCGTCGGCGCTGGACTGCGGCTCGACGGCCAGGCCCAGCACCGGCGCGCGGGTCTCGATGCGCTCCAGCCACAGCGGATGACCCGGCGCGCACAGGGTGTCGCCAGTGGTCGCCCAGCGCAGTCCGGCCAGCAGCACGATTTGACCGGCGGTCGCCTGGCCCAGCCGGGTCTTGTGATTGGCGTCCACCTCGAACAGTCGCGCCACCCGTTCCTGCCGCAAGGTTCCATTCGGACCGGGAATCGCCACCTCGTCGCCAGGTTTTAGAACCCCTCGATACAGCCGGGCGAACACATGACGGCGACCCTCCCACATTTGCACCTTGAACGCCAGCGCCGCCAGCGGTCCGTCCGCTTCCATCGCCACCGCTTCCTCGCCACCGCCGGGCTGGTGCGCCAGACTCGGCGGCCGCTCGGTCGGGGCCGGCAAAAACCTCACCACCCCGTCCAACAACGGCTGCACGCCCTGATTGCGCAGGGCGCTGCCGACGAAACAAGGGCAGATCTTTCCGGCCAGCGTGGCCTGGCGCAGCGCCGCCCAGACAGCCTCCGGGTCCGGCTCCTCTTCCGCCAACACCTGTTCGGCCAGGGCATCGTCCATCTCCGCCGCCGCCAGCAGCAGGCTTTCCCGCCACGGCCGCGCCCATTTCCAGTTCGCCCCGTCGCAGGGCGCAACCTCCACCCGCTCGCCCTTTTCGCCGGCGAACCGCAGCCGGGTCTTGTCGATTAGGTGAATGACCGAACCGTCGTAGTCGGGCGATGGCACGGTGACCGCCACCGGCTCCACCGCCAGCCGTTCACGCACCGTCATCAGGGCGCGGGCGAAATCGGCGCCAGGTCGATCCAGCTTGTTGACGAAGAACAACGCGGGCAAGCGAAACCGGGTGCGCTGGCGCCAGACGGTTTCGGTCTGCGGCTCCACCCCGCGCACCCCGTCCAGCACGATCACGCAGCCGTCCAGCACCCGCATCGAGCGCTCGACCTCGATGGTGAAATCCACATGGCCCGGGGTGTCGATCAGTTGAATCCGATGCTCACGCCAGGGTAGTTGAGTCACGGCGGCGGTGATGGTGATGCCGTGCGCCTGCTCCTCGACCTGGTAGTCCATGTGGGCCGCGCCCTCGTGGACCTCGCCGATCTTGTGAGAGGCGCCCGCGTAGTACAGCATCCGCTCGGTCAGGGTGGTCTTGCCGGCGTCCACGTGCGCGGCGACGCCGATATTGCGCACTCGCGCCAGGTCTGAATCCTTGGCCATGGGCTCACTCACGCGATGCGCCGACACTCCAGATAGAACCGCTTCTCGTCGGCTTCGCCCATCGAGAAGGTCTTGCGGGGCAACACACCGTCGCGGATGATGGTGCGGAAGAAATCCTCCTTGGCCAGCGCCGGCAGGTAAAAACCGATGTTGCCAGGTTGCGCGCCGAGTTGCGCCAACGTGTCCTCGCCGTGGATGTAGTCGAGCCGCGCGCCGGGCTGGCTCGGCAGATACTGATCCAGAAACGCTTGCAGGCCGGCGACCGGCAAGGTCAGGCGTGGTTGACCGACAGTCAATACGCCGTGACGATTCTCGCTGACGAACGCGACGGCGTGGCGGCCAGGCGACCGTTGCACTTCCCGCCACGCCTGTCGGGCCGCTTCCCAGGACGGGTAATCGAGCACCGCCGGCGTCGAGCCTTGCGCCGCGAAAAAAGCCGTCAGCGCCGTCAACAATCGGGCGGGATCGACGTTGAACGCCACCCGATGAATCGCCTCGAATTCCAGCCCCTCGTCGTGGAGATTGACCAGCTCGACCAGGGCGTGGCGGGCCGGATGGTTCATGATGGCCGCTGGATCGGGCGCGGCGCGCTTGAGGTTTTCCCAAATGACCTTGGCGGTGGCGAAGGAATGATTGCCGTCGCCCATGGCGTACAACAACACCGGCTCGTCGCTGACCCTATAGCGGGCGTTGAAGGCCGCTGGGTTCGCCAGCCGCGTCAACTGCTCGATGACCCATTGAATCAACATCGGATGTTCGACTCGCCAGCCGCGCACTCGACCGCCGCCCAGCATCAGCGGAAAGTCGTACAGACTCTCCAGCGGCTCGGCGAACAGGGGGTCGATCACCGCGTGCTCCGGATCGTCGATCAGCACCATGACGTGCGGCAGCTCCAGCGACGCGCCCTCGCGCACCTGGATGCGCGGCGGCAGGCGCTCCAGAATGGTGTCCTCGGTGGGACGAATCAGGGTCTTGGCGCCCGGGTTGAAATCGTAATGCTCCAAATCCAACGCCACCATCAGACCCTTGCGCGTCCGGCCCCGCGCCGTCTCCCGCTCCACCCGCACCAGGCCGGGCGGCTGCGGAACCAGGATGCCATCGGCCAGATAACGACGCATGGCCTCCTGAATGGCCGCGATTCGTTGTGCTTCGTCGGCCGCGCCCAGATAGACCTCCGGCAAAATCAGCCGCAACGTGGACGGCGCATCGCCCACCAGGGCCTCCGCCCGCGCCCAGTAATCCGGTTGCGAGGTGTATTGATCGCAGGCGACCACCGCCCATTGGCTCGGATCCTCGCCGGCTCGAGGCAAAAGCAGCGACGGGATCTGCAAACCGATTCCAGCGAAATTCATCAACGGCATCTCTCCAGTGGCTGGCGCGGGCGGGCGCGCCGGAAAAACCGGCGCAAGCTTAACAAAAAACGAGCGGCGCGCTCACCATCGGCAACGCAGTCGGCCATGACATACAATGAATCCATCAACCAGGCTCACCGGGTATCCATTCATGCGCAAGCTGCTGAGTATCGTCATCGCCATCGTCGCCGTTGCGATCCTGTTGGGTGTCGGCGCCATCGGCTATCTCTGGTACAGCACCAAACAGGAGGTGGATCGCCTCGTCACGGCAGCCAAACCCTTCGCCGAAATCAGCTACGGCGGCATCGACGTATCCCCAGCCGGATCGATGGGCGTCAACCGACTGCGGATCAGACCCGTCATCGTCAACGACTCCATCTCCATCGGCGCCATTCGACTCAACACTCCCAACTTCCTGGCCTTGCTCAATGTCCGCTGGCAATTGAGTCAGAACCAGTTGCCGGAAGCGTTGGCTCTGTCGTTCCAGGATTTCGAGCTGTCGCTGAGCGGCGGCATTCTCGGTGTCGATCCCGCTGGCCACGCCGATGAAAGCTCGCCGTTCGACCATCTGGACGCGCTGGGCTGTGGGCCGATCACCGCGTTCGGCGCCCCCGAATGGCGGGAAATGGGCTACGACCGCTTCCTCGGCAATGTGGAAATCGGCTATCGCATCGATTCCAAGAACAACCTGCTGGAGCTGCGCGTCGACAGCGACATGCGAGACTGGGCGACGCTGAACCTGAGTATCGGCCTGGCCCTGACCAAACCGCCGAAGTCGTTGATGGAACTGCCCCTCTCGCTCACGCCCAAGCTCGCCAAGCTGAGCTTCATGTTGCGGGACGACGGCCTCAACCAGCGCCGGAACGCCTACTGCGCCGCCAAGGCCGGCAAACCTCTGCCCGAGTATCTCGCCGATCATGTCCAGCGGGTGGTCGAGCGCCTGCGCGCCAACGGTGTCATTCTGGGGCCTGGCTTGATTGCCGCTTACCAAAGCTATCTGACCGAAGGAAGCGCCCTGACCATCACGGCCGCTCCCCCCGCGCCCATCAACCCCGCCGAGTTGCATGAATACGCTCCCGCCGACATCGTCAAGCTGCTTGGACTCAGGGTGAAGGTGAACGAAGTCGCGGTTACCGACCTTGCCGTCGACTGGAACGCCGCCGCAATCACCAAGGCGCTGAACATCAAAACGAAGCCTGAATCGGAACCGGAACTGGAACCGCAGACCGCGTCGGCGCCGCCTCCGTCTCCGCCCTCCACCGCGATCAAAAAAATCCACCCGACCTATCACCCCATTTCAGTTGGCGAACTCGGCCAACATGCCGGCAAGATCGTGAAGCTGCGCACTGCGAGCGGCGCGCAGTATCGCGGCCAACTACACAGCGCCACGGAAGATTTTATCCACATCACGGTGCGCAAATCCGGCGGCAGCGCGGTGCTTTCCCTGCGCACCCACGACATCACCGTGACGGAGGTGTTGTACTGACGGGCGGCGGGTTTGGCCTGCCTCATGCACTCAAGATAGCCAATTTGGCGGTTTTCGATTTGTCACCGTTCATATCCCCTGGTGGTTTCGCCCCGCATCGATGAGTTTCGCTACGCTCAACCCATCCTACGAAAAACCATCCTACGAAAAAAATGGGTTGTAGGATGGGTTGAGCGTAGCGAAACCCATCGCCGTACCGGACGAGAGGGGTCTGAACGCTGTCCATTACACACATCTCTAACCGGTTGATGGGAAATGGAGATCAGACGCCGA
>ERZ761602.7119-NODE-7119-length-12064-cov-11.823133_pt1 | contig 12064 bp, 11 predicted proteins | sample MGYA00512165_ERZ761602 | MGnify/ENA primary metagenome ERZ761602 (study PRJEB28899, sample SAMN02445085) | bioreactor sludge metagenome | biome: EBPR sludge; isolation source: Thorneside wastewater treatment plant | place: Australia: Brisbane, Thorneside... | reverse complement strand
TCATCGTCGCGTCGTTCGTCATCGCGGCCGTCGTGACCCCGCCGGACGTGATCTCTCAGCTCGCGCTGGCGATTCCGATGTGCATCCTGTACGAGATCGGGATCATCGCCGCGAGGCTGATGATGAAGGGCCGCAGGCCGGCGGACACCGACTGACCGGTCCGGCGCAGCGTCAGCGCTGCTGCTGGGGCGGCGGTCTCTGCCCGACCGTGACATCCAGGTCGAGTACCTTGTCGGCACGCTGCAGCGCGATGGCGACGCGGCTGCCCGGCTTCAGGGTGGCGACCGCCTTCAGAAGCTCCGCCTCGTTGCGGACCGGCTGCCCGCCGATGCGCAGCACCACGTCGCCGGGGCGGATGCCCGCGGCACTGGCGGGCCCTTCCTGCAGCACGCCGCGGATGAGCACGCCCGTGCGCACAGGCAGGCCCAGTGACTCGGCGATGTCGGGGGTCAGCTCGCGCGGCACGACGCCGATCCAGCCCCGCACCACCTTGCCGTCGCGGATGAGCCCCTGCATCACCTCCAGTGCCATGTCCACCGGCACCGCGAAGCCCACGCCCTGGTTGCCGCGCGAGGCCGACAGGATCGCCGTGTTGATGCCGACCAGCGCGCCCTGGCTGTCGACCAGGGCACCGCCGGAGTTGCCGGGGTTGATGGCCGCGTCGGTCTGGATGAAGTTCTCGAAGGCCGACAGGCCGAGCCGGTTGCGGCCTACCGCGCTGACGATGCCGGCGGTCACCGTCTGGCCGATGTTGAACGGGTTGCCGATCGCGAGCACCGGGTCGCCGACCTGGAGCCCGGCGGCATCGCCGATCAGCACGACCGGCAAGGGCGAGACGTCGATCTTGAGCACCGCGATGTCGGTCTCGACGTCGGCGCCGATCAGCCGGGCGCGGGCCTGACGGCCGTCGGCCAGTTGCACTTCGATGTCGTCCGCGCCCGCGACGACGTGCTGGTTGGTGAGCAGGTAGCCCTCGGGAGAGACGATGACACCCGAGCCGAGCCCGATCTGCGGCTGGCTGTCGAAACCGCGGTCGCCGAAGAAGAAGCGGAACGCCGGGTCGTCGCGGTGAGGGTTGCGTGCGGCCACCTTCTGGGCGGCGACGCTGACCACGGCGGGCGAGGCGGCCCGCGCCGCGGCCGCGTACCCGCGCGGCACCGCTGTCGCCGGCGTCGGGCCACTGGCCGGTGCGGCGACACCTTCGGGCGCCGGGACGTGGATCACCGAGGGCGTGGGCAGCAGCGTCGTGCGCCGTCCCAGCCAGTCGGGCTTGAGCGTCGCCACGACGAACAGCACGGCGACCGCCACCGTGACGGCCTGCGAGAAAATCAGCCAGGTCTTGTGCATGCTGCGGTCTTGTGATGGTCCATCGTCAGGAACTCGATACCTATCTGCGAGACCGGCTCGCCGTGGACCGCTTCGAGGATTATGGTCCGAACGGCCTGCAGGTCGAGGGCCGCGCCGAGGTGCGCCGCCTGGTCTGTGGCGTGACGGCCAGCCTCGCGCTGATCGAGGCTGCCGCGCGTGACGGGGCGGACGCCGTGATCGTCCACCACGGCCTGTTCTGGCGCGGCCAGGACGGCCGGCTGACCGGCTGGCTGCGCCAGCGCGTCGCGCGCCTGATCGAGTCGGGCATGAACCTCTACGCCTATCACCTGCCGCTGGACGCCCACCCGACGCTGGGCAACAACGCGCAACTCGGTCAGCGCCTGGGCCTGCAGGCCGACGCGGTGTTCGGCCGGCAGGATCTGGGCTTCCTCGGCAACCTGGAGCCTGCGCTCGACGCCGCGGCCTTCGCCCGGCGGGTCGAGGCTGCCGTCGAGCGGGCGCCCCTGGTCGTCGCCGGCGACGGGCGTCCGCTGCGACGCGTCGCGTGGTGCACCGGCGGCGCGCAGGGATACTTCGAGGCCGCCATCGCTGCCGGTGCCGATGCCTTCGTCACCGGTGAGATCTCCGAGCCGCAGGCGCACCTGGCGCGCGAGACGGGCGTGACCTTCCTCGCGTGCGGCCACCATGCCACCGAGCGCTTCGGCGTGCAGGCACTGGCCGCGGACGTGGCCGCCGCGTTCGGCATCGAGCACCGCTACATCGAGGTCGACAATCCCGCATGAACGCCGCCCCGCCGCTGTCCGCGATCGACGGCCCCGACGCCGCGCCGGCTGGCGCCGCACCGCGGCAACCGCTGCTCGTCACGATGGGTGACGCCGTGGGCATCGGGCCGGAGTGCATCGTGCGAGCCTTCGCGCGCGATGCACTGGACGACGCGATCGCCATCGCCGACCTCGCTGTCCTGCGGCGCGCGGCGGCGGTGGCCGGCCTCGACCTGCCGCTGGCGCGGATCGACAAGCCGGCCGACGTGCGCGAGGTGCCCGCGGGCTGCCTGGCGGTCGTCCAGCCGCAGGGCCTTCCCGAAGGCCTCGCCGCGTTGCCTTGGGGAGCAGTCGACGCGCGGGCCGGCGCGGCTGCGGCTCGCTGCATCGAGGCGGCCGTCGCCCTTGTGCTGCGTGGAGAAGCTGCCGCGATGGTGACGGCGCCGGTGCACAAGGCCGCGCTGGCGGCCGCAGGCGTCCCGTTCCCCGGCCACACCGAGATGCTGCAGGCGCTGTGTGCCGGTGCCGAAGGCCCGCCGCCGGTGCGCATGATGCTGGCCAACGACGAGCTGCGTGTCGTGCTGGTGACGATCCACCAGTCGCTGCGCACGGCGATCGAGGCCCTCAGCTTCGACGCCGTTCTGCAGACCGTGCGCATCGCCGCCAGGGCCGCGCTTCAGTGGGGCCTGGAGCAGCCGCGCATCGCGGTTGCCGGGCTGAACCCGCACGCGGGCGAGGGCGGGCTGTTCGGCGACGAGGAGATCCGGATCATCGGCCCCGCGATCGAGGCGGCGCGCCGCGAGGGCATCGATGCGCGCGGCCCGTTCCCGCCGGACACCGTGTTCATGCGCGCCCGCGACGCGGCCGGCCATCCCGGCGAGTTCGACCTCGTCGTCGCGATGACGCACGACCAGGGCCTGATACCGGTCAAGTACCTCGGCGTCCACGACGGCGTGAACGTGACGCTCGGATTGCCGCTGGTGCGCACGAGCCCAGACCACGGCACGGCCTTCGACATCGCCGGGCGCGGGCTGGCCGACCCGCGCAGCCTCGAGGCTGCGGCGCGCCAGGCGCGCCGCGCGGTCCTCAGCCGCGTTCGGACGCAGGGGCCCGGTTGAGCCTCTCGAGCTGTTGCCGCGCGCGGGCCGTCGCGCGCTCGAGCAGGTAGGCGGCCTCCAGGGCGCGCAGGCGGCCGGACTCGCACATCCGCACGAGCATGCGGTGGGTCAGCGAGATCACGCGGCGGTGCCGGCGGCCGCGGGCGAACACGTAGAAGACCCGCCCCGGGCTCACATGCGTCAGGCGGACCTGATGCCACTCGCCCTCCAGGTGCATGCGGTAGACGACGCCGACCTGCAGGTGGTCGGCCAGCGAACGGCCCTGGGTGGGTTCGGGCGGTTCCGGTCTGGGCAGTCCCTCGATCGCCAGTTCGTCGGCGTCGAGCGGCGCGCTCGCGCCCACCTCCGGCTCGTGCAGCGGGCCGGACCAGTCGACCTGGTCCTCGGCGACGAGGCCGACCGACGATGCCTCCAGGCTGGACATCAGCGGCGCGGGCGCGCTGTCCAGCGGGATCGCCGCCGTGCCGCCCCGGGCATCGGACTGACGGCCGCGCGCGAGTGCGGCGTCCAGCGCCAGTTCGATCTGGCGAACCAGCAGGTTATGGTCCAGCGTGCGCATCGCGTCGCCGCGCAGCGACTGCGCGTGGGCGGGCAGCAGCTGGCCGAAGAAGTCGTGGCGCGCGGCAGCCGGCCAGCCGATCTCGTCGAGGCCGGTCGTGATCGCCTGCATCAGGCGCGGAAGGCGGGACACGAAGTCCTTGCGCTGCTCGGGGGTGCCCTTGGGCTGCACGCTGAGCAGCAGCTCGCGCACCACCTGGCGCGCGTCCCGCGCGGCCTCGCCGTCGAGGCTGCCATCGCGGGCTCGCGCGAGCAGCACGCGACTCCAGACGTCGGACACGAAGTCGCGCAGGAAGCCGGGCACGGGCAGCGGCTGGAGCTCGGCGCGCACGGCCCTCGCCGTGCGCAGCTGGACCTGCAGATCGGCCTCGCGCTCGGCCAGCAGCTGCGGCTGTGCACCCTCGTGCTCGATCTCGCGGCGTCCCATCTCGGCGACGAACTGCTCGAGATCGGCGAGCGTGCGCTGGTACAGCGCGGGCTGCTCGAAGTCGCCGTGGACGATGTCGTGGACCGCGTCGCGGATGCGGCGCACCAGCGCGTCGGCGGCTGCCGGCTCGAGATCGTCGAGGGCCAGCCCGAGTGACGCGAGCCGGTTCACCAGCAGGCGCACGGGGTGACGGCGCGACGCGAAGAAGGCCGGGTCCGCGAGCGCGTTGCGCAGGACCGGCAGCTGCAGCCGACCGATCTGCTGCGCGATCGCCGCGGGTACGTTGGGGTCGGCCAGGATCTGTTCGAACAGCGCGCCGACGACGTCGATGATCAGCTGGTCCAGAGGACCCTTGAGCGTGCGCGACAGCTCGTCGCGGTGCGTGTCGATCAGGTTCGCGAACGCGGCAGCCGGTGTCGGGGCGGATGCCGCCCCGGCCGGGTGCCCGACCCCGGCGGGCAGAGGAACCGGGTCGCGCAGCGCGGTCTGGCGATCCGAGGCCTCGATCCATTCCCGCAGCAGGCCGGTCAGTCCAGGGTCGGGCTCGCGCGGGCTGCCAGGATGCAGCGGAGCCGACGCAGACGGCGTGTGGCTGGATCGGCTCGGGGTGAACGCGCCCCCCGCCACGGCGCCCGTGCTGCCCGACGCGGCACTCGCAGCGAACCCGCTGCCGGCTGGCGCGCCGAAGCCCCCGCTGCGCGTGCGTGCGGCTGGCGCGGCGAGGCTGCTGCGCGTGGCGATCGACGCCGGCGTGACCCCTGCCGCGCGCAGGTCGGCGATGATCTGCGTGTAGGTACGGGCCAGGTGTGCCGACCAGGTCGTCGCCAGTTCGGCCGCCAGCAGCTTGCGGATCTCGGCGTCGGCTGCCAGGGCTTCCAGCGCCTTCAGGACCGCGAAGCCGATGGCATCGGGTTGCAGGACCCCGGGACGGGAGCCGGCCGCCGCCGCAAGGCCCGGCCCTCGCAGTGCGCGCAGGTAACCGTCGAGCTCGCGCAGCTCCCACTCGCAGGCCTGGCCCATGGTGTGACCGAGGCGCTGTGCGGCCACCTGCTGCTCGATCTCCCGGTCGTCGACGAGGCTCCAGCTGTCCCAGCTGGTCGGCCCGTCGCCGACGACCACACCGTCGGGAACCCACTGGCGCTGCAGCCGCTCGGTGAAGGCCCGAGTGAACTCGGACTGGAAGGTGGCAGCCTCGCGGGTGAGCACCAGGTGCGCCTCCTGCGCCCGCTCCCGGCGCAGGCCGGGCGGAAGGGCGAGGGCGCTCAGCGCGAGGCTCTGCCGGCACTGCTCGCAGATGGCCGACGCGGCCTGACCGAGCCGGTCGACGGCCGAGACCAGGGCAGCGGGCAGGTGGGGGGCGTGTGCAACGGACATGGCGGCACGAGCCCCGGTCCGGGGGATCGTGCCAGCGTTATCGGCACGCCGGAGGCGCGCCCCCGTGAGCAGGTGTTACTTCTTGAGCGAGTCGCGAATCTCGCGCAGCAGCAGGACGTCCTCGGGTGTCGCCGGTGGCGGTGCCGGCGGCGCCGGTGGTGCCTCGCGGCGCATGCGGTTCATCTGCCGCACCATCAGGAAGATCACGAACGCGAGGATCACGAAGTTCAGCAGCACGGTGATGAAGCTGCCGTAGGCGAACACGGCGCCGGCCTTCTTGGCCTCGGCCAGTGTCGTCGCGGCCTGGCCGGCAAGCGGGATGAAGTAGTCGTTGAAGTCCAGCCCGCCGAAGATCTTGCTGACGATGGGCATGATCAGGTCGCCGACCGCCGAGTCGACGATCTTGCCGAACGCACCCCCGATGATCACGCCGACGGCGAGATCCATCACGTTGCCCTTGACGGCGAACTCCTTGAACTCCGACGTGAAACTCATCGTGCCTGCTCCTCTCGAGATGGTCGTGGCGCCGACCGGCCGGGTGGCGGCCGAAGGGGCCGGATCGCCGGCCCCGGGGCGCTTGCGTCCGGCAAGGTAAGCCCCTGCGCCCGCCTCGTCAAGCCTGTCGGGTCCGCCTTGGGGCGTCGGCTAGAATGACGGGCTGTTTGACGTGCCGACCGAATCCAGAGGATGTCCATGAGTGATGCTGTCGCGGACCCGAGCCGCCGTACCTGGATCGCGATCACCTGCGGCGCCGGTGCCGTCGGCGGGATCGCCACCGCGATTCCCTTCGTCAGCACGTTCGCGCCCTCCGAGCGTGCCAAGGCGGCCGGGGCGCCGGTGCAGGTCGACATCTCGTCGATCAGGCCCGGCGAGAAGCTCACCGTCGAGTGGCGCGGCAAGCCCGTGTGGATCGTGCGCCGCACGCCCGAGCAGCTCGAGTCCCTGAAGAAGACCGAGGCGCAGCTGGCCGACCCGCAGAGCCTGCGCACGCAGTACCCGACCCCTGACTACGCGCAGAACCCGCACCGCTCGATCAAGCCCGAGGTCTTCGTCGGCGTGGGCATCTGCTCGCACCTGGGCTGCTCGCCGATCGACAAGTTCCAGACCGGTGCGCAGCCGTCGTTGCCCGACGACTGGGCGGGTGGTTTCCTCTGCCCCTGCCACGGCTCGACCTTCGACATGGCCGGGCGGGTCTACAAGAACAAGCCGGCGCCGGACAACCTGGAGGTGCCGCCGCACATGTACCTGTCCGACACGCTGCTGCTGATCGGCGAGGACAAGAAGGCCTGACGGGGTCCTTGCGGCCACGTGATCGCGTTCGACGCGCAGACAAGATCCATCGAGGAGCCCCATGGCTGAGTTCAAGGAAGTGCCTGCCGATGCGCCGGTGACGGAGAAGGTCACCGTCTGGTTCGAGAACCGCTTCCCGACCGCGTTCGCGGAGTACAAGAAGCATCTGTCGGAGTACTACGCTCCGAAGAACATGAACTGGATGTACTTCTTCGGCTCGCTGGCGCTGCTGGTGCTGGTCATCCAGATCGTCACCGGCATCTTCCTGGTGATGCACTACAAGCCCGATGCGAACCTCGCCTTCGCCTCGGTCGAGTACATCATGCGCGATGTCCCCTGGGGCTGGCTGGTGCGCTACATGCACTCCACCGGGGCTTCGGCCTTCTTCGTCGTCGTCTACCTGCACATGTTCCGCGGCATGCTCTACGGGAGCTACCGCAAGCCGCGCGAGCTGGTCTGGATCTTCGGCTGCCTGATCTTCCTGTGCCTGATGGGCGAGGCCTTCTTCGGCTACCTGCTGCCCTGGGGCCAGATGAGCTACTGGGGCGCGCAGGTCATCGTGAACCTGTTCGCCGCCGTGCCCTTCGTCGGCCCCGACCTGGCGCTGCTGATCCGCGGTGACTACGTCGTCAGCGACGCGACGCTGAACCGCTTCTTCGCGTTCCATGTCATCGCGATCCCGTTCGTGCTGGTCGGCTTGGTCGTCGCGCACCTGCTCGCCCTGCACGACGTCGGGTCCAACAACCCCGACGGCATCGAGATCAAGGCCAGGAAGGACGCCAACGGCAAGCCGCTCGACGGCATCCCCTTCCATCCGTACTACACGGTGCACGACATCGTGGGCGTGGTCGCCTTCCTGATGGTCTTCAGCGCGGTCGTCTTCTTCGCGCCGGAGATGGGCGGCTACTTCCTCGAGTACAACAACTTCATCCCGGCCGACCCCCTCAAGACTCCCGCGCACATCGCGCCGGTGTGGTACTTCACGCCCTACTACTCGATGCTGCGCGCGACGACCGACCCGATGGTCAATGTCTTCGTGATCGTGATCGCGCTGGCCACCGTCGTCGCGCTGTTGTTCGGCCGGTTCAAGAGCCCGGTGAAGATCGGCATCGTCGTCGCGGCGCTCGTGTCCATCGCGTTGCTCAAGGTCTTCGACGCCAAGTTCTGGGGCGTGGTGGTGATGGGTGGCGCGGTGATCATCATGTTCTTCCTGCCCTGGCTGGACCACAGCCCGGTCAAGTCGATCCGCTACCGGCCCGGCTGGCACAAGATCCTGTACACGGTGTTTGCCGTCGTGATGGTGGTGCTCGGCTACCTCGGCATCCAGCCGCCGTCCGATGCCGGCACGCTGATCTCCCAGGTGGGCACGCTGTTCTACTTCGGCTTCTTCCTGCTCATGCCCTGGTGGAGCCGGATCGGCGAGTTCAAGCCCGTGCCCGAGCGCGTGACCTTCCAGCCGCACTGATCGATCCGCGAGACGACACCCATGAAGAAACTCCTTCTCTCGCTTCTCGCGGCGCTGAGCTTCGGCGTCGGCCAGGTGCAGGCTGCCGGTGACGGCATCGCCTGGGACCGGTTCCCCAAGGAGCGCGTAAACGACCTGGCGGCGCTGCAGAACGGCGCCAGGCTGTTCGCGAACTACTGCCTGAACTGCCACGCCGCGGCCTTCATGCGCTACAACCGCCTGCGCGACATCGGCTTGACCGAGGAGCAGATCAAGGACAACCTGATCTTCACGAGCGCCAAGGTCGGCGACCTGATGACGGTGGCCATCAGCCCGCGCGAGGCCAAGGAGTGGTTCGGCGCCGTGCCGCCGGACCTCACCGTGATCGCTCGTTCGCGTTCGGCCGCGGGCCGGGGCAGCGGTTCGGACTACCTCTACACGTTCCTGCGAACCTACTACCGGGACGAGACCCGGGAGACCGGCTGGAACAACGCCGCCTTCCCGGCGGTGGGCATGCCCCACGTGCTGTGGGAGTTGCAGGGGCCGCAACGCGCCGTGTTCGCCGAGGTCAAGGACGGCCACGGCGGCTCGGCGCAGGTCTTCCGGGGTGTCGAGCCGATCGCGCCGGGCAAGCTCTCGGAGACCGCGTACAACGATGCCGTGGCCGACCTGGTGGCCTACCTGACCTGGATGTCCGAGCCGATGCGAAGCCAGCGGGTGCGCATCGGCGTCTGGGTGTTGCTGTTCCTCGCCGCCTTCTTCGTCATCGCGTGGCGGCTGAATGCGGTGTACTGGAAAGACGTCAAGTGACCGTGCCTGGCCCGGACCGATGGCCAGGCGGTCGTCCGGGCCGGTGATGCGCAGTGGCGGCGACGCTCGCCACTGCGTTTGCCGTTTCAAGGAGCCGTCGCGGCTCGCAGACCGACAGGACCCTTCCTCGCCATGATGGTTCTCTATTCCGGCACCACCTGCCCCTACTCCCACCGCTGCCGTTTCGTGCTCTTCGAGAAGGGGATGGACTTCGAGATCCGCGACGTCGACCTCTTCGCGAAGCCCGAGGACATCGCGTTGATGAACCCGTACAACGAGGTGCCGATCCTCGTCGAGCGCGACCTCATCCTGTACGAGTCGCACATCATCAACGAGTACATCGACGAGCGCTTCCCGCACCCCCAGCTGATGCCGGGCGACCCGGTCGCGCGTGCGCGGGTGCGCCTGTTCCTGTTCAACTTCGAGAAGGAGCTGTTCGCACACGTCAACCTCCTCGAGGGGCGCGGCGTCAAGGCCACCGAGCGGCAGCTCGAGCGGGGCCGCGAGCAGATCCGTGACCGGCTCACGCAGCTCGCGCCGATCTTCGTGAAGAACAAGTACATGCTCGGCGACGACTTCTCGATGCTCGATGTCGCGATCGCGCCGCTGCTGTGGCGGCTGGACTACTACGGCATCGAGCTGTCGAAGAACGCCGCGCCGCTGCTCAAGTACGCCGAGCGCATCTTCTCGCGTCCCGCGTACATCGAGGCGCTGACGCCTTCCGAGAAGGTGATGCGCAAGTAACGGGGCCGTCCCGCGATGCAGCCGACTTCTCAGGACCCGGCAGGGACGTCGACGCGGCCCTACCTGATCCGGGCGCTGCACGAGTGGTGCACGGACAACGGCTTCACGCCGTATGTCGCGGTCTACGTCGACGCCTCCGTGCAGGTGCCGGCGGAGTACGTCAAGAACAACGAGATCGTCCTCAACGTCGGCTTCGAGGCGACCAGCGGCCTGCGGCTCGGCAACGAGACCATCGAGTTCAAGGCACGCTTCGGCGGCGTGGCGCGGGAGATCGTCGTGCCCGTCGACCATGTCGTGGCCATCTATGCCCGAGAGAATGGACAGGGCATGGCGTTTCCGGTCCCGCCCACCCAGGGAGTAGGATCGGGCGCCGCTCCGGTGTCGACGGCATCGCCGACGACGACGGCGCCGCACCTGGCGGTGGTCGACGATGACGCCGACGCCGCCGGGTCCGGCAAGACGACGGGAGACGACACCGACCCGCCGCCCCCATCGGGGCCCAGGCCGGTGTTGAAGCGTGTCAAGTAGTCGCGGGGACGCTCCCGGCGACGCCGACTTAGCTCAGCTGGTAGAGCAACCGCCTTGTAAGCGGTAGGTCATCCGTTCGATTCGGATAGTCGGCACCAGTCGCGGCCCGGCCGCGATGGAGGGCGAGGAATGCAGATCATCATCACGCACGGGTCCGCCGCGCGCAGCCGGATCGTCCAGATCGGCATGTGGCAGCTCGCGTTGATCGCCGCAGGGCTGGTCGTCGCGCTGCTGATGGCGTCGGGCACGGTCTATCACGTGCTGTTCCAGAAGGCCGCGCGGGAGGGCTGGCCGCTGGTCAGCCCGATCATCAAGCTCGTCGTGCGCGACGAGTTCGCCCAGCGCGACCGCTTCATGCGAGAGAACCTCGATGCCATGGCGCAGCGCCTCGGCGAGATCCAGGCCAAGCTGGTGCGGCTGGATGCGGTGACCGAGCGCGTCTCGGTGGCCGCCGGCGTGCGGCCGGCCGACCTGGAGCTGATCCGCAAGGCGCCGGCCAGCCAGCCGGCCACGGGCGGGCAGGGCGGACCTTACATCCCGGCCTACCGGCCCAGCCTGGAGCAGTTGCAGTCCAGCGTCTCGACGGTCGAGGAAACGACCGATCGGACGGCCGACATCTTCACGTGGCTCGAGTCGCGCCTGTTCGAGGCACGCTTGCGCACGCTGATGGTGCCGAGCTCCCGGCCGGTCGAGGCGGCCACGGGGTCCGGGTTCGGATTCCGGGCCGATCCGTTCACCGGTCGTCCGGCGCTGCACGCCGGACTCGACTTCCCCGCCGAGGTCGGCACGCCGATCCAGGCCGCGGCGGGCGGCGTCGTCACGCTGGTCGACCGGCACCCCCAGTACGGCAATGTCGTCGAGATCGATCACGGCAACCAGCTCGTCACGCGCTATGCGCACGCGTCGCGCTTCCACGTCAAGCCGGGCGACATCGTCAAGCGCGGTCAGCTGATCGCCGAGGTCGGCAACACCGGCCGGTCGACCGGGCCGCACCTGCACTTCGAGGTGCTGCTCGATGGCGTGCCGCAGGATCCGGCGCGGTTCCTGGCCGGGCACGGTGAGCCGGCTGCCAGCCGAACGGCCGCCTCCCGGTAACCGCTCGCTGGTAGACTGACGCGTTTGCCGACGACGGCCACGCGCCGTCGCTTCCGCGGCTCGACCGCAGCATCGGCCGCCGTTTCCCCGGGCCCCGGGCTTGCCGCCGACCAAGGTGGCGCTCACGTCTCGCGACTCGGCGGCGCCCGCCTGCCGGCCGGGGCGCCTGCCGCACAACCGAACCGCCGCCTCACCATGTTGCCCAAGTTCCTGACCCAGATATTCGGCAGCCGAAACGATCGCCTGCTGAAAGGCTACCGGCGCACGGTGGAGGCGATCAACTTGCTCGAGGCGACCGTCGAGCGACTCGACGACGCCGCCTTGCGTGCGAAGACCGACGAGTTCCGCGAGCGGCTCGCGAAGGGCGCGACGCTGGACGAGTTGTTGCCGGAGGCTTTCGCCGTCGTTCGCGAGGCGGGCAAGCGCACGCTGAGGATGCGCCACTTCGACGTGCAGTTGATCGGTGGCATCGCGCTGCACCAGGGCAAGATCGCGGAGATGCGCACGGGCGAAGGCAAGACGCTGGTCGCGACGCTGCCGGTGTACCTGAACGCGCTGGCCGGCAAGGGCGTGCACGTGGTCACGG
>ERZ761602.7117-NODE-7117-length-12065-cov-6.145712_pt1 | contig 12065 bp, 5 predicted proteins | sample MGYA00512165_ERZ761602 | MGnify/ENA primary metagenome ERZ761602 (study PRJEB28899, sample SAMN02445085) | bioreactor sludge metagenome | biome: EBPR sludge; isolation source: Thorneside wastewater treatment plant | place: Australia: Brisbane, Thorneside... | reverse complement strand
GAACGACGCCGGCGTCTGCCTGCTCGCTGCCGGCAGCGCGGCGAAGTCGCGCAGCCAGCCGAGGCGCATGGCCTGCGCGGCGGCGGCCGATTCGCTCTCCTTGTACGCGTAGTCGGCCATGAAGGTGGTCAGGCCCTCGGCCCAGTTACCCGTCGCGTAATCGACGTAGACGCCGTTTCCCCACCAGTTGTGCAGGATTTCGTGGCCCAGCGAAGTGGCGCGAATGAAGGGCAGCTTGAGCACCTCGGCACCGAGATAGGTCAGGGTCGGCATTCCGAAGCCGGTCGGCAGCGGACTGGCGACCACCGAAAAGCTGCTGAACGGGTAGGCGCCGATTTCCCGTGCATAGCGTTCGATGTGCGTACGCGTGTCGTCGAGGTAGGCGTCGGCCAGGCCGGCGATCTCGTCGAGCTCGCGCGTGAAGTAAGTGCGCAGGCGCAGCGGCCCGGCGTCGCCGGCCGGCATCGTTTTCTCGCGCACGATCCACGGGCCGGCCATCAGGTCGATGCCGTCGGCCGGATCGGCGAACTCGAAGCTGGCGCGATAGCGATCGCCGGGTCCTGCCGGTAGCTCCTCGTCGAGCAGTCGGCCGGCGACCAGCGCCCGTTGTTCACCAGGGACGTTCACGCGCACGCGGTAGCTGAACAAAGCCGCCGGTTGCGGATACCAGCCGCCGCCGGAGGGCAGGAAACTGCCTTCGACAGCGGCCATCGGCGGCAACCCGCGCAGCACCTGACGATGGTCGAGGCGGGGATCGAGGGCCGGCAGCGTGCCCTGGTAGGCGATGCGCAGCGTCGCCTGCGCCGTCGGCAGGCGTGCCTGCCAGGTGCGCAGATTTCCCTGCTGCCCGGTCAGCCGGACGACGATCGGCTGACTGTCGGACGACGCGCTGTCGATGGTCAGCGACTCGTGCAGGGCGAAGCGAAAGCTCCGCTGACCGGGCCTGACCGCGGCGACGACGGCGAGGCGGCGACTGGCCGGGTCGAGCGTGACATCGAGTGCGAGATGCGCGGCAGGCGTGTCGACCGCCCACGCCGCAGCGCTGGCGACGGCCAGCAAGAGTAGCGCCGGCAGCGAGCGCAAGGCAGACCAGCTACTCATTGCTGCGCCGGGAAGCGGACGATGATTTCAAGCTTCTCGCCGGCGCGCTCGATGTGCAGCGGCAACCAGGTTCCCGGCGGCTGCTGGCGTATCGAGTTCAACAGCGAAGTCAGACCGTTTAGCGGCTGGCTGGCCACGGCAAGAATCCGGTCGCCATCCTGCAGGCCGCTCTTCTCGGCCAGGCTGCCCTTACTCACGCTGGCGATCAGCACTCGCCCGTCCTTGCTTTCGAGCGTCACGCCAAGGCGCGGCGGCTCGGTCGCCGTGCGCGGCGGTGTTGGCACGGCGAAGACGGCGTCGGCGAGCCCGGGGACAAGCTCGTCGCAAGGGCTTGCCGCGGCGAGCGGCAACAGGGTGCCGATCGAGCGCACGCCAAGGTCGCGCAACTGGTGCGGCACGCCATGCCCGAAGCGCAGGTGACCGCTTCCCATGATGCCGACGATCAGCGGCTTGCCGCCGCTCGCCGTCGGCGCCACCTGGCCGGCCAGCACTTCGGCCATCGCCCGATCCCAGGCCAGTTGCGAGTCGACGAAGCGGGCAAAGGCGGCGTCGCCGCGTCTGGCCTTGGTCGACTTGCCGCGCATCGTCGCGTGCTGGCGATAGACCTCGAAGAGGAACTCGCGGTAGGCGTCCGACGGCGCGGCCGCCTGGCCGACGCCTTCACGCTCGGCAAGCGGTACCGCGTCCCAGCCGCGGTCGGCAATCTTGCGCGTCAGCTCCTGGTCGATATTCAGGGCCAGCATCGGGATTCGGTTCAGTCGCGCGAACTCGAAGAGCGGCAGATACAGTTCCGGCCGCGTGTTCCAGACCTTTTCCCATTCCGCTTGCGCGAGAAACTCCTTCACGCTCAGCTCGCCGGCGACCCAGCGATCGAGAATCGCTTGCACCCGGCGGGGAAACATTTCGAAGCCGATGACCATCTCCGGGCGCAGCGCGTGCAGTCCGGAGAGCACCTGCAATTGCCACTGGTGGTGGTCGGCGTCGTCATGCTCTTCGCCGAGCAGCAGTACGTCGCGTCCGCTCAGTTCAGCGAGAATCTTCTGCTTGCTGGCGGCTTGCGGCTGCCGCTCGGCGAAGACCGCCCAGCTTGCCGGCGCCAGACAGGCTTTGGTCGGCGCTTTCGTGCTGCCCGCTGCGCTGCCCATGGCGCTGCTGTTGGCGACCAGCGCGCCCAGAAGCGTGCTCCCGACTGCCGCGACGAGCAGGGAGAAGATCGTTCGCGGAGCTGCTCGGGATCCGGGTCGGGGAGGGAGTGATGGCATCATGGCTGGTGGCTCCGGGGTGGGGTGCTGGTCGGCGACCTGCCGCCCGCCGTGGGCGTCGCCAGGCAGGACTTTCCTTGCTCTTACCGACCTGCACAGACATCATAGGGCAGAAAATGTTCGCCTCGGCAGGCTGCCGGAAAGGACCGGAAGCTGCTATCTTCGCAGCATCGCAACCAGAGCACGGGTGACGCGCCATGAGCACGCCCTCCTCCACCGCCGCCGGCAGGCACCGCGTACGCGGTGCCTGCCCGCACGATTGCCCGGACACCTGCGCGCTCGAAGTGAGCGTCTGCGACGGTCGCGTCGTCAAGGTCGCCGGCGCGGCCGATCACGCGCCGACCGCCGGCGTGCTGTGCACCAAGGTGGCCTTCTACCCCGAGCGCATCTATCACCCGGACCGCCTGCTCCACCCCTTGCGCCGGGTCGGCGGCAAGGGCCCCGGGGCGAGCTTCGAACGCATTTCCTGGCCGCAGGCGCTGGCGACGATCGCCGATCGCTATCGCCAGATCATCGCCAGCGACGGCGCCGAGGCGATCGTTCCCTACAGCTACGCCGGCAATTCCGGCCTGCTCGGCTACGGCTCGATGGATCGCCGCTTCTTCCACCGTCTCGGTGCTGCGCAACTCGACCGCACGATCTGCGCCAGCGCCGGCGCGATGGGCTACCGCGCGAGCATCGGTGCGAGCGTCGGTTTCGACGTCGAGAACGTCGTCGATGCGCGCCTGATCATCATCTGGGGCAGCAACAGCGTCGTCTCGAACCTGCACTTCTGGCGCCTGGCGCAGGAAGCGAAACGACGCGGCGCCCGTCTGATCGCCATCGATCCCTGCCGCACGGCGACCGCCGACAAGTGCGACCAGCACATCGCGCTGCTGCCCGGAACCGACAGCGCGCTGGCCCTCGGGCTGATGCACGTGCTGATCCGCGACGAGCTTCTCGACCGCGACTACATCGCCCGGCACACGCTCGGCTTCGACGCCCTCAAGGAACGCGCTCGGCAATACCCGCCGGCACGGGTAGCGGCGATCTGTGGCATCGAAGAAGCCGAGGTCGAGCAGCTCGCGCACGAATACGGCCGCACGACTCCGGCAGCGATCCGCACCAACTACGGCATCAACCGCACTGCGGGTGGCGGCATGGCGCTGCGCACGCTGGCCTGCCTGCCGGCGCTCATTGGCGCCTGGCGACACCCTGCCGGCGGCATCCTGCTTTCCAGCTCGGGCAACTACCCGGTGGACAGCGCCGCCCTCGAACGCCCTGATCTGATGCCCCGCCCGGCGCCGCGAACGATCAACATGAGTACCATCGGCCAGGATTTGTTGCGCGCGCGGCCACCGATCAAGGCGCTGTTCGTCTACAACAGCAATCCGGTGGCCATCGCGCCGCACTCGGCCGAGGTCGCGCGCGGCTTTGCCCGCGACGACCTATTCACTGTAGTCCATGATGGAACAGCTCGACATCCACAAGTCCTACGGGCACCTGCACGTCCAGGTCAATCAGCCGGCGATCCCGCCGCTGGGCGAGGCCCTGTCGAACACCGAGCTTTTCCGCCGCCTGGCGCAGGCGATGGGTTTCAGCGAGGCGTGCTTTGCCGATTCCGACGAAGACCTTTGCCGCCAGGCCTTCGACTGGAACGACCCGCGCCTGGCCGGGCTGTCGTGGGACAAGCTCAAGGCCGACGGGCACGCCCGGCTGAACCTGCCGCGCGGCGCAGCGCCCTTTGCCGACGGCGGCTTCCCGACGCCGTCCGGAAAGTGCGAGTTCCACAGCGCGAGCCTGGCCAGTGCCGGCGTCGACCCGCTGCCCGATTTCACCGCCCCGCGCGAGTGGCGGCAGAGCCCGCTGGCCAGCGAGTTTCCGCTCGCCCTGATCACCCCGCCGGCGCGAAACTTTCTCAACACCAGCTTCGCCAACTCGGCGCGCTTCCTGGCGCAGGAAAGGTCGCCGGCCATCCATCTGCATCCGGCCGACGCGGCCACGCGCGCCATCACCGACCATAGCCTGGTGCGCATCTTCAACCGCCGCGGCGAGTTCCACGCCCGCGCCATCGTCAGCGACCGCGTCCGGCCCGGCGTGGCGATGGCCACGTCGATCTGGTGGCGCAAGCTTTCGCCCGACGGTCGCAACTGCAACGAAGTGACCAGCCAGGCGCTCACCGACATCGGTGGCGGCGCCACTTTCTACGATTGCCTGGTCGAGGTTGCCGCGCTTTGAGCAGTTTGCGTCGCCGCCTGGTTTCCGGGCCATGACCGTCGGCGCAAGGCACGCTTCTGGCGGCACCCCGCGCGCCTGGCTGTTTGCCCTGCTGGGCGCACTGCTGGTGCTGGCCGCCGGGCAGGTCGTCGCGTATTACGCGCAAGAGAGTGAGCTGGAGCAGGAAAGGAGCGACGTTCTCCATCGCCTGTCGACGGTGCGCGCCCGACTCGAAGGCCTGGTCAATGTCAACCTCTCGCTGGTGCATGGCCTGACGGCGGTCATCGAGTCCCGGCCGGACATCGATCAGGCCGGCTTCGCGGCCATCGCCGATGGCCTGGTGGACAAACGCTACGCCTTGCGCAACATTGGTGCCGCGCCGGATCTGGTGCTGTCCCTGATGTATCCGCTCAAAGGCAACGAGGCGGCGCTGGGCCTCGATTACCGCCAGCATCCGGTGCAACGCGAGGCGGCGTTGCGCGCGCGCGACAGCGGACGCACGGTGATCGCCGGGCCGCTGTCCCTGGAGCAAGGGGGAGTGGCCATCATCGCGCGCAAGCCGGTCTTCCTGCCGGCCGCCGAAGCCGGCGGAGAAAAGCGTTTCTGGGGCCTGGTGTCGGCGGCGATCGACGTCGAAACGCTCTACGAGCAGGCGGGTTTGCGCGACTCCGACCTCGGCCTGCGAGTGGCACTTCGGGGGCGCGACGGCAGCGGCGCGCGCGGTGCGGGATTCTTCGGCGACGCGGCACTCTTCGGCGACGATCCGGTGACCGTCGAAGTGACCCTGCCCGGCGGCGGATCGTGGCAAATGGCCGCCATTCCGGCCGATGGCTGGGGACGTGTCGACGCGGGTATCGTCCTGCTGCGCCTGGTGACTTTTCTGCTGGCCCTGGCGGCGGCGGTCATGGCCTATCGCCTGGTCCGTGGCGGCGAGCTTCTGGCCAGCCACAGCGCCAGACTCGACGCGCTGCTCAAGACGCTCCCGGATCTGGTCTGGCTGAAGGACGCCAACGGCGTTTATCTGAGCTGCAATCCTCGCTTCGAGTTGTTCTTCGGCGCGCCCGAGGCCGAGATAAGGGGCAAGACCGACCATGATTTCGTGCCTGCCGATCTGGCCGATTTCTTCCGCGAGAAGGACCGCGCCGCGATTGCCGCAGGCGGTCCGCGCGTCAACGAGGAATGGGTGTCCTTTGCCAGCGATGGTCATCGCGAGCTGCTGGAAACGATCAAGACTCCCGTCTTCGACGGGCGCGGCCGTCTGCTCGGGGTGCTGGGTATCGCTCGTGACATCACCCAGCGCAAGCAGGCCGAGGCCAGTTTGCGCGAGCAGGAGGCGTTCTTCCGACTGATCGCCGAGAACATGGGCGACATGGTGACGGTGCTCGATGTGCAGGGGCGCCGTCTCTACGACAGTCCCGCGTACCGCGCCCTTTTCGGCAACCCGGAAGAAGTGCAGGAACCCGATCCCTTCGCCAGCGTCCATCCCGACGATCGCGAAGGTGTGCGCCGGGCCTTTGCGACGACCATCGCCACGGGCGTCGGGACGCGCGGAACTTTCCGCGTCGTGCTGCCCGGCGGCGGCTGGCGCGACATCGAATCGCAGGGCGGCGTGATTCGCAATGTCGATGGCCGGGTCGAGCGGGTGGTGGTGGTCTCGCGCGATGTCAGCGAGCGCAAGCGCATGGAGGATCGGATCCACCAGCTCAACGCCGATCTCGAGGCGCGGGTAAGTCAGCGCACGGCCGAACTGGACGCTGCCAACAAGGAGTTGCAGACCTTCACCTATTCGGTCTCGCACGATCTGAAGGCGCCGCTGCGCGGCATCGATGGCTACTGCCGTCTGCTGCTGGAGGATCACCGCGAGCAGTTGGGCGAAGAGGGCCGCGTGTTTCTCGACAATGTGCGTAATGGTGTCGCCCACATGGCGCGTCTGATCGAGGACCTGCTCGCCTATTCGCGCCTGGAAAGGCGCGGCCTGCACGGGCAGACCCTTGATCTGTCGCGGCAGGCGGGCATGGTTCTGGACAGCCGCCGTGCAGAGATACAGGCGTTGGGGATGGTCGTCGACGTGCGTTTGCACGGCCTGAGCGCCTGTGCCGATCCAGCGGCTCTGAATATCGTGCTGCGCAACCTGGTCGACAACGCGCTCAAGTTCGCGCGTCAAAGCCAGCCACCGAAACTGGCCATCAGCGGCACCCAGAGCGAGAAATCGGTGACCGTGGCGATCAAGGACAACGGCATCGGCTTTGACATGCGCTTTCACGAGCGCATCTTCGAGATCTTCCAACGCCTGCAGCGTGCCGAGGATTATCCCGGAACCGGCGTCGGCCTGGCCATTGTGCACAAGGCCGCACAGCGGATGGGGGGACGGGTCTGGGCCGAGAGCCAGCTCGGCCGCGGCGCCACCTTCTATCTGGAGTTGCCACGATGATCGCCAGGGCGAAAGCAATTGCCGGTGCGCGTTCGCGGCGCCTTTACCGACGCGTCGGCACGATCATGCCTGCGCCGGGCGATCGCCTCGGTCGGCGTCTGCGGCTCGCGGCGGCGACCCTGCTGCGTACGGTCTGCGGGCGCTGCCAGGCCGCGTTGCTGGTGATCGCGCTGCTGTTGCCCGCTTTCTCCGCTTCCGTGCAGGCCGAGCAAAAAACGCTGCGCGTCGGCGTGGGCAGCAATCCCCCCATCGCCTTCGACGATTCGTCCGGACAAATGGAGGGAATCGCCGTCGACGTCGTGAACTACGTTGCGCAGCAGGAAGGCTGGCGCGTGGAGTTCGTCCACGACGAGTGGCAGGCGATCTTCGCCATGCTCGAGCGCGGCGAGATCGACCTCCTGACCGGTATCGCCTACACTCCTGAACGCGCCGAACGATTCCAGTTTACCGGGCAGACCCTGCTCGGCAACTGGGGCGTCGTCTACGCCAGGCCGGGGAGCAGGATCCAGTCGCTGCTCGCCCTGCGCGACAAGCGCGTCGCGCTGGTCGAAGGTGCGACTCACAGCGATGCGCTGCGTGAGCTGCTCGACGAGTTCGGTGTGCCTATCCTTGCGCTTCCTGCCGCCAACTACGAGCAGGTACTGGCCCTGGTCGCCGCCGGAGACGCCGACGCCGGGGTCGTCAGCCGCGTTTTCGGAACGCTGCATTCGGCCCGTTATCAGGTCGAGTCCACGGGCATCGTCTTCAACCCGATCTCGGTCCGCTATGCCGCGCCGGCAGGCGCCGATCCGGCGATCATCGCGGCGCTCGACCGCCACCTCGCAACGCTGCTCGACGAACGCGACAGCGTCTATTACCAGTCGCTCGACCGCTGGCTGGGCGGGTCCGGAACGGACAAGTGGCCGCAGTGGGTGGCGTGGGCCTTGACCGCTGCGGCAGCTGCGCTGGTGCTGGCCGCATTCTTCGTCGTTCTGCTGCGTCGGCAGGTGAAGCGACGAACACTGGCCCTGCGCGAGAGCGAGGATTCCCTGCGTGCGACCTTTGATCAGGCGGCTGTCGGAATTGCCCAGGTCGCCCCGAACGGCTCCTGGCTGGACGTCAATCAGCGCCTCTGCGACATCGTCGGCTACAGCCGTGACGAGATGCTGCAATTGAGCTTTCAGGCGATCACCCATCCCGACGACCTCGCCGCAGATCTCGAACTGGTCAATCAGGTCCTGGCCGGGAGCCGGGATACTTACAATCTTGAAAAGCGTTACCTGCACAAGTCCGGCGCGTCGGTGTGGATAAACCTGACGGTGAGTCTGGTGCGCCGCGATGACGGCACGCCGAAGTACTTCGTATCGGTCGTCGAGGACATCAACCGACGCAAGCTCGCCGAAGCGGCGTTGCGCGCGAGTGAAGCCCGACTACGCCTGTTCATCGAGCATGCGCCAGCCGCGCTGGCGATGTTCGACCCCCGCATGCACTATCTGGCTGTCAGCCAGCGCTGGTTGAGCGACTATGGGCTGGAAGACTGCGACGTCCTTGGCCGCTCGCACTACGAGATATTCCCCGAGATCGTCGACGCCTGGAAGGAGGTCCATCGCCGGGCGCTGGCGGGCGAAGTGGTGCGCGCCGACGAGGAGCGTTTCGAGCGCTTCGATGGCCGCGTTCAGTGGCTGCGCTGGGAGGTGCGGCCGTGGCACACCGCCGAGGAAACGATTGGCGGCATCGTCATCTTTTCCGAGGATATCAGCGAACGCAAACTGGCCGAGGCGCAAGCCCGACAGGGCGAACGGGTACTCGACTCCGTCTTCCAGGCCCTGCCCGATCTCTTCTTCCTGATGGATGCGGACGGCACCATCCGCGATTACCGTGCCCGGCAAAGTGCCGACCTCTACGTGCCGCCCGAAGCTTTTCTCGGCAAGCGCCTGCAGGACGTCTTGCCCGGCGAAGTGGGCGAGCTGTTTGCGTGCCGGATGGCGGAAGTCGGCGAACACGGCGGACTGGCGACCACCGAATACGACTTGCCGCTGTCGGGCTGCGTACGCCGCTTCGAGGCGCGACTCACGCGCCTGCCCGGTGCCGGTCCGTTCATCGCCGTCGTGCGCGACATCAGCAGCGAACATCAGGCGCGTCTGGCGCTGGCGGCCAGCGAGGCGCGCTATCGCACCCTCTTCGAGTATGCGCCGGACGGCATCCTCGTCGTCGACCAGGAGGGCTACTGTCGCGATGGCAATGCAGCCATCTGCCGGATGCTCGGGTACCCGCGAGAGGATCTGCTCGGTCGGCATTCCGCGGACATTGTTGTGCCGGGCGAGCGCGCGCACATCGCCCCGGCGCTTGACGCCATCAAGGAAAAGGCCGATCACCAGCGGGAATGGCAGTTCCAGCGCAAGGATGGCTCGACTTTCGTCGCCGACGTGATCGCCACGCGGATGCCCGACGGTGGTCCGCTGGCGGTGATTCGCGACATCAGCGAGCGTCGACGCATGGAAGACGAGATCCGGCAGCTGAACGCCGATCTCGAGGAGCGCGTGCGTCGGCGCACCGCCGAACTGGACGCTGCCAACAAGGAATTGCAGACCTTCACCTATTCGGTCTCGCACGATCTGAAGGCCCCACTGCGCGGCATCGACGGCTACAGCCGCCTGTTGCTCGACGCCTACCACGACCAGTTGGACGCGGAGGGGCGCCTGTTCCTCGACAATGTACGCGACGGGGTCGCGCACATGGGCCGCCTGATCGAGGATCTGCTGGCCTATTCGCGTCTCGAACGGCGCAGTCTGCACAGCCAGGCGCTCGCCTTGTCGGACGAGGTGAGCGCCTGCCTCGACAACCGCCGCGCGGACATCGACGCCTGCGGCATGGTCGTCGACGTGGCGACGCTATCGGGGCTGAGTGTTCGCGCCGACCCGGACGGGCTGAGCATGGTGCTGCGCAATCTGCTCGACAACGCGCTCAAGTTCAGCCGCAAGAGTCGGCCGCCGACCCTGGCGATCAGCGCCAGCCCGACCGACGAGACCGTGATTCTGTCGTTCAAGGACAACGGTATCGGCTTCGACATGCGCTTTCACGAGCGCATCTTCGAGATCTTCCAACGCTTGCAGCGCGCCGAGGACTATCCCGGCACCGGCGTCGGCCTGGCCATCGTACACAAGGCCGTGCAACGCATGGGCGGGCGGGTGTGGGCGGAAAGCGCGCTTGGTCGGGGGGCTTGTTTCCATCTCGAGTTGCCGCGCGGGTCCAATGCTGGCTGGCCACCGGCCGGCGACCCGGGAAAAAGGCCATCGCGAAGGGTGGCTTGACGGCTTGTTTCTACTGGTGCCTCCGGTCGGAATCGAACCAACACCTGATGATTACAAATCAACTGCACGACCTTCATGCTACGGAGGCGGCGACGGCTGCCGAGGCCGTGATTATAGCCGAATCGGAATCGTCCGCCAGGCGGTGACGTGCTTGCGTCGTGCCTGGCGGGCGTGTCCGGGGGCTGGCTGGCTGGGCGCCAGGCGAGCCGCCGTTGCGGCCCGGGCGAAGCGCTGCGCTCCTCCCTCAGGTGTCTGATCTAGCGCAACTTCCACCGCCCGGCGTGCTTTCTCCGCAGCGGGCGCGCTGCTAAAATGCCGCGACCCGCAACTCTTGTTGATGGAAGCTCATGCCAACGCCCACGAATCCGTCGGAAATTGCCCGCGAAGCCTTTCGCCTGTTGGCCAGCCGGCGCTTGCCGCCGTCGCCCGAGAATTATCGCGCGCTGTACCACGAGATCGCCGGGACCCCGGCCGGCGCCGCGGCGCCGTTTCCGGAGCGTGAGCTGAAGGCGCTGCTAAGCGCCTTGCCGAAGGAAAAGCCGGCTCAGGAGAGGTTGCTGAAGCGCTTCGAGCAGGCGTTCAAGGGCAAGACCTGGGACGAGCTCAAACGCGGCTTGGGCGAGTTCTTCGCGCAGCTCGGCAAGGAACAGGATCTTCCCTGGAGTGAGCTGTTCGGCGACTTCCTGCGGCAGTGGGAGAGCAAGCAGGCGGGTCTGACCGTTGCCCGCAAGCGCGAGGCGGTGGAGCGGGTACTGGCCGGCGCTGCCGGCAACAGCGAGCTACTGTTCACGCGCCTGCAGGGGCTGGTCCGCTCGTGGTCGCTGAATGCGCCGATGGCCGAGGAAATCCCCCTCGTCGAGGACGACAAGGCGGTGACTGCGACGGCCGCCCCGTCGGCCAAGCCGTCGACGGCAGACCTTGCCGCGGCGGCAAAAGCGCAGCAGACCAGCGCGCAGGCTGCCGAATTGTCGGCCGAGCTGAGCGAGATCTTCGCGTACACGCTGGAAGTGCTCGTTCCGTCACAGCTTCATGACGAGCCGGAGCTGGTCGCCGACGCGAAAGCGTTGGCGCACAAGATTCGCACGGCCACCTCGCGCGCAGCGATGGACGGCTTGCAGGCGAGTATCAAGCGCTTTGCTTTTCGCCTCGAAATCCTCGCCGAAGACCGCGTCGAGCTGCGTGCGGGCCTGCTCAATCTGCTCCAGTTGTTGATCGAGAACGTTGGCGAGCTGGTCGTCGAGGACCGTTGGCTCGCCGGCCAGATCGAGATCGTTCGCGATATCGTCGCCGGCCCGTTGAGCATCCGCTCGATCGGCGATGCCGAAAATCGGCTCAAGGAAGTGATTTTCAAGCAGGGGCAGCTGAAGCACAGCCTCAACGAAGCGCGCGAAAGCCTCAAGCAGATGCTCGCCGGTTTCGTCGATCACCTGGCCGAGTTTGCCGATTCGACTTCGGACTATCACGACAAGATCGAAATCTGCGCCGACCGCATCAGTAACGCCGAAGACATCTCCGAGCTGGAAGACGTGCTCGCCGAAGTGATCCGCGAGACGCAGATCATCCAGCTCAACGCGCAGCGTTCGCGTGACGAGCTGCGCAATGCCAAACAGAGCGTCGAGGACGCGGAGAAGCGCATCGGAGAATTGCAGGCCGAGCTCGACAAGGCCAGCACCCTGGTTCGTCACGACCAGCTTACCGGCGTCCTCAACCGGCGCGGTCTCGAAGAAGCGTTCGAGAAGGAGACGGCGCGCGCGCAGCGCCGCCAATCGACCCTCTGCGTCGCCT
>ERZ761602.7115-NODE-7115-length-12067-cov-4.665751_pt1 | contig 12067 bp, 12 predicted proteins | sample MGYA00512165_ERZ761602 | MGnify/ENA primary metagenome ERZ761602 (study PRJEB28899, sample SAMN02445085) | bioreactor sludge metagenome | biome: EBPR sludge; isolation source: Thorneside wastewater treatment plant | place: Australia: Brisbane, Thorneside... | reverse complement strand
GCCTGATCTGCCTTAAGGCGCCCTATTTCGCCTCGGTCCGCCCCCGGTTCCTGGCGCTCCGGCCGGGGCACTGCGCGGTGGCGATCCGCAAGCGCCGGGCGGTGACCAACCACCTCGGCACGGTGCACGCCATCGCCATGTGCAACATGGCGGAGCTCGCCGCCGGGATCATGAGCGAGGCCACGGTGCCGGCCACCCACCGCTGGATCCCGAAGGGCATGAGCGTGGAGTACCTGAAGAAGGCCGGCAGCGACCTGGTGGCAGTCGCCGAGGTGGCAGAGCTGCCCGCCTTCGGCGCCGCCGCCGAGCTGCCCGTGCCCGTCACCATCCGGGACCGGGCAGGGGAGGTCGTGTGCCGGGCCGAGATCCACATGTGGGTCTCGCCGCGCAAGCCAACCTGACGCCGTGCTCGAACGCTTCAACGCGCGCATCGCGGCGCTCGCCACGGGCCGCAACGTGCTCCTGCTGCTGGTGGCTGCGCTGGGGGTCTTCGCCCTGTTCGGCGTCTGGCTCGTGCCGGCCTTCCAGGCGGTGACGGGCGGGCGTTACCCGGTGGACCTCGCCTTCCCGATCACGCCCGCCGTGATCCGCGCGGAGTACGCCCACTATGGCGCGGAGTCCATTCGCCTCTACCACCAGTTCGTGGTGGTGGACTTCATCTGGCCGCCGCTGCTCGCCGCCTGGTCCGCGCTCGCCTGGGCGTGGCTCGCGCGCCGCACGACCTCGACGCTGCCCGCCCGGATGATCGCGGCCGGCGCGCTGCTGCTGCCGTTTGCCGAGGCGCTGCTGGACCTCACGGAGAACGTGGGCTTCCTGGCGCTGCTGGCCGCGTATCCGGGGGACCCGCCGGGGCTTGCCGTCGCGACCAGCGTCGCGAGGGCGGCGAAGCTGGTGGTCTATGCGCTGTGCTGGCTGGTGCTGATCATGTTTGCCGGGCTGGCAATGGCGCGACCCGCGCGAGCCGATGTCGGGCTATGCTGAACGAATGCCAACTGCTTTGCGGCGCGCCACCACCTTCCCGGGGCCACGCCCCCGGTCCGGACTGCTGCTGCCGTGCCTCGCCCTGCTGGCGGGCTGCGCCTTCGTCGGCCCGCCCGCAGGCCCGACCGCCAGTGTCGAGACGGGCGCCCTGCGCGGGACGCGGGTGGACGGCGTGGCGATGTTCCGGGGCATTCCCTACGCGGCACCCCCCGTGGGCGAGTGGCGCTGGCGGCCACCCCGGCCCGCGCCTGCCTGGAGCGGGGTCCGGCCGGCGGACACCTTCGGTGCGACCTGCGCCCAGCCGGCGTCGCCGGCCTTTCCCTTCGACCCGGGGGTGACCAGCGAGGACTGCCTCACCCTGAATGTCGCCACGCCGGACCTGCGGCCAGCCGCCCCGCTGCCGGTCATGGTCTGGATCCACGGCGGCGGCTTCTCCCAGGGCAGCGGCAACCTCCCGCAGCTGAACGGCACCGCCCTGCCGGCCCGGGGCCTCGTCGTGGTGACGATCAACTACCGCCTGGCCATGTTCGGGTTCCTCGCGCACCCGGCCCTGGCCGCCCCGGGGCACCCGGTCGGCAACTACGGCCTGCTGGACGCGGTCGCGGCCCTCGGGTGGGTGCAGCGGAACATCGCGGCCTTCGGTGGCGACCCGGGCCGGGTCACGATCTTCGGCGAGTCCGCCGGTGCCGACGCGGTGAACTACCTGATGGTGATGCCCGCGGCCCGGGGGCTGTTCCACCAGGCCATCAGCCAGAGTTCCTCGGTGGGCATGGCACCCGTGCCCCGCCTCGGGCGCCGGGCGGGCTTCAACCCGCCCGCTGACCAGGTGGCGGCGGATTACCTCGGGAAGCTGGGCCTGTCGGCGGACGCCGGGGGCGCCGCGGCCCTCCGCACCCTGCCGGCGGCCCGGTTGCTGGCGGCCATGGGGGAGCGGGACCGGTTCACGCCCGTCGTGGACGGGGCGACGCTCCCCGACCAGCCCGGCCTGCTGTTTGCGGCCGGCCGGCAGGCCCGGGTGCCCTACCTGACCGGCGGCAACAGCTGGGAGGCGAGCCTCGGCCGGCTGATCGGCGGTGGCTTCTCCCCGGCCTTCGCCGCGCGACTCGTCCCGGCCGCGGACAAGGCCCGCCTCTACCCGGGCCTGGCGGGCGACGCGCTGGACGATGCGGTGTTCGGGGACCTGGTCATCCTGTCCCACTCCCGGTTCCTGGCGGAGCGGATGCACGAGCAGGGGCAACCGGTCTACAGCTACCACTTCTCCTACGTGGCGGACGACCGGCGCGCCCGGCAGCCCGGCGCGGCCCACGCGGATGACATCCCCTTCGTGATGGGCACGCTGGCGGCGGAGCCGGACCTCCCGCGCGTCACCCGCCGGGACCAGGCCGTGAGCCGCCTCATGGGGGACTACTGGGCCCAGTTCGCCCGGACCGGCGATCCCAACGGCCCCGGACTGCCCGCCTGGCCGGCCTTCGAGCCGGCCTCGGCCCCCGTGCTGGAGATCGGCGCGAGAACCGGGGTGCGGGAGGGCTTCCTGGCGGCGCGCATGGCCTACCACCTGGAGCGGGGGCGGGCGCTGCTGCAGGGCTCACGCTGACTGCTCGTACAACGCCGGCAACTCGTGCACTCGCATTCCCGCCAGGAACGGGTTGACCGCCCGGACCCGGCCGTAATGCCGGCCGTGCTGGAAATCCTCGGACAGGATCTCGGGCAACCCGTGGACCTCTGCCGTTGCCCAGATCTGGGCGTCGAACCAGGGCAACCCGTAGGCCGCCGCGCCGCGCATCGCCGTCACCAGCACGTCCCGCGTGGGGTAGAGCACGTCGAACTGGGACAGGAGGGATTCGGCTTCCGTCAACGCGTCAGCGAGGGCGAGGAGGGGAGCACTGGCCTTGCCCCCGGCTTTCCCCCCGACTTGGCCCCGGAGCGGGCGGCTGACGGCGGCGACGAACTCCAGGACGGATTGGTGCGCGAGGACCAGGGAGCGGTCAGCGATGCCCGCCTCCAGCAGTTCCGTCGCCCGGCGCTGCTTGCCCGGATCCCGGGGGTCGACCCGGTAGACGAGGACGTTGGTGTCAACGAGGCTTGGCACGGGTGTAGAGCTCGCTCCGGGTCCAGCCCCGCGCGCTGCCCGCGGGGCCGCCGGACCTGGCGGGGTCCCCGGGCTTTTCCCCGGCCTTGTCGCGGGCCTTGTCCCAGGCCTTGTCGCGGGCCCGCTGCCGTTCGCTGGCGGCCTGGAAGAGCCGAAGACGCTCGGGTGTGCTGAGCGCGCCCGCCCGGGCCTTGCCCGCGGGCACCATCCGGATGCCGTCCCCCGCCGCGAGGAATTCGACCTCGTCGCCCGGGCCCAGGCCGACCTGCTCGGCCAGGCGCTTCGGAATGGTGATCTGGAGCTTGCTCGTGATCCGGGGCATCTCCTTACTCTAGCAAGGAGAAAATCCTTGCTCAAGAGGCGCAGTGGCTTGTCCGCGCCACCGTCCGGGCGTAGACCACGCACGACGGCGAGGCAGGCCCGTGCGCCTCAGGACTTCAGCTGACCTCTGACCGCGTACACGAGGCACGCGATGCCCAGCACGACCGAATTCGCACAGGTCACGACCCGACGAAGTAAGGTCTCCTCGTCCAGCTGCGCGTAGTACGCGGCAAAGACCAGGAAAATCACGCCGAGTGCTGCCCCCAGTACTCTCAGTATTGTTCTCGTCATCGGCGGACGGTCTCCACTCTCGTCAGGGGCTCCCTCTACTCGTCGCGCCACCGGCCGGGCATCCGCCGGTCCCTTCAGTGCTGGTGAATGACCAGCGGAACGCCGGTCAGGCCCATGTGCCGGTCCGTGGACCAGCAGGACTTCACGCGGCGCGCCGTCATCAACGGCAGTCCCACGGCATCGGCCAGTGTCAGCGACAGGTCAGCAAACCGGTGATGACCTTGAGCGGGCGCATGGCCTCCACCATCGCGAGGAACTGTAGCGCCCTGGCCGGATCGAATCGGCGCAGGAACCAGCCGTGGCCCTCGGCGACCACGAGCGCCGCGGACGTCCCGTCAGAACCTGCTGCCGATGTCGAGCCGCAGGCCGCCGAAGCTGGGCGTGCCGCTCGCCTCACCGATGTCCAGCCAGCGCTCCTCGTAGCTGAGTCGCGCGAACCAGCCCCGGGCGAAGTCCCATCGGCCACCGACGGCCAGCCCGTAGGTGAAGGCATCCTCCGTCTTCGTATCCACGAAGGAAGTGCAGATGTAGCCGTACCACGGATCCCACCAGCAGCCGGTCTGCGGCGGTCCTTCCGCAATGTTCGTGTCCACCGAGGTGTAGCCGAGCATGGCGCTGACGAAGGGCGTCAGCGGCCCCTCCATGAAGTGCCACGTGGCGTTGGCAGCGATGCTGAAGACATCGAACTCCCCGGAGATCCCCTGGCTGACGTCGGGGTCGTCGGCGGACTGCAGGCGCCCGTCGTAATCCACCGTGCCGAACGACATGTCGCCGCCCACCAGCAGGTGCTCGCTGAAGTTGTAGCCGAAGCCGAAGCCCAGGCTGGCCTCGTCGTCGGTCTCAATCGTCGAGCCCCCGTCGAAGTCGACGGTCTCGCCGAAGTTCCACCGCAGGCCGCCGTAGGCTTCCCAGGTACCGGCGCGCTCGGGGCCAGGCCCCATCCCCGGTACCTGCGCCAACGCGGCCGGCCCGCCGGACCCGGCGACCAGCGCGGCAAGGGCAGTTGCCTGAATCAGTTTCATCTGCAATCTCCTGGGAATGTCAGGGTGCGGGAACGCTGCCGGGGCGCTGTCGGTCAGCGCCGGCGCTACTTGGCGGCCTTGCCCCGCACCTCGTCCAGCCGCGCGCGGAGCGCGCCGGCCCAGCGGCGCAGGATGCGGTCTGCTTCCGCCTTGTTGGTCACGGCGTTCTGCCACTGGATCCGGCCCATGCCCCGGTCCTCCTGCCGGTCGATGGCCCGGGCCAGGATCTGGCCCGTGGCGGAGTCGTAGATTTCCAGGTACAGGGTCATGCCGCCGGCCCCCTCGCTGAGGGTATAGCTGCGGCCCGCCGTCATCGTGTCCGGCGCGGACACCTCCAGGTCGATGATGGCCGGGCGCAGGATCAGCACGTCCTCGGCGCCCTCCGTCACGATCGTGTAGCCGCCCTTGCTCTGCAGCTCGTCGGTGAAGATCTTGAGGAACTCCGCCGACAGGCTCGCCTTCATCTCGTCCATGTCCTTCTGGCTGACGCGCAGGGGGCCGGATTTGCGGTCGCGCTCCCAGTCCTTGCTGAAGGCCACCGGGCATTCCAGGATGACGAAGCGCTGGTAGCCGCTGAAGTCGACCCCCGGCCGGACGTAGAGCACCTCGGCCACCTTGCCCTGGCGCAACTCGAGGCCGTCATGGGACACGGCCGGAAGCTCCGCCTTCCTGGCCAGTGCCGGGCCGGACAGCAGGCAGGTCACCATCACGACGATCAGGAAGCGGTGGAGTTTCATGGCTTTTTCGTCCCGCCGGTGGAGGAATGGCGTGAATATCGCACAAGCCCGCCGGACCGGCCACTGGCCGGCGCGGGGCGGGGTGGAGCCTGCCGAGACTCGACGCCTAGCGCGCCTCCAGCACCACCACGCTCCGGGGCTGGCTCAGGTAGCGCGGCGCCATCCACACCACCTGGGAGTGGCGCGGGGTGACGTCCCAGGGTGATTCCCGGGACGTGTCCATGGCCACGTGCCAGCGGCGACCTGGCGCGGGCGGCAGGGCCACGGACTCGCTCCGGTCCGACATGTTGAGCAGCACGTGCAGGTCCTCCTCCTCGCGGTCCGTCCCCGCGAGGGTGAAGGCCAGGTAGCGCGACCCGGCATCCCAGGGAGATTGCTCGCCGTTCGGACCATGCCACGCGATGTCCGGCAGCCCCCGGCCCGGCGCGAGTTCGCCGGTGAGGAAGCCATTGCGGGCGAGGCACGGATGCCGCCGGCGCAGGGCGATGGCCTGGCGCACGAAGTTCAGGAAGTCGCCGTTCGTCTCGGTGAGCCGCCAGTCGAACCAGGAGAGCTCGTTGTCCTGGCACCAGGCGTTGTTGTTGCCGCCCTGGCTGCGCAGCACCTCGTCACCGGAGAGCAGCATGGGCACCCCCTGGGACAGCATCAGCAGGGCGATGGCGTTGCGCGCGTGCTGGCGGCGCAGGCGCACCGTTGCCTCGTCGAGCGTCTCACCCTCGGTGCCGCAGTTCCAGCTCAGGTTGTGCTCCCAGCCGTCGTGATTGTCTTCGCCGTTGGCGTCGTTGTGCTTCTGATTGTACGAGACCAGATCGTGCAGCGTGAAGCCATCGTGGCAGGTGATGAAGTTGACGCTGTGGACCGGCCGCCGGTCACTGGCCTGGTAGAGGTCACTGCTGCCCGCGAGGCAGGTGGCCACGGCGCCGGTCAGCCCCGGGTCACCGCGGAGGAAGCGTCGCATCACGTCCCGGTAGTGCCCGTTCCACTCGTGGTAGGCCCGCCCGGGGAAGCTCCCCACCTGGTACAGGCCGGCCGCGTCCCAGGGCTCGGCGACGAGCGCCCGGCCCGGCAGGGCTTCCTCGATCACCCAGGGCGCGGGCGGGTCCGCCAGTGGCACGCCATCGGTGCCCCGGGCGAGCACGCTCGCGAGGTCCAGGCGGAAGCCGTCCACGTGGCGTTCCTCGGCCCAGAGCCGCAGCGCCCGGGCCAGCATCTGGGTCACCACCGGGTGGTTGGCATTGATGGTGTTGCCGCAGCCCGTGTAGTCCCGGAACCGGTGCCCATCCGGGTGCCCGTCGCGATGATAGAACTCCGGCATCAGCGCCTTGAAGTTGAGCACGGGCCCCGTCGCGCCGCCCTCGGCCGTGTGGTTCAGCACCACGTCGAGCAGCACGCCGATGCCGGCCGCGTGGCAGGCCTGCACCATCGCCCGGAACTCGTCCTCGTGCCGGGCCGGATCCGGATCGGCGGCATAGGCCGGGTGCGGGGCCACGAGGGTGAGCGGACTGTAGCCCCAGTAGTTGCCGAGCCCGAGCGCCGCTACGCCCGCGGGCACGTCGTCCGGGTCGAAGGCCGTCACGGGCAGCAGCTGCACGTGGGTGATGCCGAGGTCCCGGAGGTAGGGCAGTTTCTCGACGAGGCCGGCGAAGGTGCCGGGTCGCGTGACGCCCGCGGACGGGTGCCGGGTGAAGCCACGCAGGTGAACCTCGTAGATCACCGCGCCCTCGAGGCCTAGCGGCGCGGGCCCGGAACGGTCCGGCGCCGCGGTGACCACGCCCCGGATGCCGAGCGGCTGGTGCGGGGCCCACGCCGTGCGCTGCCAGCGCGCCAGGGTCACCGCCCGGGCAAAGGGGTCCAGCACTTCCTGATCGCCGCCGGGGCCGGACACCCGCCAGTTGTAGCGGATGCCCGCCGGCAGTTTCCCGACGGCCACGTGCCAGGTGAAGGCGTGGCGGTGGCTGGCCGGGTCCAGCGCGATCGACTGGAACGGGGCCTCGGCTCCGTCGTCCCGGTAGAGCAGCAGGCTCATGCCGGTGGCGGCCCGGCTGTAGACCGCGAAGTTGGTCCGGGCCGGGCTGAAGGTCGCGCCCGGTGGCCCCGGGGTCCCGGCCGTGACGGGGTAGCTACTGCGCACCGAAGACCCGCAACCAGTCGTAGCGCATGCTCACGAGCAGCCAGCCGCTCTCGTTGGCAGTCCGCACCGAGGCGCCCTCCGGATCGTCATAGGCGTACTCCCGCTCGAAGTCATCGTGACGGACGAGCACCTGCAGGTTCGGCCGGCCGGTCTGCTGGCTGTAGCGGAGCATCGGGATGTCGCCGCCGGACCCGGCGTTGCCCACGGCGAGGATCGGGCGGCGCCCGATGTGCGCGTCGATGGTGAGCGGCTTCGTCGCGCCGTCGTTCAGGCCATGCACCGTGGCGAGCCGGCGCAGGACCAGCTGGCCGTCCTCCTCCCGCAGGGTGCTGACGACGCTGCTGCCGAGCACGTCGTCGGGGGGGATGCCGAACATCTCCTCGGCGAGGACGCGCACCAGTTCGACGCTGCCCGCCGTGCTGATGAACACCCGGAAGCCGTTGGCCCGCAGGTGACCGATGAGCTCGCGCATCGGGCCGTAGGCCAGCTGGGTGTAAGGCCGGTCGAAGCGCGGGTGGCGGGCGGTGGCGAAATAGTCCCGCACATCCTGGCGGAAGGCGTCCTGCGTGCGCCCCGCGTGGGCGGCAGCCAGCAGCTGGAAGGCCTCCGCCTCGGTGGCCTCCTGCATGAACTTGCCGCCGAGTTCGAGCGCCCCGGCGTAGGGCAGCAGGGTGCTCCACTCCGGATGCTGCCCGGCAACGGCCCGGAGCCGCTGCAGGGCGAACATGCCCTGGGGCCGCGGCTTCTCCGGCCAGAGCGTGCCGTCGTCGTCGAAGATGGCGATGCGTTCTGCGGGCGTCACGTAGTTCGCGGTGCCCGGCGTACTCACGGCCGTGACGAAGGCGAGCAGCCGGTCCCGCACGGGCGACGGCCGCCAGCCGGGCAGGGACTCGGCGGCGTGGGTGGCGGTGGTGACCAGGGCAAGGCCGAGCAGTGCCAGCAGGCTTGCTGCAGTTCGCATGGGGGACATTCGATCGGCTTCCATTCCAGTAGCGCCGCGCGGGAAGTATAGTCACCCCGGTGAACCCCGAAGCGACCTGCGTCCCACACCGTCGCCTGCTGCTCGCCGCCCTGGCCGTGGCGCTGGCCGTGGCTCAGCTGCTGCTCGCCCCCTGCGCGATGGCGTTCGCCACCGGCCCGGCCGAGGACTGTGAACACTGTGCCACGGGGGACGACCCCTGCCTCGGCACCGTCCCGGCGCCGGCAGAGGCCGACGCCGCGCCGGTGCCCGGCCGGGCCCGCGCGCCGGACGGGCCCCTGCCGGCGGTGTCGCCCGCCCCGTCCTGGCACCTGCTCCTCGCCGGCCCCGGCCTCCCGGCCGACGATGCCCGCCCGCCGGCGCTTCCGATCCACGGCGGTGAGCGCCCACTCCTGCTCCGGCTGGTGCGCTTCCTGATCTAGGTCCCCGGTTGCGCATCGGTCCGGCCCCACGGGGCCGGCGGCCCAACCGGAGGAGACCCCCATGACCACCCGATATCCGCCCGACACCGGGCGACGCCGCTTCGTCCAGGCGCTGGCGCTCGGCGCCACGGCGCTTGCCTTGCGCCCGCGCGCCGCCGGGGCCCTCGACACGGCACCGGCGCCCGCCGTCCTCACCGGCAACGAGTTCGACCTGCGCATCGGCGTGCTGCCCGTCAACATCACGGGCCGCGAGCGCCAGGCGATCGCCGTCAACGGCAGCGTGCCGGCTCCGACGCTGCGCTGGCGCGAAGGTGAGACCGTCACGATCCGCGTGACCAATGCGCTCGACGAGCCCACGTCGATCCACTGGCACGGCCTCCTCGTGCCCGCGGCGATGGACGGCGTTCCCGGGCTCGGTTTCCCGGGCATCGCGCCGGGCGAGACCTTTACCTACCGCTTTCCGGTGGTCCAGAGCGGCACCTACTGGTACCACAGCCACTCTGGCCTTCAGGAGCAGCTGGGCCTCTACGGGGCGCTGGTAATCGAGCCGCGTGACGAGGCGCCGGACCCGGCAGCCATCGATCATGTCGTCGTGCTTGCCGACTGGACCGACGAGGATCCCCACCGGATGCTCGGCCGGCTGAAGAAGCAGCCCGACTACTACAACTTCCGGCAGCGGACCGTGGCGGACTTCCTCCGCGATATCCGGCAGGACGGCCTCCGCGCCACCCTGGCGGAACGGGCGGGGTGGGGCGCGATGCGCATGAACCCGACCGACCTCGCCGATGTCAGCGGCTACACCTACACGTACCTGGTGAACGGGTTGGCGCCCGCCACCAACTGGACCGGGTTGTTCCGGCCCGGCGAGCCGGTGCGCCTGCGCCTCGTCAACGCGGCGGCGATGACGCTCTTCGACGTGCGGATCCCCGGGCTCGCGCTGACGGTGGTGGCCGCGGACGGGCAGCCCGTGCGTCCCGTCACGGTCGACGAACTGCGCATCGGCAACGCGGAGACCTACGACGTGGTGGTGACGCCGCCCGAGGATCGCGCCTACACGCTGTTCGCCCAGTCCCTGGACCGGACGGGCTTTGCCCGCGGGACCCTGGCACCCCGTCCCGGCATGACCGCGCCGGTGCCGGCGCCGGACCCGCGGGTCATGCTCGGCATGGCGGACCTGGGGCACGCTGCCCACGCCGACCACTCGATGCACGCGGGGCACGCCATGCCCGCGGCGGCGCCCGGCATCCACCATGCGCCCACCGAGTCCAGTCCCTGGGTCGACATGCGGGTCGATGACCCGTCCCCCCGGCTCGATGACCCGGGCATCGGCTTGCGCGACAACGGCCGGCGGGTGCTGACCTACGCCGACCTCGCGACCCCCGGGGGTGACCCGGACGGACGGGAGCCCGGACGCACCATCGAGCTGCACCTGACCGGCAACATGGAACGCTATTCCTGGTCCTTCGACGGCCAGCGCGCGGCAGAGGCCGGGCCGGTGCGCCTCGAGCTGGGCGAGCGGGTCCGGCTGCTGCTGGTCAACGACACGATGATGGATCACCCCGTGCATCTCCACGGCATGTGGAGCGACCTCGAGGACGAGGCCGGCCGGTTCAAGGTCCGCAAGCACACGGTGGTGGTGCAGGCGGGGCACCGGGTGGCGGTGCGGGTCACCGCCGATGCCCCCGGCGCCTGGGCCTTCCACTGCCACCTGCTGCTGCACATGGAGACCGGGATGTTCCGCACGGTGCTCGTGGGTGAGGCCGGGGAGGTGCAGCATGGTTGAGCAGCTGCGGCTGGCGGCGCTTGCCGTCGCCCTCCTGCCGGCGCTTGCCCGCGCCGGGGATGAGCCCGCGATGGGTGCCCACATGGACGCGGATCCCTGGTACGCGCGGGTGCTCGTGGACCGGCTCGAATGGCAGGACGCGGCTGATGGCCCGGCGGCCGCCTGGGAGGTCGACGCCTGGGCGGGCCGGGACGCTGCCCGGGTCCTGCTCCGGGCCGAGGGCGAACGGACCGACGGCGACACCGGGGAGAACAGCGTCGAGCTGCTCGGCTGGCGTCCGGTCGCGGGCTTCTGGAACCTGGTGGCGGGACTGCGCCAGGACTTCGAACCCGACACGCCGCGGACCTACCTCGCATTCGGCGTGGAGGGCCTCGCGCCCGGCTGGGTTCACCTCGAGGCCACGGGCTACTACGGGGAGCGGGGCCAGCTGGCCGCGGGTCTCGAGGCCGACGTCGAGCTCCTGCTGACCAACCGCCTGATCCTGGTTCCCGAAGTGGAACTTCAGGCCTTCGCCCGGGATGACGAGGTGAACGGCATCGGCGCCGGGCTGGGTGCCGTCCGGGCAGGCTTGCGCCTGCGCTATGAGATCCGGCGGGAATTCGCGCCCTACGCCGGCCTGGAGTGGGCCGGCAAGCTCGGCGGGACTGCAGACCTCGCCCGGGCAGCCGGGGAGCGGGTGCGGGAGGCCCGCTGGGTGGCCGGCCTGCGGGTCTGGTTCTGAGGCGCAGCAGCCGGAGGCTGTGACCGGCATCAACGGCGGCCGGGCCGTTTTAATGCACGCTCCTCTTCCGATGCGCCCGTTCACCGAGAGCCCGTTCTTCGTCGCCAATCCGCTCCAGGCGGGGGCCCTGGTGCGCCTGCGCCAGGCGGCCACGTTCCCGGGCGGGCTGGCCGTGCTGTCGGGCGGCCCGGGCGTCGGCAAGTCGGCATTCCTGCGCCAGGCCCTGGCGCCGGTGGCGGCGGATGTCCGGCTCGTGCCGGTCGACCTTCGCGGCGGCGATCCGGCCGACTTCACGGAGACGCTGCTCGCCGTCCTCGACGGTGGCGCACCGGCAACCCTGCGCTCGGTCCTCGGCGCGCGGCGCGCCGCGGGCCAGGCGCTGGTGATCGCCCTCGACATCACCGGCCTCAACGTGGAACTCGCCCGCCGGCTGCTGCGCCTCATGCATGCCGTCGACGAGCAGCAGGCCCCGGTGTCCCTGGTCCTGATGGGACCGCATACCCTGCACCCGCTGCTCGACGTGGCGGGACTCATCCAGCTGCGCCAGCGGCTGAGTTTCCGCCTCAAGCTGCGGCCGCTCACGCTGCTCG
>ERZ761602.7113-NODE-7113-length-12071-cov-3.433172_pt1 | contig 12071 bp, 6 predicted proteins | sample MGYA00512165_ERZ761602 | MGnify/ENA primary metagenome ERZ761602 (study PRJEB28899, sample SAMN02445085) | bioreactor sludge metagenome | biome: EBPR sludge; isolation source: Thorneside wastewater treatment plant | place: Australia: Brisbane, Thorneside... | reverse complement strand
GTCGACCCCGTCCCCTACACCGCCGTTCGCCTCGCCGGGCCCTTCTGGACGCAGCGCATCGCCACCTTCACCAACGCCACACTCAAGGCCAACCGCCACCACTGCGACGTCACAGGCCGCGTCCGCAACTTCGAGAACGCCGCCCGGAAGATCCGCGGCGAGAAGGACGTCGGCGAGTACGAAGGCCTGCTCTTCAACGACTCGGACGTCTACAAGACCGTCGAAGGCTGGGCCTACGCGATCGCCATCGAGCCCAACGCCGAGCGTAAGAAGGCCCTCGACGCCGAGCTCGACGCCCTCATCGCCACCATCGCCGCCGCCCAGCACCCTGACGGCTATATCAACACCTACTACACCCTCAAGGTCGGCATCGACCAGCGCTTCACCCGAGAAGAGTGGGACCACGAAACCTATTGCATGGGCCACCTCATCGAGGCCGGCGTCGCGCACTTTGAGGCCACGGGCAAACGCTCGCTCCTCGACGTGGCGATCAAGGCCGCCGAGTTTCTCGACCGCCTCTATGCCCCCGGCGCCTTCTCCGCGCCCCCGGGACACCAGGAGCTCGAACTCGCCCTCGTCCGCCTCGCCGACACGACCGGCGAGATGAAGTACCTCACGCTCTCCGAGCGACTCCTCGAGATGCGCGGCAAGCCCCATCGCAAGCTCGACGGCAGCATGTACGGCCCGTGGGGCGACTACGCCCAGGACCACAAGCCCGTCGCCGAGCAATTCGAAGCCGCCGGCCACGCCGTCCGCGCCGCCTACATGTACTCCGCCATGGCCGACCACGCTCGCCTCGGCAAAAAGGACTACATCCCAGCCCTCGACGCCCTCTGGCAGGACGTCACCCAACGCCGCGTCTTCGTCACCGGCGGCATCGGCCCCAGCGGGCACAACGAGGGCTTCACCGTCCCCTACGACATTCCCACCTCCTCCGCCTACCAGGAGACCTGCGCTTCCATCGCCCTGTGCATGTGGGCCCACCGCATGTTCCTCCTCCACGGCGACGCCCGCTACATGGATCAGTTCGAACGGACCCTCTACAACGCCGCCCTCGCGGGAGTCTCCACCTCCGGCGACCGCTTCTTCTACGTCAACCCCCTCGCCACACGCGGGGGCCACCAACGCTCCGAGTGGTTCGCCTGCGCCTGCTGCCCGCCCAACGTGCTCCGTTTCTTCGCCAGCCTCAGCGGGTACGTCTACGCCGTTCGCGGCAGCACCGTCTATGTCAACCTCTTTGCCGCCAACCGCGCCATCCTCGACGTCAACGGCGGCAAGGTCGAGATCGAGATGGGCACCGGCTACCCCTTCGACAGCGAAACCCGCATCGTCGTCCGCAACACCTCGCCCAAGGACATCGACGTCGCCGTTCGCAGGGCCCACGGCCTGACCTTCGGCGCCGACAGCGGCGACGGCTACGGCCGGGTCACCGTTGCCGCGGGTCAATCCGCCTCGATCGACTTTGAGATCCCGCTCATCCCCCGCCGTGTCTACGCCGACCCGCGCGTCAAGCAGCTCGTCGGCCGCGCCGCAATCATGCGCGGCCCACTCGTCTACGCCGCCGAAGGTGTCGATAACGACGGCGTCGTCCACAATCTTGTCCTGCCCCCCAACGCACAGTTCGAAGAAGAACGCGCCCCTTTCGGCGTCACCATCGTCCATGCCGACGGGCTCCGCGCCATCGCCGGCCCCGAAGGCTCCGGCGAAGCTCTCTATCGCGATGGTCCGTCGACCGAGCCCGCTCGCATCTCCATGAGGCCTTACTTCCTCTGGAACAACCGAGGCCTCGGCGAGATGAAAGTCTGGATGCCCGAAAGCGTCCAGGTCATCGACGCCCTCCCCATCCCCGGCATCAAACCCTCCGCCTCACGCATCGGCCACGGCGACGGCCTGCCCGCCCTCTTCGACCGCGTCTCGGGACAGGCCAGCGACGACCACGACGTCCCCCGTTTCACCTTCTGGCCCGCCAAGGGCGACGGCACGCCCGCCTCCGAACAATGGATCCGCTACGACTTCGAGACCCCGCGCACGCTCTCACGAGCCGGCGTCTATTGGTTTGACGACACCGGCCGCGGCGAATGCCGTATTCCAGAGGCCTACACCATCGAGTATCTCGACGGCGACGCGTGGAAGCCCGTTCCCAACGCCAAGGGGCTCGGCGTCGAGAAGAACGCCACCAATACCACCATCTTTGACCCAGTCACAACCTCGGCGATGCGACTGCGTATCACCCTGCCCAAGGGATTCTCCACCGGAATCCTCGAGTGGTCCGTCAGCAGCGGACGGCCCTGAACTCGCCTCCGCGCCGCACGCTTGTCCCGAGCGAGCCGCCCCTTACCCGTTCGTGCCGGGCTGCGGTGCCGCCTGCGCGTTCGCACGCCCGAGGTACCGCGCCGGGATCAGCTCGACCTGGCTCTTGGGCTTGGCCGCGATCCCAACCGCGTTCGCCAGCCAGGCGAACACGTTCTTCACCACCGCCTCGGGCATCAGCCGCTCATCAAAGACGATGAACGTGGCGTTGAGCTGCTCCTCGTTCACGTCGAAGATCTCCGCGATCGCCATCGGCGACTGCTTCGTCGGGTCCGTCCCGGTGTTCTCCACCAGCACGATCCGCTTCGAGCCCGCCGTGTCGATCAGCTTCCCGACGTGATACTCCTTCGGCGGCTCGGCCGTCGCCGTCGTCGGCGGCGCGATCTTCTCCACGATGTCCACCGCCGTCAGCGTCGACTTGCCCACCTCCGACACAAACCGCCCGAACGCGTTGAGGTGCCCCGGCACATCCGAATCCGGCAGCTTCGACCGGTCATAAATCACCAGCGTCGCCAACGCCCCCTGCGGCAGCAGGTGCGCGTTGAACAAGGCATACGCCAGCCCGGGCTGATTCGCCCCTTCCATCACCCGAACGTGGGATTGAAGGGCGCTCGGCGTCTGGGTGAACGTGCTCAGGGCAACCTGCTTATCCATGGGCTCTGCTCCGGTCCGGTGAACTCATCGGCCCGCGCAGGCCTTTGGAATCTCATCCTATTCGGAACCTTAACCGGCTTCCTGCGTAGTGTACACTAACTCAGTGTTAGTACACACTAGATTGGAGCCACCATGATCGTGCAACGCGTTCAATTCCGACAGGTTCAGCGTCTCGGGTTCGCCCTTATCGCCCTGGGAATGCTCATCGCCGGCGTCGTCTTCGCCGGCGGGTGCGCTTCCCCGCAGGCGCCGGCACGCGAGGCCGACTGGAAGGCCAGGGCCATGCGCGCCGCCCACGCCGCCGACGAAGGCCGACCGCGCGAGTCGGCCGACCTCCTGGTTCAGCTCTGGAAAGAGAAGGCCGTCTCGCCCCAGCCAGAGGGGGGCATCCCGCCCGGCTCGCTCGCCTTCGGCACGGCGGTCGTGATGAAGAACGAGCAGGTCGCCCCGCTGCTCGGCCCGCCGCTGCGTGCCCAGCTCGCCGACCTCGAGGCCACCATCATCGCCGGCAAGGCCGACGAGCATCAGACCGAGGTCTGGTACGACCTTGTGGGAGCGCTCGACGAGACGTCCTCGATCGTCCGTGTGGTCGAGGCCGGCCGGACCGACCGCCGCATCATCAAGCCCCTGCTCTCGCCGTCCAACCAGCGGCGGGCCTTGCAGAACGTGCTCACCCGCATGGGCCGCGAGGAGACCGCCAAGGTCCTCGATCTCACCGATGGGGAGTCCTTCGCGGAAGGAGTGGGGGACGTTCTCAGGTTCACGAGCAAGCTCACGCCGGGCCTTCTCGCCACGTACTAGCGCTTTCGGCCCGGCTTCCAGGAAAGGAACACCACCATGATGACCAGCACCACACCATCACGCCTCTTCCCGCGCACGGCGGCGCTCGCCGCACTCTCCCTCGCCTTCATCGCCGGCGGATGCTCCGCTTCGCAGGCCGAGCGGGACCGCGCCCAGAGAACGGTCGAGGTCGCCCGCCGCGCCATCCAGGATTCGAAGGCATCGAACCACGCCCAGGCCGCCCGCGGGTTTGCCGAGCTCTGGGCCGATGCCTGCTCACCTCAAGGCCCGGCGAGCGAGAGCTCGGGCACGTACGTGCTCGCGCAGCACCCGGAACTGCGGGCGTCGTTCCGCAGCGACGAAGGCCGGCCTGTCGCGATGGAGCTTCTCACCGGTCTTGCCGCCCGGGCCGCGACGCCCGACGCGGACCGTCGCCTCGCCGCGGGCGTCGCCCGGCTCGCCGCGATCCTGAATGAGCCTGGCATGGTGGCCGAAGTCGTCGAGGCCCGCGAACGTGCCGGGCTGGGCATGTCGCCCGTCCGCCCGCTCATCGGCATCCTGATCGCCGGCGGCAGGACCGATCTGGCGACGAAGATCGAACCTTCGGCGGCCCGTCGCGTCGCCGAGGGCGTGGGCGAAGGCGTCGCCACAGCCGGGCTCGTGATCGTCTCCGCGCCCGTCTCGATCCCGCTGGCGATCATCGCGACCAGCGGGCAGACCGACTTCCCTCACCACAACCCCGCATGGATCGACCCCGTGCGCCGCGAAGACTGGTGAGGATCGATTCCGCCGGGCGTTGCTCAAACGAGCAGCGTCGCCGGCTTCTCGAGATATCCCTTGACCGTGTTGAGGTACGCCGCGGCCATCGCCCCGTCGATGATCCGGTGGTCGCTCGACATCGTCATCGACATCACCCAGCCCGGCACGACCTGGTTGTTGCGGACGACTGGCTTCTGGATCGCCGCGCCCACCGCGAGGATCGCCGCGTTGGGCGGGTTGATGATTGCCGTGAAGTGGTCGACCCCGAACATCCCGAGATTGCTGATGGTGAAGGTCGAGTCCGACATCTCGTCGAGCGTCAGCCCCTTCGTGCGGGCCTTGTCGGAGAGCGACTTGGACGTCGCCGAGATCTGCCGCAGCCCGATCTGATCCGCCTGCCGAACCGTCGCGACGACGAGCCCGCCGCCCTTGGACTCGTCCAGGGCGATCGCCACCCCGATGTTCACGTCGCCCAGGAGCTCGATGTTCTCCTGCCCGGCCGGGCCGACCCAGCGGCTGTTGACGAACGGGTGCTTGTGCATCGCCAGAGCGCACGCCCGCACGAGGAAGTCATTGACGGAGAGCTTCACGCCCTGATCGCCGAGCTGCTCGTTGAGCTGCTTGCGCAGGTCCATGAGCGAGTCCATCGCGACCTCGACCGTGACCTGGTAGTGGGGCACTGTTGTCTTCGATTCGACCAGCCGACGCGCGATCGTCCGCCGCATGTTGTTCAGCGGCACCACCTGACCCTTGAGAGACGAACCCGCCGGGGGCAGGCTGATCGAAGGTGTCTTGGCCGGGGCGGCCGCCGCACCCAAGGCCGAACGGACCGCCGAGCCTCCCGCCAGCGCCGCCTCGACGTCCTTGCGAACGATGCGCCCGCTGGGCCCAGTGCCGTGAATGCCCGCGAGGCTCACGCCGGATTCGGCCGCGATCTTTTTCGCCAGGGGTGATGCGAAAATGCGTCCGCCGTCGTGATGACCGTTGCTCGAACCCACGGCCGGCGCGTCGAGCACGGCTGTGCCCGCCTTGCTCCCAACACTCGACGTCGTCGCGTTCGCGGCCGCCGCGGCGGCCTTGGGAGCCGAAGCCGCCGTGACCGCCCCGCCTCCCGCGGCGTACTTGGCCTTCACCGCCGCTGCGTCTTCGCCCGCCGTCGCGATCACCGCGATCAGCGTGCCCACGGGCACCTGCTTGCCCTCGGGCGCCGCCAGGTACGCCAACACGCCCTCGTCATACACGGGCAACTCCATCGTCGCCTTGTCCGTCTCGATGTCGGCGACCACTTCGCCGCTCTTGACCTTCGAGCCTTCCTTCACCGCCCAGCGCACGATCGTGCCGGCCTGCATGGTGTCGGACAAACGGGGCATCGTCACTTCGATCGACATGTGTGCTTCCTGATGGACATCCGAATCAATCGACGAGGTCTACCGCCACACTCCGAGGGGCCTTCGATTACCGCCCGACCGCACGCTTCACAGCCTTCACGATCTTCCCCTTGTTCGGCAGGTACTCCGCCTCCAGGTTCTTCGCGTAAGGCGTCGGCACGTCCTCCGTGTTCACACGCAGCGGCTGATGATCCAGATAGTCGAACGCACGCTCGATCACCTGCGTCACCACCTCGCTCGCCACGCTCGCGAAAGGCCAGCACTGGTCCACCACCACGATCCGCCCCGTCTTCTGAACGCTCCGGATGATCGAACCAATATCCAGCGGGCGGATCGTCCGCATGTCCAGCACGTCGCAGTCGATCCCCTCCGCACGCAGTTCCGCGTCGGCTTCGAGGCAGAAATTCACCGGCCGGCCGAACGACACCAGCGTGCAGTCCTTGCCCTCACGACGCAGGTGCGCCTGCCCGAAGGGGATGTAGTACTCCTCCGCCGGCACGTGCGCCTTGTCCCCCAGCATCCGCTCGCTCTCGAGGAAGAACACCGGGTCGTAGTCCCGGATCGCCGTCTTGAGAAGCCCCTTCGCGTCGTACGGGTTGCTCGGGATCACGATCTTCACGCCCGGCACGTTCGCGTACAGCCCCTCCACACACCACGAGTGCGTCGAGCCGAGCTGCCCGCCCGCACCGTCGTTCCCGCGGAACACCACCGGGCAACCCCACTGCCCGCCGCTCATGTACAGCATCTTCGGCACGTTGTTCAGAATCTGGTCCGCAGCCACCAGGCTGAACGACCACGACATGAACTCGATGATCGGCTTGAGCCCGTACATCGCCGCGCCCACCGCCAGCCCCGCGAACCCGTTCTCCGAGATCGGGCTGTCGATGATCCGCTTGGGGCCGAACTCGTCCAGCATCCCCTGGCTCACCTTGTACGCGCCGTTGTACTGCGCCACTTCCTCGCCCAGGAGGAAGATCCGCTTGTCCCGACGCATCTCCTCGCTCACCGCCTCTCGCAGCGCCTCGCGGAACTGAATCACGCGCTGCTGGCTCTCGGGAACCTCAAACGGCGGCAGCGGCTTCGAAAAATCCGGCAGCGGCAACTTCGTCCGCGGCAGAATCGCGTCGGCGTGGGGCGAAAGAACGGCGGTCGCGCTGGCCATGCGGGTCCTCGGCTCATCAACACCAACACCCTCGGCCGCACAGGCGGTCGGGGGACGTTCGGCAATGCAACACCTCGATGGTAGGTCGCCAATTCCCGCCACGCCCGATCCGCCGGCACGCTCCCCGCCCTCGTCCGCTCGCCGCAAAGCCCCCCGAGATCGGCAGATACACCCGCTTTCTGTGTTTCTTCCGACCCGGCCAAGGCCACCCCATGCCGAGCACGCGTTGGAGGGGAAGGCCGCCCGCGCGCGGTGGCCAGGATCCATCGGGAGCTCCACCATGATCGTTCGTCACCCGTCATCGTCGCTGTCCCAGGCTCTTGCCCTCGTTCTGGCCGCCGGCGCCCTCGCCGGCACCGCCTCTGCCCAGACCGAACGCCGATGGCGCAACCCCGCCAACGGCGATTGGGGGACCGTCTCCAACTGGGTCAGCAACCTGCCCCCTTCCAGCTTCGAAACCGCCTACTTCGGCCTCAACGCCAGCGCCACCACCTACACCGTCACCTCCGCCGTCAATCGCACCACCGCAGGCTTCAACGTCAACAACCAGCGCCCAACCTTCTTCTTCGGCAGCGCCGGCTCGCCCGCCACCTACACCGTGAACAGCTTCGTCACCATCGGCGGCACCAACTCGCCCGCCGCCACACTCGCTCGGGGCAACGTCGTCGCGCCCGCCAACGTCATGGTCGGCCGAAACGCCGGTCAGCCCGGAACGCTCACGATCTCCGGGCCCGAGTCCTTCTGGTCCGGCATCGACACCATCGAACAAGCCGCCGCGGGCGAGGTGAACGTCATCAACGGCGGAACCCTGGCCTCCAGCAGGCCTCTCTTCCTCGGGTTTGCCACTGGGGCCTCCGGCCTCCTCCGCGTCGACGGCGCCAACGGCCCATCTCGCGCTCAGATCCTCGGCAACGGCTTTGTCGTCCTCGGAACCGACGGCACCGGGCGCATCGAACTCCTCAACGGCGGGCAGATGTCCGTCAATAACGAACAGTTCTACGTCGGCGATCGCGGCAACGCCAGCCTCCTCATCTCTGGCGCGGGAAGTTCGCTCACCCTCCCATTCCAGCTCCGTTTGGCAGAAAACGCTCCCTCCGTCGCCACCGCCACCGTCCAGGCCGGCGGCTCCATCACGGCCCAGGGTGTCGAAATCGGCCAGCGAGGCCAGGCCACCCTCATCGTCAAGGATGCCGGCTCTCAGGTCGTCACCAACTTCTCCGGCATCGGGCTCAACGGCAACGGAACCCTTGAGATCCGGGATGGCGCCCTCTACCGCGTCACCTCCGGAGAACTTAACGTCGGCCGAAGCAACGGAGCCACGGGCTCCGTCCTCATCAGCGGCCCGGGCAGCGAACTCGACTTCCAAGGCTGGGTCCGCGTCGGCGACAATGGCGGTGCGAACGGCGTCCTGACTATTGAGAACGGCGCCACGCCAACCCTCGGCAACCCCCTCATGATCGGCCACCAGCCCGGCAGTAACGGCAGCCTCGTGGTTCGTGGTGCCGGCACCGTCTTGAACTCAACGGGTGCGGTCATCGTCGGACAGGCTGGGGTCGGGTCCTTCGAGGCCTCTGACTTTGGTGGCGTCATCGCGAACGCCATTGTGGTCGGACCTCAGTCGACCGCGACCTTCCGGTCGGGCGCGTTCGGCGAGTGCACGGGCGTGTTCATTATCGCAGGAACAGGCTCAGAAGCCGTCATCGACGGCCCCGACTCGATTGTCTTCGCACAGAGCCGCGTCGAACCAGGATTCAACAATCCCGGCAGCGAGGGCATTCTCACCCTGCGCAACGGGGGCCGTATCGTCTCAACCGACTACATCAACCATGGTCGCTTCGGTACGGTTCGCGGGACAGGCTTTGTTGATGGACAATGGAGCGCTCAGGGGATCGTCTCGCCTGGCGAGAATGGACCTGGAGTCCTTATCGCAGAACAGAACCTCCTTTTCCTAGCAACTGCCCGCACCATCCTCGACATCGCCGGCCCAACCCCGGGCTCGCAGCACGACCTCCTCGCCGTTGCCGGCAACGCCTCTCTCAACGGCACCATCGAAATCTCCGCCGCCCCGGGCTTCGATCCCCCCGTCGGCTCCACCTACGACGTCATGACCTACTCCAGCCGTTCGGGCCCGGGTTTCGCCTCCGTCGTCTCCGCCGCCCTCCCCGCCGGCAAGGCCTTCCTCGTCAACACACTCCCCGACCGCGTCCGCGTCGAAGTCGGCGGCGTCCAGTCCATCACGCCTTCCGCCGCCTCCGTGTCCACCTACACCGGCTTCACCCCGGTCGTCCGACTCTCCGCCAGTGTTCTCGGCTCCGGCGGCACTTCCACCATCGACGCCACGTCCACCGCCGAGTACATCGTCGATGACCCGCAGATCCTCCAGGTCACCTCACCCGGCAATCTTCGTGCTCTCGCCGCCGGCTCCACAAACCTCCGCATCCGTTTCGCCGGCCTCGAAGCCGTCGTCCCCGTCACTGTCAACGCCGTCAACCTTCCGCCCACGCTCAGCCCGGGGCTTGACGGCACGTGGTACGACCTCTCCTTCCCCAAGTTCAGCAACCTCACGCCCTATCGCACCATCTTCCCCTCAAAGGTCGGGTTCGACGGCGCCGACCGATTCGAAGCCGTCGGCATTGTCTTCACGGGTCTCGTCAATGTCCCCGCCGCCGGTGATTACCGCTTTGTGCTCGGCTCAGACGACGGCTCTCGCCTCTTTGTGAACGGCCAACGCGTCATCAACAACGACGGCATCCACGGCGGCCGAGACTACGAGGCCGTCCTCTCCCTCCCCGCAGGCCCCGCCGATATCCGCGTCGAGTACTACGAACGCGGCGGCGGCGAAGGCGTCCGACTCCGCTGGGAGCGGCTCGGCGGCTTCTCCCTCCGCGACGTCGAAGGCGTCGACTGGGCCGGCAACGCCGTCTCCGCCGCGTACTACGCCCTCGCCTTCCCCAACCTCAACACGCTCACGCTCAACTGGGATGACTTCGTCCCCTCCGAGCAGACCGTCTACTCCGCCTTCAGCGACGGCGACCCCAACACACGCCCAAGCTTCGGTTTCCCTCGCTCCGAAAGCGGAACCACCGTCGGCATACGCACCTCCGGCTTCTTCTTCGCGCCCGAGTCCGGGCCCATCACCTTCAACATGCAGGCCGACGACGCCGCGCAGATGCGCATCAACGGCTCCATCATCCTCCAGTCCCCACTCCGCAACTTCAATCAGGCCGTCTCTCAGACCATCAACCTCCCCGCCGGCTTCCACGCCATCGAAGTCGACGCCCACAACGAAGGCGGCTTCTGGGGGCTCCTCATCTCCGCCAACGGCTCTGGATTCGTGAACCAGATCCTCGACCAGGCCTCGCTCTTCCGCGGCGAGATCCCGCCGCCCTGCCCCGCAGACTTCGACTCAGACGGCTTCGTCGACTTCTTCGACTTTGACTTCTACGTCGCCTGCTTCGAAGACGCCAACGCCTGCCCGCCCGGCAAGTCCGCCGACTTCGACGCCGACGGCTTTGTCGACTTCTTCGACTTCGACGCCTTCGTCGCCGCCTTCGAACTGGGCTGCTAAGCCCCCAACACTCGGCTCCTCTGGTTGCTCCCACCTGGAGCGGGCCCCCCGTCGTTCATTCGGCGGGGTGTCCTTTCTCGCGCCGCTCCGACATTCGCCCGGCTTGGATCTCGTGCCGCACGAACGAAGCCGTCGCGATCGACGACGCCATGTACGGGTCCGTCGGGTCCGCGTCGAACATCGGCTTGATCCGCGCGATCAGCGAATCGATCTCGATCAGCGCCTCCTCGCGCCGGCCAAGATCATGCAACGCCAGCGCCACGTTGTGCCAGGCCGCCGCGTGGACATGCTCATAGAGCCGATGCCCCGGCGCGAGCGTCATCACCCGCCTCATGATCCCCAGCGCCTCCAGGTTCTCCGCCAGCAGCTCGTCGGCAGGCCGACTCCGTTCCGTCCGGTCCAGCAGAGCGTCCGCCAGATTGTGCAGCGCCGAAACCGACTCGGGCTCACGCGAGACGATCCACCGCGCGAGCCTCAGCCGCTCGGCACGCAGCGCCGCCGCCCGGTCCACGGGCGTGCCCTCCTGCACGGCCATCCGCTCCAGGCTCCAGCAGTAGTCGTTCGCGACACCAGTGTCCTCGGGCCGGGCCCGCACCAGCTCCTCCAGCATCCGATGCGCACGCCCGTGCCACGCCCGCTGGCTCTCATAGTCTCCGAGCGCCAGGTAGCAGTCCCCGACGCGCACCGTCTGGGCCGCAACCTCGCGGGCGTCGAACCCAAGCCCCTTCGTGCCCGATTCCAACAGGTCCGTCAGAATCGCCAGGGACTCTCGGTGCGCGTCGAGGGCCTCGCCCGCCCGCGACATTTCCAGCAGCAGCTCGCCCCGACGATACTGCACCACCGCGAGGAACTCGCGCAGCTTCACGTTCTCGGGCCGACGCGCCAGATCCGCCACAAGCCGCGCACGCGTCCGCTCCAGCAGCGACCACCGCAGCGCCTGATTTCCCGGCCGGCTCGAGATGTGCTCCATCACCTCCCGCAGCAGGTACGCGTACTCATCCAGCCCCCGCTCGCTCGCCCGCTTCTCCGCTCGCTGCGCCATCGCCAGCCCGCCCGCCACCGCGATGCTCGCGCCCCCCGCAAGCACCACCGCCGCCGCCCACCCGCGATTCCGCATCGCCCACAGCCCAACACGCCGCACGAAGCCCGCCGGCCTCGCCTCGATCGGCACCCGCATGAGCCACCGCGTCAGGTCCGCCGCCAGCGCATCCGCCGACTCGTACCGCCGATCCGGATCCCGCTCCAGACACTTCCCCACCATCGTGTCCACGTCCCGGGGCACACCCGCCGCCACCGACCGCACTCGTTCAGCCTCTTCCTCGCGCCTCAGCCTCAATTGCTCGTCCAGCGGGCGCGTCCGGCCGGATTCGCCGCCGTGCGGCGTCCGCCCGGTGAGCAACTCAAACAGCACCACGCCCGTGGCGTAGAGATCGACGCGCCGGTCGGCTTC
>ERZ761602.7112-NODE-7112-length-12071-cov-6.717127_pt1 | contig 12071 bp, 9 predicted proteins | sample MGYA00512165_ERZ761602 | MGnify/ENA primary metagenome ERZ761602 (study PRJEB28899, sample SAMN02445085) | bioreactor sludge metagenome | biome: EBPR sludge; isolation source: Thorneside wastewater treatment plant | place: Australia: Brisbane, Thorneside... | reverse complement strand
GGTGTAGAGCGTGCGGAGATCGGCGGCAACCTCGGCATAGAGCCTGCCCATTTCCTCAAGCCGCTGGATCGTGTTGAGCATCCCACCGGTGCGGTCGGCAATGTACTTCAGCCGCGAGCGGGCGACGCGAAACATCTCGATCTGCCGCGGTGTCGGGTCGGCAAGCCGTGCGGGATCGCCGGTCGGAAGGGCGAGCGGGTAGATGGTCACGCCTTGTTTGTCCGCCCGGTCCAGGATCTCGTTGAGCTTCGTGTTGTCTTCAGTCTTCAGAAAATTCGCTATCTTTTCGTCCGCAAGGCCGGAGAGCAATTGCCGGTCGAGGTCCTGAGCGTCGGTGTCGATACCGTCGGTCAAAACGACTATTGCCTTTCGCCGTGTATTCTCGCGTTCAAGCCGCTGAAGGGCAAACTCGACCGCCTTGTAAAGGTCCGTTTGGCCCTGGCCGTTGGCTAGTTGGATCGAGGTCGCAGCCCGCCGTTTATCGGTCGTAAAGTCATTCAGCAGGCGGATCTTTGAGTAAAACTCGACCACTGCCACGCGGTCGTCCGGTGCGAGTACGTCAAGAAAACGCGAGGCCGAGAGCTTTATGTTCTGGCGGAAAGTTTTGGTCGAGCCGCTCATGTCGAGCAGGACGACAACGCTGAACGGAGCGGTCGTTGTCTCAAAACGGGCTATGTCTTGCTTGACCCCGTCCTCGAAGACCGAGAAGTTCGTGCGGTTGAGCTGCGTGATCGGCCTGCCCCGTTGGTCCACTACGCCGATATTCAGCCGCACAAGAGCGGCATCAACTCGGATTGGGTCATCATCCTGAGCAAGGGTGGCCGAGGCTGCAACGCCGAGCACGATAAAGATAAAAATAGGGCAGAAAAGAAAACGCAGCATAGGCTCGGTAGAATGATAACAATCAGACGCCGCAACAGTAAATTTCGTTGTATCTTAACTTCGCGTCCCGCCTCTTAACTTATTGAGCCGTTTGGCTTATACTTCTCGCAACCCGGAAACGGGAACGGAGTAAATAGGAATGCTCTATCGGCCGAAATATTGCTGCAACTGCGGCGAGCGGATCGAACGGGCTGAGTGGGGTGTTCTCACCAGTCGCCGCTTTTGCGATTTTTGCTCAACGGAAAATATGGGTTCCGAATGGGCAGGCAAAGGTATTCTTGCCCTTGCACTTGTTCTCGGCATTTTCGGTTTCGCGAGCATCCTTGGCGGTGCGGGAAAAGGATATCCTGCCCAGGTTGAGCCGCCGTCCGCGACTGCGGAGAAGCGATTCCTAAAGCCGCTTGCCGCGAAGACGAAGAGCGGTGAGCAGACATCTCCTGCTGATCAGGTTCCCGAATCGGCGGTTCCAACGCAGGCTTTCGTTGCCCCGGCCGAGCCCGTCAAGGCCGCTCCGGTCGCAGCAAAATTTTTCTGCGGCTACCCGACAAAAAAGGGCACGCCGTGCTCACGGAAGGTCAAAGTTAAGGGAGCGAAGTGCTATCAACACGATGGCCTCGAACTTCACGAGTGATTTTCTTTGCACCCTTTTGCCGCGATTTTGAATCACTTGTACCGAGTCCTTACCTGGATAAGTGTGCCCGGAAGACGATTTCTTGTTGATGTTTAGCCGTATTTGTAAGAAAATAGTGGAACTTAGGCCCCGAATGTTTACTTCACCTGATCTTCAGTTCATCAGCCTAAAAACGAAATGAAACCACTTGCACAAAATACGATGATCCAGGGCCGATACCTGATCGTTCAGCTCATCGGCAAAGGCGGGATGGGTGAGGTCTATCTCGCCGTGGATCAGCGTCTTGGGAGTGCCGTCGCTCTCAAGCGGACCTTTTACGCCGGCGATGAGGCACTTGGGCAGGCATTTGAGCGCGAGGCCCGGACACTCGCCCGCCTTCGGCACCCGGTGCTGCCGAAGGTCAGCGACCACTTCACCGAGGGCGATCAGCAGTACCTGGTGATGGAGCATATCTCGGGCGACGACCTCGCCAAGCGGCTCGAGGTTGCGCAGAAGCCGTTCCCGATGAACTGGGTGATGTTTTGGGCCGATCAGCTTCTCGATGCACTCTCGTATCTGCACTCACACGAACCGCCGATCATTCACCGCGACATCAAGCCGCAGAACCTGAAGCTGACCGACGAAAACCACATCATACTTCTCGACTTCGGGCTCTCGAAAAGCTCGACCGGGAACACGCGAATTACCGATGATGGCAGCGGAGCAACCTCTGGCAGCACGGGAAGCGTTGTCGGCTATACGCCGCACTACGCCCCTATGGAACAGATCCGCGGGATCGGAACAAACGAGAGGAGCGATCTTTATTCGCTTGCGGCGACGCTTTATCAGCTAATGACAAATGTCGTTCCGGCTGATGCTCTTACCCGAGCGGACCGCATGCTTTCCGGGATCGAAGATCCTGTAGAACCGCTTTACAATTTAAATCCGGAGATCTCGCAACAGGTCTCGGACGTCATCGCGAAAGCGATGGACCTCTCGCAGGACAAGCGGTACGCGACCGCCCGCGAGATGCAGAAGGCTCTCCGCAAGGCATACGCGGCGATGCAGGCCGCGACCTCGGAAAAGACCGTCGCTTTCTCCGCCGGAGATGCGTCGCAGATCAAAGAAGAGAGCAGATCCGAACCGCAACAGCCGGGATCGACCTCGTTCGATAAGACCGAGGTGATGGATTTTGTAAATGCTGCCGGAGTGGCCGGAGCTGGAGCTATCGCGGGGTCGGTTGCAAACGAACCTGAGCCGTCCTCGATCGATCTCGATGCAACGGTGGCCTTTAATCCGGAATCCGCCATTCCGGAAGTAAAGCAGTCTGACCTAAAGACGGAAGTTTTTATCGGGGGGGCAGGGCTTGGCGACTATGCCACCCCGACCACGACTCCGCCTGAGCAGTTCGCTGCTGAAGAATCGACTCCGAGCGATTACTCATCGGGTTTCGATGCCGCCCGCGAGCAGCCTTTCGATGCAACGGTTGCCAATTTCAAGACAGCCGATAGCGGGCCCTCGCAGCCCGATGAATTTTATACGACACCGGGATTCACGCCGGAGCCGGGGGCAGGGTTAGAAACGCAGGCCGAGGCACGGTCGGATGATGGGCCTGCATTTGAAGAACCCGCAGTTGCGGCTGCTGCCGCAACTGCTTCTGCACAGCCGGCCTCGACGGCGAAGAAAGGCTCCGGCGGAAAGATCTTCGCGATCTTTGCCGGGCTATTCGCCGTTTTCTTCCTTGCTCTGGCAGGCATCGGCGGCGGATGGTACTACTACACGAACTATTACGCGGTCGATAAAACCGATCCGGAACCGACACCGCTTCCGACGTTTGAAGCAACGCCTTCGCCCGAGCCTACGCTCGATGTTACGTTCGATACGAACACCAACGGCAACACCGATTCGAACGCGAATGTGAACGTGGATGCGGCAACGCCAACACCGACGCCTGTAACGGAGCTGACGCCGGGAACTGGCACGCAGCCGCCTCCGCAGCGGGGACGAACACCTTCAGGGACACGGCCGCCTTCGGTTCGGCCTTCCCCAACCAGGCCGCCGGCAACACCAACACCGGGTAGAAAAGGCCCGGGAATTTTGCAGTAATTTGCCATGGAGACTGTAATGAGAAAGCTCGTTAATGTTTTTGGAATGACGCTAGTTGCACTGCTATTCGGCGTTGCTCTTTTTTCAGCGGATGCTGCAGGGCAGAATCGTCGCGATCTACAACGAGCTAATCGACTCGTCACTGAGGGCAATCAGTTGTTCAACCAGCGGAATTACTCGGCCGCAGCCGAAAAGTATGCTGAAGCCATCGTTCTCGCCCCTCGAAATGCCGGTGCCTATTTCTGGAAGGGGATGGCACATCATAACCTCGGGCAGGGCGAGATGGCACTTGCCGAGTTCGACAGAGCACTAACCTTTGGCTACGAACGTCCTGTAGATATATATCGTACCCGTTGGAAGATCCACTTTGCCCGGAAGGACTACGCCGCCGCACTCGGCGACGTTTCCAACGGGTCATCGCTCGACCCGGACAACTTCGAGTTCGTGCTCGCCCGCGGCGACATTAATTTTGTTCAGAAAAATTACAACGCGGCCATTCCTGCATACCTCGCTGCTTTACAAAAGCAGCCTGGTAACGGTGCTATACTGCTAAATCTTGCCTGGTCGTATTACTTCACCGGTGATACGAATGCTCAATATAATTATGCCAAACAGGCATTGACGCGCGGGGTGCAAAATCCAGCCGATGCCCATTTACTTATCGCCGACGCCGCATATAAGCTTCGCCGTTATCCTGAAGCAACGGAGTCATACAGGCAAGCGCTCAATGCAAATCCGGATAATTACGACATCTACCGGAGACTGGCCGATCTGCTTCGTATTCAGAATCAGTATGACGAGGCAATTAGGATCTCGCGGCAGGCGTTGACGCGTCTTTCAAGTTCCGGACAGGCGTCGCGAGAACTTCAGGGGCAGATCTTCACCGATCTAAGTTGGTACTACAGCCTGAACGAGCAGCACACGGAGGCTTCAGAAGCAGCAAAGGCCGGGATATCGTTCCTTCCGAACGAGTATATGGCCTATACGAATCTGTGCCGTGCTTATAACGACCTGAATAAGCCCGAGATGGCCATTCGCGAATGTAACAATGCTCTCCGCCTACGTCCGGGCGACGGTGAAACTCATTTCTATCTTGGCTACTCGAACAGCCTTTTGGGCCGGACCGCTGAAGCTCAGCGAAACTACCGTCTCGCGGTCGCGGGTCTCGAACAATTTACTCGCGAAAATCTTACCTATTCGGACGGCTTCTACCTGCTTGGAAACGCTTATTTTGCCGACGGCCAGATCGACAAGGCCATCGCCGCCTACCGGAAGTCGTTGGAGCTAAGCCCCGGTTTTCCGCGTGCGGTTTACAACCTGGGATTTGTTCTCGTCCAGAAACGCGACAAAGCCGGGGCGATGGAGCAATACCAGATCCTGACCGGGCTTGACCCGAAGAGGGCGGATCAGCTCAAAAAGGAGATCGATAAACTCTAATAACACGACCTGATTCCGGATGTGGTGATAACTATCGATCCTTTACTGGCAGTTTAAGCGAAAAACTCAACGGCCTCTGCGTTCGATTCAATTGAACACAGAGGCCGCAAAGTTTCGGCTTCCAGCTCATTTTAGCGGTACTACAAAGACCAGGATCGGACAAAGTCCGTTCGAACTGTTCTCAATTGAACCCGATGTTCGGCAATATGTCTCGCGGGTTTCCGAAAAGAAAGAACGCAAGATTCGGACTCTCGTGCGAGCGGTCATAGCCGACCAATTCCGCATATGCCTTGCCCTTTACCGAGTTTCCGGCGGCAGTTCCCCTTACGCGGCAGGCACCTTCCCAATAGACGATCATCGTCGTCCCTCGGGTGTCGAGTTCCTGGTCGCGGAATATCGGGGCAACCCGCAGGTCGAGCTCGATTTTCAGGACCTTTATCGCCCAGCCGGCCGGATATGTAGCGTTCGTGTTCGGGCTTGTCCAGTGGTCGGTCGGTTCGATGGTGAAGTCTTCGGTCCGAAGCCTTGTCACATTTCCGTTCTCATCGACAAAGGTTCCGCTTGAGTAAGGCGAGGTCTCATCCTTGCTGTTCCTCAGGTGATAGCACATCAGTTCGCAGCCGTTGTCGAGCTGTATAGAGAACCAATCCCAGCCCTTTTGATTCTCGGTCGGCTGCCAGGTTCCAAACTCTCTGTCCATCCACGCGGATCCGCCGAAATGCTCTGTCTTCCCGCCGAGGGTTATATCGCCCTCCATGTCCATCCGCGTGTAGGCAAAGTACCGCGAGGCTTCGCCGGCGTCCTTGAACGAAACCCCGTTTTCGCCATTGAGTACGACCGGTTTCGCAGGCTTCAGCGAGGCTTCGAAAATCGTCCCGTCCTTGAGCGTCGCCCGGAGAATATGCATCCCGCCCGACTCGCGAACCGACCAGTCGCCGAGCCGAAGATAAAAATGCGATTCGCTGGCCGCTGCGGGTTCGTCGAGAACTCCGTTCGAGCTCTTTTTGTGATCGTAACGGAACGATTGGCTTTCGACGTCTGAGATCGCAAAGTGGGCAAAGTAAAATGGGTTGCCAAGCAGCCGCAGCGGGACTATCGAGAACTTGTCGAGGTCCGTTCGCCGTTTGAAGAAGACCAGTTCGAATCCGAACTCGCGTCCGGCGTCGGTCACTGCGTGGCCGGTGTAATACCACCATTCGGTCTGAACGTCGCTATGAGCCGCGAGGTCGCGGGGCAGTTCAACCGGGTCGTGTTCGGTCCCATCGCGGAGCGTGCTCGCCCGTCCCGAAACCTGCTCGGCGATCGATTCGAAAATCCCCTCGACCGCCCTTAGCGGTTCGGTCGTCACCTGTTCAAAAAGGTTTCGAAGATCCATAAGCTATGGTTTTCGGGGCATATGGCCCGGCAGATTCAAAAAAAGGCGGCCTCGGAGTCCATCTCCACGGCCGCGACTGAGGATCAGTTTGTAGGTTGGATTCAATTCATCGGCGAAGCCTGTCTCGTATCCACATCGACCGTTTGAAGCCTTAGTACAACTCGAACGCTCTGACCGCGGCGGTCCATTTCGGCCGGAACGAAAGGGGCAAAGCTCGGATCCGATTGGAGTGCCTTTTCGAGGTCACGGATCGCCCTGTCGTCATTGATCGGCTCGACGACCTCGGCGATCCGGGCAAGCCCGTTGCCGAAAACGTCGGCCACGACCACAACCTCATCGTCCTTCATCTCGCCGCGAAGGAACGAACGAGTCAATGCGATAAGAGCTCCTTGGGGATTGACGCTCGGCGATTCCGCCGAAACGGAATATCGCGTGCTTGCGTACTGGAATGGCGTTAATTCGGCCGCCAGAGGGTCATTGCCTGTCAGATAGATCGGCCGTTCGGCGGGTTCCCGCGGCGTCCGGTTAGCTGCGACCTCGGATACATTTGCCGGCGACATTATTAACCAGAGAAGCGTTACGCCAAGCACCAGGGAAGCGAGCGAACCGACCATCGATGGCATCAGCCATCGGTCGAACCAGCTACCTGTGCTCTCGATGAGCTTAAAGCCCGGGGCAGCAGCGGAGGTGACCGGCAGGCTTTCGGCGACGGCCAGCCGGATCATTCCGATCCGCTCGGCCGAAAGCAGCGGGCGTGCGAGCGCAGCGATCTCGCTCTTGATCGCTTTCAGATCCGCAAGCCTCTGTCGGCAGACCGGGCAACCGTCGAGGTGTTCGTCTAACGAAGCGGCCTCGGCGGAGCGAAGTCCGCCGTCTAGATATAACGGAAGGATCAGTTCGACCTCTTTGCAACGCATTGATCTGTTCTCTCCGCTCATATATTCCTTAAAGATAAAGTCCGAACGGATCATCGGCTGGCACCACTCGGCCGCCGGAATAAGAGAAAATGCATCTTCCTCGAATCCTGCAGGGCCTGTCGGTCTGGTTTCGCCACATTGATTGCTGGTCAATGTCTGTAAAGATCAAGGCGAACCGTTCCCGAAAAACACTGCAGCTAACCGGAGCAGAGCGTTTTCTGACCTCTCGTTTGGCACCGATACGTCGTTTCTTAGGCTGCTCGAGCAGGTGCCAGCGGATGATCCTATTCGATTGTCAATAACCTTTGAGCTTTCTTCGAAGCTCGTCACGGCCGCGAGCGATCCGCGATTTCACCGTTCCCATTGAGATGCCGAGCACTTCGGCTATCTCGTCGTAACTTAACCCCTCGATATCGCAGAGCACCACGGCCTCGCGAAATATCTCGGGCAGTTCGTTCAGTGCCCGCCGTAGCGAGAGCTGGCGTTCACGCCAAATGGCTTCGTCCTCGGGCGAACGCGAACCCGCATCGAGCGTATCGCCAATGGTCTGTTCCGATGGGCCGATCGGCGAATCGATCGAGATCGTTTTCGACCTGCCCCGGCGGAACCACCAGCGTTTGCGGTTGCGGGCATGATTTATCGCTATCCGATAAAGCCAGGTTTTCAATCCTGAGTCGCCGCGGAACCCCGCGACCGACTTCGCGGCACTGATGAATGTCTCCTGCGTCAGGTCTGCGGCCTCTTCGGCGTCTTCGGTGATGCGATAAAGCGTCGCGAAGATATCGCTCGAAAACCGCTCGATTAGAGTGTCAAAAGCTTCTTGCCTTCCAGCCTTAAGGCCTTCGAGCAAGGCGGCTTCCTGTCGCGAGATGGCCGTGTCGAGTCCCGCCGCCGAAGCTGCTTCGTTCAGCGTGTCCTCATCGAAAGCGATCGATCTGCTCAGGGCCATTTCGTCCGTCTGACTCGAAACCGCCGGTCCGTTTTCAATCGTGCCGTGGGGAACAATATCCCCTGTAATTTCCTTTAGACACCGATTATTGAAAAATGTTCCCGGGTTTCTTAATTTTTTTCGGGTATGTTCCGTTAACCTTATGTTTGCTCTTCGGCTGCAATTAAGCTACATTTACTCTTTTGGAAACTTCCCGAATTTCCTTATTATATAACGATTTCGATAAGGGAAATTGCATTTTTTGTAATGGCAAGAAAGAAACGAAGATTTGAACAGGTCTCTCCGGCCGCGGCAAATGAGCCGGCAGAGAAGCCGCGTTATCAGGATCCGTTCCAGTCGGCCGTAAGCCAGCGGATAGAAGAAGCCGGTAAAGTGTTCGAAGGCAAAAGCCGGACGATACTTTACGGCATCGGGGCTTTGGCGGTGCTCGGCATAATCATCGCGGTCTTTGTTCAATGGAACAACCGGTCGCAGGCCGCGGCACAGACCGCACTCGGCAAGGGCATCGAGATAATGCAGGCACAGGTGACGGACGTCCCGCCGCTTGCAGGCTCGACGGAAAAGACCTACAAGACGCAGCGTGAGCGTGCAGAGGCCGCGATCGCCGAGTTTGAACGCGTGGCGAAGGAATTTGGCGGTGCGGCCGCCGAGAAAGCAAAGTATTTTGCGGCCGTAAATCGTCTTTATGTCGATCGCGAAATGGCGGTCAGCGAACTTGAGGCAATGGCGGGCGGCAGCGGCGAGGTAGCAACCCTCGCAACCTTCGCCGCGGCACAGGCTCGAGCCGATGCGGGGCAATTCGATAAGGCCGCAGAGCACTACAGGAAGCTCAGTACCGGCGATGGAAAGATAATTCCACTCGACGTGATCAAGCTCGAGCTTGGCAAAACGCTCGAAAAGCAGGGAAACAAGGACGAGGCCGTGAATATCTTCTTTGAAGTGGCCAAGACCGCCAGCGAAGCAAAGGATAAGGAAGGGAAGTCGGTCCCGCTCAGCTCAGCGGCCCTTGAAGCGAAAGACAAGTTAAAGGAACTCGCCCCTGAAAAGGCAAAGGAGATTCCCGAACCAGATCCGGCCGCCGCCGGCCTGCCCTTCGGCTTCTAGGAAATTATCCTACATAAAGATCGGCCCGGGCAGTGAAATAACTTGACGCCCGGGCCTTTCTGCATTTACATCTAAGTTTAGTGACCGAACAGTATTCAGATCCGGGGCGCAAAGAAAATCCAGCCGTGCTGGAGCGCGTAAGCATCCGCGTTTCGCCCGGCGCATACCTTACGGCTTTGTCGTTCCTGCTTCTTGTTGCCCTGTTCCTTCTTTACCTTGATCTTTACATCGCATCGGCAGTCATCGCGGCATTCTCGATCGTTATCGTTTTCGTGCTTGCCGCGACCGACCGGGTGGTTTTCGACGGCAAGCGGATACGCCGCACCGGCCTGCTTCCTCGCATCGGTTATCGGCTCTTCGGCCTTCGCGACCGGCTAAAGCTCTCCGATATCGAGCAGGTTGATAGCCAGTCGCTGCGAGGCATTCGCCGGAGCGGGCGTTTTCCGTATCGGCATCGGACGACGCTTCGGGGAAAGGGCATAGCGATGACGGTCGTTTCCGGCGGCGAGCGTTACAGAAGGTTCGTCCGCGAGGTGCTCGGCAGACTTGATGCGAATGTGCTCGACGCTCGGTCGCTTGAGCTTCGAGACTACCTTTCGGAGCCTGAATTGCTCGACCGTCTTGTCGAGGAATATCGCATTCCTTCGGCCGACGTGCTGGAGCCCTCTTTCAAGAAATGGAAGTCCGCGAGGAATTCCGACGCCCTTGCCGTCGAGGCCGCAAGTTCGACAGAATTCAGCCAAAAGGCTCGTGAGCTTCGCGACCTCGGCAATCGGCTGCGCTTTTCGGGTTCGTTGATCCAGGCGGCCGAGGCGTTCAGGCGTGCACTGAGGCTCGATCCGCGTGACGGCTGGGTGCTCTTCGATCTCGGGCGGTGCCTGCTTTCGCTTGCCGGCTATGAACGCGACCGCAAACTCCACCGCCGGGCGGTCGCCCTGATGCGGCTGGCCGAGCGGCGTGCCGGCGAAGACGGCGAATTGCTCTCCCGGCTGGGCGAGGCTTATTTTCAAGTTGGCGACTGGCGGCGGGCGAACTCCGCCTTCAAGCGGGCGGTCGAACTGCTCGGCGACGGATTTCGAGCGATCCGCGGGATGGCCGAGATAGCACTTCGCGAAGGCAAGATCGCCCATGTCATCCATAATTTCGGCGAGGCGAACCGCTCGGCCGAAAACGCCGCACTCCGACGCTGGGCCGGCACCGAGGCAGATTATTTCTCGCGGCTCAATGCCGACGAGGAGTATATGGAGCTTGAGGTCAGCCGCGTCAACCTGCTCGAACGCCTTGAGCGGAACAGTCGTGCGGCCGTACGTGTCTCGCTCGTCGGCCTTCTCGTTTTGTTCACCGGGATACTGTTAGACCAAACCCTGATCGCAAATTTCGGCTGGGCGATAGTGTTCATCGCGATCGGCGTTCGGCTCGTCCTGTTGATCGGCCGAAAGATGATGACCAACCGCATCCCGTTCGAGCTGGTCGAACGCGACCGCGAGTAGTAATTAAATTTTTCGGCGAAACAGCCGATCGGTGACTTGCCGCATCTTATTTGGAACTTTAGCTATAAGGAGAAACCCCATGAACATTTTCCGTGGTGTTGCCATCGCCATACTCTTAGCTCTTGCCGTGCCGGTTCTCGCACAAAAGCCGGAGCCATCTCCGACTCAGAAGCCGGCTCCGGCCTCGGCTGATGATCGCGTTACCATTAAGACGAAATTCACAGCCAAGGACTATGAGGATATGCTTGAACGCGCGAAAAAATCCGACCCGACGGTCGACTACGCCGCGATGCGGATGGCATATACCGAGACCGAGGATTATTCGCCTTACGGTGGCTCGACCGAACGCCGCAAGATGTTTACTGAACTCACTGAGAAGAAGTACAAAGAGTCTCTTGCAACCGCCGAAACGTTTCTGAAGACCAACTTCGTCGATGTCGAGGCTCACTACTGTGCATGGCAAAGCGCACTCGGACTGAAAGATGATGCAAAGACCAAGTTCCACGAGAATACCTTCCGATCATTGATGGATGCGATCTTCGAATACGATGGCCTGACAGCGAAGTCCGCAATGCTGTCGATCGGGATCTCAGAGCAGTATTTCGTGATGGGAGTGTTGGGCTTCCAGCGGCGGTCGAAAGGGCTTGTCCGCGAAGAGGGCTCCATATTTGACGTTCACGACGCTGAGAACAAGGATGGCGAAAGCCGTAAATTTTACTTCAATATCGACAAGGTCTTCGGCCGCTTTTAAACTCACCGAATCTAAAGCAAAAGCCCCGCGTACCATTTAGGCCCGCGGGGCTTTCTCTTTCTCTAGTTATGCCTAATTGCCGGCCTTTTTGGCCCGGGCTTTCTTTTCGGCTGGTGCTTTTGCGGCAGCGGCGGGCTTTGCTTTCGCCTTTGCCTTGGCAGGGGATTTGGTGGCCCTAGTCGTTACTTTTTTTTTAGGCTGGCTTGCCGGGTTCAGCATTGCCGACCAGCGGTACTCCGGAACGTCCCATCCTTCTTTGAGCTTCTTGAGGATGAACTCGGTCATATTTTCGACGATCCAGTTGTGGTTGTATTCGCCGACCGATGCGAGTTCGGCGTCCGGTGCCGGGTTCATGAAGTCGATCGCGTACGGAACGCCATCCTTGATCGCGAACTCGACCGTGTTCAGGTCGTAGCCGAGAGCCTTGCAGATGGTGATCACGTCCTGCTC
>ERZ761602.7111-NODE-7111-length-12071-cov-6.872919_pt1 | contig 12071 bp, 7 predicted proteins | sample MGYA00512165_ERZ761602 | MGnify/ENA primary metagenome ERZ761602 (study PRJEB28899, sample SAMN02445085) | bioreactor sludge metagenome | biome: EBPR sludge; isolation source: Thorneside wastewater treatment plant | place: Australia: Brisbane, Thorneside... | reverse complement strand
ATTTTCTGCAGGTCGGCGGGCTGAAGGAAGTTGCTGATGAGTACGAAAAGAATCTAGGCTTTCGCATCAAGTTTTGGGACGAGATGATGGCCCGGCCAAATTACGATAGCTGGTGGAAGGAACGCAATATTCTCTACAAACTTAAGAACGTAAAATGTGCCGTAATGACGGTCGGCGGCTGGTACGACAACGAAAATCTTTACGGTGCTCTTAAGGTCTATGAGAATGTCGAGCGGATGAATCCGGGCATCTTTAACGTGCTCGTTGTCGGTCCGTGGGACCACGGCGGTTGGTCGCGAGCCGACGGCGATTGGCTTGGCACTGCATACTTTACCGAAAAGACCGGAGACCATTATCGGCGGAATATCGAGATCCCCTTCTTTGACCACTTTCTAAAAGGCAAGGGCAGCATCGACCAGATAAAGGAAGTGAACGCCTTCGACACGGGCGCCGACACATGGCGGAGCTTTGCCGCATATGAGCCTGAAAATGGAATGGACACATCTCTTTACCTGATGCCCAACGGCGGGCTTTCATTCGAGCAGCCAAAAAGCTCGGGCCACGATGAATACGTCTCCGACCCGATGCGTCCCGTTCCTTATACGCAAAAGATCACTCGAAACTATCCACGGGACTACATGACGGAGGATCAGCGGTTTGCCTCAACCCGGCCGGACGTTCTTGTATATCAGACCGAGCCTCTTGACCGCGACATCACGGTCGCCGGAAACATCAAGCCCTCGCTGTTCATCTCATCGAGCGGAACCGACTCGGATTTCATCGTCAAGCTGATAGACGTTCATCCGGACTATTATCGCTTCCCGGCAGACAAACGCCCGCCGGAGAACTCGGCATGGTCGGTCTTTCAACCCGGCGGCTACCAAATGCTGCTTCGCGGCGAGCCGATGCCGGCCCGCTTCCGCAACAGCTTTGAAAAGCCCGAACCGCTCGTTCCGAACCAACCGACGCGGCTATCGTTCGTGATGCCCGGCGTTACGCACACGTTTAAACAAGGCCATCGGATAATGGTCCATATCCAAAGCACGTGGTTCCCGCTCGTCGCCCGCAACCCTCAGCAATACATGGCGAACTATAAACAGGGTACGCAGTCGGATTTTCGAAAGGTCAGCAATCGTGTCTATTTTGGCGGGAGTCGAAGTTCTGCGATCATTCTACCCGTTATGAAATAGAAGACGGCCGGTTGCGTACCTGTGTTAGAGAAAAATAGAATTAAAGATATGCCAGCTACAGCGATTCTTTTCGGTAGGCTTCTGATCCTTCTCGGGATCATCGGTTACGGTTACGGTATCTATTCCGGAGCGGCGAGCTTTACGGCCCTGATCCCGGCCATCTTCGGCTTGATCCTGATGGTGCTCGGGCACATAGCAAGCTCGAAAGAGAACCTGCGAAAGCACATAATGCACGTTGCCGTGGTCGTTGGCCTTCTTGGTTTTCTACTTCCGGCGGGACGCATTCTCTCAACGCTCGGCAACTTCAAGTTCTCATTCGCCGCGGCGATGCTGATCCTGATGGCCCTTCTCTGCGGAACATTCGTCGCCCTTTGCGTGAAGTCCTTTATTGATGCCCGCCGTTCAGGGGCAGTTTGATCTCGACCTCAAGGCCGCCGTTCACGTTCCTTGCCGCGACGCTGCCGTCGTGAGCGTGAACGGCCTGTTCCGTGATCGCAAGCCCGAGCCCCGTTCCGCCGCTGCCGCGGTCGCGCGCCTCGCCGACCCGATAGAACGGACGAAAAAGGTTCTTTAGCTGTTCTTCCGGCACTCCGCCGCCTTGGTCACGGACGACGATTCGGGCACTGCCGTTCGTTGCTTCAAGCTCGACCTCGACCGCCGTTTCGGGTTTGGTGTATTTCAAGGCGTTGCGAAGGACGTTCTCCACCGCACTCTGCAAAAGGCTCTCGCTTCCCTTCATGCTGCACTCATCGAGCTTCACGACCTTGACCGATCGCCCCTTGGCCGCGGCCTCAAATTCCGCATCGGCTGATACTTGCTCAACAAGCTTTCTCAGGTTCACATTCGCCCGCTCAAAGTCGTCCGTGCCGGATTCGAGTTTTGAGAGCGTCAACAATCGGCCGATCATCTCATTGAGCCGGTTCGACTCCGTTTCGATTCGGTCAAGGCTCGGCCGCGTCGCGTCGTTCGCCTTGGTCTTTGCGATCTCAAGTGCGACATTCAGTCGGGCGAGCGGTGATCGAAGTTCGTGTGAGATATCCCGCGAGAGCGTCTTCTGCGATGTGATGAGCGACTCGATCCGTTCTGCCATAACGTCAAAGTCACGGGCCAACCCGGAAAGCTCATCACCGCGGCGGCCGACCCGGTCGGCAACGCGCGTATCAAGTTCGCCGTCGGCAAGCCGCTGAGCCGCCTCGCGGAGTTTTCGTATCGGAGATGTGAGATACAACGCAAGCAGGTAGCAAACGATCAAAGCCGTTATGAAAAGCCCGATCCAACGGGCGTATCTCAGCCGTGTCTCGCCAAAGACCGGTATGGGCTGCGGCCGCGTCCATCGGACGATCAACGCGTATTCGGTCCCGGACGAGGTTTGAAACTTACGTGCGGCAAGCGCCGAGTCCGGCGAGTTCAGCTCCAGCTCAACATCCCCGCTCTGAAAGGTTTGTCCGACAAGCTGTTGGTAGCCCGAGAGGTCTGCCACGTCGGCAAATAGAATGCTTCCGTCTTTTCCAACGATGTCGATCTCCGTGATGGTCGTACCTGTGCGGAGCCGATCAAGAAAAGTACGCAAACCGGACATTCCCTGCTGTTCATAGATCTGCCCGGCGGTTTCGGCATAAATGCCCGTTTGGTTACGGATAGAGACCTGCCAGCGGCTGACGACCGGTTCGGTCTGGATGGTCCAGTTCAAAAACATGATGACGCCGACCATCAATGCGATCGCCGCCAGGAACCAAAGAAAGATCTTGAAAAAGAGGTTCATACCACTGTGTAAATATATCCGACGCTCCGGACCGTCTTGATCCGGTCGCTGCCGTCGGCCCGCTGGCCAAGCTTTTTTCGTAAGTTGCTGATGTGCATATCAAGGCTGCGGTCATAGGGCGAGAGCTCGCGTTCGAGCACTTTTTCGCTCAGGTCCTCGCGCTTTACCACGTTTCCGGCCTCGCGCATCAATGCCACCAACAGGTCGAATTCTACCGAAGTCAACGGAAGCTCCTCGCCATCGAGCCGGGCCGAACGCGAGGCGGGCGAAAGCTCAAGATCACCGACCTTTATATTCTCCGGAAGTCCGGCGGCAGATTCTCCCGAGGTGCGGCGAAGCACTGCTTTTAGACGCGCAAGAAGCTCCCGCGGATTGAATGGTTTAGGAAGATAATCATCGGCTCCGATCTCAAGGCCGACGATGCGTTCGGTTTCTTCGCCGCGGGCCGTCAGCATCAGCACCGGAAGCTGTGATTCCTTCCGAAGATTGCGCAGCACATCAAAGCCGCCCATCTTCGGCAGCATCACATCGAGCACGACCATCTCATGCTCGTGCGAGAGAGCCCGCTTCAGGCCGCTCTCGCCGTCATGAACGCATTCGGTCTCAAAGCCCTCGGCACCGAGGTACTCGCTGACCAACTCGCAAAGCTCGTCGTCATCGTCAACAATAAGGATCTTGCTCATCGCCAATTGCGATTCTACGCCAATTTAACCCCTTACGCATCAAGGTTTACAATTCTTTACCAAACCGGAGTGTAACCTTACATTCGTCAGGGGGCGAAATTTCGTCAAAGGATCAGTGCGGCAAAAAAAGGCCGTAAGTTTTGGACAAAAAGGAAGTAGAAATGAAAAAGGTAAATTTAGCAATTCTCGGAATCGCCGTTCTCGGCATCGGCGCGATCTTCGCGTTCGCGCAGATGGGCGACGGTTCGGGCAAACACGCCGACGGCAAAAAGCGTTGGGAAAAGGACGGAATGCACAAGATGCACCGCGGCGGCAAGGGTATGGGAATTAACCTTCGCGGGCTCGACCTGACAGATGCTCAAATGGAACAGGTGAAAGCGATCCGCGAGGCTTCAAAGCCGGCAATGGAACCGCTCCGCCAGGCAATGAAGGAAAACCGGATGAAGTTCCGCGAGGCAAAGCAGAACGGAGCCGATGAGGCGACGCTCACCTCGATCAAAAATGAAATGGCTCCGATCCGCGAACAAATGAAGGCCCAGCACGAGGCCGACAAGTCGCAGATCATGGCGATCCTGACCGACGAGCAAAAGGCGAAACTCGCCGAACGCGAAGCAAAGCGTGCCGAGCGTCGTGCCGCCCGCAAGGCTGTCGACGAAGCGAAACCGCAAGAATAGCTCTCCTTCAGCCGAAGGATAATTGCCTCGGAGCCTTCAGGTTCCGGGGCCTTTTTATTTGATCTGACGCCCGGCTATAAATGCCGCTGCGACATTCATCTCCGCATCGAGCACAACAAGATCGCCGCGTGTTCCCGCGGTGATGTGCCCAAATTGGCCGGGCAAACCAATCAATCGAGCCGGATTTCGCGAGGCCATCATCGCGATCTCCCCAGTCGAGAAACCGAGCGAAGCGGCCATCCGCACCGCATCAAGCATCGTGATGACCGAGCCGGCAATGCTTCCTCGTTCGTTCTGCGTGCGGCCGTTCGTGACCGAAATGTTCTCACCCCAAAGCTCGAAGCTGCCGTCGCCAAGCCCGGTTGGAGCGACCGAATCGGATATCAGCGAAACGCGCTCGGGCGTTTTTGTCCGGCACGCAAATCCGACCATCCGCGGATCGACATGGATGCCATCAGCGATGATGTCAAAGGTCACGTCCTCACGCGTCAATGCCCAACCGGCGACGCCGACCTCGCGGTGGTGAATGCCCGTCATCGCGTTGAAGAAATGAGTCAGGTGGCGGCCGCCTGCCTCGAACGCGGCATCGAGCGTCGCGACATCCGCCCGAGTATGACCGATCGAGACGACCCAACCCGCGGCCGTCAATTCCCGCACCAGTTCGATGCCGCCCTCGACCTCCGGAGCGAGCGTCGTTATATGAACGCCGTTCGCGAGCCGCGGCAATTCGGCGACCTCCGAACCTGTGAACCGCTTGAAAAACTCCGGCCGCAGGGCACCGCACATCTTTTCATTGGCGAAGACGCCTTCGTAGTGAACGCCTGCGATCTGTGCGATCGGCTCACCCGCCTGCATCCTAATGACACGATCGATCTCGCCGATGACCCTGTCATAGTTTTCGTCCGTATCCGGCACGAGCGTCGGGAGCCAAGCTGTTACGCCGTTCTTTGCGAGAAACGCGCCGACCGCGATCAGTCCATCGGCATCCGCCGCGTTCACGTCAACCCCGGCCGCCCCGTGACAATGAACATCGACAAAGCCGGGAAAAAGCGTACCCCCCGCGGCATCGAAAACGTCGATCGCCGTTTCGTCGAGTTCACCGTGGCCGACAGCGGCGATCCGCCCTTCCTCGACCAGGACCCAGCCATCGGGCCGTTCGCTGCCGCTATCTGCGATGACCGCGTTCGTGATCAGTACCGAATTCATACGTTGATTCTACAAAAGAAAAATGCCCGCGTCGCCAAAAAGCAAACGCGGGCAAGTGCTATCAGGCGATCGGTTTAGAAGAAGAACTTCGCACCGAACTGCATGACACGCGGGTCGCGCCAGGAAACGACCTGCCCGAAGGTCGAGCTGCCGTTTCCACCCTGCGAGACCGGCTGTGTCGTCGCACTCCAAACGACAGTGCTGAGGCCGCGAGGATTCGTCTGGTTAAAGACGTTGAATGCCTCGCCGCGAAGCTGAAGCCGGAACCGCTCGGTGAACTGGATCGTCTTCGACATCGTGAAGTCCACACGCTTGGTCGAGGGGCCTTCGATGTAGTTGATGCCGCCGCTACCGACCACGTTCGCGATCGGATTGGTATTGTTGATCGGCGTGATCTGGAAGCACGAAGTATTGAACCACTGATTCCTGTCCCTCGCACCACCCTGGTTCGGGTCACAGGTCAGGTTCGGACGTCCTACCGTGAGAGCGGTTGGGATGATACCGAGGCCTGCCGGGTCAAAACCCGACACGGTCGGTGTAAACCCGAGACCGGTCTGATAGGTGACGATACCCGATGCCTGCCATCCGCCAAGAACCTTGCCTACGAAGCCCTTCTGATCCCTAAAGAACGGAAGCTCGTAAACATAGTTGATGGTCAGAACGTGTCGGCGGTCGAGGTTAGCACGGCCCTTCTCCGATGCGATGTCGTAAGAATCCTGCGGAGCATTCGAACGGTCCGTCCGGTTATCCGAGAGGTTCTTCGCCCACGTGTAGGCCAAGTTGAGCTGCGACGAACCGCTGAAGCGATGCTGTCCTGAGACCTGCAGGCTGTGATAGTTCGAGTTGTATCGCGGCTCGATGATGGTCACCGAACGATAGCCGCGATATGGACGGATCTGGTCGAGGATGGTCGACTGTGCCGTTGTAAAGAACGCCTGATTCGGCAACTGGCACGGAACCGACGGTGTTGTCGAAGAACCGGTCGCACACTGGCTGTTAAGTGCCAGTCCCGGCGGAAGCGAGTTTGCTCCGTAGCCGCCGATCAGGTTCGTTCCCTTCGAACCATAATAGCCGACCGAGACCAGCGTCCTCCGCATAAGCTGCCGCTGAACATCGAACGACCAGTGCTGCATATACGGCGTTTTCCAATCGTCCTGTACGGCACGAACACTCGCTACCGTGTTGGTGGCAATGACCGCACATCCATTCGGAACCGGATTATCAAGCCGCGTACCGACAACCTGGCAGGTCTGCTGATACGGCGGGTTGGTGCCGATATTCTGGAGGAAGATACCGTTCAGGATCTGTTCGTGATAGATGCCGTAGCCTGTACGGATCGACGTACGTCCATCACCAAACGGATCCCACGCAAAACCGATTCGCGGGGCGAAGTCGTTTTTCGGAACGTCAACAACGAACTTGCCATAGGGCGAGATCGTCGGGTTGCAGTTCGGGAAAGGAACGGTGTTCTGCGAGTTGACGATAAGTCCTTCACAGAAATTTCCGGTTCCGGGGACGCGGTTTCCGGCACCGGTCACGAGCGGAGCATTTGCCCGGTTGTAGAGCTCCGGAACAAAGTTGCTCAGGCGGCCGTTCTTGTCCCATGGAGCACCGAAGAACGAATAACGAACGCCGTAGTAAAACGTGAGGTTGCGGCGAAGACGCCATTCGTCTTGAAAAAATGCTTCAAATGTCTTTTGCCGCAGGTCGGCCGTGTAGTCAAAGCTTGCTTGTGTAAAGGTCACGTTCGTGCCCAACAAGAAGTTTGCCCAGAGCTGCTGAGTTGCATTGCCGCCCGGAGCGATCACGTTGCCGGTTGCGCCCGGAGTGTTGAATCCCGAGAAGATGCCTTCGTTGTTACCGGCAAGAGCGTTCTCGTTCTTGCGGTACTTCGAATAAACCGCACCGAATTTCATTGTGTGGTTGCCGGCGATCCACGTCGCAGTTCCCGAGAGATTGCCCTTCCAAGAGAAGTTGTCGTAGGGGCCAAAGCCCTGAAGTGCGCTGAAGCCGTTGCCGCTGATCGTCGGAACGCGGTCCCGCTCGTTGGCATAGGCCAGCGGCGGACGGATCGGCGAATTCTCAAGGGCGATCAGGCCGATGTTGTTGCTGAGAATAGCTCCGTAACCAAACGTGTAGCGTCCCTCGACGATGAACTTCGGTGTTGCCGCCCAGGTGACCTGTGCCGTATGTGTCCGGCCGGGGGAGTCTGTCGCGGTCGTCGAAACGCCCGGAAGGCCCGAACCCGATGAGAACAGAGCGTTCGCATCAACGGTCGGGATGCTGTCCTGTTGGTACCGGTAATACATCGATACCTTGTCGTTGAATGAGTGGTCGATCTTGATCACTTCCTGACGAAACTCAGCAATGCCCGCCGCCGGAGCGAAGAGCGTGTTCGTGCCGGAATTCGGAAGCGGAAGGCGGCTATAGATCAGATCAAGATACTGTTGCGCCACCGGATTGATGTTCGGCAGCGTGCTATTTGCCGGGAGAACCTGGTTACACGTCGTTCCCGTCGCCTGTAAGCAGATCGGTACCGTGAAAAAAGCATTCCGCTGATTCTGGTTCGGGACCGTTGACTGCAGAGTCGACGACCGACGGTCATCGCGCCACTCCTGCGAGAAGAAGAAGAACGTCCGGTCGTAACGCTTGAAGGCACTCGCTCCGGGCTCAACCTCGCCAAAGCGAAGGAAATATACCGGGCCGCCGATGGTCCAACCGTAGTTGTTGTAACGGAACGGAGTCCGCTTCGCCTTGCCGTTATCGTCACGGCCGAGGGGCGGATTCGTTAGATTGTTGATCTCAACGTTGTTAGCGTTGAACGCCTCATTACGGATGAATTCGTAAACGCTCCCGCGGAACTTCGACGTTCCGCTGCGGGTGACGATGTTTACCTGCCCGCCGCCGCTGCGGCCCGATTCTGCAGGATAAAGCGAACGAAGGACCTTGAATTCACCGATCGAATCAACGCTCGGGTAAGCCTGGATGGTCAGGTTCGAACCGCGGTCGGTCACGTCCGCACCATCTACCGTGAAGGTGTTCTGGCTGGAGCGTGCACCGTTGACTGCGATCTGGACGATGTTAGCCTGGCCGGCCGGGTTCGTCGTTCCGACGTAAACCTGGTCCGAAAGGTCGTTCGTTACGCCCGGTGCGAGCGTTACAAGCTGGACGAAGTTTCGGTTGTTGATCGAGAGTTCGCGGACCTGGTCGCCGCTGATGACAGTACCGCTGGTCGATGACGTAAGATCTACTGCGATCGGGTCTGCTTCGACCGTTACGACCTCATCGATGTTGCCCGCTTCGAGCGTGACATCGACCGAACGTCGCTGGCCGACGTCGAGTTTGATATCGGTCTTAACGAGTTTCTTGAAATTCGGGGCCTCGACCGTCACGGCATATGTGCTGATTGTCAGGTTCGGCACCGAGAACTCGCCGCTGCTATTGGTCGAGACCGTGCGGACGACAATATTGTTCTTGCTCGGGTCCGTGATCGTCACAGTCGCCCCAGCGACGGCCGCTCCGGCCGAATCGCGAACGCTTCCGACGATCGAGCCCGTCACCTCTTGAGCCGTTGCGACCGTAGCCGCGCCAAAGAGGAGCGAAAGCGCGAACAGCATTGAACTGAGTTTATTGGCTTTCATCTTAGTCCTTCCTTTTGCTTCGAAAATAGAGAAATATGAATTGCTTGCCATAAGAATCATTTACGTTTTTGGAGTTTTATCCAAATTTTCGTTATTGCTATGGCTACACGAAATTCGACAAGTTCACCCAACTTGCTGAAAACAAATGCTTTGTTACGAAAATGTGAATCCGCCCGAAAATTCGAGCCGGGATTTACCGTCAGTAAAGCAAATACGATGCCCGACGCCGCTTGAAATCCTCAAGGCTCGCTTTCCAAGATGCCTCGATCGCTTCGGGCTTCTCGCCGGCCTTTAGGCGGTCAAGCACATCCTGATTAACAAGCAACCGAAGGTAGAGATCGGCCTGCCACTCATTCGGGTAAAGCAGGCGGATGGCGGCCGCGAGTTCGATACCTGTCCTTACGGAATTGAACCGACCGCGATCGGTAATTATAAAGTTCACTCCGCCGAGCTGCTCATCTTTAAAAACGGACGCATTCGGCTTGAACCGAACCGGCACGAACCTGACACCCGGCAAACCTCGCCCGTTAAGATAATTCGCAAGCCGCTGGCCGTCAAGCCACGGTGCACCTACGTGCTCGAAGGGGGTGTCCGTGCCGCGGCCGACACTTACGTTCGTCGTTTCCATCAGCCCGATGCCGGGATAGAGCGTCGCCTGCGTCAGCGAACGCATATTCGGGCTCGGGTTGACCCATGTCTGCCCCGTCTCGTCGAACCACATCGACCGCCGCCAGCCTTCCATCTTTATCACGCGAAGGTCTGCGCCGATCTTCCGCTCGGCGTTCATCATCTCCCCGAGCTCGCCGATCGTTAGCCCATAGCGGACCGGGATCGTATGTGCCGCGATGAACGAGAGCTTGTCCTCGGTCGCCAGCGGCCCTTCGATATCGAAGCCGTTTATCGGGTTCGGCCGGTCGAGGACGTAAACCGGGATCTTCGCCTTCGCGGCTTCCTCCATCACGTTCTTGAGCGTGGCCGTGTAGGTATAAAATCTCGCGCCGATGTCCTGAATGTCGTAAACGATCGCATCCAGCCCGGCAAGCTGCTCCGGCTTCGGCCGTCGCATCCCGTCCTTATATAGCGAATAGACGACGAGGCCCGTCTTCTCGTCCTTTGTGTCGTCGATCTTCTCGGTATCAAGCTCGCCGCGTATGCCGTGCTCCGGTGCAAAGATCGAGACAAGCTCAACATTCTTTGCTTCGTGCAGAATATCGATCGTCGATTTCCCTGCGAGGTTTCGTCCGGTGTGATTTGTCACCAGCCCGATCCGCTTGCCTTCGAGTTCCTTAAAACCGTTCTTCTCAAGAATGTCGATACCGTTCAATACTGTCGCATTTATTGGTACAGCTGACAGCTGTGAGCTATTAGCTGTCAGCTGTTCTTTAACCTTCTTGGCTGCTTCAACTTTTTCACGAAAGGCGGGGATCTGGGCTGCCACGGCTGCGTTGTATTTTGCCTCGGCCTCTTTCCATCCTTCGATCGGCATGTCTTCGATCGCGGAAGCCGCGATGGTCGCAACTCGAGCTCTTGTCGCTACAACATCGCCCTTGCCGTCGGGGTGAACTCGGTTCGAAAGGAATACGACGAACGTCTCAGACGTTGGGTCGATCCACAGCGAAGTCCCGGTAAACCCCGTATGCCCAAACGACCCAAGCGGGAAAAACTCGCCGCGGTTCGACGAGAACGACGTGTTCATATCCCAACCCAGGCCACGCGTCGAACCATCTTCGCTGACAACATAAGGCTGCGTCATCCTCGCGACTGTCTGGGCTGATAGTGTCCGCCAAGGTCCGTACACGAGCGGTTTTCCCGATGTGCTTCGTCCGCTGGTCATCGCCGGTATCATGCCGCCATTCAACAGCATCTGACAATAACGAGCCAGATCATCAGCGGTTGAGAATAGTCCTGCATGCCCGGCAATACCACCCATTCTGAGCGCGGTCGGATCGTGTACTATCGCCCTAAGAATTCGATCCCCGTCTTCCTGCTTGCCCTCGAAGGTTGAGCCCAAATAGCCGCTTTGCCCTCGAACGTTCTCGGTTGGAGCGAAATCCGTGAGTTTCGCTTCCTCACTGCCGCGATGCGGCCGTGACCGAAGGAAAAGCCCCGCTGGAGTAATACTGCCATCCATCGGCTCGATCAACAGGCTTACAAATCCTGTTGAGTTCATTCCAGTCGGTGCGAAGACCTTTTGAGGCGCGAAATTTGTAAGGCCGTAAAACAGATAGCCGGGAGTTGTATCATTTGCGACTCGAAATATGATCTCCCCCAACACAATGAACCCGATATCCGAATAAACAAACCTCGTCCCCGGCGGGTTGCGAAGCTTCTCCTTCTTCAACGCCGCGAGCATGCCGTCTCTGCCGGTCCATTTTTCGCCGAGGTCGAAATCGGGGCGATAGCCGGACGTGTGCGTTAGGAGTTGCAGGATCGTGACCTTTTTCGCTTCGGGGTCGTCGATGTCCGGAATGAACTTGCCGATGGTGTCGCTGAGCCGGAGCTTGCCCTGCTCGACGAGGATCATTATCGAGGTCGCCGTTGCGACGGGCTTGGTCAGCGAGGCGACGTCAAAGATCGTATCGATCGTCATCGGCTCGACCGTCGGCACCAGCGAGCGGTTGCCGAACGCCTTCCGATAAACGATCTTGCCCTTTCGCCCGACTATCACGACCGCACCCGGCATTTTCTTGTCGGCAATGTCGGCCAAAACGATCTGGTCGATCTGGCCGAGCTTCGCCGCGTTCATCCCGACCGAAGCCGGAGCCGCCACCGGCAACCCCTGGGCATAGACTTGAACCGCAGAGACGCAGAGAAGGAGAGAAAGAATCAAACAGGATGCACAGGATAGACAGGATAATGACAACTGATCGAACCAAGACCGCTTAACTACTTTCACCATCATTTTCATCCTGTGT
>ERZ761602.7110-NODE-7110-length-12072-cov-3.291670_pt1 | contig 12072 bp, 11 predicted proteins | sample MGYA00512165_ERZ761602 | MGnify/ENA primary metagenome ERZ761602 (study PRJEB28899, sample SAMN02445085) | bioreactor sludge metagenome | biome: EBPR sludge; isolation source: Thorneside wastewater treatment plant | place: Australia: Brisbane, Thorneside... | reverse complement strand
CGCTGCGGCAGATTCCGATGACCATGCAGGACTGGGAAACCCGCCTCAACCGCTTCATCGCCGCGACCGACCGGGAAATTTTGCAGGATGCCGGCAAGGTCACCGCCGAGATCGCCCAGGCGCACGCCGAAAGCGAGTTCGAGAAATACCGCATCGTGCAGGACCGGCTGTTCGAGTCAGACTTTGACCGGGCCATCAAGGAGCTGCCGGCAAGAAGAGACCAGCCATGAACCAACCCGCCAACCCGCCCTGCAACGACTCAGACACTGCCCTGCGCGGCAGTGCATTCCACCAAAGCGAAGCGAAGGACAACCCGGCCGCCCTCCCAGGCCAGCTCTTCTACAGCACGCAGATCCCTGTCTGCCTCTGGTTTATTCGGGAAAACGGAAACACGAGCGCGGCAACTTTCGGCCTCAGCTAATGCAACGACGAGTACCGCAACCAAACGAGCGTCGCCATCCGGATCAGGGGTCGTAAATCACCCCTGGATCGCCGCCAGCACTTCGGCGGCGTGTTCCTCGGGCTTCACCGTCGGCCAGATCTTTTTGATCTTTCCCTTCGGATCGATCAGGAACGTCACCCGGTTCGTCCCCATGTACTCGCGGCCCATGAACTTCTTTTTGCCCCAAACGCCGTACGCCTCGACGATCGACTTGTCCTCGTCCGCCAGCAGCGGGAAGGGCAGTTGGAACTTCTCCACGAACTTGTCGTGCTTCTTCACGGAATCGGTGCTCACGCCGAGCACAACCGCCCCGGCTTTTTCGAAGTCCCGGTAGGCATCACGAAAGCCGCAGGCTTCCTTGGTGCAACCCGGGGTGTCGTCCTTCGGGTAGAAATAGAGGACCAGATATTTGCCTTTGAAGTCCTTGAGGGAAACGGTGCCGCCGCCATTGGTGGGGGCGGTGAAATCGGGGGCCTTGTCGCCTTCGCTGAGCTTGAGTTGAGGTTCGGTGGGCATGTTGCGCAAAGGTTGCAGCGGGTGATTCCGTTTGGCAAACCGCTTTCGTGAACAGGGTTAAGAATTTCGGCTGTATTGAGCGCCCGAAAACGATGCAGACTCCCCGACAAGTCACCCTGCAAAGTTCATGAAAACTCATTCACCATTCCGTGAGCTGGTTGCCGCGGGTTGCATCTTGCTCACCATTTCCAACTCGTTTGCCGGCTGGAGCACGGGTCGGGTCTCCGAACAAACCACTGCCGTGCCGATTTCCGTCGTGACGGAGGTCGAGCTGGCCCAAAGCGGCACGCGGACGCTGGACGACATTCTGAAGCTCGCGCCGGCGGTGTTGCCGGCAGGGACGCGGGCCACCCTGCGCGGACATCCGGGGTTTGCCAGCCTCACCGATCCGGATGTGGATACCAAGTTCAACGCCATCAATACGCTCGCGTTGGAATCGATCGAAGTGTTGCGGACGGGCGACCAGGTGCTCGGCACGGGATTGCTCGGAATGTATTTGAACCAACGGGTCAGCATCGGTGTGGGCGGAGTCGTCAATCTGATTGCGGAAACGCGGCATGACGGCTCGTCACGCGTGGCGGACGATGCCATCAATCTTTACTGGCTGCCCAACCTGACGCCGGGTGCGACGACCATCAAACTTTACGAACCGGACGGCTTTCAATTCATGAACATCCTGGGACGGCAGGGTTGCCTGGCGATGTTTGATGGTTATCACGGGCCACAGCCGCAAAGCATGGGCGATGAAGCCCGGTTCAATGAGGCGCTCTTCAACCAGGCGTATGCCTGCGGGCAGTTGGAAGTTGCACGGATCAGCGCCACCCTCGACGTGATGGACGGCATTGCCGCCACTTTGACGCTGCCGGAAAACGCCTTCGGGGTCGCCGCCGGAATCGGCCGCGACCTGCTGCGGGATGATTCGCTGTCGGATCAGGAGAAGCGCGACAGCGCGAACCTGCTGCGCGGCTACCTGGCCGGCTCCTACCTGCCGATCGCCCGGCAACAGCTCGACTATCATGAACTCGCCACGACGGTGTCGGGATTGGTTTTGGATGACAAGTTTCCGGGGATCGGGAGCGCGACCGAGCCGTTGAAGCTGGCCAGCACCTGGAACTACTCCCTCCCGCAAAGCATGGGCGAGTTCAACCGGGTAACAGTGCTGGGCGGCGGCGGGACCATTGACCAGACGGACCCGCAGAACCCGCTGGTTCTGGGCAACAATGGTTTCTGGCAGATCGGCGGGCGGGCGGATGGCTCCCCCGTGGAGGAACAGATCAACATCGAGGATGTCGATTATCTCGTGGGCGCCAGCCGGTGGGACGACAAGCTGCTGGTGGCGGGCTATTCGTTGAACAGCCTCTCCACCAAGTTTTACGCATACACGGACAGCGATGCCGACGGTCGCGTGGAAGCCGGCACGCGGCAGTTGCTGTTTGATACCCCGATTTTTACGCAGGGGCTGCACCTCAATTGGAACCGGGGCCGGGACGAGCTGTATGCGCTGGATCTGGGCACCCGCAATCTCTACCAGCTCGACATGTTCGATGGGCTTGGCCACCCGACTTCCCTGACCGATCGCGGCGGCCTCGGCGACCGCTACCAGGACGTCACGAAAGTGGACTTTTCCATCGACGGCAAGTGGGCGGTTGGCTACCTCGGATACGGTCTCGCGCTCCAGCCCCACACGTTCGCCCTCGAGGCGCGTTACACCGATGCCGACGACGGGTTCCGGCCAATCCGGGAATCATTTCGCTACGAAGAAGTGAAGCTCAACCCGGCCGTCGCCGAAACGCCGTGGGCGGGTTCGCTGGGCATCCGCGCGACCTACACACCCAATGAAACCGTCGCCATTGAAAAGTGGACCGGCGGCACCTGGGATGAGCTGGGCAGCGCTCAAACCGATCCTTACGGCCGGGCCATCCTTGAACTCAGCGAACCGTTTGCGGCCGGTGGGAAGTATCGGTTCACCTCGGAAGATCGAATGGCCACGTCGCCCACCTACGTCGCGCCACCCATGTTGAGCGGCCCGCTGCTGTTGAATCCCAAGCTCCGTCGCGACCGGTGGTTTCGGGCGACCAGCGTGTTCGAGCCGGAATCCGACATCGAATTCGAATGGAAAGTCGGGTTGAACCTTGAGTGGTCGCCCGGAGGCGTCAAGACCACGCCCATGATCGGCACCGTGGATCACAAAATCGATGTCACGGAAATCAATTCCGCCGTCATGCGCGCGCAGGTGGTCGAAAAACCACCGGTTCTGCGTCCGGAGTACTTTGCCCTCCCGCCGGTGGCCATCTTCGCGCTCTATCCGGGCTGGAACGATTTCTTTCGTTACGGCGCGACGTTCGAGCCCTCCCGGTCGCAGGATGTGAACAATCCCTATCTGGCCATTCCCGGCATGGGCTCATTCACGAGCCGCCTGTTCATGTTTGCGAATCGGAACGGCCCGATCTCGTTCGAGTACAAGTTCACCCAGGGGCTCTACACCGGTTTGCTGAACGCAATGGTCGTGGTGCCGGAGATCACGAAAGTGATCTGGCCGCCGGTGGAGGTCAACGAGCTGGGCGAGGAGGTGGTTTACATCAAGTGCCTGATCATCGGCGGCAACGAGTATCCGGTGTTTCAATTTGCGATGCGTCCACCGGACAACTGCCTGTTCATCCACTGGCACTCGCCGGCCTTTCCCCGGGTCTATCATCTCGACGATGACGTTTTCGGCATCGTCGATCCGGACCCAACCTTCTGCGGCTACGGGACAATTTACGAACTGGCGGTTGAGCCGGTGGAAGTGCTGCTCGACGACTGGCTGGACTTCACCGACGCATTTCTGCCGGCCAGCATTGCCGCATCGGGAATTGTCACGCCGGCGGGCGGCATCGACGACCCGCTTTGCGCGCCCGTCATTCGTTGAGGTTTTCGCCCGGCACGACCGTCTTTCGGTCCTTGATCGGCAGACTGTGCGGGCTCGCGCTCAGTTGCCGCATGCCGGCGACGACGTAGAGCACTCCGGAGACGGCCGTGGTGACCCCGGCCCCGATCATGATCCAAAGCCACCAGTCCAGGTTCCACTTCAACAGAGCCCAAAGCACAACGACCATCTGGAGCACGGTGGCGGTCTTGCCAAAGATGTTCGGCCTCCCGGTGACCCGGCCGCAGTATTGATGCACCACGATGGTGCCCAATCCGAGTATGATGTCGCGACCAAACACGATTGCCGTGAGCCAGATCGGCACCTGGGGAAGGTGTGGTGTGTTGTCGAGGCTCAGCAGGATGAGGCCGCTCACGAGCAGCAGCTTGTCGGCGAGCGGGTCCAGCACCTTGCCCAGTTCGGAGGCCTGGTTGTAGTGCCGGGCCAGATAGCCGTCCACGCCGTCACTGATCGCCGCGGCCGCGAAGCACAGGATGGCCAGCAGGCGGTGCAGTTCCTCGCCGGTGCGCGCGTAGTAGAGCACCTGCGAGATGAAGAACGGAATCAGCAGGATGCGGAAGATCGTGATCTTGTTGGCGGTGGTCATGGCCGGGTCGGATACTCCACCGGCAGGTCGGCCCGCACACCTTGCACGCCCTCGGTTTCCCGGGCCAGTTTGATCGCCAGGGCGCGGGCTTCGAGCGAGGGAACGGTGCCTTTCAAGTTCACGATGCCCTCGGTGACTTCGACCCGGATTTTCAGCCCGTCGAGGGATTCTTCGCGCAACAACTTTGCCTTGATCGTGGCCAGCAGCGTGGTGTCACTCACCGTCCGGCTGATCTTCTGCCCCGTCTGGTCGATGGTTTCCTTGAGGCTGTCCACGCTCTCGCCGACCTTTTGCTCGACGGCTTGCACGGCCTGGCGACCCTGGAACTTCACGGCATCCTGGAAGCCATCCACCGGATCGCGCCGGCCACCGTCGGAATAATACCACCAGCCGCCCACAACCAGGGCGAGTCCGATGATGATGCCAACCAGCAGCTTGAACATGCGCGGAAATTAACAGAGCCGGCGGGGTGCGCCAACCGGTAATGACAGCCGGCTCAGAGAACCGGTTGCCGGCCGGATTGCAGGCCGGTGGGCGTGCCGAGAAGCTCGCGCAGGACAAATGCCTCGCGCACCCGGGGCTTCGAGCGCAGCGCGGCACGGAGCGCCGTGTGACGCGCGGGCCGGCGCGTGATGGCGAGCGGCTTTAACACGGTCTTCGGTTTTGCCGGAGCCACCAACGCCACCGGTTCGGGCAGCGGTGGTGGCGGCAGCACCGGCAACGGCGGCGGAGCGGGGGGCGGCGTGATTTCTTCCTGCGGGATGCCCAGTTGTTCGAGAATGCGCCGCCGGACTTCATCGGGCAGCAGGACCGGACGCTCCTCCCGTTCGCGTTCGGGCGGCAGTTCGTGCAAGGACGGTTCCGGTGGCAGTTGCGACGACTCCTCCTCTGCCTGCCGGGCCTCGCGGCGCTGGTTCAACCAGTACGCCACCGTGCCGGCGGCGATCACCAGGAACTGCAGGTTGTCGAGAATCCACTCCATGCGTCAGAGCGTAAGTGGTGCGTCAGGCATTTTCCTCGGGCTTGGCGATGGACTTCCGCATGTCGGTGTCGGACTGGACGTTTTCCATCTTGTAGTAATCCATGACCCCGAGCCGGCCGGTGCGGAAGGCATCGGCAATCGCGAGCGGCACCTGGGCCTGGGCCTCGACGACCTTGGCCTGCATCTCCTGCACGCGCGCCTGCATTTCCTGCTCGAGCGCGACGGCGGCGGCGCGGCGAATTTCCGCCTGGGCCTGCGCCATGTTCTTGTTGGCCTCGGCCTGCGCGACCTGCAACTGCGCACCAACATTTTCTCCGACATCCACATCCGCGATGTCGATGGACAGGATTTCGAACGCGGTGCCGACATCCAGACCGCGGTTCAACACGACTTTGGAAATGCTGTCCGGCGATTCGAGCACGGTCTTGTAGGATTCCGCCGAGCCGATGGTGGTGACGATGCCTTCGCCGACGCGGGCGACAATCGTCTCCTCTTTCGCGCCGCCGACAAAGCGGTCCAGATTGGTGCGCACGGTGACGCGGGCGCGGACCTTCACCTGGATCGTGGTGCGGCCGGTGGCGGGATTCGGGCAGTCGATGACCTTGGGATCGACGGACGTGCGCACCGCCTCGGCAACGCTTTTTCCGGAACCCTTGGTCGCGAGATCGATCGCGCACGCGCGCTGCCAGTCGAGCTTGATGCTGGCCTTCTGCGCGGCGATTAGCGCCTGGACGGTGGGCACGATGTTGCCGCCCGCGAGGAAATGCGCCTCGATGTCGTTGATGCTGATGTCAATGCCGGCCTTCTTGGCGGTGATGCGCGCATCGACCACGACGCCGTACGGCACCTGCCGCAGGCGCATGGCGACCAGTTCCGTGAAGCCCACGTAAGCGCCCGCCAGCCAGGCACGGAGCCAGACGCTGAAGAACGAGAGCAGGAGGAAGAACGCGACGAAGCCGGCGACGGCCAGGACGACGATGACAACAAGTTGAATGCTAAGGTCAGGCATGATCTTTTCGAGTTACGATGAGACGTTGATTTTCGCTGCCGATTACTTCAAGTCGAGCGCCTTTTTCCGCGAGGCCGCTCCGGCAGAAGGCTTCGTGACGCTGGCCCTCGACCATTACGTAGCCGGACGGAGCCAGCGTGGTCATGGCTTCGGCGGGCTTGCCGGTCAACGCGTCCAAGTCCGCCGTGACCGGAGCGCTGACGCCGGTAATGGCCTGATCCAGAAAGGCTCGTCGCCCGAGCTTTGTCTTAGGCAGAATCCGGAGTTCGATAAAGATCACGATGCCGGCGAGCGCGAGCGCGGTCACCACGGCGATGGAGCCCCCGCCGGCGCCGAGGCGCATGAAGGCCACCACGCAACCGGCGAACATCATCAACCCGCCGACCGCGCCGATGACCCCACCCGGCAGAATCACTTCCGCCGCGAGCAGCAGCACGCCAACGGTGAAAAGGAGAACGATCAGGGTCATGATTTTGCCGGTTCCACCCGTAGGCCGAATTCACCGCGACCCGTCACGACGACCGGCGTGCCGCGCTCGGCCATGCCGAGTTCCAGATGCGCCTCGTAGCGCACGCCATTGATCTCCACCTGGCCGCCGGGAAACAGCGCGGTGACGGCAACGCCGTGTTTGCCAATCAAGGGATCAGTTGCCGAAGCCGTCAAGGGGGCTTCGGTTTGGACCCCTTGCGATGTTCCGGCAATGCTGGCCTGCAGGACGAGGCGGTCCCAGATCCAGTTCCGGGGCAGGAACCGCAGCAACACGATCATCATCACCACCGCGAGCAGCAGGCCCATGCCCACGCTGGTGATCGGTCCCAGAAAAATTTCGCCCGAGAAGGTGATGGGTTCGTTGGGCCAGAGATCAGCCATCGACCACACGAGTGCGACCAGCAGCAACACGCCCCCGGTGCCCGCGAGGAAGATAACGCCGGGGAAGATGAAAATTTCGAGCGCGATGAGCAGCAGTCCGATGCCGAACAACAAGATCGGCTCGTGCCCGGAAAAACCGGCGATGTAATGACCGAAGAACACGATCGCCAGCAGCAGACAACCGCTGATGCCGAAGACGCCGAAGCCCGGCGTCTTGAACTCAATGAACAGCAGCACCAGTCCGCCGGCCAGGAGCAGCGGCGCGAGCGAGGTGAGATACTGGGCGAGCTTCTCCGACCAGGTGACTTCCAACCGGGTGATCTCAAAAGCGGCTCCGGCGAGTTGCTGTTTCAGCAAGGCTTCCACATCCTCGACGACGCCGGTGGCGAGCAAGGGTTGCGGCGGTTCCCCGTGCAGTTCCGTGGCCGTCGCGGCGGTCAACGTGAGCAATTCGCCCTTGGGCTTGATGATCGTTTCGCCGATCTTGAACTCGAAGTCCGGGTCCATCATGGCGCGCAACACATCCGAGCGGGTTTGCTGGCCGGCGGAAAACGCCTCGATCTTGCCTTTCAGGTAACTGTTCAACTTCCGCTTCATCGAGTCGCCGACGTCCTGGCCGGTGCCGAAAACGACCTCCGCCGCACCCATGACACCCTTCGGTGAGAAGTAGATGTCGTCCGTGACCGAGGCGATGATCGCGCCAGCGGAGATGGCCTCATCGTTTACGAAGGTCACCGTGCGACCGTCGAACTTGTCCAGCGCCTCCATGATCTCCAGCGTGACGTTGACCGCGCCGCCGGGGGTTTTCATGTCGAGCACGACGAGCTTCACGTCGTTGTCGATCGCCTGCTTGAGGCCGCGGCGGATGACATAGAGCACCGGTTCGGTGATCGCGTCCTGCACAGGAATGACCACGACCTTGGTGGGGGCGGGTCCGTCCGCCAGCTTTTCCAGGCCGGAGATGTCCGCCGCCGACCCGCCCGTGGTGAACAGGCCCAGCAGCAACCAGCAGAGGATGAAGCGGCGGAAACTCATTACGCCGGGAACATGGTCGAGCATCGAACGGTGCGCAAGCTTCACCGCATTACCCGACATGGTTGGACAGTTGGTCAAACCAGCTTGGTCCGGCCGGGGATGGCCATCGGATCGATGGCCAGCTTCTGATCCCAGGTGAGGTTTTCCGGCACGATGGACCACTTCGAGTTGAGCGCCTGCTCCCAGGTGACTTCCTGCCCGGAGTAGGCGGCCATGCGGCCCATGATCGCCATCAAGGTGCTCTTCGCCATCCAGTCGCCGTCGTTGATGTGCTTGCCGGAGCGGATCGACGCGAACAACTCGTTGTGCTCGACCTGATACATGTCCGGCTTTTCGCCCGAGTAACGCCAGCGGTTCTGACCGGTGATCGTCGGCGGCGCGTAGCCCTTGATCGTGCCGTTGCCGAGCGAGCCCAGGAGGTAATCGGAATTGTCGCTGTGGCAGTTGGGAATCTGTCGTTGCGCCATCGACGCCCGCGCGCCGTCCTCCCATTCGTAAAACACGTCGATGTGATCGTAAATGTTGCCCTCGTGATTGGGCGTCTGGCGGCCGCCGTTGCCCGTGCATTTCAGCGGCGGCACGTCTTTGAACGCCCACGCGATCTTGTCCACGCTGTGACACGCCTGCTCGACGAGGCCGTCGCCGCAGATCCACACAAAGTTGTACCAGTTGCGCAACTGCCACTCGACATCGCCCATGCCGGCGGGCCGGCGATCCGGCGCGGGCATCGGCTTCACCGGGCCGGTGAGATACGTCGCGTGCATGAACCGCACATCGCCCATCGCCCCGTCATGGACGCGGTTGAAAAACTCGCGGCGGGCATAATCATAGCGCCAGCAAAAGCCCGCCACGATCGCCAGGTTCTTCTGCTTCGACAACCGCACCGATTCCATCACCGAGCGCACGCCGGGCGCGTCGGTGGCCATCGGTTTCTCGCAGAAGACATGCTTGCCGGCCTCGATGGCCGCGCGGAGATGTTGCGGCCGGAAACCGGGCGGCGTGGCCAGCAGCACGACATCGACGCCGCTGTTGATCACCTTCTGAAACGCATCCAACCCGGTGAACTGATGGTCGGCGTCCACCTGCACGCGCGTGCCGATTTCCTTGTCGGTCTTCAACACGTCGAGCGAGCGCTTGATCTGGTCCGGAAACAAGTCCCCCACGGCGGTGAGGTGGACGTTCGGATCGGCATGCAGCGCCTGGCTGGCGGCACCGGAGCCACGGCCGCCGCAACCGACGAGGCCGACCTTCAGGGTGTCGCTGTTTGCCGCCGCCCGCGCCTCGCGCGAGAGGATGAACGGGCTGGCGATGGTCGCGGTCGCCAGGACGGTGGAGGAGGATTTCAGAAACTCGCGACGGTTCTGCTGCGGGGTGGGGGATTGGTTCATGGACATGCCGGGATCATTGGCCTCCGCGCAAATCGCCGTCAAGCATCCCGACGGGCGGGCGCGGCGACGTGGTGGAGCAAGGTTGGAACATAAATTGAACGCGGAACAGGTCATCCGACGGCGGCGGACAAGCGGGCTATTCAACCGGGTGCGCAGCAGCGGCAGAACGCAGCCCACGGCGTCAGCCGTGGGGGAACTGAGCCGGGTAGGAGCCGACGTGAGGAGGCTCAATTCAAATGCGGAATGCGGAACGTTGATTTCAGAGCGTCCTTATGTCGGCTCCTACCAAGTTGAGGGCCGGCCGGCAGCTTGTGTTCATCGGCGGGACTGGGCGGCAGGAGTGTCGCCCTTCCGGGTGGGATGTGGCGAAGGCGGAAGTCCGTGCCGAAATTGTAATGGCCTCATCCAAGTTGAGGTGTTGTTCTCTCTCCAGCCTATGAAACTCCGCGACTGGTCCCTCCGCCGATGGCTGCTGGTCGGTGCCGTGATTCTCGCGTTGCCGTTGGTGTCGATGCGGCTGCATTTGAAATGGCGCGTGCATCGCGCGGTGGCGGAATTGAAAGAGGCAGGATCGCCAACCACTTGGGAAGAACTCGGGCGCTATTACAATACGCTGGCTGGTGAGGTGAGCGCTGGACCCAGTCTGACCAATATCTTTCGGCAACTTCCCCGACATGATCTCACGCAAAGCAGCAACATCCCCGTTGTGGGACTTGCGCCAATACCACCGCCAGGAGAGCCCTGGCCGGAATCCATGCAGATCGCCACTGGCGAATACCTGGATTCCCTGAAAGATGGTTTCGAACTGCTGCATATGGCCTTGGATTCATCCAAACACCATTATCCGCGGGACTTCAGCGGTGCCTCAAGTCTGCCACTGGCGCAAGTTAAGGCCGCAACATCAAAGCTGACGCTGGAGTGCTACTTTGCACTGGATCAAGGAGACTGGATCCGGGCGGCCAGGGCAAACAAGGCTCAGTTCCAGCTAGCCGACACGCTCCAGTCCGAGCCAGATTGGGTAGGACAACTGATTCGCAATGCAGTGGCGGCCGTGGCCGTGGAATCGTGCCGGCGGTTGCTCGGTGGCAACGAGGCAGATGAAGAGGGGTTGAGTGAGCTCCTGACTGTAGTTCGCGAGGCGATGCACCGCACTTCCTTGCGCCATGCGGTGGCCGGCGAACGAGTAAACTTTTTGGAATGGGCAAGGCCAGGAGGCGATTTTTTTACGCTGGATTTCGATGCTGACTACGAAACGGGTGAATGGTCCGAGCATTGGGAGCGGTTCAAGGTCTTGCTCTACCGGATGTCCGGCCTGGCTGACCAGGATGCGCTGTGGTTCCTTGGTCACTCGCGCAGACTTGAGGCCAGCCTGGGGGAAGACTTGTGGGAGCACCAAAAAATTGTCGATGAATGGCAAAATCAACGACCTGAAAACCAGGGAATGAGATTTGCCTTTTGGTCGAAGCAGTTCACCCAGATCAACGACCGGGTGATCTCCAAACACATCGAGATGCACGCCAAGCTGCGGGCAGCTCATGCCGCGCTGGCCGTCGCGCAATACCGCCTTCAGCACGACGGCAAACTGCCCGCCTCGCTCGACGAACTGGTCCCCGAGCTTCTGGCGGCCGTGCCCATCGAGCCGCGGTCCGGTCAGCCCTTCGAGTTGATCGTCACGGCGGACGGCTTCGGCATCGGGCGCGGTACGCCGGTGTTCAAGGTGCAACTAAACACGCCCAAGCGGGAGGACTCGGAATGAAACTCCGCGACTGGTCCCTTCGCCGGTGGGCTCTTGTGATCGCCCTGATCATCCTGCTGCCGTTGATCGGTCTGCGGCTGCATTTGAAATGGCGGGTGCATCGCGCGGTGGCGGAGTTGCGGGCGGCGGGTAAGCCTGTGAATTGGGAGGACTTGAACCGGCTCTACCACCAGCCCGTTCCCGACGCGGAGAATGCCTTCGTCGCGCTGACCAACGCCTACGCCAAGCTCTCACGCCCGGAAGATGCGGAACGTGAATTGATTCCCGTGGTCGGTTACTTCATACACAGCCGCTCTGCTCCGTTGAACTGGCCGGAGAATGTCCGCCTCGCCACGGAGGCATATCTGGAGAGACAGCAGGAAGGACTGGCGGAAGCCTTGGCTGCTTTGGAGCTTCCCACGTATCGCTATTCAGCCGCGTATGGCCAAAAAGGTTACGACCCCGATCAACTCTCCCGGCTCAAGTTCCTGGTTTCGCTGCTGCATTTGCAGGCATGGCATTCAATGGTGACGGGGAACTGGCCCGAAGAGTTCACCAAGGCGATGGCCGAGGGCGGCTGGCT
>ERZ761602.7109-NODE-7109-length-12073-cov-7.010651_pt1 | contig 12073 bp, 8 predicted proteins | sample MGYA00512165_ERZ761602 | MGnify/ENA primary metagenome ERZ761602 (study PRJEB28899, sample SAMN02445085) | bioreactor sludge metagenome | biome: EBPR sludge; isolation source: Thorneside wastewater treatment plant | place: Australia: Brisbane, Thorneside... | reverse complement strand
AGGTTTGACTGGATATGCACATTATACGATGCTTGTCAATGCGTAAGTCCTAATGGGACTGGATCGAGAATTTCGATTTGCCGGTGGAACGGGAACGCGGCCTGCCGGATCGCGACGCGCATCTGTGCGTCGGTCACGCGCTGTTGAGCTTGCGCCCCGGTCGCTGGGTCGGTATCGCCGCCAGCCTGCACGATGACACTTCGGCCGACCTGGACGCGGCCCTTCAAAGATTCCTCGACCGCGAACAGGCGTTGCTCGACCGCGCCCGGCCATCCCTCCAAATCCCTCCCAACCCCCCTTTGCCAAAGGGGGGTGGCGAAGCCGGGGGGATTTCGCCGCCCGACTGGATCGAACAACTGGCGCTGGCCGCCGACAGCTTCCTGTTTGCCCGACCGCTGCCGGACTGGCCCGACGGCGAATCGGTGATCGCCGGCTACCCGTGGTTCGGCGACTGGGGCCGCGACACCATGATCGCCCTGCCGGGTTTGACGCTGGCGACCGGCCGACTCGACAGCGCGCGGCGTATCCTGCTGACCTTCGCCCGCTTCGTGGACCAGGGCATGTTACCCAACGTGTTCCCCGGCGCGGGCGAGACGCCGGACTACAACACGGTGGACGCCGGGCTGTGGTATTTCGAGGCGTGGCGGGCCTATCTGGCAGCCAGCAACGACTGGCCGGTGTTGGCCGAGGTGTTTCCGGTGCTGGCCGGCATGATCGACTGGCACGTCCGGGGCACTCGTTACCGGATCGGCATGGATGCGACTGACGGACTGATTCATGCTGGTGCGCCCGGCGTCCAACTCACCTGGATGGACGCCAAGGTGGGCGACTGGGTGGTGACGCCGCGCATCGGCAAGCCGGTCGAGATCAACGCGCTCTGGTACAACGCCCTGATGATCATGGCCGATTTCGCCGAGCGGCTGGGGCAACCGTCCGTGCCCTACGCGGAACTCGCGGCCAAGGCGCGGCAAGGTTTCCAACGCTTCGTCCGTTCCAATGGCGCCGGCCTGTTCGACGTGCTGGACGGTCCCGCCAGTGACGATCCCACTTCGCGCCCCAACCAAATCTTCGCCGTCAGCCTGCCCCACAGTCCGCTGGACCCGGAAATCCAGCAAGCCGTGGTGCGCGTTTGCGGGCGGGAGTTGTTGACCTCTTACGGTCTTCGTTCCCTAGCGCCCGGTCATCCCGATTACCGCCCCCGTTACCTCGGCGGCGTGTGGGAACGGGACGGCGGCTATCACCAGGGACCGGTTTGGGTTTGGCTGCTGGGCCATTACGCGCTGGCCGAATATCGCGTCCACGGCGACGCGGCGGCGGCCCAGGCCCGATTGCAACCCATCCGCGATCACTTGCTGGATGCTGGCTTGGGCACGGTCAGCGAAATTCTCGACGGTGCGCCACCGCACGTCCCGCGCGGCGCGCCCGCCCAAGCCTGGTCGGTGGCTTGCGTGTTGGAGGCGTGGCAGCGGCTGGAGCGGCTGAAACGGCAATAAATTAAAATCAACAGGTTGGAGGATAATCAGGCTGAAGCGATACTGCGGTGGGCAATGATTTGCCCACCGCAAGCCGGTGTTCGGCGCTGAGGCAAACCCAGCTTTCAACCCAACGGAACGCGAATCTTCTGGCCCGGATAAATCAAGTCCGGGTCCTTGATCACTTCGCGATTGGCTTCGAAAATCTTGGGATAGGCCGAGGCGCTGCCCAGGAATTTCTTGGCGATGGCCGAGAGCGTATCGCCCTTCTGGATCACGTAATACTCAACCTTGCCGGTTTGTGGCGGCGTTTGCAGTTGATCGGCGGAAACTCCGGCGACGCCTTGCACGTTGCCCGCCATCAGAACCGCTTTTTCCATCGCTTCGGCGCTGGCTGCCTCCCCGGACAACTTGACCTGACCGTCCTGGAATTCGACGCCCAGATTCTTGACGCCGGGATTGGCCGCCTCGATTTCCTGCTTGATCTTGGCGGCGGGGTCGTCGCCCGCGCCGAACAGCTTCTTACCCTGGTTGAGGACGAAATCGAACAGTCCCATGATGGTCTCCTGGAGTGATTGGAGTGGTGTACTGTTTCAGCAGGAGAAGGAAGTTTCAAGCTCCCGGCAAGGGCGGCGGCAGATGGGCGAACAGCGCGTGCAACTCGGCCACCTCGCCGGCCGGGGTCCAGTGGGCCATGCCTTGCGCCCACACCAGGGTAGCGCGGGTCAACTGGCCGCTCTGCGCCTGGCGTTGCAGTTCGTCCAGCGGAAACGGCCCGGCCTGCTGATTGTTGACCGCCACGAAGTAGGGTTTGGCGGTCGGCAGCGGCGGCGGCGCCAGCGGGGCGGGGGCCGGTTGCGGCGCGGGCGCGGGTTGCGCCGGCCGCGCCAACGTGTCGCTCAGCCGCTGGGCCATCGCCAGCCCCAGCCCCATGTTCAGCGCCTCGGAGCCGCCGCCGGGGTTGGCCGCCGCCTCGCGCAGAGCCTCCGCCGCCTGGAACTGGGTGTACTGATCCAGATTGCCGACGATGCCCATGCTGCTGCGCTTGTCCAGCGCCGCCTCGACTTCCTTGGGTAGCGAGATGTTTTCCACCAGCAGATTGGTCAGTTCCAGCCCCACCGCCTCGAATTCCGGGGCGATGCGCTGCAACAGGAACTGGCCGAGTTGATCGTAGTTGCCGGCCAGGTCCAGCGCCGGAATCTTCGCCTGGCCGAGAATGTTGGTGAAGCGCGACACCACCATGTTCCGCAACTGATTGGTGATTTCGTCGGTGGTGAAACGGCCGTCGGTGCCGACGATCTCGCGCAGGAAGGTCGGCGCGTCCTTGACCCGGATGGCGTAGCTGCCGAAGGCCCGCAACCGGATCGGTCCGAATTCCGGATCGCGCAGCATCACCGGATTCTGCGTGCCCCATTTGAGATCGGTGAAGCGGCGGGTGCTGAAAAAGTACACCTCGGCCTTGAACGGACTCTCGAAGCCGTGTTTCCAGGCTTGCAGAGTCGAAAGGATCGGCAGGTTGTTGGTCTTCAGCTCGTACATGCCGGGCTGGAACGTGTCGGCAAGCTGGCCCTCGTTGACGAACACCGCCACCTGGCCCTCGCGCACGGTCAGCTTGGCGCCGAACTTGATTTCGTTGCCCTGGCGTTCGAAGCGATAGACCAGGGTGTCGTTCGAGTCGTCCGTCCATTGGACGACGTCGATGAACTCACCCATCAATTTATCCCAAAGTCCCATGTCAGCGGCCTCCGGTGGGTTGGCGGGTTCGGGCTTGCGAGGCAGCCAGCGCCTGGCGCAATTCGGTTTCGCAGGTTTCCAGTTGAGTAGCCGCTTCCTGACGGCGGCGGCGGCCTTCGTCGGCGATGCGCAAGCTGTCCTCGATGGTGGCGATCAAGGTTTGATTCGCCTTCTTCACCGTTTCGATGTCGAACACGCCGCGCTCGATCTCGGCGCGGGTCTGGGCGTTGGCCTGGCGGAGATTTTCCGCGTTGGCTTCCAGCAGTTGATTGGTGAGATCGGTGGCGGCCTTGACGGTCTTGGCGGCTTCGCCGGAACGGTAGATGGTGATCGCCTGGGCCAGTTGTTGCCGCCACAGCGGCACGGTGTTGACCAGGGTCGAGTTGATCTTGTTGATCAAGCCCTTGTCGTTCTCCTGCACCAGCCGGATGCTGGGCAGGCTCTGCATGGTGACCTGCCGGGTCAGCTTGAGGTCGTGGACCCGGCGCTCCAGGTCGTCGCGACTGGAGCGCAGATCGCGTAAGGTCTGGGCCTTGACCATGTCCTCGCTGGTCACGACCTCCCGTTCCAGCGCCGGCAGTTCCTCGCGGTCCACCTTTTGCAACTTGGCCTCGCCGGCCGCGATATACAGTTCCAGGGTGTGGAAGTAGTCGAGATTGGCGGTGTACAGCCGGTCCAGGCCGGCGATGTCGGTCAGCAACTGGGTTTTGTGCCGTTCCAAGGCGTCGCTGATGTCGTCGATCTGGTTGCGCACGGTCTCGTATTGCTGGACGATCTTGACCAGCGGCTTGGCCGCGCCGAACAGCTTGGCGAAAAAGCCGGGCTTCTTGTTCGGGTCCAGCTCGTCAAGATCGAAGCCGCGCAACACCGCCACCATCTCGTTCAGCGCCGAACCGGCCGGACCGGTGTCCTTGTTGCGCACCCCTTCCAGCATCTTGTCGGAAATGGTGGTCAACTGCTCCTGGGCCTTGCTGCCGAAGAAGATGATGGAGTTGCTGTCGCGCAGGTCGAGTTGCGCCACCAGCGCGGTGACTTGTTGCTGGTCCTGGGCCGGCGCCGGCGCGCGGGCGGCCAGGTCCTGCTGAACCTGCGGCAGGGTCGCGGCGAACGCCTCGGGCAATGCCGGTGGAGTGGGCGCAATGACGGTTGGGGCGGAAGAAGGAGTAACGGTCATGGGATTCGGCTCCGGGTCGGGCGGAAGGTCAAATTACCCCTTCCCGCTTCAGTTGGGTGGTCAGCACCTCGATTTGCACGTCAAGATCGCTGACATCGGTTTCCAGCAATTTTTGCTGCTGCTCGGCGAAGACCTCCTCGATGGTGATCAGCACCCGGCGAAAATTGTCCTCCAGTTCCGGCGCCGACGCCCGCGCGTGGGTCCTGGCGTAACCCTCGGTGACTTGCCGAGCGCCGTCCAGATAGACGTTGAGAAACTTGCGGGCGCGGCGCAAATCGCGCGGGTCTTCCTCCAGCAGCTTCAGGATTTGCCGCGCCAGCCCGACGATGCGCCGCAGCCGGCTGTTCAATTCAGCGTTGCGAATATCGCGGGTAGCCTGTTCGATGGCGGCGATGCCGTGTTCGGCCTGCGCCAGCGTCTCCAGCATCCGGTCGGTGACATCCACGCCCTCGCCGTCGGTGAAACGCTTGGCGCCGCGCGGATCGAAGCCGTAGTGTAGATAGCAGCCGAGCAGGGCGGCCAGGCCGAAGGCGGCGGCCACGACGGGGTGCTGACCGACGCCCAGCCAGGCGGTCACGCCGGTGGCCAGCGCGACGACCCCGCCGCCCAGGGTCTTGAGCGGCCAAGGCGCCTTGGCGATCCGGCGCCGGTCGTACTCGGCTTCCGTCAGCAAGCCGTGGCGTAGCAGCAACGCCCCGACCAGAAACAGCGTATAACCGACGGCGTTGCCGAGCAGACCGCCCAGATTGCCGCGCGCCAGCGCGACGATGGCGGCGAACAGCACCGGCAGCGGTAATAGAAACATCAGGATGCCCTTGGACGAGGGAAATTGGCCGGGGGATTGCTGGTATCGTTCGGCCATGATGCGAATTCTCCGTTTTATCAGCAGGGTCAAGGCGGTCAGCGCGGTCAGGACAGCGCCGACCAGGAGCAGGAGGCGGCCCATGACGAGGGGCTCCGCAATCAGTAACGCGGCGCTAGCGCTGCGGAAGGGGCGGTGGAGGAACAGGACGCTACCAGCGCCTGACAGGAGGCGACGCCGACGGCGGCGAAGATCAGCAACAGGCCAATGAATTTGCGCAAAAAATCGGGCATGGCGGCGGATTCGCTCGGTAACGATGGATACGATTAACTATAACTCAAGTCGCTGTCCAGGCGGATAGAGCACGAAAACCGACGCCGCCCGTCGCACTGACCTCAAACGACCGCGCCGCCCTCCTGGTCTCGCACGGTAAACCCGGGCGGCGAAGAGGCGGGCGAGGCAGGATGCGCATTCAGCTCAACGAGAGACGAGGAACGAACTGATACAGCCACGTTTCCGAGAGCGCCCGATCGCCCAGGCGCAAATAGGCGCGCAGGTTGACCGGTTCGCCGCCTTCCAGTTCGATTTCGAAATTCCCTCGCCAGCGGCGGGTGTTCGCCACCTGAAAAGCGTTGGGGTTGCGCAGGCTGCCGCGCGTGGCGCTGACCACCAGCTCGACAGGCGATTGCCTGTCGAGTTGCTCCAGCGGGCCGCCGGCGAAATCGATGGCCAGCCAAGCCCTCTGCGCCGGTCGCGGGAGCGTTTTGGGCAGGGTGTTCCAGCTCATGCGGGTGGCGATCACTCGACTGCGATCGGGCCAATACGGTTCGTCGGCCACCCAATGCAACCGGTAGCGGAAGGTTCGGGTGGCGCCGGCCAGCGCGGGCTCCGCCGGCGTCCAGTAGGCGACGATGTTGTCGTTGGCTTCGTAGTCGGTCGGAATTTCGACCAACTGGACCGATCCCTCGCCCCAGGGTTCCAGCGGCTCCACCCACAAGGTCGGCCGCCGCTCGTAAAACACCAGGTCGTCCTCATAGCTTTCGAAACGTCGATCCCGCTGGGACAGGCCGAATCCCCTGGGATTACGATCGAAGAAGTCGTTGGTCTGGACGAAGGGCGGATTGTTGAGCGGCCGCCAAATCCGTTCGCCGACTCCGGTCCACAGGGCGAGGCCGTCGCTGTCGTGAACTTCGGGCCGCCAGTCCCAACTGGGCTGGTGGTTGGTCTCGGAAAACCAGAACATGCTGGTCAGCGGTGCCACGCCCAGCCGGCGAATCGCGGTCCGAAAGAACAGGACGGCTTCGACCTCCATGACCACCCGCTCCCGGTGGTTCGCCCAAAACCGATAGGCGCCGGTCAGGCTGGGACCCTCCAGCAAGGCGTAAACCATCACCGCCCGGGGATCGGGCGCCGGCTCCAGCCAGAATTGGGTAAAGCGGGGAAATTCCTCGGCCGTGGGCAGGGCGGTGTCGACGGCGATGCCCCGCGCCGAGATGCCGTACTGATCCAGTTCTCCGGAGCTACGGAAATACGAAGCGCCCAGGAACGCCAGCCAGTCCCGCTCCTCGGTTTTGGAATGCAGGACCCGGAAGCCGGCAAAGCCGATGTCGTCCGGCAGGGCCGCCGCGAACTCCGCCTTGCCGAAGGTGAACAGGCGGGAGGAATAACGCACTTCGCGCGCCGTGCCCGCGCGCACGGCGTGGATCTTCACCGGCAGGGGAAACAGCCGCCCCAGATGGAAGAAGCGCACCGGATACGGTCCATCGCCCTCGCGCCAGAGCGCGGCTTCCGGCCGGGATCGAATCTCCAGATGAGCGTCGTAGTCGATGCGATCCAGCAGGTCGGCGTGGCGGATGACGGGAGTTTGATAAGGCTGAGCGGCCAGTTGCTGGGCCTGTTGGCGCAAGCCGTCGAAGCTGAACGGCCGCGCCGGACCGAATTCCAGGCCCGCCGGCGGCGCATCGGCCCGGACGCCTCGCCCAAGGAGCGATAGCCACGGCAGGGATAGTGCGCTGGTGAGAAACGAACGTCGCGTCATTTCGCGCTTCATGAGATTCACCCCTTCGACAGCCGCCGAACGGCTTCAAGGTGTTCGGGTTCCTGGTGACACAGGCCCTGGAAGCTGGCGGACACATCCAGGAAATCCTTCAGCTCCATGCGCTGAGCCATCTTCATCAGCCGCTTGGTCAGGCGCAGCGCCTTGCGCGGCTGACTGGCGAAACGGGCCGCCAGCTCCTGGGCGCGCGCCAGCAGTCGCTCCGGTTCCACGACCTCCAGCACGATTCCGCGCGCTCTGGCCTCGTCGGCATCGATGACGCGACCGCTCAGGGTCAACTCAAAAGCGGACTGATAGCCGATCAGCCGTTGCAGGAACCAGGCGCCGCCATCGCCCGGAATGAGACCCAGATTGAGGAAGGTTTCGCCGAATTTCGCCGTGCTGGACGCCAGGCGGATGTCCGCCATGTTCGCCAGGTCGAAGCCGGCGCCGATGGCCGGTCCGTTCACGGCCGCGATGATGGGAATCTCGACCTGTTGCAACGCCAGCGGGATGCGCTGAATGCCGCGCCGATAGCGGGCGGCGATCTCGGCCGCGTCACCGGCGAAGTCACCCCGCCGTTCGGCCATGTCCTTGACGTTGCCGCCGGCGCAGAAGGCGGAACCGGCGGCGGTCAGGATCAGCACCGATGCTTCGTCGCAACCGTTCACCCACTCGGCGACCGCCACGATGTCGTCGATCAGGCGCGTTCCGGTCAGCGCGTTGCGCACGTCGTGGCGATTCAGGGTCAGGGTGGCGACGCGCTGGTCGAGCTGGAGCAAGGCATCGGTCAAATCCGGTGGCTTCATCGCGTATTTCCCTTGGGTTGCAAAGGATTCGATCATACAAAATTCCCGAAACCCCGCGCCAGGTCGGTTGCAATTTGCAACCCATTCGCCCGCGCGGCGTTTCATTTTGAAACGCCGCGCCTTTCAATCACCGTCCCCGCGCGGCGCCAACCGCGCCGCGCCATTCGCCAGCGCCGATGCAGTCCCCACGAACGGAGACTCCGCCACCGCCCCGGAAATCGTGCCCCGGCATTGATGGAGCTCAATAAATCTGTTAAAAAACAGCATCTTGAAATCAATTGCATTCCGTTGAGTTTCCAATTCCATCCATGCCGTGGAGTCTTACCGGGTCATCGCTCGGTCCTCGAAAGGCCGAAAAAGCCGATGTCCGCTCGCGCCGGACAGGCCTACGTCCAACAACGGTATGAGATTTGCCTTTATTCTCCGCCATAAAAAAGTCGCGGCGGCCCCGGCCAGCACAATGGCGCCCCAAGAGCGTTCAGAAGCGGGGGGCGCTGGACCGGAACATCCAGCACCGGGCGAAAGAGAGCAAGCTGCTTGACGATCTCTGGGCGCGGGTGGCGCACTGGCGACAGGCCGGGCGGCCGTACAACCACGGCCATGACCCGACGTCTGCTGAATTGCCGAGTCGATCACGAAGAGCCGATCTCCCATGGACAATTTTTCTCCTTCTGACCTGAAAACCATCCTGCACTCCAAGCGGGCCAATCTCTATTACCTTGAACATTGTCGGGTACTGGTCAACGGCGGGCGGGTGGAATACGTGACCGATCAGGGAAAAAATTCCCTGTACTGGAACATCCCCATCGCTAACACCACGTCCCTGCTGCTCGGCACCGGCACCTCCATCACCCAAGCGGCGATGCGGGAGTTAGCCAAGGCGGGCGTGCTGGTTGGCTTCTGCGGCGGCGGCGGTACCCCGCTTTATAGCGTCAACGAGATCGATGTCGAAGTCGCCTGGTTCGCCCCGCAGAGCGAATACCGCCCGACGGAATACCTGCAACATTGGGTGCGATTCTGGTTCGATGACGGTTTGCGCCTGGAAGCCGCCAAGGCGTTCCAACGCGCCCGCCTGGACCGGATCAGCCAGCACTGGTGCGACAACCGGCCCTTGGCCGACAGTGGCTTTCAAGTACCGCGAGAATCTCTGCTGGCTGCTTTGGAGGGCTCGCGGCATCTGCTGGATGGTGCTCCGGACAACACCGCATTGCTTGCGGAAGAAGCGCGCCTGACCAAAAAGCTGTTCAAGTTGGCGGTTCACGCGGTGGATTACGGCGATTTCACCCGCGCCAAGCATGGCGCTGGCGCCGACCCGGCCAACCGCTTTCTGGACCATGGCCACCTAGGTACTCAGCCTGCCGCATGGACTCGCCGTCTTGCATGGCAAGACCCGCTAGGACGGCCTGGTGTTCGACGTGGCGGACCTGATCAAGGATGCTAGTGCTTACGGCCTGAACTCTACGGCAACGATTCCGTGGTTCTTCCCCTATTTTTCGACGCCCAAAGGTAGTTATATAAATCAATCGGTTAGGATGGTCGCCCTAATTTAGGTCTTTGGGCGCGATTGTGCAGTTCTTCCTTAACAATTAGGCTATTGGTAGGAATAGATCGTAGTTCACTGCCGGATAGGCAGCTCAGAAAAAGGGACCGGATGGACAGCCCGACGCGATTTTGTTCACTGCCGGATAGGCAGCTCAGAAATCACCGAAACCCGACGCATTCTCGACCAGTTCGTTCACTGCCGGATAGGCAGCTCAGAAAAGATAGTTGCCGCAGTCCAGAAAGCGATTAGCGTTCACTGCCGGATAGGCAGCTCAGAAAAGTTCAGAGAAGAGTGGTGGGCTGGTTGATCGTCAGCCCAGTTCACTACCGGATAGGCAGCTCAGAAAGGCAAGGATCACAGCGAACTGCTCTGGATCGTGGGCGATGCTCGGCAGTTCAACGCGCAGGGCGCGACGCCGACCAACATGACTACGCGCGACGTATTGCGGGCGGACGATGAGAACGACTGGCACACGGGCGAGGACATTCGCCTGTTGGCGCGGATGGCGGCGCTGTTTCACGACTTCGGCAAGGCCAATAACGCCTTTCAGGCCAAGCTGACCAGCCCGGCACCGAAAGCCGATGCCTACCGGCACGAATGGGTGTCGCTGCGGCTGTTCGAATCTTTTGTGCGACAGTGCGGAACCGATGATCGAAACTGGTTGATCCAGTTGACGGACCTGCCTGACACGGTGCGGGATACCTGCATCGGCGGCTTGTCGAGCGATGGCCTGGCAAAGCCGGGTTTGGCCATCCCGTTCAGAAACCTGCCGGCTCTGGCGCAAATTGTGGGTTGGCTGATTGTCAGTCATCACCGGCTGCCGGCACCGATGCCCGCTACCACGCTAAACCAGCGTCTGTTGGAGAAGATGCTCGACCAAATCGGGGCAGCCTGGTGCGGCAGCCGTCCCGATGAGGCCAGCGCCAAGGCGTGTTGGCAATTCAAGAATGGCCTGCCATTCGACAGCAACCACTGGCGCCGGCATGTGATCTTTGTTGCACAAACCATCTTGGGGCGCCCCCGACTGAGCGACCCCGGCGAGGCGAACAAACTGCTGGACAGCCCTTATGTCCTGCATCTGGCGCGCATGGCGCTGATGCTGGCCGACCACCACTATTCGAGCCAGCCCAGCCACCCCATGTACGGCGACAAACCCGGCAAGAAAGGCACGGTACTTTACGCTAACACGGAAAAAGATAAAGACGGTAAGCCGGTACTTATAAACGGTAAGCCGGTACCCAAGCAGCGATTGGACGAGCATTTAATCGGCGTGGAGGTGAACGCCGAAAGTATTGTAGAAGTTCTTCCAACTTTAAAACAAAATCTCCCGCATATCGCTGGCGAAGAGTTTTGCAAACCGTCCCAGCTTGATTCTTTTCTTTGGCAGAACGACGCCTTCGACTTGGCCGAGAGCCTGCGCGAGCGGAGCGCGGAACACGGGTTTTTCGGCGTCAACATGGCCTCCACCGGTTGCGGCAAGACGCTGGCCAATGGACGCATTCTCTACGCGCTGGCCGATCCGCAACGCGGCGCGCGGTTCACCGTGGCGCTGGGCTTAAGGACGCTCACGCTGCAAACCGGCGACGCCTATCGCGACCGCCTGCATCTTGGCCCGGAGGATTTGGCGGTGTTGGTGGGCGGTGTCGCCACTCGCGCCTTGCACGACTATCAACTCAATGAGGAAGAGAAAGCCCGTCGGGACAACGGTTCGGAATCCAGTGCGCCGCTTCTGCCCGCATTCAACTACGTCCATTACGAAGGTAGCCTGGAAAGCGGGCCACTGAAGGACTGGCTGGGTAAAAACAGCGACGCGCTGCGCCTGCTGGATGCTCCCGTGCTCGCTTGCACCATCGACCATCTGATGCCGGCCACCGAAGGCTTGCGCGGCGGACATCAAATCGCGCCCATGCTGCGCCTGATGACCTCCGATCTGATTCTGGACGAGCCAGACGATTTTGGCATCGAGGATTTACCCGCGCTCAGCCGCCTGGTGCATTGGGCCGGCCTGTTGGGCAGCCGCGTGTTGCTGTCGTCGGCCACGCTGCCGCCAGCTTTGGTGCAAGGCTTGTTTCGGGCCTATCTGGCTGGGCGGGAGGAATACCAGCGCAACCGGGGTCGACCGGGCGAATCCTTGTCGGTGTGCTGCGCCTGGTTCGACGAATTCGACGCGCAAGCGAGCGGGCACGACGATGGAGCGCGCTATCTTGACGAGCATCGCCGTTTCGTCGATCAGCGCCTTGCCCGGTTGGCAAAGGTGGACGTGCGCCGCCGGGCGGCGATCAAGCCGTTGCCCATCGCGGCCGGACAGCCGCGCGACGCCATCTGTATCGAATTGGCTGGGCAGATGCGTGAACACTTGCGCGCGCTGCACCGTCACCATCACAGCATCGATCCACAAACCGGCAAGCGAACGAGTTTCGGCCTGATCCGCATGGCCAATATCGATCCGCTGTTCGACGTGGCGCGAGAGCTGTTCAGGCTGGGGGCGGAAGTGGGCTGCCGCG
>ERZ761602.7108-NODE-7108-length-12073-cov-260.378599_pt1 | contig 12073 bp, 17 predicted proteins | sample MGYA00512165_ERZ761602 | MGnify/ENA primary metagenome ERZ761602 (study PRJEB28899, sample SAMN02445085) | bioreactor sludge metagenome | biome: EBPR sludge; isolation source: Thorneside wastewater treatment plant | place: Australia: Brisbane, Thorneside... | reverse complement strand
TGCCATACAAATCATCAGGCTGGCGGCTTTTCTTAAGGGGGTGTGAACGATTACCCGCCGTGCGTGTTGCGCACCTTGGTCGCCTCTGCCAACACGGCTGGCGGCAAGCTGTCGATCGGCGTCGAAGACGCCACCCGGGCAGTGTGCGGCGTGAGCGACCCGATGGTGCAGGAAGAACGTCCGGCCCGCCTGATCGCCGATTCCGTCGAACCCCGGCTGCTCCCAGACATGGAAATCCTGCCATGGCGGCAGACCCAGATCATCGCCGTCACAGTCTTTCCCAGCCAGAACCGGCCGCACCACCTGCGCCGCGAGGGCGCCGAAAGCGGTACGTATGCGCATCGAGCCCACCAGTCGCCGTGCCAATGCGGTGCTGATCGGCGAAATGCGCCGCTACGCACTGGGCGAAGGCTACGATCGGCAACCCATGCCGGAACTCGACTCGGAAGCCATCGACTTCCGAGTCGCTTCCGAGTCGTTTGCTCCCCTGCGCAAGCTCACGCGGGGCGACCTCGCCACCTTGCGCCTGACCACACCATACCAGGGCCGTCGAACTCGCCGCTTGACAATGGCCGTGCACTCCTGGCGCGTGCCCGCGACGATGCGTTTGTGGTGCGGCGATTGATGGCGGGGTTGCTGCATCCATCCTGTCCGCTGCCGCCCGATGCCGATGACTTGGGCCAACTGGTGCCATTCGGCGTGGTGTTGCGTTACGAAGACAGGATTCTCGATGCGCCACCACCGACCGATCCGATGGGGCTGGATGCCGTGGTGACGCGGACGCTGGAGCGGGCAGAACAACATCTGCACGAAGGGGAGAACTGAAATGGCCGTCCGCGCATTTTTCACCCGTTACCATGACCTCGCCTTCAGGGAGACGCGCGTACTGACCGTGCTGCCCGGCAAGGAAGTGCCGGCCGACGAGTATGGCTTTCTGGAGTTCTATTGCGACGATCGGTCTTGCGACTGCCGGCGCGTGATGATCAAGGTGCTGGGGCGACACAGTGGCGACCAAGCCTGGGCCACCATCAGCTACGGCTGGGAGACGCCGGCGTTTTACCGCAACTGGGGCGGCGCAGGCTTTGCCGATGTGGAATCGCTGTGCCGGCCGATGCTCGACCCGCTGAATCCGCAGTCGGTCCATGCGGATTATTTTCTGGCGGTCTTCGAGGAACTGATCAAGGACCAGAGTTATGTGCGGCGCTTGCAACGGCATTACGAGATGTTCAGAAAACCGGTGAAACGCTGGGGAAATCCTCTTGGCAGGGCCAAGCGATGACAGTCCCGGGAGGCGACATGCACCCATCCCTGAATCTCGACCTGGCGACGCTGGCTTGGTTTTGCCGGCCTCACCACATCCGTCGACTGTCCCTGTTCGGATCGCAACTGAAAGGCACGGCAACGCCGGACAGCGACATCGACTTGCTGGTCGAATTCGAGCCGGATGCCCATCCGACCTTTCTCGACCTGGCGCAGATCGAAAGCGAACTGTCGCAGGCGCTCGGCGGCAAGAGAGTGGATGTGCGCACTCCCGAGGACTTGAGCCGCTGTTTCCGCGACGAGGTCGTGCGCATGGCCGAGGTGCAATATGTAGCCGGATGACCGCTGGCGCATCGGCCACATGATCGAGGCAGCCGGGCAGGCGCTGGCGTTCACGCGGGGCGGCAACGCGCCGACCTGGATGGCGATGCCATGCGCTGTCTCGCCCTGGCCCGTGCCGCCGAGATCGTCGGCGACGCAGCGGCGCAAGTCAGCGAAGCGGGGCGCGACGGACTGCCGGCAATTCCCTGGGCACAAGTCGTCGGCATGTGCAATCGGCTCGTGCATGCCTATTTCGACGTCAACCGCAACATTCTGTGGGATACGGTGCACCGTTCCCTGCCGATGTTGATTGCCCAACTGAAGGCCGCGACGGCCAGCGGATAGGGATGCGATGGCGATCACCAGTCACGAGCGTGTCGGCATGGCGCTCGAGCGTCTGCAATCCGGCCGTGGCCGGCGTCTGGCTTCCGGCCAGCTTTCGGGTATAAAGTCGGCTCCCGCTCCCTGTTCTTTGCCGGAGAGACCATGATGCGCGCGCGAATCGCCAGCCACCTGCTCGCCACCCTCGGCCTGCTCACCCTCTGCCTTGCCGCCACCTTCGCCCAGGCCGCCCCGGCGCGGAACGTGCTGCTGTTCATCAGCGACGGTGCCAGTTGGGGCACCTGGGACATGGCCAGCTACTATCAGTACGGTCAGAAGGGCATGCAGGCCTATGACCGGTTCCCGGTGAAGCTGGGAATGACCACCTATCCGTTGAACACCTCGACCACACCGACCCACAACGCTGTGCCGACGGTGTCGTACGATCCTGCCAGCGCGTGGGACAAGACGCCAAACGCCGGGACGTACGGTGGCTTTCCGAGTCACTTCAACGGCTACGACTACATCAAGCGCGACTACACCGATTCCGCCGCCGCCGGCACCGCCCTGGCGACGGGCGTGAAAACCTACAACAACGCCATCGGCGTCGACAACTTCGCCCAGGACCTCGCCTACATCACCCAGTGTGCCAAGGCGCAGGGCAAGGCTACGGGAATCGTCTCGAGCGTGCCCTTTTCGCATGCCACGCCCGCCGCTTTCGCTGCGACCAACCGCAATCGCAACAACTACGGCGAGATCAGCCAGGAGATGATCGACAACCCGGCGGTCGACCTGATCATGGGTGCTGGCCATCCCGACTACGACAGCAACGGCAGGCTGCGCGCCGCACCGGTCTTCGCCAAAGAGACCGGCAGCGGCGGCGGCTACGTGTCGCGGACCGCCTGGAACACGGTCAACGACCGCGCGAAGTGGCAGCTCGTGCAGACCCGGTCAGACTTCGAGGCACTGGCGAAAGGCGCCCTGGCGCTGACCGGCCGCAAGATCATCGGTCTGCCGCAGGTCCATGACACCCTGCAGTACCGTCGCGACGGTGCCGTGGTCGGACGGGGAGCCTCGACCCCCAGCGGCAAGGCCTACATCGACACCGTGCCAAGCCTGGCGACGATGACCCGGGGTGCCCTGAACGTCCTCGGCAAGGGCGGCGATGGCTTCTTCCTGATGGTCGAGGGCGGCGCCGTGGACTGGGCCGCGCACGCCACGGATACCGCCGGCATCATCGAGGAGCAGATCGACTTCAACCGGGCGGTGCAGGCGGCCGTCGACTGGGTGCAGGCCCACAGCAGCTGGGACGAGACCCTGCTGATCGTTCTGACGGACCACGGCAACGGCATGCCCATGGGCCCGCACTCCGACAGCGTCGCCTTCGAGCCCATCCGCAACAACGGCGCGGGCAACCTGCCCGGGGTCAAGTGGCATTACCACACCCACACCAACGAGAACACCCTGCTGTGGGCCAAGGGGGCCGGTGCCGACCGGTTCTACAAGGAGGTCGACGGTGTGGACCCCGGGCTGGCCCACGTGCTCGGCTTCAATGATGGCCGCTACATCACCAACACGGATGTCGCTGCCGTCCTGCAGGCGGTCATCGTCGCCGAGCCCGCGACCTGCGCGCGCTGATGCCAGCGCGTCTGCAGGGCGGGCCAGCGCTTGCGATCAGATGCGGCTGCCGGCCCAGAAACGGAGCGCGCTGGCCGGTAGCTCGGCGCCGAGACCGAACAGGTCGGCATTCGAGAGATGGGCGCCGCCGCGCGGGCGCAGGTCCGGCCAGAACCAGGGCCGCCACCAGAGGCTGGCGATGAACTGGCTCGCCCCTTCGCGGACGAGGACGCCATCCAGCGCCATGTCCGGCGACACGTCGGCGGCGACACCCGCCAGGGTCAGCAGCGCCTTGCGAAACAGGCTGACTTCTTCGCGGAAGCGGACTGCCGAAGTCGCCGCCAGTGCGTCGAGCAGCGACGTCATCCAGTCGAACCCCGGGAAGCGGCCGCTGCGCACCTGGCCGATCGCCTGTCCGACTGCGGCCTGGACCTGTTCGTCGTCGATCACGTGGCCGAGCCCGGCGATCGCCGTGCGGACACGCCGGTCATTCAACGTCAGGGCACCGAGAGCGAGTTGCACGACCGCTTCGCATTGCCGTTTGGACAGTGTCGTCGTCAGCGCCCAGTCGAGAATGTCGAGTTCCTGCAGACGCCGGCGCAGGTCACCCGACAGGCGCCGATCGTGGGCGACCACCTGTCCGAGCTTGTGCAGGGTGGGGCAGAGGCGGAACAGCGCGAGCCGCCGCCGCGATCGGCTGGTATTGACCGGCAGCGCCAGCTGGGTGGCGAAGATTTCCTGCTGGCGGCGTGGCGAGAGGCGGTCGAGGAAGAACAGCAGTGCGTCCGCCAGCAGCGGACGAAAGTGCGCGTACGCCGGCGGCAACAGTTCGCTCAGGCGCGACAGCGTGGTGAGAAGGCTGTGCTCGGTGGCCAATGGCAGGGTCATGGTGCGCGGTCTGCTGAGCTTCAGATAGAGGCTGCCGTACCAGGGCGCATGCCGGACTTCGTCGAGAGGCAGCGGCCGTCCGCGATCAAGCGGCATGGAAAGAATCGTGTATTGCGGGGCGTTGATTCGCATGTCGTCGAAGGCAAGGCGGATCCTGCTCTCATAGAGCAGCATGTTGACCAGTCGGTTGACGCGATCGTGCAAGGCAACGGTAAATATCGGCGACTGCTCGCGCGGTGGCACGACGCGGGTGACAACCAGGCGGCCGACCACGACATGCGGTGCCAAGGGAAGCACACCCCTCCTGGTGTCGTCAACGAAGATGCACGGTATGACTCTTCGCGGCAATCACCTGATACCCGCTTGCTGCGGTATACAGTAATTTGTATAGTATGGGCATGATCGATCCCAAACCCGTCGAGTTCCGGGGCAGTTCCCTTGATGATCTTCGCGCGTTTCCGCTTCCGGCCAGGCGCGAGGCAGGTCATCAGCTCGATCAGGTTCAGAACGGCCAGGAGTCTTCCGACTGGAAGCCCATGAGCACCGTGGGCCAAGGTGCGAAGGAAATTCGGATTCGTGACGCAGCCGGGACATTCCGGGTCATCTATGTTGCCAAGTTCGCCGATGCCGTCTATGTGCTTCACTGTTTCCAGAAGAAGACAGAGAAGACCAGCAAAGCCGATTTGGATTTGGCCTCGAAACGTTACCGCGACTTGTTGAAGGAGCTAGGCCAATGAGCAACCAACGATTTGCTAGCGTCTGGGATGCCATCGAGGACACCCCGGAAGAAGCGGAAAACATGAAGCTACGTTCCGTCCTGATGACGGCGCTGAAGAACCACCTTACCCGCACCGAAATGAGCCAGGCGCAAGCCGCCAAGCTCTTGGGCGTGACTCAACCGCGTGTTTCTGACCTGATGCGCGGCAAGATCAACCTGTTCGGCCTTGATGCACTGGTGAATATGGCGACGGCTGCCGGACTTCACATCGAGATGCGGGTACTCGAAGCCGCCTGACCTTCTCGAAACTCGCCGTTCTGCACCGCTTCGAGCGAGAACGGTTTTCGATCACTCCCCAACCACACTCAACCGGCTTCGCCATCAGACTTTTTGGGGCCTGGGAATTTTCCATGGCTCTGCTGGAAACCTGGAATACGTCGCCCGACGGAGCTACCGTCGCGCGCAAGGCCTACATCGACACCGTGCCAACCCTGGAGACGATGACTTGGGGTGCCCTGAACGTCCTGAGCAAGGGCCGCGATGGCTTCTTCCTGATGGTCGAGGGCGGCGCGGTGGATTGGGCCGCGCACGCCAGGGATACCGCCGGCATCAACGAGACCCTGCTGATCGTTCTCACCGATCACGGCAACGGCATGCCCATGGGCCCGCATTCCGACAGCGTCGCCTTCGAGCCCATCCGCAACAACGGCGCGGGCAACCTGCCCGGGGTCAAGTGGCATTACCACACCCACACCAACGAGAACACCCTGCTGTGGGCCAAGGGGGCCGGTGCCGACCGGTTCTACAAGGAGGTCGACGGTGTGGACCCCGGGCTGGCCCACGTGCTCGGCTTCAATGATGGCCGCTACATCACCAACACGGATGTCGCTGCCGTCCTGCAGGCGGTCATCGTCGCCGAGCCCGCGACCTGCGCGCGCTGATGCCAGCGCGTCTGCAGGGCGGGCCAGCGCTTGCGATCAGATGCGGCTGCCGGCCCAGAAACGGAGCGCGCTGGCCGGTAGCTCGGCGCCGAGACCGAACAGGTCGGCATTCGAGAGATGGGCGCCGCCGCGCGGGCGCAGGTCCGGCCAGAACCAGGGCCGCCACCAGAGGCTGGCGATGAACTGGCTCGCCCCTTCGCGGACGAGGACGCCATCCAGCGCCATGTCCGGCGACACGTCGGCGGCGACACCCGCCAGGGTCAGCAGCGCCTTGCGAAACAGGCTGACTTCTTCGCGGAAGCGGACTGCCGAAGTCGCCGCCAGTGCGTCGAGCAGCGACGTCATCCAGTCGAACCCCGGGAAGCGGCCGCTGCGCACCTGGCCGATCGCCTGTCCGACTGCGGCCTGGACCTGTTCGTCGTCGATCACGTGGCCGAGCCCGGCGATCGCCGTGCGGACACGCCGGTCATTCAACGTCAGGGCACCGAGAGCGAGTTGCACGACCGCTTCGCATTGCCGTTTGGACAGTGTCGTCGTCAGCGCCCAGTCGAGAATGGCCAGTCGCCCGTCCGGCGTCGCCAGCAGGTTGCCCGCATGCGGGTCGGCATGGAAAGTGGCTCCTGCCTCGCCGCTTCGCCAGAAGGGCTGGGCGAGCAGGGCGCGGATCACTCGTTCGGCGCGCCGTCGCATCTCCCTCGGCGGCAGATCCTGTACCGTCACCTTGCAGCCATCGAGCCGCTGCATGGCGGTGACGGTCGGTGTCGAAAAAGGAAAGACGTGCGGGATGACGATGTCCGCTGCGCCGGCATGGAACTCGGCGGCCTGGCGCAGATGAGCCTGCTCGCGGTCGAGGCGGACTTCGTTGGCAAGCAGGCGGGCAACGCTGTCGAGGGTGTTGGCGTAGTCGAAAACCGGCAGCCCATGCGCGACGCAGCGTTCCTCGAGGTGGCTGCCGAGCGCCGGCCAGATGACGAGTTCCTCTTGCAGCCGCTCCTCGACGCCCGGCCGCAACACCTTGCAGACGCCATGCTGTGGCGGTCCGTTCGCCGCCGGCTGCCAGACGAAGGGGACGACGACGGCGACGCTGGCTTCGGCGAGTGCCTTGCGCGCGATGCGCAGGCCGGTGACCTGGCCCAGCTCGCGTTCAAGCTGCGGGCGGACGGCCCGCAAGGAATCGGTCGGCACGAGCGTCTCGAGTTCCTGCAGTCGCCGGCGCAGGTCGCCCGACAGGCGCCGGTCGTGCGCGACCACCTGTCCGAGCTTGTGCAGGGTGGGGCAGAGGCGGAAGAGCGCGAGCAGCCGCCGCGATCGGCTGGCATTGACCGGCAGCGCCAGCTGGGCGGCGAAGATTTCCTGCTGGCGGCGTGGCGAGAGGCGGTCGAGGAAGAACAGCAGCGCGTCCGCCAGCAGTGGACGAAAGCGCGTGTAAGCCGGGGGCAACAGCTCGCTCAGGCCCAACAGCGTGGTCAGCAGGCTGTGCTCGGTGGCCGATGGCAGGGTCATGGCTGGTGGTCTGCCGCAGGGGAAGCTGGGAAGAGAAGCTGCGGCAGTCGGATGGATCGTAGCAGACTTTCGAGTGGAGGACGACGATGAAAGGCTGGTCTGTACTGCTTGTACTCGCTGCCGCCGGTGTCGTGCCGGCGCGGGCAGCCGATCTGCCGCCGGGCGATTGCGCCCGTCCCGCGGCAGCCACCGATCTGTCGGCCTGTGACTTGAGCCGGGCCAGGCTGAGTGGTCGCGACCTGCGCGGTGCGCGCTTCGCCGGCGCCAAGCTGGAAAACGCGGATCTGCGCGAGGCGCGCCTGGAAGGGGCCGACTTCAGTCGCAGCAATGCCAAGTGGGCCAACTTCACCGGAGCGCAGCTCGCCGGGGCGGATTTCCGCGACGCCGATCTCTTTCATGCCACCTTCGATGATGCCGATCTGTCCGACGCCCGCCTGAGTGGCGCCAATCTCTTCGGCGCCAATCTGATCAACACCCGCGCGCCGCGGGCAGATTTCGGCCGCGCCTATCTCAAGGACATCCTGATGGAAGGCATCGACATCTCCGGCGGTTCGATCAAGGGCTGCTATGCGTTTCGCGGCGTGCTGCTCGGCGCCAGGCTGCTTGGTACCGATCTGTCCGGCGCCGATCTGACTGGCGCCGCGGCCGAAAGCGCCGACTTCTCCGGCGCGCGACTGGTCGGCACGAAACTCCTCGGAGCCACCCTGCGCCACGCGGTCTTCAGCGATGCCGACATGGCGCAGGCCGACCTCGCCAATGCCGATGTCTGGAATGCGAACTTCAGCGGCGCCCGCAACCTGCCGCCCTCGGTGCCGGAAGCGCTGATCGAACCCTTCGTCCTGCGCGAGCGGCGCTGAGCTGCGAACGATATGGCGACTCGCGGATCGCTCCTCGCACATTGGCGGGAGGGGTCGGGGGTGCGGGAAACGGTCATGACCATCATGATCGCGGGCGCCTTGCACAGTCATGACCGTTTTCTGGCTGCATTGTCGGGTTTCCGGACTCTCCAGCGGCTCGATGTTCTTGGGGACGGCGAAGCCTGGCCATGGCGCGTTGTCGGTATCCAGATCAAGTGACTCGCCGAAAACCATGATTCGGCTTCATCGCCGCAGCCGCCTGCTTCACGACAACGGCTCGCCATGGCCCAGCGCGGTCCGGTATGCGCACGCCTGGAGACCGCTTCCTTCACATCAAGGCTCACGAGTCTCGAGACCCCCCGGCGCCGCCAGCCCTCGCCGCAGGCCGCGCATCAGCACACCGAGAACCGGCAGCTTCATGTAGAGCTCCTCGGCGGCATCCCAGTAATCGCGATGGTAAGCGACCTTGCCGGCGGCGTCGAACTTGAGATGGGAAACGCCGCGGATGAGCTGCGTCCTGCCGCCGCCCCAGCGCGCCGCCCGGAAAGTGAAGGTCCAGATCAGCATGGCGCCGCCTTCATCGGCCACCTTTTCGCTGACGACGAAGCGTGGCTCGCCGACCTGCTCGAACATGTGGGCGAAGATGCGCTGGATCGCGGCGACGCCGCGCACTTCGTTGAACGGATCCTTGAAGCAGGCGTCGGCGCTGTAGAACTCGGGGAAGCGGGCGATACTCTCCGGCGACAAACCCTGGAAGAATTTGATCAGCTCATCGAGCTTCATCTCAACTTCCGGTCAGGCGGCGGACGAGGGGAAAATACAACCCGTAGGGCAGCAGCGCGAGCAACTTCATGATGCGCGTGAAACGCTTCGGGTAGTGGATCTCGAATCGGCCCGTGCGCAAGCCTTCGACCGTGGCCAGCGCCGCCTCCTCCGCAGTCAGCAGGGCGGGCATGGCGAAATCGTTCCGCGCGGTGAGCTGCGTCGCAACGAAGCCGGGATTCACGAGCCAGACGCCGATCCCCTGCGGCGCGAGATCGAGGTGGAGACATTCGGCGAAATGGATCAGCGCCGCCTTGCCCGGCCCGTAGGCGAGCGCCTTGGGCAGACCACGGTAGCCGGCGACACTGGCGACGAAGGCGATGCCGCCGCCGGCCCGCAGGTCGGGCAGGACGGTCGCGGCGAGACGCATGGCGCCGTTGAAGTTGACGCTGACGATCTTCTCGGCGGCCGCCAAGTCGAAGTCACCGGCGCGCATCGGCACGTAGTCTCCAGCCAGATAGATCACCAGGTCGATGCCGCTCCTGGCTGCCAGCAGGCTCGCGCGGGCAGCCGCCAGGCTGGCGCTGTCGGTCGCGTCGCAGGGCAGCAGCAGCGCGCCGTCGATGCCGAGCGCGCGCAGTCGGTCGGCGCTGCGCGCCGAGAGCGCGACGCGCGCGCCGCGCCGCGCCAGTTCGCTGGCCAGCGCGGCACCGATGCCGCTCGAGGCGCCGACCAGCCAGACGCGCTTGCCGGTCCAGTCGGTGATCTTCGGGTTCATCGCTTGACGAAGGTCAGCGTGACCTCGCCGAGATCGAAGCCCCACTTGCTCATGTAGGAGCGGTTGAGCATCACCTTGTCATCCATCAGGAACATCCAGTCATCGAAGTCGACGTGGTAGACCCTGCCGTCGACCGGCAGCGCCAGCACGTAGCGCCAGCGCAGCGCGTTGCCCGCGACCTCGCCGACCGCCTCGCCGACGACGTCGTCGGCAGTGCCGCGCCAGGTGCCGTCTGCCTGCCGGGTCAGAGTCCAGACGCGGCGCGAGGTCGTGCCGTCGGACCAGCTGAAGTGCTCGTCGAGGACGCCGGTATCGCCGCTCCATTTGGCGTCGATGACGACATGGAAGCGCTTCTGCACTTCGCCGGAGCGCCCCTGGAAGATGCCCCAGGCGTCGAGGGTGCCGTTGAGATAGCTCTTGAGGTCGAGCGCCGGAGTCTCGGCGCGGTACTGTTCGACGCCCTTCGAGGCGCAGGCGGTCAGGCCGAGGGCGAAGGCGGCGACAAGGACAAGGTTCATGTCTGCATCTCCAGGGAACGGCGCCAGCGCCAGAGCAGCGCTCCGGCCAGCGCCTTGAACGCCAGCGGCAACAGGGCGTAGGCGAAGGTGAGGAAAGCCAGTCCTTCGCCATCTCCCGGCACGTAACCGAGCAGGGCGAGGAGCGGCAGCGCCAGGCCGGCGGCCAGCGCCAGGTTGAGCTTGGCAACGAAGTTCCAGACGCCGAAGCACGCGCCCGCCCGCCCCTGGCGCTCGCCGAGATCGGCGGCGATGGCGGCGGGCAACGCGAGGTCGGCGCCGAGCGCCAGCCCGGAAGCGATACAGATGGCGGCGAACGGCCAGAGGTCGCCGCTGCCGAGCAGGCTGGCGCCGGCGAAGGAGACGATCGACAGGCCCATCGCCGCGAGCCAGGCATGAACCCGGCCGAAACGGGCCGACAGGCTCACCCAGAGCGGCAGCGAGGCGGCGCCGGCGACGAAGTACAGGGCGAGCAAGGGGCCACTCGACCTCTCCAGCTGCAGTACGTCGGCGACGAAGAAGAGAAAGAGCGTCGCCGGCAGCGCGGCGGCGATGCCGTTGGCGACGAAGACGCCGAGCAGGCGGCGGAAGGCGCTGTCGTTCATGACCAGGCGCAGGCTGGGGAGCAGGGGTTGACTGGGCGCCGGCACCGGTTGCCCGGTGCCGACCCGGCTGAAGGTCGTTGCGGCGGCGATCAGCAGCAGCGGCGGCAGGACCCAGGAGAGGCGCCGGATGCCTTCGGCGAGATCGCTGGCCAGCAACACCGGCAGCGTGGCGGCGAGGACGACGCCGACCAGCCCGAAGCCCTCGCGCGCCGCGGTCAGGCGCGTGCGCTGGGCGGAGGTGCTGCCGACATCGGCGCCCCAGGCCTGGTAGGCGACCGAGGCGGCCGAGAAGCCGAGGTAGGTCAGCGCCAGCGAGCCGGCCAGCCAGAGCGCCGCGTGCTCTGCCGGCGGGTTGAGCAGCGCGACGAAGCCGGCGGCGAAGGGCAGCAGGGCCAGCGCCACCATGGTCGGGCGCGGCACGCGATCGGCGAGCCAGCCCAGCCACGGATCGATGCCGGCATCGAGCAGGCGCGTGCCGAGCAGGATGGCGCCGAGCAGCGCCAGTTCTATGCCGGTCACCTCGGCATAGAAGCGTGGCACATGGACGTAGATCGGCAGCGCCGCGAAAGCCAGCGGCAGACCGAGCAGGCCGTAGGCAAGCGTGCGGCCGGCGGTCATCGCCTCAGGCATCCGGGCGCTCGAGCAGCGCGGCGCGCAGATCGGGCGCGCTGGTTCTGGCGTCGAGCCAGATGGCGAAGAAGGCGCGGGCAAAGTCCGGGTCGTCGATCGTGCCGATGCTGCGGTCGTTGAAGTGGAACTGCGCCGCATCGGGCAGATGCACGCCGACGATCCGATCGCCGGGACGGACATCCGGAAAAATCTGCTGCAGCCGTTCGCCCCAGGCTCTGAGACGCGGCTCGGCGGCGGCGCCGAGCTTGCGCATCTCCTGCACGCTGGCATCGGCGATGTCGCGGCCGCTGATCTTCCGCTTGTAGGTCAGCGCGAGCGCCAGCGGCGGGTGCAGCGGATCGTCGCCGCCGACCCACA
>ERZ761602.7107-NODE-7107-length-12075-cov-4.500915_pt1 | contig 12075 bp, 11 predicted proteins | sample MGYA00512165_ERZ761602 | MGnify/ENA primary metagenome ERZ761602 (study PRJEB28899, sample SAMN02445085) | bioreactor sludge metagenome | biome: EBPR sludge; isolation source: Thorneside wastewater treatment plant | place: Australia: Brisbane, Thorneside... | reverse complement strand
ACGGAGAAGGCCATGGCCGAGTAGATGTAGCCCTTGGGCACGTGGTGGCCGAAGGCGTCGGCGATGAGCACCACACCGATCACCAGCAGGAAGGACAGGGCCAGCATCTTGACGGTGGGGTGTCGGGAGACGAACTCGCCGATCGGCGCGGAGGCCACCATCATCAGGCCCACCGAGGCGACCACTGCGGCGATCATCACCTGCAGGTTGTTGACCATGCCGACGGCCGTGATGATCGAGTCGAGGGAGAAGACGATGTCGATGAGGATGATCTGGAAGATGATGCCGCCAAAGGTGGCCGCGGCGGACGTCTGTCCGTCCTCGTCGACGCCCTCGACCAGGTGGTGCAGTTCCTTCGTGCTCTTCCAGAGCAGGAACAGGCCGCCGAGGATCAGCACGATGTCCCGGCCCGAGATCTCGAGGTCGAGCACGCTGAACAGCGGCGCCGTCGCGCCCACGATCAGGGAGAGCGTGAAGAGGAGGCCGATGCGCATGAACATGGCGAGGAACAGGCCGATGCGCCGGGCCACCTCGCGCCGGGCCCGGGGCAGCCGGTCCACCAGGATCGAGATGAAGATGATGTTGTCGATGCCGAGCACGAGCTCGAGCGCCGTCAGGGTGAGGAACGCGATCCAGGCTTCGGGCTGTGTCAGAAGTTCCATCATGATCAGTAACTTGCGGATGATTTCTCAGGGTGGAAGCAGGCCGGCGGCTGGCGCTGCACGGCGGCCGGGCGCCCGGTAGAGAGACCGCGCCGGCGCCCTCGGGTTCACGGCGGGCAGAATATAGTGGCCCGCTCCGGACGTCACCTGAGGTTGCCTCCATGCCCTCCATCCCGCCGCCCCTGCCGGCCGCCGCAGCCGGCCGCGTGCTCGGGATTGCCCGCCGCGCGGTGAAGCGCGGGCCCATGCAGGGCCTCGACCGCATCGAGGTGACGACCGCGGCGGGCATCGCGGGCGATTTCCGCGGCCGGCCCGGCCGCCGCCAGGTGACGGTGCTCGCTGCCGGGCCCTGGCTCGAGGCCTGCGCGCTGGCCGGCGCGGAACTGCCCTGGCTCGCCCGGCGCGCCAACGTGTTCGTCGACGGCGTGGACCTGCGGCGCTGCACCGGGGCCGTCCTGCGCCTCGGGGACCAGGTCGAGCTGCTGGTCACCGGGGAACTCGATCCCTGCGAGCGCATGGACGAGGCCGCGCCGGGCCTCAGGCTCGCCCTCACCGACGACTGGCGGGGTGGCGTCACCTGCCGGTCGCGGATCGCCCGGCTGATCGCCGAGGGCCGGGTCCGGCGCGGCGGGCTGCTGGAGGTGGGCGCGCCGGCGCTCCTGCTGGCCGGAACGGACTAGCGGCCGGCGCCGCAGGACCAGCAGAGGTCGAAGCCCGCGGGGTTTTCCTCGCCGCAGGCGGGGCAGGGCCAGGCGCCGCCGGTGCCGGCGGCCAGCGCCGCCGCACGGAATTCCCCGATCAGTCGCGCGCACCGGTCCGCGAGGTCCGCATCGAGTACCCAGACCTCCGCATCGATCGCCATGTCCCGGTTGAAGGGCAGCACGCCCGGCGTGCCCGCCAGGTGCTCATTAAGTAGCATGACCGGCAGCCGCTGCTGCTCGAGCAACGCGAGGATCTCGCGGGCCTCCCACAGGGAACCGACGTAGACGCGCTGCAACTGGTGCCTCCAGGGGCGGTCCTCTATCATGCCACCGGGACCTCGCCGGGAGTTTGCATGCGGCTCATCGTCGCGATCACGGGCGCCAGCGGCGCCATCTACGGCATCCGCCTCCTGGAGGCGCTCCGGGAAGTGCCCGGCGCCGAGGTTCACCTGGTCATCAGCAACGGGGGCAAGCTCAACATCTCCCTGGAGACCGGTTGGGCCCTGAAGGACGTGGAGGCCCTCGCCCACGAGGTGCACAGCGACCAGAACCTGGCCGCGACGGTCGCCAGCGGGTCGTTCCGGACCGGTGGCATGATCGTCGCCCCCTGCTCGATGAAGACCCTGTCGGGCATCGTCAATTCCTATGCGGACACCCTGGTCGTGCGGGCGGCCGACGTGGTGCTGAAGGAACAGCGGCGCCTCGTGCTGATGCCCCGGGAGACCCCGCTCCACGCGGGCCATTGCCGCCTGCTGCTCCAGGCTGCCGAGATGGGTGCCGTCATCGCGCCGCCGATGCCGGCCTTCTACAACGACCCGCAGACGGTGGACGACGTCATCAACCACAACGTCGGGCGCGTGCTCGACCTGTTCGATATCGAGAGCGGCCTCGTCAAGCGCTGGAAGGGGGCCAGGGCGTCCCGCGGGAATTCCCGTGCCTGACGACCACCTGGCCCGGGTCCGCGAGCTGCTCGAGGGTCACAACACCATCACCCTCGCGACCACCGCCGACGGGCGCTCCTGGGCGGCCACCGTGTTCTACGCGAGCGACCCGGACCTCAACCTCTACTTCGTCACCGACCTGCGCACACGGCACGGCCGGGACCTGCACCGGGATCCGCACGTGACAGGGGCCATCAATCACGACGTGTCGACGTGGGGCGAGGTCATCGGTCTGCAAATCGAGGGCCGCGCCCTGGTGCTCGAGGCCGAGGACCGCCTTCAGGCGCTCGAAGCCTACCTCGCGAAGTTCCCCGATGTGCGCCGGCTGTTCGACCGGCCCCGGGATGCCAGCGAGAAGATCATCGCCGAGCGCCTGCAGCGGGCGCCCTTCTGGCGCCTCACCCCGGGCTGGGTCCGCCTGATCGACAGCACCCGGGGCTTCGGCTGGAAGTGGGAGACGGCGCTGCCCCTGTAGCTGCGCTGTAGGAGCGCCTTCAGGCTCGATGGGGCTCTGCCCGGCATGAGCGTCCGCGCGACCGAGGGCAGAGCCCCATCGCGCCTGAAGGCGCTCCTACGGCACCCTAGTAGGAATCGCCGCTCGAGTAGGGCGGCAGCGTGCCGATGTGGATGCCGCTGTCCACGATCAGGGTCTCGCCCGTGATCAGGTGCGCCGACTCCAGGAACCAGACCAGCACGGCGGCGATGTCTTCGGCGGTCGCCACCTTCTTCAGGGGCAGCTGGCTGGCGGTGGACTTCAGCATGGCCTCGTACTGTTCCTCGCCCATGCCACCCTTCAGCCACCGGGTCTGGATCATACCGGGCACGACGGTGTTGATGTTGATCTCGGGCGCGAGTACATGGGCCAGCGACTTGGTCATGAGGTTCAGTGCAGCCTTCGACGCCGCGTAGGGGATCGACGAGGCAATGCCCGTGACCCCGCCGATGGAGGAGTCGTTGACGATGGAGCCCCGCCCCTGCTTCTTCATGTAGGGCGCCACCGCGCGGATCATCTGGTAGGCGCCCACCACGTTGACCGCGTAGATGTCGAGGAAGTCCTGCTTCGACACGCCGTCGAGCTTCGGATAGGGGTTGAACTTGGTGCGGGCCGCATTGTTGATCAGGTAGTCGATGCGGCCCCACTGGTCGGCCGCAGCCTTCGCCATGGCCCGGCAGGCGTCGTCGTCGGAGACGTCGGCCTGGAAGACGATGGTGTCCGCGCCCTTCGCCCGGCAGGCGGCGGCGGTCTCGTCGGCCTCGGCCTTGCTGCGGGTGTAGTTCACCACGACGTTGCAGCCATGCTCGGCGAGCAGGATGGCGGCAGCAGCGCCGACCCCCGTGGCGGAACCGGTGACGATGGCAACCTTCTTGTCGGACTTGGGCATGGCGGGCTTCCTGGCGGTCGGTGCGGCGGGGCGGGGCGCATAGCCTACTAGAAACCGCCGCCGGCGTGCCGCCCGGCGGCTGTCGCCGTGCTAAGGTTTGCGGCCCCATACCAGCCACAGTCAACGGGAGCAGGATTCGATGGCATTCAGGGATATGCGCGAGTTTCTCGCGAAACTCGACGAGATGGGCCAGCTGAAGCGGGTCAAGGCGCCGATCGACGTGGCCCAGGGCACCAACGAGCTGCAGACCCTCATGCGCCTCCTGGCCGAAACCAGCGGGCCCGGCCTGATCCTCGAGAACCTGGTGGGCTACAACACCCCGGACGTCCCCGTCATCTTCAACCCGTTCGGCACCCGCGAGCGCACCGGGCTGACCATCGGCACCAAGGACCCCGTCGAGGCCAAGGTGAAGCACACGGCGATCCTTGCGGACCGCAGCACCTGGCACAAGCCGGTGCTCGTGGACCGCAAGGCGGCCCCGTGCAAGGACGTCGTGATCCCGCGGGAGAAGGTCTCGGTGGACAAGGACATCCCGCACGTCTGGCTGGGCAAGGAGGGTGCGTCCTACATCTGTGGCGGCGTGGTCGTCACCAAGGACCCGGAGACCGGCGTGCGAAACGTGGGCTGGTACCGCCTCACCAGCCTGTGGAACTGCAAGCATCCCCAGGGGGGTACCTACACGGAGAAGGAACAGAAGAAGCAGCTCTCCATCTTCGCCTTCTGGAATCCGCCCATGAACCACGTGGGCCTGCACCTCGCGAAGGCCCAGCGCATGGGCAAGCCCCTCGAGATCGCGGTGGCCTGCCAGTGCGACCCGGCCGTGCACATGGCGGCGGCGACCGGCGTGCCCTTCGGGCTCGACGAGTACGACTACGCGGGCGGCCTGCGCGGCTCGCCGGTGGAACTCGTGAAGTGCGAGACCGTCGACCTCGAGGTGCCGGCGACCGCCGAGTACGTGATCGAGGGCGTATTCCAGCCTGACGTGCCCCAGCAGATCATCGGCTGGCACTCGAACTCGGTCGGCTACTACGACAAGCACCAGGTCTTCCCGCTGTTCGACATCACGGCGATCACGCACCGGAAGAACCCGCTGTGGTACGCCACCATCGAGATGATGCCGCCCTTCGACCACAACTACCTGGCGCTGATCCCGGTCGAGGGCGAGATGCTCTCGGACCTGCAGCGCAAGATCCCCGAGGTGAAGGACTGCGTGGTCACGCCCAACATGACCTACATCGTCCAGCTCAATGTGGACGGCGCGGCGAAGCCCCATCCCGAATTCGGCAAGTACGTGCTGCATGCCCTCTGGGGCGCGTCCGGCCGCTGGCCCCGCACGGCCAAGATGGCCGTCGTCGTCGGGCCCGACGTGAACCCCTACGACCTGTCGGCCATCGAGTGGGCGATCCAGACCCGGGTGCAGCCCTACAGCGACATCATCATCAATCGCTCGGGCCAGGCCTTCGTGCTGGACCCCTCGGCCCCGAAGGGACCCCAGGGCTTCCCGACGGTGGGCGAGCAGATGGGCATCGACGCCACCATCAAGATCCCCGAGCGCTTCACCGAGTACGCGGACGTCAGCCAGGCGGATCCCGCCGAGGTGGCGAAGCTCGCCGAGCGCCTGCGCGGCCTCTGGTAATGGTGTAGGAGAAGCCGCTCCTACGGTTAAGGGACGAACTCGCCCGGCTGCGTGTCCGGCACCGCCTGGGCATCCGCCGCCCGGTGCGGCCCGGCGGCCATGGGCAGCGAGCGCATGTGCCGGACGATGGGCTGGCGCCAGGCCGCGAGCGCGAGCAGCAGGCAGACGAAGCCGGCCGTGGCCAGCGCGTAGCGCAGCCCCACGTGCTCGCCGATCCAGCCGCCGAGCAGGGCCCCCGGGCCCGCGGGCAGCAGGATCAACCAGCGCATCGTGCTGGTCATCCGGCCGAGCAGCGGCGCCGGGGTCGCTGCCTGGCGCAGCGCCAGGAAGACGATGAACACCAGCGTTGCACCGACGCCGAACGACGCCAGCATGGCCGCGAAGAGGAACCTGCCGAGGGCGGACGGCGGCGCCATGGCGCCCAGCAGCCAGCCGCCCGCGCACACCGCGAGGCCGGCGACCAGGGTGGGTCCGGGGCCCAGCTTCTTCGCCAGCCGGTTGCCGGCGGTGCTCGCCACGATCGTCCCGCCGCCGAGCGCGATGTAGCAGAGGCCCACCCCGCCCGCCGTCAGCCCGAGTTCCCGGGTGGCGAACAGGATCTGCACCACCAGGGCGGCGTTGTGGCAGAACTGCCAGGTGCCGACGATGAACGCCAGCGTGACGAGCAGGCGGTTGCCGGCCACGAAGGCGAGACCGGCCTTCAGGGACGCCAGGAACCGTTCGCTGGACGCGTGCAGTTCCTCCCGGATGGTGAGGCCCTTCAGGATCAGCGCCGACGCCGACAGCAGGATGGCGTCCGCCACCAGGGCCGCCGGGGCACTCGTCAGGCTGATCAGCACGCCCGCCGCGCCGGGCCCGGCCACTTCCGCCGTCGAGTTGGCGAGGGAGTTCTTGGCGTGGGCCTCCACCAGCCGCTCCCGGGGCACGATCTGCGTCAGGACGATCTGGGCCGCGCTGCCGGCCACCGTGTGCACGGCCCCGATCGCGAAGCCCACCAGGTACAGCCACTCCATGGTCAGTCCGCCCAGCCACCAGGCGACCGGCACGCTGGCGACCGCCACGGCAAGCAGGGACTCGCCGGCCACGTAGACCGGCAGCTTGCGCCGGCGGTCCAGCCACACCCCCGCGGGCAGGGAGAGCAGGACGAAGGCGCTGATCTCCATGGCCGTCAGCCAGGCCATCTCCGTGGGCTTGGCCTCGAGCAGCAGGGCGGCGGTCAGGGGCACGGCGAGCAGGGTGAGCTGGCCGCCGAAGGAGCTGATCAGGATGGACACCCAGAGCCGCCGGTACGTGCGGTCCCGCAACAGGTCGTCCGCCGGCAGGACGTTCGCCAAGAGGCCATTCATCCCACCAGTCTAGAACGACTCCCGTCCGCGGGTTCATACTCGGATCAGCCTTCGCGCCGGAGAGCCCCGTGTTCATCAACAACTGGTATGCCGCCTGCATCGCCGCCGACCTCGGCCCCGCCCCGGTCAAGGTCCGCATGCTGGACTGTGACTTCGTCCTCTACCGGGACAGTGCCGGGACGGCCCACTGCCTCAGCGACGCCTGCTGCCACCGGGGGGCGTCCCTGGCGGCGGGCCAGTGCCGGGATGGCGTGCTCGTCTGCCCCCAGCATGGCTGGGAGTTCGCGGGCGACGGCCGCTGCGTCCGGGTGCCGGCCGGCATCCGGGACCCGGCCAGCCCGCCCCGGAAGGCCCGGGTGCCGTCCTACCCGGTGGAGGAGCGCTACGGGCTCGTGTTCGTCTTCCTGGGCGACCTGCCCGAGGCGGAGCGGCCCCGGCTCCGGGACATCGTGCCCGAGTACGCGCAGCCGGACCGCTGGCACGCCGCGATCCTCTCCCGGCGCAAGGACGTGCATTTCGTGCGCATGGCGGAGAACTACAACGATCCCTGCCACGTGCACTACGTGCACGAGTTCGCGAGGTGGCTGCCGAAGGGCGTGACCATCGAGACCCACCAGCTCACCGACACCTACGTGAAGGCCTTCCATGCCGCCTGGGATGCCAGGGGCCTCACCCGGCCGGACCGGGGGCTCCTCATGGAGTTCGACGTGGTCGGGATGGTGTCCCGGAACACCAACCGGCAGCCGGGCTATCCGGACACCGTGGTGATCGCCACCGTGACCCCCATCGATGCGGGCAACACCCAGATCTTCATGCTGCTGCTGCAGCCGAAGCACGGCCCGGATGGCAAGGGCGGCATCGGCGAGGCCGACTTCCAGCTGCTGGTCACCATGACCCGGGACCAGGTCATGGACGAGGACTACGCGGTGCTGAAGGAGACCCGCCCGCGCCTGCCGGCGTCCCCCGCCGAGGAGGTGCTGGTCGAGACCGACGTGACCCTTGCCCAGGTCCGCAAGATGACCCGGGACTACGCCGTCCGCCACGGCGAGATCGACGCCCGGGCGCTGGCGGCGGACCGGGACGCCCACATCCGCGTGGTGCCCTGTCCGGGCCACCGGGCCGAACCCGGCCAGTGGGTGCACCGGACCGTGCCGCTGCTGCCCGTGACCGCCGCGGTGGAACAGGTGAACCTGGCCGCCTCATGATCCCCGCGCCCTTCGTCCAGCCGGCGCCCCGGCCCTGGCACGGGTTCCGGGACGACTGGCTGGTGCGAAGCTTCGTCGCCCACCGGTTGCCGGCGGGCATGGGCGCGGACATCGCGGCCGAACTCACCGACCTCGGGGACCTCGCTGCGGGACCCCTGCAGGAGTTCCAGCGCGCGGACCGGCTGAACGAGCCGCGCCACGTTCCCTTCGACGCCTGGGGCGAGCGGGTCGACCGCATCGAGGTCACGCCCCTCTGGCGGGAGGCCGAGCGACTCGCCGTCCAGTTCGGGCTCACCGCCCTGCCGGCGGAGCGTCGCCATGGCGACGCGTCCCGCCTGCACCAGTTCCTGCTCGTGCACCTCTTCCATCCGGTGACCGACATGTACAGCTGCCCGCTGGCCATGACCGACGGCGCGGCGCGGACGCTCGTCGCTGCGGGCAACCAGGCCCTGGTGGCCCGGGCGGTGCCGCATCTCACGAGCCGGGACGCGGGCTGCTTCTGGACCAGCGGCCAGTGGATGACCGAGGCCACCGGCGGTTCCGACGTGGGCCTGTCGCGCACCCGGGCCGTGCGCGGGGAGGGGGGCTGGCGACTCCACGGCCGCAAGTGGTTCACCTCCGCCGCGGCGTCCCAGATGGCGCTGACGCTGGCCCGCCCCGAGGGCAACGGCCCGGGCGGCGGCGGTCTCGCCCTGTTCTACGTGGAGACCCGGGACCCTGCCGGCCGGCTGAACGGCCTGCGCGTCGAGCGGCTGAAGGACAAGCTCGGCACCCGCAAGGTGCCGACAGCCGAACTCACCCTGGACGGTGCCGTCGCCGAGCTGGTGGCCGGCGACAGCCAGGGCACCCGGGCCATCGAGCCCATGCTGCGGGTGACCCGCACCTGGAACAGCGTCTGTGCCGCCTCGTTCCTGCGCCACGGACTCGGCCTCGCCGAGGACTATGCCCGCCGGCGGACGGCCTTCGGCGCGAGCCTGGCATCCCAGCCCCTGCACCGGGCCACCCTCGACGACCTGGACGCGGACTCGGCGGGCGCCTTCCTGCTCGCCTTCGAGCTGGCCGGCCTGCTCGGACGTGACGAGGGCGGTTCGGCCGGACCCGGGGAGTCGGCGCTGCTCCGGCTGCTGACGCCGCTCGCCAAGGCCGTCACCGGCCGGCAGGCGGTGGCCGGCGCGAGCGAGATCATCGAGGCCTTCGGCGGCGCCGGCTACGTGGAGGACACGGGCATCCCGGTGCTCCTGCGCGATGCCCACGTGCTGCCGATCTGGGAAGGGACCACCAACGTGCTCGCCCTCGACCTGCTGCTGCGGGCCGAACTCGACGCGGGGCTCGCGGCCCTCGTGGAGCGGGTGGCCCGGGCGGGCCGTTCAGCGGCCGGTGCCGGTCTCGGCGCCGAGGCGGCGGGGGCCCTCACCGCCATCGAGCGCGCCATCGCCTGGCACCGGTCCACCCGCGATCCCGCGACCCGCCAGGCCGGCGCGCGCCGCTTCGCGCTGACCCTCGGCCGGGCCCTCGAGCTCGCCCTGCTGGCGGAGCACGCCGGGGCCGTCGCAGCGGGCCCGGATGCCGCGGTGGCCCGGCACGCCTGCCGGCGGTTCCGCGCCGCCGGCCTCGATCCACTGGAGGGCTGAGCGTCATGGCCGCGGAGTTCCGGGACAACGTCGTGGTGATCACCGGTGCCTCGAAGGGCATCGGCGCAGAACTCGCCCGGCAGCTCGCGCCCGAGGGTGCCCGGCTCGTCCTCGCGGCGCGGGACCAGGCCGGCCTCGACGGCGTGGCCCGGGAGTGCCGGGCCCTCGGCGCGGACGTCGAGGCCGTCGTCACGGACGTCACCGTCGAGGCGGACTGCCGACGACTGGTGGAACGGACGCTCGCGCGCTTCGGCCGGCTCGACACCCTCGTCAACAACGCGGGCGCCACCATGTGGGCCCGGGTCGACGAGATCCGGGACCTCGGCATGCTCGAGCGGATCATGCAGGTGAACTACATGGGCGCCGTGTACTGCACGGCCCACGCGCTGCCGCACCTCAAGGCAGCCCGGGGCCGCATCGTCGGGGTCGCGAGCCTCACCGGCCTCACCGGCGTGCCGACCCGCTCGGGCTACGCCGCCGCCAAGCACGCCATGCGCGGCTTCTTCGATTCCCTGCGCATCGAGCTCCTGGGCACCGGGGTCACGGTGACGATGATCTACCCGGGCTTCGTCGCCACGGGCATCCGGGAGAACGCGACGGGCCCGGATGGACGGCCCGTCCCCGTGGACCCGCTGGACCCGCGCCGCGTCATGGGCACGCCGGAGTGCGCCCGGCAGATCATCCGGGCCACCCGCCGGCGGCAGCGGGAGCTGGTGATGACCGCGAAAGGCCGGTTGGCCCGATTCGCCAAGCTATTCGCACCGGGGCTCGTCGACCGGCTGGCCCGGCGCACGATCGAGCAGGGGTACTGAGTGCTTCTGCCATAATCCGCCCACCATGCCCCGCACCCTGGCCGAGAAGATCCTGGCGCGCGCCGCCGGTCAGCCCCACGTCACGCCTGGCGAGATCGTCACCTGCCGCGTGGACCTGGCCCTCCTGCTGGATTCCGGCGGGCCGCGCCGCATCTGGCCCCGGCTGGAGGAACTCGGTGTCGGCGTCTTCGATCCCGAGCGCATCGTGCTCTGCACGGACCACTTCACTCCCGCGGTGGACGCCGAGTCGGCCGCGATCCTGAAGCTCACCCGGGACTTCGCCAGCCACTTCGGCATCCGCCGCTTCTTCGACATGCAGGGCATCGGCCACGTCGTGCTGGCTGAGCAGGGCCTGCTCGAGCCCGGCATGTTCGCCGTCGGCGGCGACTCCCATTCCTGCATGGGCGGGGCCTTCGGCTGCTTCATGGCCGGCTTCGGGGCCATCGAGATGACCGGCGTCGCCGTGACCGGCGAGATCTGGATCCAGGTGCCGGCCACCGTCCGCGTCGACTGGTCGGGCCGCTTCGCCCGCGGGGTGGTGGCGAAGGACGTCGTGCTGCATCTCTGCCGGGAACTCGGCATGGAGAACGGCGGTCGCGTGCTCGAGTACGGCGGCGAGACGGTGCGCGCCATGTCCATGGGCGAACGCATGGTGCTGACGAACATGGCCGCGGAGCTCGGGGCGGAGACGGCCCTCGTCGAGGCCGACGAGGTCACGCTCGCGGCACTCCGGGCGGCGGGACGCGAGCCGGCGGCCGATGCGCTGGCCTGGCGCAGCGATCCGGGCGCGGATTACGCCGCCACCCACACCTTCGACGCGGCGGCCCTGGCGCCCCAGGTGGCGGCGCCCCATTCGCCGGCGAACGCCGGCCCCGTGGATGCGTTTGCGGGCCGGCCGGTGAACCAGGCCTACATCGGTGCCTGCGTCGGCGCGAAGCTCGATGACCTGCGCATGGCCGCGGAGGTGCTGCGCGGCCGGCGGGTGGCGTCCGGCACGCGGCTGCTCGTGGCCCCGGCCTCGACGCGGGCCATGGCCGAGGCCGCGGCCGACGGGACGCTCGCGACCCTGACCGCCGCCGGCGCCTACCTGCTGCCCACCGGCTGCGGGGCCTGCGCGGCGCTCGGTGCCGGCGTGCTTGGCGACGGCGAGGTGTGCATCTCGTCCACGAACCGGAATTTCCGCGGCCGCATGGGGGCCAACAGCGCCGAGGTCTACCTGGCGTCGCCCTACACCGTGGCGGCGTCCGCGGTGGCGGGGCGCATCGCCGATCCGCGGGAGTTCCTGGCGTGAAGGCGACCGGGGGGCGGGCCTGGGTGTTCGGCGACGACGTCAACACCGACGTGATGGCCCCGGGCCTGTACTTCAAGGCGCCGATGGCGGAGATGGCACGGCACTGCATGGAGGCCGTGGACCCGGCGTTCGCCGCGGGTGTGCGCCCGGGCGACATCGTCGTGGCCGGCCGCAACTTCGGCGTGGGTTCTGCCCGGGAGCAGGCGGCGATGGCGCTGGTGCACCTCGGCGTGGGGGCCGTGCTGGCCGTGTCCTTCGGGCGGATCTTCTATCGCAACGCACTCAATTTCGGGCTGCCGGCCCTGGTCTTCCCGGACGCCGTCACCGTGCAGGCCGGCGACGTCCTGCGGGTCGACCCGGTGGCAGGCCGCATCGAGAACCACCGGACGGGCATGGTGCACACCGTGAATGGGATTCCGGCCCACCTCATGGCCATGGTCGCGGCGGGCGGGCTGATGCCCTGGCTCC
>ERZ761602.7105-NODE-7105-length-12080-cov-5.026694_pt1 | contig 12080 bp, 14 predicted proteins | sample MGYA00512165_ERZ761602 | MGnify/ENA primary metagenome ERZ761602 (study PRJEB28899, sample SAMN02445085) | bioreactor sludge metagenome | biome: EBPR sludge; isolation source: Thorneside wastewater treatment plant | place: Australia: Brisbane, Thorneside... | reverse complement strand
ATTTGTTTTAGAATTTAATTGTTAGTAAAAAATGGATTATCGGGAGTAAAAGTATAAAATATTTTAATCCGTACAAATTTTTTTTCCACAAATTATTCAAATGATCAAAAGAACTGCTATGCCTGTGCTTCGTTTACAGAAACGTAAGTCCTATCTTTTCTACCTTTTTTAAATTCAACAACACCATCAGTCAATGCGAAAAGTGTAAAGTCTTTTCCAACGCCAACATTTTTACCAGGATGATAAGATGTGCCACGTTGACGAATAATAATGTTCCCGGCAACAGCTGGTTGTCCGCCAAAAATTTTTACCCCCAGTCTTTTACTTTCTGAATCGCGACCATTTTTTACACTGCCTTCTCCTTTCTTATGTGCCATGTTTTAATTTTTAATGAGTTGATAGTTTATAAGAAAATCTTCGGTTAGTTTTTTAACGAATTAACATCTAACGTTCTTACGCGATATCGGTTACTTTAATTTTTGTATACGCAGTACGATGTCCTCTTTTCTTTTGGAAACCTTTTCTTCTTTTCATTTTATATGCGATAACTGTATCGCCCTTCACATGATCAAGAATTTCTGCGCTTACTTTAGTGGAGATGTCTGAACCAACAGAAATTTTATCGCCAGTATAAGCTAATAAAACATCAAGGTTTACAGAATCACCTGCTTTACCTCCAAGATGAGGAACGAAAAGTGTCTGATCCTTTTCTACTTTAAATTGTTGGCCTGCTACCTTTATTACTGCTATCATTGTTAAAAAATTAGGACGGCAAAGGTAAGAAGTTTTTTGCATTCAGCAATATGCAATCTGTAAAGTTTTACAAATATGTCAATTAGGTTGATTATAGGCATTATCTTTGCCCCTCACTCAAACTCCATTTTGCCGGATAAATAGTGTAATGTAATGAAAATTAAATCATTCTTTGCGAAACCGTTTGCGTCAATCGTTTCAAAAAATATAAAAAGGGGAATGGCCACAGCAGTGGCGGACCAGGAGCTTATTTTAAGAAATCTTATCAAAACCGGAAAATTAACTCAGTTTGGTAGTGATCATAAACTTTCGCAGGTTCACAATTATGACCAGTTCAAAGAGGCGATTCCTGTTCGTGATTACGAAAATCTCAAAAACTACGTTGAACTCATTAAAGAAGGTCGCCAAAATGTTTTGTGGAAAGGCAGGCCCATTTATTTTGCAAAAACATCTGGCACCACCAGCGGAACAAAGTATATTCCCATTACAAAAGATTCTATTGGTAATCACATCAACTCGGCTCGCAATGCCATATTATGTTACATGGCAGAAACCGGCCACACTAAATTTGCTGACGGGAACATGATTTTTTTAAGTGGATCTCCCGAATTGGAAAGAATTGCTAATATTCCTACCGGGCGGCTAAGCGGCATTGTAAATCATCATATTCCTTTGTATTTGCGAAAAAATCAGTTACCAAACTACGAAACCAACTGCATAGAAGACTGGGAAACCAAACTGGAAAAGATTGTGGACGAAACTATTAACCGCAATATGACCCTTGTGAGCGGCATACCACCGTGGATGCAAATGTATTTTGATGAAATAGTCAAGCGAACCGGCAAGCTTATTAGCGATGTATTTCCCAATTTTTCCGTTATGATATATGGAGGCGTAAATTTTGAGCCTTATCGTGCCAAGCTTTTTAACACCATTGGAAAGAAAGTTGATGGGATTGAAACATTCCCCGCTTCCGAAGGCTTTTTTGCTTTTCAGGATACACAAACAGAGCCGGGTTTGCTACTTAATTCAAACAGTGGAATTTTTTATGAGTTTATTCCCGAGAGTGAAATAGGGAAGGAAGCCCCCATGAGGATATCTTTGGCAGACGTAAAAACCGGTGTAAACTACGCACTCGTTATAAGTAGCAATGCCGGGCTGTGGGGGTACGACCTAGGTGATATGGTAAAGTTTGTAAGTACCGAACCTTACAGACTTGTTGTGACGGGGCGAACCAAGCATTTTATTTCTGCTTTTGGAGAACACGTTATTGGCGAGGAAGTGGAACACAGTCTTTTAAAAGCTGCATCTGAAGAAAATATTCATATAACAGAGTTTACTGTTGCACCTTTTGTTAGTGAGAGTGAAGGAAAATAATACAATGAGTGGTTTATTGAATTTGAAAACCCGCCGATAGACATGAATGCGTTTGCCGCCAAAGTTGACCGCAACCTGCGGGAAAAAAATATTTACTATGATGATTTAATTTCAGGTAAGATTTTAAAACCATTAAAAATCAATTCATTAAAGAAAAATACTTTTATTAATTATATGAGGTCGGTGGGAAAACTCGGCGGACAGAACAAGGTTCCCCGGTTAAGCAATGACAGAAAGCTTGCGGACGCATTAGAGGCTTGGGTAAATAATGACGTTGTAAGTTGACCAGATGGATGAAAGTAAAACGGAAACGGAGGGGAAAATAGCATTTGCTAAAGTTTGCAAAGTTGCAGGAATATGCGATGCCCATCAGGCGTGTGCCCGCACCGGGCGCGTACGACGGCAGACAACGGAACTGCCAGAGGGTTCCCGGCTGGTTATAAAATCAAGAAAATACTATTTAACGGAAATAATGTAAAATTAGACATGATTAAGCGAATAGCCATATTTGGTTCTACTGGTTCAATTGGTACCCAGGCGCTTGAAGTAATTGGCACGAATCCAGACAAATTTTCAGTTGAGGTTTTAACAGCTAATTCCAACGAAACCCTATTAATTGAACAAGCTGTTAAGTATCATCCGAACATCGTTGTAATTGCTGATGAGCAAAAGTACGAAAAAGTGAAGGCGGCCCTGGCGAATACATCAATCAAGGTTTTTGCCGGAGATGTTGCGCTTGAGGAGGTGGCTGGAATGAATTGCTACGACCTGATGTTGGTGGCTATTGTTGGTTTTGCGGGATTGAAACCAACTTTAAAAGCCATTGAGAGTAAAAAGGCCATTGCGCTGGCAAATAAAGAAACGCTGGTGGTGGCGGGCGACATTGTAATGCAAAAGGCGATAGAGAACCGCGTGCCTGTCATTCCGGTTGATTCTGAACACTCGGCTATATTTCAATGCCTGATGGGCGAAACGCGCAACAGGGTTGAAAAGGTTTATCTTACAGCCTCCGGTGGGCCGTTTATCGGGCGTAAGCCCAATTACCTGATGAACGTTAAACGGGAACACGCATTGCAGCATCCCAACTGGGAGATGGGTGCTAAGATTTCAGTTGATTCGGCAACCTTAATGAATAAAGGGCTTGAGATGATTGAAGCGAAATGGCTGTTTAACCTTCATCCAAATCAAATAGAGGTGTTGGTGCATCCGCAAAGCGCTATTCATAGCATGGTTCAGTTTGAAGATGGTAGTATCAAAGCGCAGATTGGTGTGCCGGATATGAGACTGCCCATTCAATACGCACTTGCATTTCCTGCCAGAATAGCGAACAATTACCCCCGGTTCAGCTTCAAAAAGTATAATGAATTTACCTTTGAAGAACCCGATATCAAAACCTTTAAGAACCTTGGGCTGGCCATTGAAGCACTCAAAAGAGGCGGCAACCTTGCCTGTATTATGAACGCGGCGAACGAAATTGCCGTATATGCTTTTCTTAAAAACCGGCTGGGCTTTTTAGAAATGACTGATGTAATTGAAAAGGTGATGAATGAGGTGAAATTTATTGAAAAGCCAACCCTTGATGATTATTTTGACAGCGATGCAAATGCACGCACACTGGCAGCCGATATCATTAAGCTGTAATCCGTTACATTCAGGTAATAAAATCGTAAATCATAGTTGCAAACAGCTATCTTTGCAACCATTTTTTGAAAGAATTGTACTATATACTATATGACATTTTTAGCTTTTAACTGGGCATCTTTTGGGGCTAACCTGGGCCAGTTTATCTTATCCTTTTCTATTTTGATTGTGGTTCACGAGTTTGGACATTACATTACGGCTAAATGGTTTGGCTGCAGGGTGGAGAAATTTTATCTTTTCTTCAACCCCTGGTTTTCATTATGGAAGAAAAAAGTTGGCGAAACCGAGTACGGAATTGGCTGGGTGCCGCTGGGTGGTTATGTGAAGATAGCGGGAATGATAGATGAAAGCATGGATAAAGAAGCTATGAAACAGCCGCCGCAGCCCTGGGAGTTCCGGTCAAAGCCGGCATGGCAACGGTTGATCATTATGCTGGCAGGTGTTATTTTAAATATTCTGCTCGCCTTTGTCATTTTCGGAATGATGCTGTTTAAGTGGGGAGAAGAGAAACTTCCGATGCAGAATGTAAAGTACGGCTTCGCGTTTGATTCACTTTCTAAATCCGCCGGATTAATGGACGGCGATAAAATTCATTCGGTTAATGGTAAAACTGTTCATTATGTGAGCGATTTTACAAAAGAAATTTTCTTTAACGAAACAGTTGCGATCGGTTTAACTCGGGATGGAAAGGACACCACCGTCACGCTGCCTTCAGGATTCTTAAGCAAATTAACCAAAGCCCAAAGCAAGCAATTGATGGCTCCGCGTTTTCCGGTAATTGTAGATTCTGACAACGATGTAAAATACGTGAGTGGCAAACTTCAGAAAGGCGATACGCTAATCGGCGTGAATGACAGCTATTTCAGTTACTTTGATCAATATATTAAGGCTAAAGAGAAGCTAAAGAATCAGGAAATTACTTTGCACTTATTGAGGGGGGCAGATACCGTGGATGTTAAAGTAAAAACCGATGAAAATACTGCCACCAAATTTCTCCCCAAAATGCCTGACGACATTTTAGGGGTAGAACGAATTCAATACGGGTTATGGGAATCCTTTCCTGCAGGAGTTCGGTTCACTATTAATAAATTAAATGAATACATTGACGGGATTAAGTTATTGTTTACATCAAAAGAGCATAAGGTAAACGATAACCTGGGAAGCCTTATCAGCATTGGGAAAACCTTTGGCGGCGTTTGGGACTGGCAACGGTTTTGGATGATGACAGGGCTATTCTCCGTGATATTAGCCTTCATGAACGTGCTCCCTATTCCTGCGTTGGATGGCGGTCACGCCTTGTTTACTCTAATTGAAATGGTAACCGGCCGCAAGCCGAGCGATAAGTTGATGGAGTACGCTCAAATGTTCGGTATGATCCTTTTACTCGGATTAATGGCCTATGCGTTGGGGCTGGATATTTTCCGATTATTTAAATAAGATTGCTCCCTATACATTGAATTTTATTAAAAATACTCTCAAAAATCTATTGAGAGGTTTTTGCGGCGAAAGTATAACTGCTTTTCGTTTGACTAAACCCATAAAAAATACTCATTGCCCTTGATAAAACGCAAGGGCTTACAGATTTAACTTTTTTTGGAAGGCGAAAAAATTGTCGTTTTTATACTATTCTTTTTCATCCTGTTTTGCAAAATTTGCTTTAAGAATATGAGAACCTAAGCAAAAGAAACGATTAGCCCGGTTTGTAGAATTTATTTAAAGAACTAAAGATGCAAAACAAAAAACAAATTAACCGTGATCAGGAACGTGATCCGCTCTTAACTTTTCTGGGAATTTTTTTCATTGCAGGCACGGTGGCACTCATTATGGTGACGGTGTATTTCATGAGCACATCTAATTTATTGTAACAAAAGGTTACATTCCTCTTGTTGTAGAATTTTTATTGTATGCTTTTTTAACGGCTTTAATGCTGTAAAGCATGGGGATTTTATTGCCGAATTTTTCAATTTGAAAACGGCCAGGCGCAGATTCAACTGTGTGCAAAAAGCAGTTATAAGGAGAGTAATCGTATTCTTCAAAGGCGTCAATATCCAAACCGCTCGCAATAAGGTTATTTATCACTTCGCCGAGGCTGTGGTTCCAGTTAATTGTCTTTTTTCTAACGTCTGCTTCACGATCGGCATAAGTGCCATCAAGTTCTTCCACAATGGCCTCATCTGCGAAATACCGGTAAGTTACTTTCTCAAAATCATTGTCGAACATCCAAACCACCGGATGAAATTCCACCATTACAAAACTACCTCCTGGGTTCAGGTATTTTGCAACGATATAAGCCCATTGCTCCATATCGGGCAACCAGCCAATTACCCCGTAACTTGTAAATACAATGTCGAATTTTTTGTCGAGGTGATTGGGGAGAGAATACACGTCGCAACAAACAAACTCCGCATCAACGTTTGCTTTTTTTGCGAGTTCCCTTGCAGCGTCAATGGCTCTATTACTGAAATCCACACCTGTTACCTTTGCTCCAAGCCTCGCCAGCGAAATGCTGTCCATCCCAAAATGGCATTGCAGATGCAGTAAGGATTTCCCTTTAATACTCCCCAAAAGCCCCAGTTCAACCTCGTTAAGTGATGATTTACCTTGTAAAAACGCATCCACACCATAAAATTCCGATGCAAGATGAACGGGTACGTTAGCATTCCATGCTTCTCTGTTGAATTTTATGTAGTCGTGTCGGCTCAGGCGTTGTTGTTTTTGTAAAGTTAAGCCAAATACAGTTGAATGTAAGCGGATGTTGGCAAATACACATGGCTGTAGTGCTAAATTTTTTTTTATCGGTGATAGAATGTTCGTTAATTTAGTTCTAATTTAAGGCTCTAAACAAATTTCTCAATCAATTAAAACAAAAATTATGGAAGTGAAGGATGTCGAATTAAACGAAAATGACATGAACGTATTGAATGATACTACTGTTGTGCGTACGGATGCTGATTCCGATGGAACTGACGGTAGCGACTCAGATGGAACTGACGCGGATGGGGATGCCACTGATGCCGATGGTGATGGAAGCGATGGAACTGACGCGGATGGTGATGGAAGCGATGGAACTGACGCGGATGGGGATGCCACTGATGCCGATGGTGACGGCACTGACAATGCCTGAATACGTTAAATATCAACGAGGCTGCAGGTATTTATTTTATCTGTAGCTTTTTTATAACCTTTCACCGGTTAACAAAAAAGTTTATGACAGATTTTTTCAGTAAGATAATTTCCCCAATAGGTATTGAGAGATTTTTTGAACAATATCATGAGAAAGATATATTGCATGTAAAACGCAACGATGAGAACTATTACAGCAGCATTCTTACCAGTAAAGAAATTTCTAACTACTTAGACAGGCAGGACATCTTTTATCCGTCGGTTAGAATTGTAAAAAATGGAAAGGAAATCCCAAATGCTGAATATACCTTAAAACAGGTTCCGATAGGCCATCACAAAAAAGATGGCTTAATAAATACTGAGAAAGCATTCTCATTATTTAACAGTGGCAGTACTTTGGTGATACAGGCGGGTCAGCGTTATTTCGATAGTCTTTCCAAATGCTGCCTCGCGCTCTCACAAAAATTCAATTCGCCAGTTCAGGCAAATTTGTACATCACGCCTGATAAATCTGTTGGTTTTAATCCTCATTGGGATACGCACGATGTGTTTGTATTACAGATTTCGGGGAGTAAAACCTGGAAGCTTTATGGCTTTGAAAAAGAGTTGCCAACAAAGAGCCAGAAATTTGTGAGCACCGGCTATAGTAAAGATCCGTTACAAACTTTACAACTGTTCCCCGGCGACTTTTTGTATGTGCCGAGAGGTTATGTACATGACGCTATGGCCGATGATGGAATTTCTGCACACATTACGATCGGCGTTTTGTCTTATACCTGGGCGCGATTTTTCAACGAAGTATTCCCGCAGTTAGAGGAAATTAAAAGCTTCAGGGAAGCAGTACCATTTTGGAAAGGCGACCTGACAGACTTGATTCGGCAAAAAGTGGATTTGCTAAAGGAAAGTCTTTCAGGGCTTGATTTTGAGCAGGGAATTACCCGTCTGAACAATAATTATGACAGAATGCAGCCGCAGCCGGTTAACAGTTATTTTCAGAGTTTACTGAAAGTTAAAAATCTTTCGGAGCATACTAAGCTTTCTGTTAACGAAGGTGTTCTTTTGAGATCAACGGAAAGTGAAGAAGACGTGAACCTGCATTTGCTTGGTAAAAAAATTTCAATGCCTCAGCACTTTAAACCCGTTGTGGATTTTATTCTCCAGAAGAAAAAATTTATCGTTGCAGATGTACCGGTTATTGCGAATGGAGAATCTCAAATGGGCGTTTTGAACAAACTTATTAGAGAAGGCGTTTTGCATATTGACGAGGTGTAATTTCATAACGCTCTCAATGCAGTTTCCAGAGTTATTTGTGCGAACAAAAATATATTAATTGGAGAAAAAATATTCCGAACAGGTTTTCTATTGCAGTGCGGCTTCAAGGTATTTTAAAGAGTCGTTGCATGGTTCAGCAGCCAATTACAATTGTTTCATCATGGTGGAGCACGCTGATCCTTTTCCTTCCACACCCACCAACGGCCATTTTAACAAGGCCTGGTTGAAAACGCTAGATGCCTTTGCGAAACGCGAAAAGGGGAAGCTGCTTTTGATCCGAAATAGAAATACTGACTATAAAAATTGTCGCATCATTTATGTGGATTGCATTCTGCAGAAGTATGTGGTGCTGTACCGATCCATCACCGATGCACATCTGGTAGATTTGAAACAGCATGTCTTGAGCAAAGACGCGATATGGGAAGTTGATCCTTTCTTTGTTGTTTGCACGAACGGAAAGAAAGATAAATGCTGCGCGAAATTTGGATTCCCTGTTTTTAAGTTTTTTGAGAATATCTTATTGCCTTTTTGTTACGAGTCGTACGAGTGTACCCATCTTGGTGGAGACCGCTTTGCGGCAAATGCAGTATTGATGCCATTTGGAATTTATTATGGCAGGGTGGGAGTTGAGGATGTGCATGAAATAATAAAGCAAACAGCGTTCGGCCGTGTGCTGTATCAAAACTATCGCGGCCGCAGCCGACAATCATTTTTTGAACAGGCGGTGGAATGCCATCTGCGTGAGTATTTGAAAAATTATAATATCAATTTTCCAATGAAAATCTCGAAAAGGAAAGAGAAAAATGGTGTAATTTATGTGCAGGTTTTTCTTCACGATCATTTTTTTAAATTGGTTTTGCAACGGGATGTTATTGATTATCCACATTTACTAACCTGCACATCGGATCATCCAGAAAAAATTGTGAAGTTCAACCTGCTGAGTATTTCTACGTTTGCCTGATATGGGTTTGTATTAAACAACGATTACCTTATTATCCAATTGTTCTCCTTTTTCAATTGAAGTAAGACTGTTAAGCGTGGTTTTGGCAATTTGCTCAAGAGCCTCTTTTGTAAAGAACCCCTGGTGGCTGGTGATAATCACATTTGGAAACGTCATTAGTCTTGCGATGGAGTCATCTTCGATTATTGTTTCAGACAAATCATTAAAAAATATCCCGGCTTCCTGCTCGTAAACGTCAATACCTAAATATCCGAGTTGTTTTGCTTTGAGCGAATCAATCACTTCCTGCGTGTTCAACAAACCTCCCCGGCTGGTATTTATCAGCATAGCGCCTTGTTTCATTTTCGAAAGTGAGCTTTTGTTAATGATATGGTTTGTTTCGGGTAACAAGGGGCAATGCAGCGATACAATATCGCTTTGTTGTAAAAGACTGTCAAGGCTAAGGTAAGTTACTCCTGAATTTTGTAATTCGTTATTTGGGTAAACATCATGCGCCACCACAGTACAACCAAAACCCAGCATTATTTTACAGAATGTTTTACCGATCAATCCGGTGCCGATGACCCCAACGGTTTTGCCGTTTAAATCAAAGCCGGTAAGATTTTCAATAGAAAAATTATTTTCCCTAACTCTGTTATAAGCTTTGTGAATTTTTCTATTGAGTGTAAGGATTAGCGCTACCGCATGTTCTGCCACCGCTTGTGGAGAATATGCGGGTACTCTTACTACTTTCATTCCGGCGTTTTTTGCAGCGACCATGTTTAGGTTATTAAAGCCGGCACTTCTAAACGCGATAATTTTAACACCTAATTTATCAAGTGCTGCAATGGCGGTGGAATTCACTTTGTCATTCACAAACACGCAAACCGCATCGAAGCCTTCGGCAAGAAATGCGTTTCTCGAATTGAGATGCTCTTCAAAAAATTCAAATTCGTGATGCCCGTTATTTACTGCATTAAACGATGTTTTGTCGTAATTCTTTGAGCTAAAAAAGGCTATTTTCATAAAAAAAATTTGTTTGTTTTTGTATGGCAGCGCATCCTTGCCTTTCTTAATTGGCTGCCTGTTCCCGATTAAAAAATTTACTATTATACACCCTGTAATTTAATCTCCCCTTTAATTCTTCTTAACCATTTACATGGCCTGTCAAAAATTGGGATATACCGATTTTGTTACCTTCTCATTTTATCATTAGGCCCTGCGGATCTTTTTCAAAAAGATATGAATCGTATTCGATAAAGTCACTCGCTTTTACCTCAACTGCGTAGGGCTTGTCTCCTTTCAGCGTGAATTTTGCAGGAAAGATACCGTAAGAAATTGGACTGTAAGACATCCGAAACTCATTGTTATCCATATATTCCAGTTGACCTGTTAATTGTGGATGGTGCTGAAAGTGCATGACAAGCGTATTTTTATCGGTTTTTGCCACGATTATTTTCCCGTACACAGTATTGTAGTACTCGCCGGTGTAATCGTCTAATGCAAAAGGCGACGATATTTTTTGTGCCACACGATCGCTCATTTTTTTAAGTTCCGCTTCCTTTTGTTTTGCTGCACTTTTGGCAAAACTCATCATGAATTGGCTGCGGTCGGAATAAGGAACATTCAAATAGGCATCCAAAATTTGATAACGCAGAGCCTCATAAAAACTTTGATTATCATTATTGGTTAAAATAGTGATTCCCAATTTTTCTTCAGGGACAAAGCAGACATTTGTTACGTTGCCAAAAGCACCCCCCGTATGCCAAAAGACTTGTTTCCCATTGTAATCTGTGGAGTGAACGCCAAGCCCATAAGTTCTGTAATGCGAAGGATAGTAGTTATTCTTCCTATTACTGATGATTGCTACGGCATCACGCGTTTTTTGTAAAACGCTCCATGGTAAAATCCGCTGTCCTTCATAACGGCCGCTATCCAATTGCATTAAGAGCCATTTTGAAATGTCCTTCACATTGCTGACCATACTCGTGGCCGGGCCAAGATTGTCAACATTGTCAAAAGGAATAACTCTTAAATTACTGTAGGCGTTGTTATGAGGAGATGCAACATTAGTGCGGTCTGCAAGCCCTGTAGTATTCATGTAAGAGTTGCTCATGCCAAGTGGTAACAGAATATTTGCCCGTACATAATCTTCCCAGGTTTGTCCGGTTGTTTTTTGAATGATTTGGCCTGCTACCAGGTAGCCCGAATTACAATAACCATAATCCTGTCTGAATTGCCCGCTTGGCTTTAGAAAACGCATCTTCCATACGATTGAATCTTTTGATAAATCGCTATCCCAAAAAGTAAAATCGCCCTGAAACGTCTTTGTGCCCAGCCGGTGAGTTAGCATATCCTGTACTGTGGCTTGTTGCGTTGTTAAACTATCGTACATTTTAAACCAGGGGATGTGTTTTGTAACTTTATCATTCAGGGAAAGTTTTTTCTGGTAGTCCAAATTTGCAATGGCTGTTCCTGTAAATAGTTTTGAATTGGAAGCAATGATGAACAAAGTATTTTCGTCAACTTTTTCTTTCCTGTTTATATCCCTCACGCCGTAACCCTTTTGCAGCAACACTTTTCCGTCTTTTACAATTGCAATTGCAAGCCCGGGAATTTGCCATTGCTTCATGCCGCGTTCGATGTATTTATCCAGGCTGTCGGAGATAAACAAAGGAGGTTGCGCATGCGAGCTGTGAAAACAAGTTATGAACAGCACTATAAGAATCTGTTTCATGTGTGTGGGGCTTATGATTTTTATGCTCCGTTTCATGATTAAAATTTATGAGGTCAAAAATAATGGTTATTGAATGAAGCGCTCGCAGATACATTAGAATGAAACGACAACCGGGATGACACGCCTATGCGGTAAGACAATTATTAAACATACAAGCGTTTTGTATTTGAATCTTATATTAATAAAAAAATGCAGTTGTCGAAAACTGCATTTAATAAGTTTTGATGTTTAAAATAC
>ERZ761602.7104-NODE-7104-length-12081-cov-5.138284_pt1 | contig 12081 bp, 9 predicted proteins | sample MGYA00512165_ERZ761602 | MGnify/ENA primary metagenome ERZ761602 (study PRJEB28899, sample SAMN02445085) | bioreactor sludge metagenome | biome: EBPR sludge; isolation source: Thorneside wastewater treatment plant | place: Australia: Brisbane, Thorneside... | reverse complement strand
CTCTGTCTCTGTCTCTGTCTCTGTCTCTGTCTCCGCCTCGGACACCGAAGGCGTGTCGATCTCCGCTCCCCCACGCGCGACCCACGCCGCGTGCGCCTTCGCCTCCACCTCCGCGCGCCACACCGCATCCGGAATCGTCGGCGGATGCGGCGTCGCGTGCGGCGCATCGCGCACGATCGCAGGCGCGTGGTAGCCGCCGCACACGACGACGACGTCGCCGCGATCGAGCGCCCAGCGCGTGATCGCCGCCATCAACGCCTCGCGCGGACCGTCACGATCCCCCGCCGGCTCGTCGCTCCGCAGCGCGTCGAAGTAGGTCGTCAGCCGCTCGCGCAGCATCTCGAGCGCCATCGGCTGCTCGAAGAGGTGATCCCAGAGCGTGTCGACGTCGTCGACCTCGAGCTGGCGACAGAGCGCCTCCACGTAGCGGGTCGAGTGCGGCGGCGCGTCCGGGCGCGCGAGCCGGTCCGCGAAGCGATGCCGCATGCCCTCGAACGCACGATCCCAGGCCGGCAGATCGCAGAAGAACGCGTCGCAGCCGTGCTCCTGCGCAGCGCGGAGCGCGACCCACTCCGGCGAGTAGTCGCAGAACGGAGTCCACGACGCGTGCCGCCGCATCGCGCTGCGCTCGTAGGTGAAGATCGCGATCGGCATCGCGTGCGGGAGGCGCAGCTCGTCGAGGCGCTCGTTCCAGTCGACCGGGCCTTCGATGAGCACGGTCTTCGGGCGCACCTGCGCGATCACGTGCCGCACGAGGCGCGCGCACGCAGGGCTGTGATGGCGCACGCCGACGACGTGGAGCTCGCTCATGCGCTCCGCGTCCTCGCGGGTCCTTCATCCGCCGGTCTCTCGAGACGTACCCGGTCGAATCGATCGGCCATCGGCATCGCTTCAACCCGGCAGGAGCCCGCGCGCCGCGTGGTAGGCCTCCCAATGCGGGCCCTTCTTCTTCGGCGCACGTTGCTCGAGGTAGCGACGGATCTTTCGCAGATCTTCGGCGTCGTCCTTCGCCGCGGTGCCCGCGAGCGCCTCCACCAGATCCGCCGGTGTGCCTGCGCCTCCACGCAAGAACCACCCGCGCACTCCCACCGCGTGGGCCACCGTCACCGCCTCCGCGGTCGACATCACGCTCGAGAGGCGCTCCATGCCCGTGCCGTCTTCCGTCGCACCCGCGCGCAGCTCGCGGAAGGTCGTGACCAAGAGATCGAGCACGTCCTCGCTCGGCGCGACCGGCACGCCGCTCTTCTGCAAGAGCCGCGTCGCCTCTTCGCGCACGAGGCGCAGCTCCGCTTGGTGATCGAGGATCGGGAACACCGTCTCGAAGTTGAAGCGACGCTTGAGCGCGGCGCTCATCTCGTTGACGCCCTTGTCGCGGGTGTTCGCGGTGGCGATCACGTTGAAGCCCTCTCGCGCGAAGAGCATCGCGTCGTCGCCTTCGAGCTCCGGCACCGCGAGCACGCGATCGGAGAGCACCGAGAGCATCGAGTCCTGCACCTCGAGCGGGCAGCGCGTGATCTCCTCGAAACGCACGATCGCGCCGTCGCGCATGCCCATGTAGAGCGGCGCGGGCACGAGCGAGCGCGGCGACGGGCCCTCGTTGACGAGGAGCGCGTAGTTCCACGAGTACTTGATCTGATCTTCGGTGACCGACGCGCCGCCTTGGATGGTCAGCGTGCTGCGCCCCGAGACCGCGGCCGAGAGCAGCTCCGACAAGAGCGACTTCGCGGTGCCGGGCTCACCGACCAGCAAGAGCCCGCGGCTCGTCGCGAGCGTCACGAGGCAACGATCGATGAGCGAAGGCGGGCACACGACCTTGCGCCGGATGCCGCGGCCCTCGTCGCCGAGCACGAAGGTGCGCGCGGCACGCAGCGAGAGCGCCCAGCCGGGCGGCTTCGGTCCTTCGTCCTCCGCGCGGAGCTTCTCGAGCTCGTCCGCGTACAGGATCTCCGCCGGCGCGCGCTGGATCGTCACGCGCGGCTCACCCTCCGAGGCCCGCTTCTTGGTCGCCATCGCGCGCAGACTATTCGGTCGCGGCAGGCGCGGGAATCACGAAGGTGTCGAGGCGCACGCGACGACGAAGCTCCCGTCGAGCTGCGAACGAAGCGCGAGCGTGCAGTCGCCCCGAGTGCCCACGCTCGGGTGACTCGCGCCGACGGAACGACGAAGCGCCGCCGAGCTTCCCCGACGACGCCACGTTCGCGAGCGCGGGCTCGGTGATTGGGCTCAGGAGATCGTGATGCGGATCATCTGCACCGGCGTGACCGGACGATCGCGCGCGTCGGTGCGCGTGGCGCCGATCTTCTGGACCACGTCCATGCCGTTGGTGACGCGACCGAACACCGGATGCTTCGACTGACCCGGCGTGAAGAAGTCGAGGTACGCGTTGTGGCGAAGGTTGATGAAGAACTGTGAGCTGCCGCTCTGCGGTCCCGCGTTCGCCATCGCGAGCGTGCCCGGCTCGTTCGAGAACTTCGCGTCCGCCGGGTGCTCGTCTTGGATCGAGCCGTAGGGCGACTGCCCGGTGCCCGCGCGACCACTCTGCGGATCGCGGCTGTGGGGGCAGCCGAACTGGCACATGAAGTCGGCGATCACGCGGTGGAAGTGCAGGCCGTCGTAGAAGCCCTCCTTCGCGAGGCGCACGAAGTTGCCGCCCGTGATGGGCATCTTGTCGACGAAGATCTCCGCCTGGAAGGTCCCGAGCGAGGTCTCGAACGTGGCGATGGGGTTGGTCATCGCCTGCGACGTATCGCAGTCGGGCCTCCGCGATCAAGCGGGGCGCGGGCCGCGTCCGCCGGGCTCGCGACGTCGCGTGCCGACGCGAAACGAGCACGACCGAGCCGGAGGCGTGAACGCCGTACGTGAGGCGTCGCAGCCGCGTGAGTTGCGGTCCCCGCGACATCTGCGAAGTAGGAAGCTCAACCTCTTACTTTAGATTCACATTCATGAAAACACTCACGATCTTCGCGCACCTCGGTCTCATCCTCGCCCTCGGCTGCGGCGACTCGACCCCGAGCGGCGACTCCGATGCGGCGGTCTCCGACTGCTCCGCGGCCGGCCAGCTCTGCGCGACGCTGAGCGTCCCGAGCGACTTCGCGGCCACCCCCCGCAACGTCTACGTCGGCCTCTACGCGAGCTTGCCGCCCGCCGGTCCTCCCGACGTGATGGTCGGCAGTTTCCCCGCGACCTCGATCGCCGCGGGCGCGCCGCTTCGCCTCACGGTCGACGGCGTCGACGAGGTCGGCGACTACCACGTCTTCGTCGCGCTCTTCGTCGAAGGCGGCGGCAACTTCCAGCCCGAGCCCGGCATCGACTACCAGATCATCACCGCGCCCCACACCTTCGGCGCGGGCCCGGTCGAGCTCGGCGCGCTCTCGCTGGAGCTCGCGGAATGATCGTCGCGCGTCGAACGACCGCTGCTCGAGGTGCTCGCGAAGCGATGGGCGCGCGTTGGATCGCGCGCGCCGCGTTCGTGAGCGCGCTGACGTGCGTGAGCTGCGGCGGCGGAAGCGAGCTGCCGGAGCTCGTCGCGGGCACCGGGATCGGCGAGGTCGTGCTCGGCATGCGCTACGCCGAGCTCTCGGATCGCCTCGGCGAGCCCGACGCGCTGGTCGTGGTGAACCGCCAGGCGCTCCTCACCTACGACGAGATCGCGCTCGAGGTCGTGATGGCGTCGAGCCTCGACGAGTCGGTCTCCGACGACGCGTACGTGCTCGGGGTGTCCGCCATGAACGGCGCGCGCGTCGACGGCGTGGCCCCCGCGATGACGCGCGCGGAGATCGAGGCGCTCGTCGGCCCCGCGGCCTTCGAGGTCGCGGGCATCGGCTTTTGGGAGAGCGGCATGAGCGTGGTCTGGCGCGGAGACGTCGCGCGCCAAGTCGCGGTGTTCGCGCCCTTCGAGGTGCAGACCGAGATGCCCGAGATGCAGCCCGCGCTCGGAGGTGCCCGATGAGCCGCGCGCACCTCGTCGCGATCGCAGGCCTCGCTTCACTCGTCGTCCTCGTCTCGTTCGCGACGAGTCACGCGGACGTCGACGTCGACGGCACCTCGTACCGCGTGGTCGACATGCACCTGCACCCCGGCGACTTCGGTCGATTCCCCGCGGGCGGGCGCACCTTCGTGATCGAGTCGTTGCCGCCCTTCGTGCGTCCCTACGCGCCCGCGCTCGGCAACGCCGGCATCGACCCGTGGTCCGAGCACATCGGCATCCGCGCGCAGACGGAGATGGCGGGCGTCGAGCGCGCGGTGCTCTACGCGGTCTACGCGCCGCGCTCGACCGGCTGGTACACGAACCGCGAGCTGGAGGCCGTGCTCACCGATCCGCGCAACCGCAACGCCGACGGCTCGCCGTGGGCGTACGGCATGGCGAGCCTCTCCTTCGAGGGCTACCTCGAAGAAGGCGTCGCGGAACGTCGGCTCGACGCGCTGCGCTCGTACTTCACGGCGCATCCGGATCTCTTCGTCGGCATCAAGCTCGCGCATCCGCATCAGCACGTCGCGCTCGACGACGGCCGCTACCTCGGCGTCTTCGACGTCGCGGCGGAGGTCGGCGTGCCGGTCTTGCTGCACACCGGCTTCTCGCCCTTCCCCGGCACCCGCAGCGAACGCGACTACTACGATCCCGCTCGCCTCGCGTCGGTCGTGGAGGCGTACGACGGAACGCGTGGCGCAGGTCGGGTGGACTTCGTGCTCAGTCACGTCGGCCAAGGGGACGCGCGCGCGGTCGCCGCCGCGCTGGATCTCGCAGAGCGTTTCGACAACGTGTGGCTCGAGGTGAGCGCGCTCGGGAACCCGATCGCGATCGACGCGCTCGGCATGCCCACGACCGGCGGCAGCCCGCAGCTCCCGGACGTGATGCAGCAGATCAAGACCCGGGGCCTCACCTCGCGCGCGCTCTTCGCGAGCGACGGACCACAGTTCAGCGGCAAGGTGCGGAGCTACCTCAACGACGTGATCGAGGCTGCGCAGGCGGCGAACTGGAGCTCGGACGAGCTCCGCGGACTGCTCGCGGAGAACTTCGAGCGGCTCTACCTCGAGTGAGTCGGACGTTCGGATGCGCGTTCGGATGCGCGTTCGGACGTGCGTTCGGACGTGCGTTCGGACGACCGCGGACGCGCGTTCGGACCACGGTCGAGCGCGCGTCCGGTCGACTCTTCGCGCGACGTCGCGCACGCGAGCCGCGTCCGGGCGCGACCGACGCGCGCACATGACGCTTGACCTGCACGCCCCACCCCCGACAATCCTGCGTCGATGGCCGACATCCTCCTCGCCCCCGACGTCTTCGTGAACGCCTCCGTCGCGCTCGGCTCGCCGCCCGAGCACGTCGTCCGCCGAGTCCTCGGGGGCGGCAAGAAGGTCAAGAGCAGCGAGTGGATCCTCGCGCGGGTCGAAGCGATGCTCGGCAGCCTCGACGCCTTCAAGAAAGAGGCGCTCGCCGCGCAGATGGGGACCATCCGCGGGCTCGTCGAGATCGTGGAGACCAAGAAGGAGTTCGGGCCGGACGCGTGGGCCGACGCGCTCGTCGCCACCGCGAAAGCGGCCGGGCTCAAGCGTGTGGTCACCGACCATCCGGACCTCGCCGATCAGACCGAGCGCGATGGCGTCGAGTTCCTCTCCAGTGACGCTTGGCTCGTGGAGGTCACCACGCCTCCGCCGCCTCCGCCGAAGAAGTGAGCCGAGATCGGGCCGACACCGTGACGAGCGCGCGCCCCCACCGTCCTCGATCTGCGCTTCGGCACCCCACGTTTCGACGCCGTGTGGAGGCGCTGCTGCTCGCGGGCACGCTCGCGCTCCCAATCGGCTGCGGAGGCCCACGCCGCGGCGTCGACGACGCCCTCGACGCCCGCGATCTCGGTGGCGCGCTCGAGGCCTACGATCGCTTCCGCGCGACCGAAGGGGCCGACGTCGCGCTGCTCGCCGACGTCGCGGCGCTGCTCCTCGAGCTCGAAGCGCTCTCCGACGACCCGGCCCGCCGCGACGCCGCGCTCGTGCAACTCGAGCTCGCTGGCAACGCGGGGCTCGACACGCTCCGCCGCATCGGTCGCAGCGAAGGCGTCACCGTCGCGCGAGCTCGGGCCCTCGCCGCGCTGACCAAACGACGCGACTCGCAGGCACGCGCGTTCCTCTACGCGCTCCTCGACGGCGACGATCCGGAGATCCTCGCGCTCGCGGTGACCGCGCTGCAGGACGACGAGGAGGCGCGCATGCTCGAGCTGCTTGCGCACTCCGCTCCGCAGGTGCGTCGCGCCGCCGCGCTTCGCCTCTCCGCGCGACGCGACTCGAGCGCCGCGCTCGAGGCCCTCGTGCAGATCGCGCGTGTCGATCCGGAGGCGCGCGTACGCGAGGCCGCGTGTCGATCGCTCGGTTCGTTCGGCGCGGCCGCAGTGCCTCGCCTGCGCGAGCGTCTCGACGACCCGGATCCGCAGGCCCGGCAGACCGTCGTGCGCGCGCTCGTGCAGGCCGATCGCGAGGCGGCGATCCCGATCATCGCGCCGCTGCTCGGGCTGCCTCCTTCGCCGGCGAGCGTCGAAGCGGCGCGCGTGCTCGCGTACGTCGGCGCCGACGAGGCCCGCGACGAGACCGGAGAGACGGCGCTCCAATGGCTCCTCGGGGTGCTCTCGCACGAGGACGCGAGTCTGCGATCGACCGCTGCGATCGCGCTCGTCTCCGTCGCCCCGACCGGCGCCCCGCTCGACGCGCTGCGTGGAGCGCTGGCTCGCGAAGAGGATGGCGGCGTTCGACTCGGGCTCGCACGCGCGTTGCTCCCGAGCGACGACGACGTCCACCCGGCACGCGACGCGCTGCTCGCGCTGCTCGACGGTGACGACATGCCGGCCGTGCAGGCGGCATCGATCCTCGCCGAGGGAGACGACGCCGCAGGAGTCGCGAAGCTCGAAGCGACGCTCGCATCCGAGGACCCGCTCTTGCGCGGCGTCGCCGCCCGCGCTCTCGCCCGAGGCGCGCACCTTCCCGACGCGGTGTTGCCCGCGCTCCGCGACCCGGAGCCGCTCGTGCGGATCCAAGCCGCGGGCGGCGTGCTCGCGGCGTCGAATCACTGAGCTCCGCGCCGCCGATCGCCGAGCTCCGCTACGGCGTCCAGTCGCCGAGCCGTCGACGATCAACCCTGCATTCGCCGCTGAAACGCCGACATCAACGCCGGATCCTGCTGCATCTTCTGTGACCACATCTGCGAGAGCTGCGCGTAGCTCCCCATGTCGAGCCCGTAGCGCTTCATCGCGCCGTTCATGTCGCCCGTCTGAAGCAGCTTCATGAAGCCGACGTAGTCACTCAATCGAGGCAGCTTGGTCCCGGGGAGCACCTCGGGGTCGGCGTCCGCGGAGGCCATCGCGCTCGGCCGCGGCACGAACGGCAGCCCTCCGCGCCGCTCGTACTCCGCCGCGAAGGCCGCCTCCGTCATCCGCTTGCCGAGCAGGGGCGGCGGATCGATCGGGAAACACGCGTTCTCGCGCACCCGCAGCGCGCGCTCGCGGCAGAAGAGCGCGTCCGGGTCGATCGCGCCGACCGACCAACTCGCGATGCGGCCCGCGAGCGCGAGCGCCTGCGGCATCACGCCCGGCATCGGCTCTCCCGTGGACGTCGACGCGCTCGGTGCGGGAGGCGCGGTGTCGCGTCCCCACTTCGACGCACCCGCGTCGGCGACCGCGCCGCCGAGGTGTGGCGCCTCCGCCGTGACCGTCGACGACTCGGGTCGCCGTTCGTTCGCGCGCAGCGCCGCCTGCATCACGAGCCAGCTCTGCTGCCCCGCCGCCGCCGCCTCCGTGCACACCGCGAGCGCGCCCTCCGCGTCGCCCGCCTCCAGCTTCGCGAACGCGCGACCCGCAAACGAAGTGTGGACGCTCGGCGACGGCTCGCGTGGCAGGTTCTGCTGACAACGTGCGAAGGTCTCCTGAAAGACCGCCACGTTCGCAGGCTCGGGGTTTCGCTGGAGCGCTTGCTGTGCGTAGCCGAGCCCCTCGGCCGCTTTGCCGGATTGAAGCAGCGCGCACGCGAGGTGATGGAGCCCGCACGCGTGGAGCAGCGGATCGTTCGGATACTCCGCGATCAGACGCCGCGCCACGCGCTCGCAGGCCTCGACGTCGCCCACGTTGTCCGCCGAGCCGGCCCACGCGTTGAGCATCGCGCCGTCGATCACCGCCGGACCGCCGAAGCGCTCCGCGCGCGCGTACGCCTCGCAGGTTCCCGCGTCGTCCTCCGCCATGTACGCGGCGCTCGCCCACTGCAGGTAGAGCACGGGATCGCGTGGGGCCACGCAGAGGTAGCGGTACACGAACGCCGCCGCCGCCGGATGCCCCGCGTGCAGGAGCTGCTGCGCGGCGTTCACCGGCCCCTGCGCGAGATCCTGCTCGCCGAAGTACGCGAGCGATCCCTCGGCGTCGCCGAGCTTCGCCGCGGCGAGCCCGAGGTTTCGCAGAATCTCGGCGTTGCCCGGATCGAGCACGTCGGCCCACGTCCAGAGCGTGCGCGCGGTGGCCCAATCGCCGCGCTGCGCCGCCTCCACTCCGCGCGTCGTGCAGCTCTGGAAGTCGAGCATCGGCGCCGGCCACGCGCCCTGCGTGATCGTCGACAGCTCCGTGAGCCGCGCCTGCCGCCACTCGCGCCCTGCCCAGCCGAGCCGCTCCACCAGCACGCCGAACGCCTCGCCGCGCAGCCCGCGTGCCCACAGGCGCTTCGCGAGCTCGACCGCCGGCGCGGCGTTGCGCGGGAAGGTGTGGAAGGCGAGCCAGGCGACGTCGATCACTTCGTCGTCGTTCCCTGCGATGCCACCTGTGGCGGCGAGCTCCATCCACGGCTTGGCCGCATCGGCGCCGAGCGCATGGAAGGAGCGTTCGTAGAGCTCGAGCGCGGCGGGGCGCTGACCTTCCTTCGCGAGATCGCTCGCGAGCCGCAGCTCGAACGCCACCGCCTCGTCGCCGCGGAGGTAGTGCGCGACGCGCGGCAAGCCTTCGATCGCGATCTCGAGGTGTCCACCCTTGCTGCGATCGAGATCGAGCGCTCGCTCCACCCGAAGCAGCCAACGATCGAAGATCGCGGGCTCCACGCTCGCGTGCGCTTCGAGCGCCTCGAAGAGGCCGCGGAGCGACTCGTCGTCGTAGCGCACGCCGCGATCTTCCATCAGCGCGAGCGCCTCGGTCGCCACCGTTCGCAGCGCGCCCGCGAGCGCGTTCGCGGGCTGCGTGGTCAGCGCGAGGTAGCGGCAGAGCGCGCCCGCGAGGATCCACAGTGCGCGCCCTGCGAAGGCCGCACCGTCCGCGACGTCGACGTCCACCGTGGGAACGCCTGCCGCTTCGACCCAGCCGTTCACGAGCGCGTCGGCGGAAGCTTGGTTGTCGTCGCGGAGCTGACCGAAGAGCGCGTCGATCGCGTCGAGCGATCCGTCGCGAGAGAGGCGCGCGTGCAGCCTCGCGAGCGCGTCGGCGCGGAACGCGATCGAAGGCACGGTCGGCGCCGCACGGAAGCTCGGCACGAAGTCCGACGCGTCGCGCCGCATCACCGCCGCGAGCCGCTTGGCGCCGAGGCGCTCCGCCTCCGCGATCTGGCGTTCGAAGGGCTCCGGCCCGAAGGCCGCCGCCACGCGCAGCAGCCGGTTCACCTCGGCTTCCGTGCGCCGGGTGGGCGCGCGCAGCGGCGTGATCGCGAGGGTCCGAATCGCCTCGTCCGCGCGACCGTTCGCAAGCATCACGCGCGCGCCGGCGAGCTGCGCGAGATCCGCGTACGCGAAGCGCAGGCGGCGGTGGTGATGCCAGCACGCGAGCGCCTCCTGAGGGCGCCCCACCGCGAGCAAGCTCTCCAGGAGCTTCACCAGCTCGCTCCAGTGCTCGATCGGCGCGCGCGTCAATCCGAGGATCGCGCGCCCCGGCTCGCCGCGGTGGAAGCCTTCGCGCGCGTAGGCGAGCGCGAGCACGCTCGGATCCGACTGCCACTTGCGCAGCAGCTCGGTCATCTTCGGCCATTGATCGCGGTTGAAGACGAGCTCGAGCGCGCGCTGACGCACGAAGGTCGCTTCTTCGAGGCGGCCGACGTCGAGGAAGGTATCCGCGAGACGCAGGCGCGCGAGGCAGAGATCGGGCTCCGCGCCGCCGAAGCGCCCGCGCTGCTGGAGCTCGCCGAGGAGCGCGAGCCGTTGCTGCACGTCCGCGAGCGCGCGACCGTCGCGTCCGAGATCACGCACCGTGTCCATCGCGGCGAGGTGCGCATCGACGTAGGCCGGGAACAGGCGCGCGGCCTTCGACGCCCAACGATGAGCTTCTTCGAAGCGCCCCCACTTCTGCAGCGCCCACGCGTACTTCGAGAGCGTGATGCCGTTGCTGCAGAGCAGCGTGGCCGCGATCGACGCGTGGTAGCGCTCCTCGTCGAGCGGCACGTCGTCGCCCCACATCAGCCCGTGCAGCTTGCCCCAGCAGGGCGCGATGCCGATCGCACGCCGGATGTCGTCGCGCGAAGCCCCCGCGCGCATTCCGCCCTTCCCATCCGGGACGCGCTGATGCCAGCGTCGCAGGTGGTCGTCGCGCAGGCCCCACACGCAGCTCGGGTCGGCGCCGAGCATCACGTGTGCGAGGTCGTAGCCGAGCTCGACGCCCGCGAAGTGACAGAAGGGGATCACGAGCTTGCTCGGCGCCGAGAGGCCGCCACGCTGTCCCTCCGGACGCGCGCGATCCGTCGCGACCTCGCGCGCCGCGTGCTCAGCCACCGCACGCAGCGTCTCGACGTCGAAGGGCTCGAGCGGATGCGGCATCGCGCCGAGCCCTCGCGCACGCAGCCATCGCGTGAGCGCCTCGTCGATCGCGATCGCCGCGATCGCGCCCGCGCCTTCGAAGGTGTCGCTCGGCTTGCCGTGTCGGTGCGAGGTGAGCCGCGCGGTCTTGCCGTCGGTCGAGAGCTCGATCGCGAGCACCTCGTCGCGACGGTTCTCGTAGAGCTCGTACGCGATCACGCCGCGCACGTCCGGGTGACCCGCGTCGACCAGGCGTCCCTGCTCGTCGAGCAGGTGGAAGTCGTCGCGGTCCGTCGTCGCGACGTGCGGGTGCCGCACGAGGCTCTCGAAGATCGCCGCGTTGACGAGGAACGACGCGGGGTACCGCAGCGCGTCGGGCACGAAAGGCGCCACGGTCGGCAGGAACGTCACGCGGTGCGGCACACGACGAAAGAACGACATCTCCACCCCTCCGGTTCGGCGCGGTCATGCGCGCGGCACGTCCCCCGCGGCGCGGACGCTACTCGTTCGTTCGCAGCTCGCCAACGGCCTCGCGTCGTCGTCGGTCGCACGCTGCGTTCGTTCGTCCGGCGCCGCTCGTTCGAGTGACCGCGAGCCCGTCGTCGCACACGGCTCGTCGCACACGGCTCGTCGCACACGGCTCGTCGCACGCGGCTCGTCGCGCGGGATCGTCCGCGTATACTCGGCGGCGTGACGTCGTCCCGACAGCTCACGATCCTCGAGGCCGCGCTGCGGCTGTTTCACCACTACGGTCCCTCGAAGACCACGGTGGCGGACATCGCGCGCGAGGCGCGCGTCGGCGTGGGCAGCGTGTACCTCGAGTTCCGCTCCAAAGACGACATCCTCGGCGCGCTCTCGCGGCACGCCCACCAGCGCGTCCTCCAGCGCGAGGAAGAGGCGCTCCGAGACTCGGCCCGCCCGATCGGCGATCGCCTGCGCGCCGCGCTCGACGCGCGCTTCGAGTCGTTTCTCACCATCGCGAGCGGACCGCACGGGCCCGAGCTCTTCCACTGCGCGCGTTGCGCCGCGATCCGCGACGCCAACGAGCGCTTTCACGACACGGAGCGCGACCTCTTCGCGCGCGCCCTCGACGCGGCCCGAGACGCCGTGGTGGTCGACGACGATCCACGCCGGACCGCGGTCACGTTGTTGAGGGCCTACGCCGCCTTCGCACCTCCGCATCTCGCCCCGTCGCGCGCGCAAGAGCTCCGCGCCGAGCTCCCACGCCTGCACCGCCTCGTCCTCGAAGGCCTCCTCCGACGAGCCTGATCGGGGCACCGACTGGGACGAGGCGACGCGGTCTCCGTCTCGGTCTCCGTCTCGGTCTCCGTCTCGGTCTCCGTCTCGGTCTC
>ERZ761602.7102-NODE-7102-length-12081-cov-6.928655_pt1 | contig 12081 bp, 8 predicted proteins | sample MGYA00512165_ERZ761602 | MGnify/ENA primary metagenome ERZ761602 (study PRJEB28899, sample SAMN02445085) | bioreactor sludge metagenome | biome: EBPR sludge; isolation source: Thorneside wastewater treatment plant | place: Australia: Brisbane, Thorneside... | reverse complement strand
CCATCCATGCGAATGGACAAACTGACCAGCAAATTCCAACTGGCCCTGAGCGACGCCCAGAGTCTGGCGGTGGGCCGCGACCATCAATTCATCGAACCGGCGCATGTGATGGCGGCCCTGCTCGACCAGGACGGCGGCACGGTCCGACCGCTGCTCGCCCAAGCCGATGTCAACGTCAACCTGCTGCGCTCCCAGCTCGGCGAGATGCTGGATCGCTTGCCGCGAGTCGAGGGGACGGGCGGCGACGTGCAGATTTCCAACGCCTTGTCGAAGCTGCTGAATTTGACCGACAAAATGGCTCAGCAGCGCAAGGACGCCTACATCTCCTCCGAGCTGTTCGTGCTGGCCGCGCTGGAAGACAAGGGCGAGCTGGGCGCTCTACTGCACAAGGCCGGGGCGACGAAAAGCCTGATCGAGCGCGGCATCGAGGCCATGCGCGGCGGCCAGAAGGTCGAGGACCAGAACGCCGAGGACCAACGCCAGGCGCTGGAGCGATTCACCATCGACCTGACCGAGCGAGCCGAGCGGGGCAAGCTCGATCCGGTGATCGGCCGCGACGACGAAATCCGCCGCACCATCCAGGTGTTGCAGCGGCGCACCAAGAATAACCCGGTGCTGATCGGCGAGGCCGGCGTGGGCAAGACCGCCATCGTCGAAGGGCTGGCCCAGCGCATCATCAACGGCGAAGTGCCGGAAGGCTTGAAGAGCAAGCGAGTCCTGGCGCTGGACATGGGCGCGCTGATCGCCGGGACCAAGTTCCGGGGCGAGTTCGAAGAGCGGCTAAAGGCGGTTCTGAAAGACCTGAGCAAGCAGGAAGGCCAGATCATCCTGTTCATGGACGAGCTGCACACCATGGTCGGCGCCGGCAAGGCCGAAGGCTCGATGGACGCCGGCAACATGCTCAAGCCGGCGCTGGCGCGGGGCGAGTTGCACTGCATCGGCGCCACCACGCTGGACGAATATCGCAAGTACGTCGAGAAGGACGCGGCGCTGGAGCGGCGCTTCCAGAAGGTGCTGGTGAACGAGCCGAGCGTCGAGGACACCATCGCCATTCTGCGCGGCCTGAACGAGCGTTACGAGGTGCATCACGGGGTGGAAATCACCGACCCGGCCATCGTCGCCGCCGCCACGCTCTCGCACCGCTACATCACCGACCGCAACCTGCCGGACAAGGCGATTGACCTGATCGACGAAGCGGCCTCCCGCATCCGCATGGAAATCGACTCCAAGCCGGAAGCGATGGATCGGCTGGAGCGTCGCTTGATCCAGCTCAAGATCGAGCGCGAGGCGCTGAAGAAGGAAAGCGACGAGGCATCGAAAAAACGCCTGGAGCTGCTGGAGCAGGAAATCGCCAAGCTGGAGCGGGAGTTCACCGACCTGGAAGAAGTCTGGAAGGCGGAGAAGCTGGCGTTACACGGTTCGGCCCAGGTCAAGGAGGAGTTGGAGCGGGCGCGGCTGGAGCTGGATACCGCCCGTCGGGCCGGCGATCTGGCGCGGATGTCGGAACTAACCTACGGCCGCATCCCGGAACTGGAGCGGAAGCTGACCCAGGCGACGGCGGCGGAGTCCGGGCAGTTCAAACTGTTGCGCAACAAGGTGACCGACGAGGAAATCGCCGAAGTGGTTTCCAAGTGGACCGGCATTCCCGTCGCGAAGATGCTGGAAGGCGAGCGCGACAAGCTGCTGCGGATGGAAGAAGCGATCCGGCGGCGGGTGGTCGGGCAGGACGAGGCGGTCAAGGCGGTGAGCGACGCCATTCGCCGCTCCCGCGCCGGCCTGTCCGATCCCAACCGGCCCAACGGTTCGTTCCTGTTCCTCGGTCCCACCGGCGTGGGCAAGACGGAGTTGTGCAAGGCGCTAGCCGGGTTCTTGTTCGACACCGATGAAGCGATGGTCCGGATCGACATGTCGGAGTTCATGGAAAAGCACTCCGTAGCCCGAATGATCGGCGCTCCCCCCGGCTATGTCGGCTACGAGGAAGGCGGTTATCTGACCGAAGCGGTGCGGCGACGGCCCTACAGCGTGATCCTGCTCGATGAGATCGAAAAGGCCCATCAGGATGTGTTCAATGTGCTGTTGCAGGTGCTGGATGACGGGCGGTTGACCGACGGGCAGGGCCGGACGGTGGATTTCCGCAACACCGTGGTGGTGATGACGTCCAACCTCGGCTCGCAGATGATCCAGGAGTTGGCCGCGCAGAATAACTATCCGCTGATGAAGAGCATGGTGATGGCGCAGGTGGCCGATCATTTCCGGCCGGAGTTCGTCAACCGCATCGACGAGGTGGTGGTGTTCCATCCGCTGGGTCGGGAGCAGATTCGGGCCATCGCCGACATCCAGATCGGTTATCTGCGCAAGCGGCTGGCCGACCGGCAAATGGGGCTGGAAGTCAACGATGGGGCGCTGGACAAGCTGGGCGAAGCCGGTTTCGATCCGGTTTACGGCGCGCGGCCGCTCAAGCGGGCGATTCAGCAGGAACTGGAGAATCCGCTGGCGCGGCGGATTCTGGCCGGCGAGTTCGGGCCGGGGGATACCGTGGTAGTGGAGGCCGGCAAGGAGGGTTTGGATTTCCGCAAGCGGTTGCCGGCCAAGCTGGCCAAGTAGAACCTCTCAAAACCCACCCGAAGCGCCGCCGAGGCGCTTCGGTCGCTTTCAAGTCCCGCCGCCCGATATCTCTCGCGACCCCCCCGCCGGTTATCAAGTCATTTTTTACCATTAATACAAATCGCCCTTGTTCGTCGAGTGAGCCTTGTCTATTGTTCCCTTTATAACCTAGTATCTCGCTCGTTAAATTAACCGGCAGTGTGTGGAGTTTGATCTACATAGGAGCATCTTTGATGAAACTGATCATGCGCTTGGTGGCCACTGTCGCGTTGATGCTGCTTTCCGCCGCGACCTGGGCGCAGCTCGATTACTACACGCTGGTCGATTCCGATAACAATCCGGCGACAGGTTGCGCGGTCACCCTCCCGACATCCGGCGCCGTCACGGGAATCGAGCGGCGACTGACGGCAAGCGTCTCGGAAACCGCCGCACCGCAGGTCACCCAACTCGCCCTGGAAAGTTGCGTCGGTGGCAGTTTCGGTGCCCCGGCGACCTTGCCGGGTGCTCCCTATCCGGTGGGTTCGAACAATGGCACAGGCGGGGCCGATGCCGTCGAACTGGCTGTGTCCGTCGGCGCCATTGCCGCCCCTGGCGCCACGGTGCGGCTCTATTTCGCCGCGCAGGGGCCGACCAGCGACGATCTGCTGGGGGCGACGAGCGGCCCTCCCGTCCTGTTCGACATCCAGCCCGGCGGTGGCCCGGCGGACATTCCGTTTCTGTCCGGACCGGGTTTTCTGGTGTTGGTCCTGCTCCTGCTGGGGGTGGTGTTGTGGCAGCGATCCCGTTTGCCGGGGAGCGTGGTTGGCCTATTGCTGGTCGGGACGCTGGCGGGCATCGCCTGGGCGGCGGGTTTCCGGTTGGACGGCCAGGTCGACGACTGGCAGGGCGTGTCTGCGGTAGGCTCCGACGCGCAGGGAGATAGCGCCCCTAACACGGACATCGTGGCAGCCTTTGCCGCCCAGGAAGGCGGCAATCTGTTTTTCCGGACCGATATCGCGAACGCCGAAACGACGCCATCGTCCAACCGGGCGCCGAGTTTCACCAGCACGCCCGTCACGGCCGCCAGCGTCGCCAGCCCTTACAGCTATGCCATCGCCTCCAGCGACCCTGACGGTAACGCCCTGACCCTGACCGCGCCCACGTTGCCGGCCTGGTTGACCTTCGCGCCCGGCGCCAACGGCGCGGGCACCCTGACCGGCACTCCCGGCCCCGCCGATGCCGGCCCGCACGCCGTAGTCCTGCGCGTGACCGACAACGGCACGCCGAACCTAAGCGCCAATCAAACGTTCACCATCACGGTCAGCGCCGTGCCGCCTTCCAATCAGCCGCCGGTCATCGACCTGAATGGTCCCGCGACGGCGGGTGTCGATTTTGCCGCTGTCTTTACCGAAGATGGCGGCCCGGTCGCGATCGTCGATCCCGCGAATCTCGCTGTCACCGATCCAGACAGTCCCAACGTGGTCTCGGCCACAGTGACCCTGACCAACTTGCTGGATGCCGGACAGGAAACGCTCGCCGTCGATCCGGCAACCGTAGCGCCCAACACCCCGATCACTGCCGTCTACAACGGCGCTACCGGTGTCCTGACCCTCGCTGGCAACGCGCCGCTGGCTCAATACCAAGCCACCCTGCGCACGCTGGCTTATGACAACGTTTCGGCGAACCCCAACCCGGCGGCGCGAACGATCGCGTCTGTCGTCAACGACGGCGCTTTAAACAGCGCTCCAGCCACCACCATTCTCGCCGTCACCATGGTGAACGACGCCCCGGTCGCCAATGCGCAAACCGTCAGCACGCCGGAAAACACGGCGATCACCATCACCCTAACCGGCAGCGACCCCGACAACGACACCCTGGCTTTCGCCATCGCCACGCCGCCAACCAACGGCACCTTAGGCTCGATTACCGTGCTGACCGCGAGCAGCGCCTCGGTAACGTATACACCCAACGCCAGCTTCAATGGTCCCGACAGCTTCACGTTTACCGTCAGCGACGGCACCGAAACGTCCGCGCCCGCCTCGGTCGGCGTCACGATCAGCGCGGTGAACGACCCCCCGGTCGTCGCGGCCGCGACGTTCACGATTGCCGAAAACAGCGCCAATGGGACCAATGTCGGTACGCCGGTCGCCTTCACCGACCCGGACGTTGGGCAGACTCATACGTTCTCGATAACGGGCGGTAACACGGGTGGCGCCTTCGCGATCGACGCCACCACGGGTCAGATCAGCGTGGCCACCAGCGCGGCGCTCGACTTTGAAGCCGCGCCCGCTTTTGCTCTCACGGTGCAAGTCACTGACAACGGCGCGCCGCCGCAGTCCGGCAGCGCCGTTATTACCATCGATCTAAGCAATGTTAACGAGGCCCCAGTGCCCACCGGAGGACCGTTCACGATCGCGGAAAACAGCGCTATCGGCACGGTTGTCGGAACGGTTGTACCCAATGACCCGGATACCGGTCAAACCCATGCGTTCTCGATCACCGGCGGCAACACCGGCGGCGCGTTCGCGATCAATTCCACCACAGGCCAGATCACCGTGGCCAACAGCGCGGCGCTCGACTTTGAAGCCACGCCCAGCTTCGGCCTCGCCGTGCAGGTCACCGACAACGGCGCGCCCGTCGAAACCGGCGCCGCTACAGTTACTGTCAATCTCACGGACGTCAACGAACCGCCGGTGGCGAATTCTCAGAACGTGACGACATTGGAAGATACCCCGGTACCCATCACCCTGACCGCCACCGACCCTGAAAATCAGTCGCTCACCTTCATATCCACGACGCCGAGCCAAGGCGTGTTGAGCGGTACAGCGCCCAACCTGGCCTATACGCCGAACGCGAATATCAGCGGCTCCGACAGCTTTACCTTCACCGTCAGCGACGGTACCAATACCTCTGCCCAGGCTACTGTCAGCATCACCGTCACGGCTGTGGACGATCCGCCCGTCGCCGTGAATGACGCGGCGACGGTCAACGAGGATTCCGGGGCCAACGCCATCAATGTACTGGCCAACGACAACGACGCGGATGGCGGCCCGATCAGCATCACCTCGGTCACCCAACCGGCTAATGGCGCGGTGGTTATCACCGGCGGCGGCACGGGGCTGACCTACGCACCCAACGCCAACTACTGCAACAACCCGCCCGGCACCACCCCGGACGCTTTCACCTATGCCTTGACGCCGGGTGGCTCCACCGCGACGGTCACGGTCACGGTCACCTGCCTCAACGATCCGCCGGTGGCCGACAACGATGCGTTTGACTTCATCGGCAACACCACACTGATCGTCGATTTGTCTGCGGTCGCGACACCAGCGGTGCTGGAAACCACGCCGAGCACTTTCGGCGTCATCGACGGCGATTCCGACCCGGAGGGCGACGCCATCGCGGTTTCCGCGATCACTGTCGGTGCTTGCACCGACAGCTCGGCGCCGCTTGACTGCTCGGATCCTGCGGTCGGCCGCGTCCAGATGCAGAGTAACGGCCGCTTCATCTTCGATCCCGCACCGGGCGACACCGGCGCCACCGAAACCTTCCAATACACCCTGACCGACGCCGGCGTACCCACGCCGGCCAGCGTCAACGCCACCGTGACACTGACCCGCTTCGAGCGCGTCTGGTATGTCAATCCGGTAGCCCCGGGGGGCGGGAACGGCTCATCGGTAGCGCCGCTCAATGCGTTCGCGTCTATCAATGGCGCCGGAGGCGCCGGAGATCCCGACTTCGCAAACGATTACATCTTTGTGTATTTCTCGGGCGGAACATCACTGAGCGGTGGCATCGGGCTCGAAGACGGACAGCGCCTCATCGGTGAACACGCTGGGCTGTCGATCCCTGTCAACCTGAACGGCAACGGCGTGCCGACCAATCTAGTGGCGGCAGCGCCCGGCAATCGTCCGAACATCGTGGGTACGCTGACCTTGAACGGCAACAACGTCCGCGTCCAGGGCTTCAACCTGTCCAGCGGTGCCGGCACCGGCCTCAATGATGCCGCCAGCGCGGTGAGCGGCGTGGCCGTGAGCGAAGTGAGCGTTACCTCCACCACCGGCACGGCGGTGAGCCTAAGCGACCTCAACGGCACGGTCAGCCTGACCGCCGTTTCCGCCAACGGCGCGGCCAGCGGCATCGTGCTGAATAACACCACTGGGAGCTTCGCCGTCACCGGCAACTCCGCAGGACTATGCGGTGGCGGCGTGAGTTCCGCGACGCCGCCAGCGACAGCGGTCGCGCCAGACATCGCGGACTGCACAGGCGGCACGATCCAAAACTCGACCGGTCCGGGCATGTCGCTCACCAACGCCAGCAACGTGTCGCTGACACGGATGCGGATCGCCAATGGCAGCGACGATGGCATTCGCGGCATCGGCGTCAACGGTTTCACCTTGGCGTCGAGCTTGGTCGAATCCAACGGCCCTGTAGGTTCACCGACGTTCTATACGAACCTGGACTTCGGCGAAGACCAACTCAACGGCTTTACCGGCAACTTCGTGGGGCTTACCGGCACGGCAAGCATTACCAATTCCACCATTCGCTCCGGTTCCAGCAACAACGTCTTGGTGCGCAACCGCGATACTGTCGCCCGGTCACTGAACCTGACGGTTACCGGCAGCGTGATTGCGGGCGATTCGACGCGCGTGAATATGAACGATGGCATTTTGCTGGATGCCTCGCAAAACGCCAGTATCACCGGCAACGTGACAGGCAATGTGTTCAGCGCCAGCAAGGGCGATCACTTTCAGGCCGCCGCGTCGAATAACGGCAATTTGGATATCACCTTCAACAATAACACGCTGACTGGCGGCCACAGCACCGCGCTCGGCCAGGGCGTCACGATCAACGCGGCCACCGGCGTGGCTTTCGGCGGGTACACTGGAACGGTTGATTACGACATCGACAATAACACGATCAATGGCGCGATCTTGAGTGCAATCACCGTGAATCTTGGTACTTCCGGGGCTGCTGGTACGTTCAACGGTTTTGTTCGAAACAACGACATCGGCACGACGGGGACGGCGCTGTCCTGCTCGACCCAAGCGCACGGCATAGCGGTAGATGCGCATGGCAATGGAACGCATACAGTCGCGGTCACAGGCAACACCATCCGCCGCTGTGCGGATTTCGGTATGGCTGTGCTTGCCAACGATGGCAACGGTAACCTCAATTTGACCGTGACGGGCAACACGGTCACGGAGATGCTGGATGACAATACACTCAACGGCACGCCGCGTGATGCGATCAACCTTAACCTCGGCGCTACGAGCGCAAACGTCTTTGGGCAAATTGACAGCCATGCCGTTTGCCTCGCGCTTGGTGGCGCAGGCGTTCTGGCGAACAGCCTGACGGGTGGATCGTTCAAGAATGGGGATATCCGCCTTCGCCAGCGGTTCCGCACGAGCGTGGTTCTACCTGGCTATACGCCGCCGGGCGGCAACAACTTCGATACGGCTTCGGTAATCACTTTCTTGCTGGGCAACAATACTGGTGGCGGTACTGCTACCGCCACTACGAACAATGATGCGGCCTTCACGGGCGAAGGCTATTTTGGCGGCGCGGGCTGCACCTTACCCTAAGGAACCCGTGCTATCCAGAAAGGCTGAACGAGGCGAATGCGAATAATCTTGAGAGAAAACGGAGGACGAAATGGCGGAACCCTTCTTGTCGGAAATACGGCTCATGAGCTTCAACTTTGCCCCTAAGGGATGGGCGCTGTGCAATGGGCAGCTCCTGCCGATCAACCAGAACCAGGGCCTATTCTCGCTGCTCGGGACGACCTTCGGCGGCGATGGGCGGGTGAACTTCGCGCTGCCGAATTTGCAGGGCCGAGTGCCGATTCATGTGGGCAGCAGCCACACGCTCGGTGAACGCGGCGGCGAGCAGGCGCATACTCTCTCGATTGCCGAGATTCCTACCCATACCCACGTCTTATCGGGTTCGCTGTCGAACGCGAACGCGGCACCTGCGGCTAATAATGTCTTGGCTGCCGCCAACAACGTGTACGCCGGCCCATCGAACTTGACCAGTCTCGGCCCAAGTTCGATCGCCAATGTTGGTGGCTCGCAGGCGCATCTCAACATGCAACCTTTTTTAACCTTGAACTTCTCGATCGCCCTGCAAGGCATTTTCCCCAGCCCGACTTAGAGGAAACGGACATGGCACAACCTTATGTCGGTGAAATCAGGATGTTCGCCGGGAATTTCGCGCCGGCCGGCTGGATGCTCTGCGAAGGACAACTGCTGCCGATTTCCGAAAACGAAACCTTGTTCCAACTCATCGGCACGACCTATGGCGGCGACGGTCAATCGACCTTTGCGCTGCCCGATTTGCGCGGTCGCCTGCCCTTGCAAATGGGTAACGGCTTTACTCTGGCGGAAACCGGAGGGGCCGAAGAGATCACCTTGACCGTCAGCCAGATTCCGGCTCATAGCCACCCCTTGTTGGCGTCCACCTCGGGTGGGACCCTCGCGAGCCCGGTCAACAACGTCTTGGCTGAGTCGGTGGCGATCAATCCTTACATCGAAGATCAGGCCAACGGCAATATGAATCCAGCAGCCGTGTCGGCGATGGGCGGCAGCCAGCCGCATAGCAATTTTCAGCCCTATTTGTGCGTCAATTTCATCATTTCGATGTTCGGGATTTTCCCGTCACCCACCTAGGAGGAAGAGATGGCCGATCCTTTCGTTGCGGAAATCAGAATCTTTCCCTTCAACTTCGCGCCCAAGGGCTGGGCGTGGTGCGACGGGCAGCTCATGCCCTTGTCGCAAAACACCGCACTGTTTTCGCTCCTTGGGACAACCTATGGCGGCAACGGCAAGAGCAATTTCGCGCTGCCTGATTTGCAGGGACGGGCACCGATGCACCCCGGTCAAGGGCCGGGGCTGTCGCTGCACGATCTTGGGGAGACGGGCGGGAGCGAAACCGTGACCCTACTCGATAGCCAAATCCCTTCCCACAGCCACACTTTGCAGGCTTCTTCGGACGATGGCGATTTAAAAGCGCCCGCCAACACCCGGGTGTTGGCGCGATCAACCAACGGTTTTTTGTACCAAAACGTGGCTACGGGTATTCAGTCGATGTCCGGTCAAACCCTCGCCCCCACCGGCGGCGATCAACCACACAACAACATGCAGCCCTACCTGACCTTCTACTTCTGCATTGCGTTGCAGGGCGTATTCCCGCCTCGCGGCTAGACCAATCCCGCTGAGAAAGTTTCGGTGAACAGACGAGATTTCATAAAAAACGCAATATCCTGGTTTGCGGTAGCCCTCGGCGGTTGGGGTTCGGCCGGGCTGGCCGCCAGCCCGACGCCCAAGCCGTCGCCGCCCGGCCCGAGAGCTTTGCCCCAGCTCGGCGAAACGTTCGGCTACGACAATTTCAAAGCCCACGTCGGCGAGACGTTCTACGTTTACGGCGGTAAGGGCTTGCGCAACGTCGTCAATCTCAAGCTGGTCGCGGTGGATGGCCTTCGGCGCGACAAAAACGCCGAGCAGTTTGCGGTGCGCTTTAGCGGTCCCGTCGAAGAGCCTCTCTCCGGTGGGGTGTACCACTTCCAGCACTCCGCTTCCGGCGAATTCGATCTGTTGATCGCGCCCGCCATGTTCGATGGCAAAAGCCGATATTACCGGGCCGATTTCAACCTGTTGTTGCCCTGATGCCGGTTCTGGCGCCGACTTTGCGGACGATTCTGGCCGAAGACCGCGATTTTCTCTTTCGCGTCTACGCCGGCACCCGCGCCGAGGAACTCGCCCTCACCGACTGGGACGAGACGCAAAAACAGGCGTTTCTCGCCCAGCAGTTCGAGGCGCAACACCACCATTACCAAACTCACTATCAGGGGGCACGGTTCGATCTCATCCTGCTGGATGGCGAACCGGTCGGTCGGTTGTACGTGGCGCGCTGGCGGGAGGAAATTCGCATCATGGACATCGCGCTGCTGCCGGAACACCGAAACCGGGGCATCGGCGGCGGACTGTTGCGCGATCTGCTGGAAGAAGCCGCCGCCACGAATCGCCGGCTGACCATCCACGTCGAACGCTACAACCCCGCGTTGCGGCTTTATCGTCGTCTGGGGTTCGAGCCGGTCGGCGAAACCGGCGTGTATCTCCTCCTCGCGGTGGACCCACCGCCTAATCGACAAGCCGACTCGATCAGGTGAAAATCGCCTCGTAACGCATGGTCTGGCCCTGTGGCCCGAGCGGGACCAGAAAAATCCCCAACTCGCCCATCGACTCGTTTTGCAGCGGGTAGGTGGCTTGCGGCAGCAGCGGCGTCAACGGACCGGCGAACAGCAGCGAGTACGGTTGCCGTCGATAACCGCTTTCGGCGCCTAGCGGGGCGGCGACGGTCAGTTTCAGTTCGAGTTCAGTCTCTTGGCCGAGATGAACGCGAAAATTCTGTCCCAAGCATTCGCGCCAGTGATCCAAGGTGAGGGTGTCCAGCATCGTTTTGATCCTTGCGGGCGTGATCGATTTGCGTCTTTTATAGAGCGTTCGGCGCCAAGGGTCCAATTTATCGTCTCGGCCGATGACGAAGACGGCTCAGGACTCAGGCTAAACCCAACGCCGACAGGGTTTCCGCGCGGGAAAGCCGGAATCAGGGATCGCGGGCGGCGATTATGCCGAAGCCCTGATCGACCTGGAAAGTTCTGGCAACGGCTGCCGCAACCATCGAATTCTGAGAATAATCACCACAGACCAGCAAGCGAGCGCGCCAATGAATCAAGCCCGAGCCATCCCGCGTTTGACCCCCCACGAACAACTGCTCGCCCTGCCGGAAAACCAGGTGGGGGAGGTTATCGGCGGTCTGCTCTACACGCAGCCGCGCCCTGCCGGTCCCCATGCCGCAGCGGAATCAGCGATCAACGCCAATCTTGGGTCACCATTTCACTTCGGGCGGGGAGGGCCTGGAGGTTGGTGGATTCTGGTGGAGCCTGAAATCCACTTCGTCCGCGATACCGAAGTCGTCGTGCCCGATCTGGCCGGCTGGCGGCGCGAACGGATGCCAACCGTTCCCCGCGATCACCGCTTCGAAGTTGTCCCCGACTGGGTTTGCGAAATCCTCTCGCCATCCACGACGCAAAAGGATCGAACCCTGAAACTGCCGCTCTACGCTCGTTACGGCGTCGCTCATGCCTGGCTGGTCGATCCGCTGGCGCGCACGCTGGAAGCCTTCGAGTTGCGCGACGGTCAATGGCTGCTGCTCGGCGCCATCCGAGAGGACGATCCCGTCTGCTTTCCACCCTTCGCGGCGGTGACTTTTTCGCTCGCCGATCTGTGGGTTTGATAGAGCCCATTCCCCGCGCTTCCCGATTGCTCCGCCGATTTCGCTCCGCCGCGCCCGCGCAAGCCGGCCGGACACCTCATAATTGCGCCATGCGCTTGTAAGCAATAAGATTTTCCATATCTGAACTTCGATTTTAAGCAAGCGTTCAGACCCCCCCTCTCCCGGCAATGCTGTTGAATTAACGCGATTTCAAGATCAACATAT
>ERZ761602.7101-NODE-7101-length-12082-cov-3.442920_pt1 | contig 12082 bp, 12 predicted proteins | sample MGYA00512165_ERZ761602 | MGnify/ENA primary metagenome ERZ761602 (study PRJEB28899, sample SAMN02445085) | bioreactor sludge metagenome | biome: EBPR sludge; isolation source: Thorneside wastewater treatment plant | place: Australia: Brisbane, Thorneside... | reverse complement strand
TCTTCGTCGGCAGCGTCAGATGTGTATAAGAGACAGGCGGTATCCATTGATCGCGCCGACAAGATTCTGGGTGACCCGGACCTCACGATCCTTGAGTGACTTGAACTCAGCGTCGAAACTTTCAGCGTGGATCGTGGGACAGTGGTAGCACTCGTTGGCGTTCTCGCACCACGCCTTCCAGTTCGCGTCGATGTCGATCGAGGTCACTCCCCGGTACTCGTAGTCCCCGTCGTTAAACGCGAGTTCCCACTCGGTTCCGAGGTCCTCGAGCTCCGGAAACGCGTCCGCGAGCGACTCGGCATCCGGGTCGGGGTTCACGAAGACGAGACCGTTCCAAATGTCGACCGATGCGGGCTTGAGGGCGACTCCCTTCCCGCTGAGCTCTTCCTTTGAGCACAGAGGCGCTGCACGAAGGGAGCCGTTCAGGTTGTAGGTCCAGCCGTGGTACTGACATTGAAGTAGTGGAGAGTTCCGGTTCTCCAGAGCCACGGGATAGGCGCGGTGCTGACAGATGTTCACCAGAGCACGGAGCAGGCCATCGCGCCCACGCGTCACCACGATCGGAACCTGGCCGACGTCAGCCAGAAGTTGGTCGCCGGGTTGGGAGACCGAAGACAGTGGTCCCGCCAGCTGCCAAGCATATGGAAACACCGACGTCAGCTCGAACCGGAAAACGTCCTCATCGCGATACCAGCGAGTCGGCAGTGTCAGGTGGTCGGATCGCCTGCGTTGGTAGTGCGCGACCTCGGCCGCAATCCTAGGCGGGACTACGTTGCTCCTCTGCGGCTTCGAGCGGAACGCGAGTTGAGACTCTATGGCTGTCATCTGCGGACTCCATCCTTGAACTGACGTTTTCCGTCACTCTATCCCCATCACTGAGCACTGACTATCGTTCAGGTCAGATTTTCTGCATCTCGCCGCCACTCAGTCATGCCCGACAGATTGGCCTACCCCGAGCTCGGTGAGCCGACGTACGCCGACCCCGCAGGGACTGGTGCGTTCGAGGTGATCCGAGCACAAGGACGCCCTCGCCAAGGCCGGACCCCAGGAGCCCCACGGGCCAGCGCTCTCCGTAGGAGACGCGCGGGGATTCGGTATGTCCCGCGACGAACTACTAACGTCCGCGCTTCGCAAGGCGCGACGAACGCCCCTCCTATGCTGGCCTCGTGGAACACAACGAAGGAGGACAGCCGAGAACAGCCTTAGACGGCTTCGACGCAGTGGACCGTAGCCTCATCGAAGAGCTGCAGCGTGACGGACGTGCGTCATACAAAGAGCTCGCTGCGAGCTGCCACGTGCCTGAGGCCACGGTACGACGTCGGGTCAATCGACTGCTCGACAGCGGAGTAATCAATGTTGTGGGCGTCCTGAACACGCTCGCGTCCGAGACGACAATAAACGCGCAGCTCCACATAGGGCTCGACCGAGATCCTGAGGCTGTCGCTCGGGAGATGGCGCAGTGGCCTGAAGTCACGTGGGTGGCCCTCACTGCGGGGCCACGCCCCCTGCTGGTCGAGGTGGTGTGTGTCGGTCGCAGCGGGGTGGTCGATTTGGTCCGTCGAGCGCATCAGGTTGACGGGGTTACCAGTGTGCAGAGCGTTGTCTACTTGAAAGTACTCAAGACGATGTACGCCGGGCCGCCGCCCGGGAGTGTCCTGACCTGATGGAACCGATGCGGTCAGGGCCTTCGGTAATCAGCATTGGAAAGTCTTGACTCACGACCCTCCGGTCAGATCGAGCGTTGCAGTGAGGCCTCGCCTGCACCGAGCACTGCGTTGACCTGCCAAAGGGCGCCACGATCTTGCTGTGCCCGTACTCGCCAGTGCTGCCCTAGTGGCATCGACCAGGGGCCGGCAGCAGGACGACCGCGCCCCGCTCCCCCACGACCGACGCTCCGGGAACCATCGGTCGCCACAGGTCGCCCGGCCTGCGCCGCCTCCAGCAGGAGACCGTCACGACCGCCATCCACGTCACCCACGACCAGGAGGAAGCGTCCCTGCCGTCCGACAACGTGGTCGCGCTGGACCACGGTCTGGGAAGCAGAAGGGCAGCCCTGCATCGGACTGCTACCTGCCAACTGATGTCTTCGTCGCCATCCTTCGGCACACCAACATGATCAGGGCATCGCCCGAGAGACCTCGGCCGGACTGACGAAAGGCCGTCCCGTCGCGTCATGCCCGCGCCCACGGGGCTCGAGGCCCACTGCAGCGATGGCTTCCATCGCCACGGATTCGTCATTGTCGGACGTGTCGCCTGACACGCCCACCGCCCCGACGAGCTGACCACTGGCGTCGTCGACCAGCACCCCGCCCGGTACGGGGATGACACGTCCGTCGAGAGCTGCTGTCGCCGACGCGACGAATTGCGGCTGGAGTTCGCCTCGCTCCATGATCGCGCGCGAGTTCATGCCGAGCGCCAGGGCGCCGTAAGCCTTGCCCCGGGCGATCTCGAATCGTCCAATGGGCGAGGCGTCCGATCTCTCCGCCACCACGACGTGCCCTCCACTGTCGAGCACGACGACTGTCAGCGGGCGCAGGTGTAGGCGGCCTGCCGCCGCGTGAACCAACTGTGCGATCTGCCGACCGGTCTCCAGCGATAGTGTCATACCGATTCCTTCTCGTTCTGCCGTCGAATCACCAGCACCAATGACTCAGCTGGGGCCACCTCGGGTCGGCACTCACTCGCAGATCGAGACGGGGAGCACGAACCGCGAATCGTGGGCGGCCGTTCGAGGCAGCGCCCGGGATTGACCGGTTGACACGTCCAGCGCCCGAGCGTCATGCGTGCGTCGCTTTGGACACCGGCGTAAGCGGCAGCACGTGCCTTAGAACACCGTCGTAGTCCTCTTCGCGCCATCCCAGAATGCGTTGTTCTCGAATAAACGGCAGCGGGATCGTCGGATCGGAGGTGTCGATCTCACGGCCGAGGCGGTGACCGTCAAACACAGCCTCAGCGATGACGCGGGGCTCGACGCAGTCGCCGATGCGAAGCAGTTGGGTGATCTCCGCTGCGCTCAGACGTTCCGGGTCGGCTGTCAGTTGCTCGTAGAGGTCATTGCGGGACCGGCGCTGCGTGACGAGCACTACCGAGTCGACGGTCCAGCTAGTCCCGGTGGCTGCGTGATAGACGTTGTGTCCGCGGATCTCTCCCGGCTCGATGGAGCTAAGCGCGTGACTAGTGACTAGCTCTACTCCAAGATCGAGCAACGCGTGCATCACGTGCCCACCTTCGTCCGTGTGGAACAGGTAGGCACCGACCTGGTCGGCGGGGGTGACCAAGATGACCTTCTTCCCCTCAAGGGCGAGCTTCTGCGCCAGGCTCGATCCCACGAAGTAGCCGTCACAGTCGTACACCAGGACTCGGCTGCCATCGACAATCCGTTTGCCGAGCATGACGTCTTCGGGTGTGAACACCATGGCCGAGTGAGTGTCGGCACCCGGGACGGGGAGATGGGTCATCGGGCTGGTGCCGCTACGGTCCCAGGTCGCGCCCGTAGCGATTACGACCGTTGCCGCACCGTATTCCAGGACGTCTTCGAGGTTGAAGTGTTTGCCTGTGAGCACGGTGACGTTCGACATCTTCGCCAACTGCGCTTCTCTGTACTCGACCACTCGTCGCCACGTGCGCATCCCGGGAAGCCGCGACACCCAATTGACGTGGCCGCCTACCTCCGACGCGGCTTCCGCCAGATGGACTGCTTCGAAACCCCGTTCGCCCAGGACACGTGCACATTCCATCCCGGCGGGGCCGGCGCCGATGATAAGAATGGGATCACCGGCACGGTCGGAGGGGTTGAACTTCTCGGGATGCCAACCGCGGCGGTACTCCTCCCCGACGGTGGCGTTCTGGGTGCAAACGATCCGACCGCCGCCATTGTTGAAGCGCGAGACGCACATGTTGCAGCCAATGCACTCGCGGATGTCTTCCGCTCTACCCTCCCGGATCTTGTTCGGGATGAACGGGTCGGAGATCGCCGGGCGAGCGGCGCCGATGATGTCGATCACTCCGTCACCTACCGCCCGGGCCATCAATTCGGGATCTGTGAACCGCCCGACGGCCGCGATGGGCTTCTTCGAATAGGGCCTAACCTGCTCGATGTACTGGCGTTGCCAGAAAGGTTCGAAGAACCGCGAGGAACTGACATCGTCCTCCAAGTGTCCTACTTGCATGTCCCACAGATCGACGATGTCGTCAAGCATCTCGACAGCGCCCACCCCGTCGTCGCTGACCTTGAAAGCCCTGTCCGTGGTGTCGTTGAAGGAATCAAGACAGAATCCGGCCACGATCGCACAGTCGTCGCCGACTGCTTCACGCACCTGTTCCAGGGTCTCCCGCCAGAACCGAGTCCTGTTCTCGAGTGATCCGCCGTACTCGTCGGTGCGGTGGTTCCAGTAGCGCCACAGGAACTGGAGCGGGAGCGAGAATCCTTCTCGTGCGGCAACCTGGACCAGGTCGAATCCGACGTTTCGCGCACGGACCGCTGCATCGACGTACGACTTCTGAATGCGGCGGATGTCGGACTTGTCCATCGCGTAGCAGGAGTGCCCCGACATGGCACTCGTTACCTGTGAAGGTCCACCGGCGGGCAGGCGCGTCACGTAACCGGTGTGGTCGGCACCCATGTACACCAGTTGGACACCGGCCAAGGCGTCGAACTCGTGGACGCGCTCAACCATGAGGCGCAGATTGGCTTCGTCGCGTTCATCGAGCAGCCGTGCTTGGACCCACGGCGAGTCATCGCTCTCCGCGTCGACCGCGCAATACTCGGTGTTGATCGCTGCCCACCCGCCTTCTGCCCGCATCCCGCGCAGGTATGCCTGTGCGCCTGGATACTCGACCCCGAGGCCAGAACAGTGGGGCGCTACGTAGAAGCGATTGCGGAAGGTCTTCGGTCCGACGCGGATGGGTTCGAACAACGGCGCATGGCGGGGGTCCATCGTCATCTCGTCACCGTACGTTCGGGGACTCGCACAGCCCTTCACGGAGACGGCTAAGTCGCAGTCTGCAATGTCGGTCATCTGACAATTGCAGACTTGCGACTGCGCCGAGGAGGCCCCCGATTCGGAGAGGAGTTGCCCGGAGAGCGCAAATACTCACGCCGAAACGTGTTGGACAGCCTTGTCGGATGCGTAGGTCGAAGTACGCGCGCTCCGACACGACCTCCCGTCCACGATCTTGTCGACGAGGGTGTATCGATGGACCGCGCACCCTCCGATCGGTGAGAACCGGTTGCGACGACTGTCTTCAGTTCCGTCTCTACCTGACTCGTGGGCAAACAGGACGTTGTATTCGGTCACATGGCGCCTGAATTCGCCTTGCCCAGAACCGGGGCGTTCAGGAAAGGGCGTGTCCCTGTAGATCATGTCGTCCGAGAAACAGTCGGGCACTGGGTCAATGTCGCTGGCGGGCCCACGCGGCCACGAGCCGGCAAAACATAGACTCGTTGCTTGCTACGACGTCTGCTGGGGAGTTGACACCGCTGAGTTTTGGTAGCGATGTCGCCAGTAGGCGACCGTCAGTCGTCATGGTCATGCGCGTCAGGTACAGGCGGACCGGGCGGCCCCGCTGGCTTAGGCGGGGGGACAAGCTGCTCGTCATCATCACCCGAAACACTTGCGTCTTCGACCTGGGACATCGTTCCTCCTAGTGGTGGAGGAACGAGCGTGCCTTACTGGACGCGCACAACTCTTGCCCCAATCCGCAAAACCGACCTGCGTCTTGACGCAGTACCGACGTTTCCCGGCGGACCAAGACCGTCCAGCGACGGGTCTTTGCAGCGCGAGACCAAGGCGTTGCGGGACGTCCCACCGGCCGGCCCGACCGGGGCACGCATGTGCCGGGCTGGAGCTGAGCCCAACCACTCGCCTTCCACGTCTCGGTCGCGGCTTACCCTAGGTAAGGAATTTGAGCACCGAAAGCGTGATCGGAAAGCCGACCGTATCGTTCAGGGAGCGTACGTAGGCAATGTAGCGGCATCCGACCCTGTTCCACGTCGGGGACCTGCTCTCCGCGGGCCCCGCGGAGAGCCCAATGTCCGACGTCACTGCACGCACGCCTATTCGAACTTGGGATCGAATAGGCACGCGTCTCACCCTGCCCATGAGTATTTCACGCCTCCTCGACCAGCCGCGCCCCTGCGCGGATAGGTCGGAGCACTGAGACTGTATGAAGCGCTAGCGCCAGACGAGGCCCGTAGGACGGGGTTCGACGTGGGATCATGCACGGGTGAGTTTCACCGTTGAATCCCTAGTCGCGGACCCGCTAGTTCGCACCCGCCTGGTTGCGGGGGACTCGGGGCTGCGGAGAGAGATCGCCTGGGCGCACACCTGCGAGGTCGCGGATCCATGGAACTGGCTCGGCAGCGGTGACCTCCTCATGACGGATGGTTACAGCTTCCCGTCGGAACCGGCCGCTCAGGTTGAATTCATACGCGAGCTTTTCTTAGCAAACATTTCCGGGCTAGCTCTGGGCGAGGGCTTTGTCGCTCCCCCGCTCACTACGGAGGCGAAAGAAGCGGCCGACGAGCTCGGGTTCCCGATCTTGCAAACCGCCCGCAGCGTCCCATTCGTGACCATCGCGCGGGTCGTCGCCGAGACGTCAGCGAGTGGCCAAAGCAACTCGCGCCCCGCGCGAGTGCTCCGCTTGTACGACATCCTGCGACGCAACCAGCGGCCAGGACCCGGCGACGAGTTGCTCGATCTCCTTGGCGCTGAGCTTCGCGCTGACCTCCACGTCTTCGACCTGACTCAGGGACGCGACCTACTACCGAGCCATGTCGAACTCCCGGCTTCCCTCCGACGACGCGCCCTGGAACGGGCCGCTGAGCAAGGTGGTCAGTTGTCCGCCTTCAACCGTCTTACGGACGGCGACTTTTCGGCGCTCCTCGTGCCGGTCGGAACGCGGGACTCGGCCGCCCTCGTTTTGCGCGTTCGAACTCCGGACGACGCGCCCGACCTCGTGCTCGCCCAGCACGCAGCCATGATCGCCGAGCTAGAGGTCGAGCGACGGGCGGCTCGCGCCGCGAGAGCGCGGACTCGGGGCGCAGATCTTGCTCGCCGGATGCTCGACGGCAACATTGAGCCTGATGCGGCCCGAGCCCAACTTCGATCGCTCGGGCTCGGCGACGGTCCTTGGATTGTGACGGCCTGGGCCGAGGTGACACCGCAAGGTCCCGCCGGGAGCGGAAACTCCTCGAAACTGGTCGACGCATTGGCATTCGTGGCATGGCCGCACCTTCACACGTTCGTCGAAGACACCCACCTGATCGTGGTTGAACACTCGAGAATGGAGAGCGGCCTCGACCTCGACGACCTCGAAGTTACGATGGGCGCGAGCCAAACGTTCTCTGCGATGGCCCGCTTCGCGGACGCGTTCCGCGAAGCCCGTTGGGCGCTAGAGAGCGCACGCCAGGCTGGACTCGCATCCGCCGTCTACGGTGCACACGGGTCGTACTTCATGCCCAACACCGTCGCCGAGGGAGAACTCGCCGTTCGCCGGCTCCTGGGTCCAGTCGTGGACTACGACCAGGCCAACGACGCCCACCTGATGGAATCGCTCCAGGTGTACTTCGAGGTCAATCGATCGTGGCAGGCTGGCGCTCGCCGCCTCGGGATCCACAAGCAGACCCTCGTCTACCGCCTCAAGAAGATTGAGGAGCTCACTGGAGCAGACCTTCGCGACTTCGGAGTGCAGGCCGAGCTGTACCTCGCCTTACGAACCTGGCGGCTGTTGAATCCGACTTAGGTGCGCACGTCTCATTAGCCGTCGCGGCGTGGTCAGTTGCATCCCAGAATAATGTTCTCTCCGAATGGCGGAGTGCTCTCGGGATTCGCCACGGATTCGACAGGCTCGGTCCGATCGCCGGTCACGGCGCTCTCGGCGATACCACCCGCGATCATCGGAAAACCACAGTCCGAGAGCCATTCAGCAGCACCCTGTATTCGGCGTGCGCGGTCACGGCCCGAGCCAGGGCAAGGGCCTCAAGATCGCGCCCGGTAGCCGTCAGGTCCACGGCAGAGCTCGAGTGATCGACCCGGGTGAAGTCCTGCTCGATAATGGGTCCTTCATCGAGTTCGGCGGTGACATAGTGCGCGGTCGCGCCGATCACCTTCACGCCGCGTGCGTGAGCTTGGTAGTACGGCCGAGCTCCCTTGAAGCTGGGCAGCAGACTGTGGTGGATGTTGATCGCTCGTCCCGCCAGTTCGCGACACAACGTGTCGGAGAGGATCTGCATGTAGCGGGCCAGGACGACGAGATCAGCATCATGGGCAGCAATGAGCTTGCGGAGTTCGTCCTCGGCCTGCTCCTTGGTTTCACCCGTGACCGGCACGTGGTGGAACTCGATCCCGTGCCACTCCACGAGTTCGCGAAAGTCTTCGTGGTTGGAGACGACCGCAACGATCTCGGCGGGCAGCGAGCCAGTTCGCGAGCGATGGAGCAGGTCGTTTAGACAGTGTCCCTGCTTAGATACCATCACCAGCGCACGCTGCCGATGGCTCGGATCCTGGATCGCCCACTCAGCCTCGAGAGGGTGGGCGACAGCGGCGGCAAACTCTTCCCGAATCGTCGCGACGGAGATCGGATCTTCGGATGCAGCGTGAATCCGGAGAAAGAACAGGCCAGTGTCATCGTCACCGAATTGCTGGCTGTCGCGGATCGTGAAGCCACGGTCGGCGAGGAACCCTGCCACGGCGGCCACGATGCCGGGCCGGTCGACACAAGAGAGCGTCAGGACCAGGTCGTTGTTCACTGCTTCGGCCTTTCGGACTTGGGATCGTACATTGGACTCAGAGAGGCGCGTGCCGATACTCGGCGCCCTGCCACGTCAACCTCGTACTGGCCGTCGTTGAACCACTCGCGCGGAACGACCTCAGTCGCTTCGACCCAAGCAAGAGCCACGGCTCCGCCAAGGGTGTGGCCGAACTGTGCCGAGACGACACGGCCAACCCGAACGCCATCGCGAAACACCGGCTCGTCGTGGAAGAGGAGCGGCTCTGGATCCGCCAGGACCAATTGGACCAAGCGGCGAGACACCCCTTCCGCCCGGCGCTTCTCGAGGGCCTCCTGCCCTAGGAAGCCTCCGGGCTTTTCCCATCGGACCGCGAAGGCAAGTCCGGCCTCAAGCGGGTTGTCTCCTGCTGAGATGTCGTGACCCCAGCTGCGGTAGCCCTTCTCGATCCGCAGTGAGTTCATGGCGTGATAGCCGACCGGTCGCAGTCCGTGCGGCTGACCCGCAGCCATAAGCGTCTCCCAGATGTGCCCGGCGCTCTCAGCGGGGATCAGTAGTTCCCAGCCGAGCTCGCCGACATACGTCACGCGGGTGGCACGCACAAAGGTATGGCCGAGGTCGATCTCCCGCGAGGTTCCGAAGGGGAAGGCCTCGTTGGACAAGTCTGCGTCGGTTAGCGGAGCCAGCAGATCGCGGGCGTTCGGACCCATGACGGCGAGCATCGCCATCGTCCCGCTGACGTCAGCGACTGTGCAGAAGTCGTCGACGCCGATGTTTCGACGCAGGTGGGCGAGATCCCGGTTCACTGTCGCGGGGCCGGAGAGCACCAGGAACTCGTCTTCGGCCACGCGCGTTACTGTCACGTCGGCCACGATGCCGCCGTGGGCGTCAAGCCACTGGGTATACGTGATCCGACCAACAGCGGTGTCAACGTCGTTAACTGATACTCGGTTCAGAACACGAACCGCGTCGCGGCCCTGAACCAACAACTTGCCGAACGATGAGGTGTCGATCATGCCGACGGCCTCTCGGACTGCCTGGTGCTCAGCCGCGGAGTGCTCGAACCAATTCGGGCGACCGAACGAGTACTCGTACTGACGCTCTACGCCGTCCGGGGCGTACCAATTCGCGCGCTCCCAGCCAGCGAGCTCGCCAAACACCGCCCCAGCTGCCCTCGTCTGCTCATACAGCGGGCTGACTCGTAGTCGCCGTGCGCTCGTGCGCTGCTGGAACGGCCAGTGCACCTCATACGACAGATCCAGCGTCTCGACGACCCGCTCGGCAAGAAAGCGTGGATTCATCTCGTGACGCTGCACACGTCCCAAATCAGTTTCGGGAAGGTCGATCGGGCTCCGGCCGTCGACGATCCAGTCGGCCAGGACCGAACCAGCCCCAGGTCCGGAGAGGAAACCGACGGAATTGAAGCCAGCTGCGACGAAGTAGTTGGCCAGCTCAGCGGCCTCGCCGAAGTGGTACTGGCCATCGGGAGTGAAGCTTTCAGGACCACAGAAGTGCAGTCGGATTCCGGCGTCGCCCAGGATCGGGACGCGCTCGATCATCCGCTCGTAGAACGGACCGAGATGGTCCCAATCCTCGGGCAGCTGCAGGTACCCCTTGGAGTCGGGGATGCCGTCGATCGCCCACGCATAACTGCCAGGCTCGAAGAAGCCCACCATGAGAGCGCCGGCTTCATCCTTTACGTATGAGTATTCGTCGCCGCTCTTGATAGTCGGGAGGTTGCGCGGAAGGCCGTCGATCGCCTCGGTCACGATGTAGTAGTGCGCAAGAGCCTGGAGAGGAACGCTGACGCCGGCCAAGGCGCCGAACTCCCTGCCCCACATGCCGGTCGCGTTGACGACGTACTCGGCCTCGATGTCTCCCGCCGTCGTACGGACGCCTGTCACCCGGCGGCCCGACGTCGCAATTCCGTTGACCGTTACACCCTCTACAACCCGGGCGCCCCGCTGCGTCGCACCGCGAGCAAGCGAGATGGTGGTGTCGGTGGCGCTACCGCGGCCGTCATTCGGAAAGTGGAGGCTGCCATATAGACCGTCCGGGTTCAGCAGCGGGTGGAGCTCCAGGGTCCGTTCGACGTCAAGCAGTTCGGCCACGATGCCATTACCACTGACGGCAGACGCTAGATGTTGGAGCTCAACGAGGCGGTCCGGCGAGGTGGCTAGATTCATGGTCCCTGTGCGGACGAAACCAGTGGAGAACCCGGTGTCCGTCTCAAGGTCTTGGAAGACCTCAAGACTTCGCTGAACGACTTCTCTCGTGCCCCAGGTTCCGCGAGCCTGCGTAACAAGGCCGGCCGCGTGCCACGTAGTCCCGGAGGTCAATGTGTTGCTTTCAAGCAAGACGACATCGGTCCACCCTCGCCGTGCGAGGTGATATGCCGTACTCGCGCCGATGATCCCGCCGCCGACGATCACGACCTGGGCTCGTGCGGGGAGCTGCTGTGCCATTGGGCCACCCTTTCGTTCAGAAGGCCACGATCTCCCGGCGCTCAGCCGCGTGCCATCCGACGGCACATCGAACCTGGCGCCTCCGACTGTGCGATCGACCAATGGTGCTCGTGCCCTGAGTCAGGGACGGTTCCTCTACCGCTTGCGCCGGTTCGACCTCTGGCCCAGCGAGACAAACGGGGCAGTACAAGGGTTTGTGCCGAACACGACCAGGAGGATGGCTAGTGGAGCCGGACCGTAGGGCAGTCGTCATCAACGGATCACTCGCTGCCCGCGACGTTAAGGAGTCGTTGCGCGCGCGCATCACGGCGCTCGAACGGCTCGGCCGCAAGCCTGGACTCGGCACTATCCTCGTAGGAGAGGACGCCGGGTCGCACTCGTATGTAGCGGGCAAGCACCGTGACTGTGCTGAGATCGGAATCGACTCGATCCGGATCGACTTCCCGGCCAACGTGTCTCAAGAGCGCGTCCTTGATGCCGTTCGCAGGCTCAACAAGGATCCGCGTTGTTCCGGCTTTATCGTCCAGTTGCCGCTCCCGGCGCACATCGACATGCACGCCGTGTTGAACGCGATCGACCCCGATAAGGACGCTGACGGTCTCCACCCAGTCAACCTCGGCCGACTAGTGCTGAATCAGCCTGGCACGCTGCCCTGCACGCCGCTGGCAAACTCCGACAGTTCGGCCTGCATGCGCGTCATCGCGCCCAGCAGCTCGCGCGCCTGGCGCAGCAGCACCTCGCCCGCCGCGGTGGGGCGGATGCCGCGCCGGCCGCGCACCAGCAGCGCGGTGCCGATCTCGGCTTCCACCGCGGCGATGCGCTTGCTCACCGCCGCGGCGACGACGGCCTCGCGCTCGGCGGCGCGCGCGATGTTGCCTTCCTCGCAGAC
>ERZ761602.7100-NODE-7100-length-12082-cov-11.665586_pt1 | contig 12082 bp, 12 predicted proteins | sample MGYA00512165_ERZ761602 | MGnify/ENA primary metagenome ERZ761602 (study PRJEB28899, sample SAMN02445085) | bioreactor sludge metagenome | biome: EBPR sludge; isolation source: Thorneside wastewater treatment plant | place: Australia: Brisbane, Thorneside... | reverse complement strand
GGCCAGTTGCAGGAACAGGATGTAGAGCAGGAAGGCGCCACGGCTGACGCGCTCGGACATCGGTTTCGCACCGAAGGCGATCGCGGCGACCGCGTACCAGATCGAGATATGCGCGGCGACGTTGATCTGCTGCGAGGAGTGGCCGAAAGCCCACCAGATGGTGCGATAGATCAACGCATCGACATGCTCGATCACGCCTAGAGACAACAGGTAGGTCGGGATCAGGATGATTGCGCCCGACGCGATCGTGAACACCGCAATGATGGCGGCGGTGATCGCGCCGAAGGTCACCAATGGCACCGAGCCCTGGTAGGTCTTGTCGCGCTTGGCGACGACCAGCGTGCCGAAAAACACGAAGCAGGCGATCAGTGCGCCGACCGCGAACAGGATCAGCCCCAAGTAGAACGATGGCGCCGCCATCATCGGCACGTACGAGGTCATCATCACGCTGGAGCCACCCTGGAACACCGCGACGTTGTTGACTACCGCGCCGATGACCATCAGCGCGAACGCCAGCCAGGCGATCTTCGGCGTCGCCAGGCGGCAGCGCAGCAGCGTCGACGAGCAGAAGTACAGCACCGCGATCTCGAAGAAGATGATCCAGAAGATCAGCATGTCGATGCCGTGCGCGGTGAGCACCTGGTAGAAGGTGTCGGCTTCCAGCCAGTGCACTGCCGGCCAGCGCGTCAGCACGATGCCGATCGCGAGGATGCCGCCGATCAGCAGGAACACCACCGCGGCCACCGCGTTGGCGAGCATGAGTTTTTCAGCCTGGGATTCGAACTGCAGCCCGGAGCGCGGGCAGGTCCGATAAGTTGTTGCCGTGGACATGTGCGCCTCCGTTATTTGACGTAGATGCGACCGACCATCGTGTGATGGCCGATACCGCAATATTCATTGCAAACGACCGAGTATTGGCCGCTCTGATTAGGCGTCACCGTGATCACATGCTCATATCCAGGCACCACCTGGATATTGATATTCGCTGGCTGCAGCGAAAATCCGTGGTTGTAATCCATCGAGGTCAGGTGCAATCGATAAGTCTGGTCCTTTTCCAGTTCCAGGATCGGCCAGAAGTTCCACAAGCGCGCAAGCATGTACACGTCGCTGCCCACCGGCGGCGCCACCACACGCAGGTCGCCAATGCCGGCAGGTGCGACGGTAGGCTGCACGCCGAAGTAGACGGCAGCATTGGCAACCACCGTGTCACGCGCGACAGCGCGTTGCTCGCCATCGTCCCGAAACAGGGGCGCTGGACCGTCAAAGTCGTAACGCAGCGCATCCGCGATTTCGCAGGTGGCGACCGTCCCTCGGAATCGGTCCTGTCCCAGTTGAAACTCGCGCTCGACCGTCGAGATCCGCGTGATGCGAACGTACTGCTCAACCTCGGTCGGCCTGGCTTCGTCCTGCACCAGCACCAGCGTCTGCCCAACGCGCGGCAATGGATCGCCCGCCTTCAGCAACAACGCGATGGCGCGCTGACCCGTGAGCTGGCGCTCCAGCAACTGCCCGGGCCAGCGCACGCCGCGCGCCAGGTAGCGTTCGATCCGGTCTTTGGCTGCCTCGCGCTGGTCCACCCAGGAGCGTGTCGTGAACAGCGTGACCGCGACCCGTGGGTCATCCGGCGCATCCGCCACGATGGCGTGCGCGCCAAAGTAGCTGTCCGTGGAGTCCGTCAGCACGCCGACAAAGCACTTGCGCAAGCTCACGCGACCATAGGTGCGATCAAGCTCGGAAATGTCCGGGAACAGGTTGTTCGACTGACCATCGACAATCACGCGGCCAGTCATGCGACCGCCGCCATCGAAAGTGTCGGACAGCCGTTCGGAGGCGAGCAATTGAATGTCGCCGGTGAGGATGGGCATGGGGTTGTCGGATATGAGTGCCCGAGGGCGGGTGGTGAATCAGACCTGCATCAACCGCAGTGACACGCGCCAGCGACTGTCTGGCGCGAGTCCGCCAAAGCCCAGGACGGGTTGCGCCTCGATGGCCCCGTCCTGGTGCCGGAAGGCGACCGTGAGCGCTCGGCCGTCGACAAGTCGCAACTCGAACGTTCGCTCCGGCACCGAGGCCCACTCGTTGAGTCGGTCAACAGTCGTGCGCGAAACCCACGCCATGTCGTCGGGCGCTTGCAGCGTGATCGGTCGGCCGGCCTGTCGCGTAGCGCTTTCGATCAGGAGTGCGCCGGTCAGCAAGTAGCTCGCGCTCGCGACAGCGGGCGTCCACAGATGCTCGTCGATCCACTGGAGATCGTCCGGCAGAGTCAGCATTTGCCCGGAGGGTAGTTGGCGCAGTTCCATGGTTCAGGTCCGTGCTTGCGCCTCACGCAGCAGATCCAGCAATCGCGACTCGTCGCGCGCTGGGATCGTCGCGCTCACGGTGCGCGCACCGCTCGCGATTTCGACACGGATGGTCTTACTGGGCGGCGGCGCGTCGTTCATGTCGAGCCGCGGTGTGCGGCGCAGCCTCGAACTCGGTGTCGCCAGATCGTCGATACTGGTCGGCATGACACGCAACGTTGTCGCAACCAGCGCCGACGCATCCGCACTGACCAGTCCGCCGTTCGCGAAGCCTTGAATCTTGCTGACGACCTCGCGCGCCGGTGCTTTCATGGCGTTGATCGCGCTGAAGAACCCGGCGCCCCATCGCTTCACAACTTCGCGGCTGACCACGTACTCACCGGGCGTCAGCATGGCCGGCACGGTGTCCGACTTGGCCAGGCCACCGCGGGCGAAGTACATCTGCCGCTCGGTCTCGCGTTCGATGTACTCCATTAGTTGACGCTCGAGGTCCACGCCGGCAACCTGTGCTTGCGCCATCGCCGTGCGCCAGCGTCCCTTGATCGTGTCGACCGAGCCCGACTCCATGCCCGTCATATGGCGCACTCGCAGCAGGCGTTGGAGATAGTTGCGGTCATGGAACGCCTGAATGTCGATCGGATCAGTTTTCAGGTTATGTATGCCGATCGGGATGATCTTATTCACCCGCTCCACGTGCGCTCGACCGATCCTCGCGCCCTGCAGGCCAAGTTCGATGAGCTTCAGCGCCTCGGACACATCTCGATTGACCTTCTGCGTCGCAGCCACCGGTTTGGGTTTCGGAAGCGACGGGCCGGGCGAGCCAATGGGGCTCGCGCCAGCGGGACTCGAGGACCAACCCGCAGGCGAGCCGCTCGGCACAGAGCCACCGCTCGCAAAGCGCGCCACACCCGCCAGCTTGCGCAGCGTCGCAGCGCCGTACTTGCGCACGGCGGCCTTCCGAATCACGAACGCGCCGGCATCCAGCGCGCGCGGCACGGTGTCGCCATCGCCGGAGCCCGGAACCACGCCCGACTTCATGCGTGAGAAGGACAATACGGAGCCACCCTTTGCGTAGACCCGTGCGACCGGCATTCCGGATCCAACCAAACCACCCGCGGCATTCTGCTCGACGCGCTTCACGTAGATCGTGTGAGTCGAACTGGTGTTCGCGCCGTCGAGCGACTGAATCTCCCTCCGGGCCTGGTTGGCGTTGGTGCTGACCACGTGTTGTGACTCGGTCCTGATCTGGTCGAGCGCGCGGATCTGGCTGTCGATCAGGCGAAGCGAGGTCTGCGCCTTCTCGGTGGCGACCTTGAGATCGATCTGCCCGGTGCGGTCGGCATAGGTCTGTAGCGTTTCCAGCGCTGACTTGGCGCGACTGATGTCGGCGTTGACCAGCAGCGTCTTGCCGTCCTTCAGTTGCGACTCGAGATCGCGCAGTTGTGCGTGGGCGGCCTTGAGGTCGGCGTCGATGCGCACCAGGTAGGCCTTCTCGCGCAGCGCCTCCTCGAGTTGGCTCAGTGCGGCGTCGAGCTTGCTGCTGTCGACATCGATGGCGAACTTCAGCCCGGTCTCCAGTTGCGCTTGAATCTGCTCGATCTGCGCCTGGGTGCCGCGCAGCGCGGCTTCGATCTGCCCGCGGGCGGATGTTGCCTCGCTGGCGGCCTTCTGATGCGCACGACCCTCACCTTCGAGCGCCTGAATCGCCAGTTGCTCGCTCTCGCGCATCGCGTCGATGGCCGTCTTCACCGCTTGCTTCTGCGAGACGATGGTCGCGTCGCCGTCCTTGACCGCCTTGGCGGTCTGCGCGGCGAGATCCTGGGCCTGCTTGGCGTATTGAATCGCCAGTTCGAACTCGCCCTCGGAGATCGCGGCTCGCGCTTTGCGCTGCAGTTCGGCGACCTCGGTCAACTTGTCCTGATAGGCCTGGTACTCGCCCATCGTCGAGCGCTGCAGTTCGCGAATTCGATCCTCGGTAGTCTGCGACAGCGCGCGCTTCTCGTCCTCGATGCGCCGAATCTCCGCCAGATGACGTTTGGCTTCGGCATTGAGTGCATCGACATGGCGCACATAGTCGGCCGCGGCCTGCGCGAGCGCCTGCTGTTTGGCAGCCAGGATCTCGTTGTCGACGCGCAGAGTCGCAGCGCGGCGCGCTTCGTCCGTTTCCGCTTGGCCTTGCGCTGCGACCCGGCGCGCCTGGCCCTCCTGCTCGATCAAGCGCAGCGTCTCGGTGAGCGCTTGGGCGCGCAGATCCGACTGCTGCTGCACCGAGTCCACCAGCAGCTGCGTCGTCTCCTTGATCAGTTTCGCTTCGGACGCGCTCGACTGCTCCAACAGGACCTGTTTCTGCGCGTAGTGCGCCTGCGTGCTGGCCAACTGCTGCTGCAGGGTCGCGTCGATCAGGCCCGTCAGTTCCTGATAGGCCTCGGTGATCCCCGAGATTGCCTGCGACGCTCCTTGCTGCGCCGCAGTAACCACCTGCTCGATGGCGGTGATCTGGCTCTTGAGCTTGTTGAGGGTGGCATCGATGGCCTCGATGCCTCGACCGACCGCCTCTTGCGTTCCCTGGCGCACGGCTTCCAGGCGTCGCGCCATTTCTTCGGCACTGGCGGCCGCCGTGGTCGCCGATTGCTGCGCGGCCCGCCCTGCTTCGGACGCATCGACGTACATCTCGCCGAAGATCGCGTTCATCTGCCGCAGCCGTTCCTCGTGACGCTGCGTGGCCGCCGCAATGGTGTCGCTGGTGAAGATCGCGGCGAAGCGCTCCCAGGAGAACTTCAACGTCTCCATGCCGTTCTCCAGCACCTGGACCATGGCGATGCCGGCCTTGCGCACAATCTCGAACTTCTCCGACAACCAGGTGCCGATCTCCCAGCCGATCAGCGCGGCGGCCAGCACCGCGAACGACGTCTTTAGCAGACCGGCCGTGGCCACTGCCGCGGACAGCGAGAGGTTCGCAGTTGTCCACGCTGCCGACGTCGAAGCAGCAGCAGTAACCGCCGCCGTACCCGCCAGTTGCCACGCCGTGATCAGTGCCGGGATCAGTCGGTAGATCAACACCGCCAGACCAATCTCGGCGATGACCTTGAGCCAACTCATCACTGTCTCGAAGTTGCGCGCCAGCCAATCGAGCGCGGTCGCCAGCTTCTGTGTGATGCCGGTCGACTCGTCGACCTTGGCGATCCACTGGGCAAACGCATTCTTGAGCCGCTCGAACGCCGTGCCGACCGTCACCGGCAACTGGGCGTATTCCGCGGCGAGCTTGTCCTTCTGCGACATCAGCGCGTTGACGACGACGTCAGCGGTCAACTGCCCTTGCTCGGCCAGCTTGCGCAGGCGACCAATCGGCACGTTCAATCCATCGGCCAGCGCCTGGGCGAGACGCGGCGAGTTCTCGACGACCGAGTTGAACTCCTCGCCGCGCAGCACGCCCGATGCCAGCGCCTGACCGAACTGCAGCAGCGACGACTGCGCCTCCGACGCCGAAGCGCCGGAGATCTTGAGCGCCTGACTGATCGACTCAGTCAGCGACAGCGCCGTCTTCTGCTCACCGCCCAATTGACGAACGGATTGCTGCAGCTTGCCGTACAGCGTCGACACCTCCGCCAGCGGCACACCGATGCGCTGTGCAATGGCGAAGAGTTCGCTCTGCGCGATCACGAACTCGCGCTGGCCAGCGGTCGCGAGCTTCAAGCGCGCCACCATCAGGTTCCACTGATCCGCAACCTGCACCAGTTGCGTGACCTGCTGCGTCGCCCAGGACACGCCGACGAAGGCCAGCACTTGCGTGCGCGCCCGAGTCAGCTGATCGCCGAGCGCCGCCGTCCCCGCCTTGAGCTCCGCCATCCCCTGCGCAGCTTTCGCGCCCGCGGTCTTCGCGGTCGCCGACATCTCGTTGAACGAGCGCTCGGCGGAAGAGATCGCGCGTTTGAGACCCTCATCCGCGCCCTCCAGGGCGACGAGGAGGGAGATGCGGTTGGCCATGAGCTAGTCGGCTTAGGAGGGACGCTGGGTATCGGCGTGAATGGGTGTGCTTATGGGCTACGCAAGTCGACCGAGTTCACGCTCAATCGCCGCCGACATCGCCGGCACCTGCCTCGCGATCACCGCGTACACATCCAGCCGCTTCTTGATCGTTACCCGCGGCACCAGCACGGCGATCGGCACGTCGGCGCCGCGCTTGAGTCGCCCGCCGCCGGTCGCACGGCGATGACGGCGCTTGTACGGAGCAAGCGTGCGGTCGTACTCGCGCTGGTTCTCGGCCATCAGCACCAGGTTTCCGCGGGCGTTGCGGATGAAGTAAGCGTTGCCGCCGCGCATCAGAGCGGTGACGTGTGCTTTGAAGGCTTTGCGGCCGACGCGGGCGTAGAGCGGAATCAGCAGCTTGCCCTGGATGGTGCCACCGGACTCGTGGATGCCGATCCACGGAATGCGCGCGCCGATGTGCAGCGCTGGCAAGCGGCGAGTGTCCCGATCAATGACCTTGGCCGTAAAGCTGCGCGGGAAGGAGCGACGCACGACCTTGAGCTTGGTCGCGACGTGGCTCTGCACTTCGGCTTTGATCGCCGGAGCCTCGGCACGCATGGCGGTACCGACCGCCTTGCGCACCTTCTCGCGCAGCTCGCCGCCCCACTTGCGCAACTTGGCGCTCGCCGCAGCGCTGTCGAGTTTGATCCTGATACGCATAAGTCAGCCCACGTCGGCCTGCTTGAGTAGCGTGTCCTCCAGCCGCTCAATGGCCTTGGACTCGCCGCGTGTGCCAAGGAGAACGAGATTCAGCAGGCGCAACTCGCGCGTGGCTTCTGCCCGATCGATAGCCCGCAGAAAGCCGCGCAGCTGGCCGAGCGTCATTTGCAGGATCTCCTCGAACCCATGCCCGTGCGCGATCAGGCGCTGGGCGGCATCGAACCAGCAGTCCCGCCGGCTGCCGCGAGGGTCCTTGCGCTGTCGAACAGCGTCTCGATCCGCGGGATCACCCGACGGGCGAAAAAATCCGCGTTGACCTCGACCACTTTCGCAGCGAGCAGCAACGCGTCGTCGGGCGCCAATCCGTCGACCCATGCGCGCGTCTTGCCACTGCCGATGGCGACCGCATCGAGCAGCGCATCGCCGTGTTCGGCGAGTAGCTGCAGCCAGTCGATCGGATCGCGCTGCAGGTGACCGGCCAGGCCACCCAATGCCCGCAGCATTGCCGGCAGCTGGCCGACCTTGAGCGGGTAGAGGATGACGGTGTCGCCGGCGACCGACACCTTGGTGCCCTGCGGGATCAGTCGTTCGAGTTCATCGGTTGGCATGCTCATGGCTGGCCTCACAACTGCACGATGCGACCGAACTGCCCCAGCACCGCGTCGAGCGGCTTGGTGTTGTCCGCCAGCAGCGAGCCTTCGAGTTCGAACTTGTTGTACTCGTCGGAGATCAGGTTCAGCTCCTTCAGCGGATCGAACGCGACGCGATACAGTTCGACCAGCACCTTGGCGTTACCCTGCGCGGTGTTGAGGCCTTCCAGGCGCAGGAAGCGCTCGGGCAATGGCTGCGTGAAGATGCCGATTTCGGTGGTCACGCCGAACCCGTAACTGGCCTTCAGCGGCGCCGTGAACGGTACGGGCGTCGCAGCGCCGTCATCGAGCCGCAGCAGTTGGACCGCGCCGAAATCGAGATCGGCGGTGTAGTCAGTACCCAGCACCAGCGTCTTCGCCGGCGTTGCGCTGTCCTTGAGCACCAGGGTCGACACCTTGGGATGGGCCAACAGGTAGCGATGACCCACGGCCAGCGGAGCGCCGATCGGCTCGACCTGCACGGTGCCGCTCTGCGTGTCGATGTGATTGCCGTAGAGCGCCAGGGACAGGTTCTCCTTGGTGAACTCCTCGATGGTCAGCATGATCGTCGCCGACTTCTGCTTGACCATGCGGTGATCGAGCGTGCGCTGGCCGGTCTGCGATTCGAAGTGTTCGAGCACATCGGTCTTCAGCGACAACTTGAGTTCGGCGACGTTGCCGGGCGAGCGCACTTCGATGGGGTTGCCGGCCGCGTCGCGCCGGCCAAGGTAGACGCGGCCCTGGAATGAGGCATAAGTGGACATGAGGACTCCTGCCATCGGCGCGAAGCCGATGGATTGTTGGGGTTCGAGGTGAATGGCTCAGCCGAGCTGCGCGAGATCGGCGGCGAGCGTTCGGTAGGTGATGCGGTAGCGCTGTGGGATGGCCGCTGCGGTGGCGTCGGCGTCTTCGATGTCGAACTCGGCGTCGATCTCCCGGATTCCGAGCGTCAGGCCGGCCAGGTTCACATCCAGCATCACCGCGGCATGTGCTGCGGTGAGCAGCCCGTCGGCTTCCGTCTCAGCGACCAGCGGCGGGATTGCCCTGGCCAGTGCGGTGATGCGGACCGTGAGTTCGCGCGTCACCCGATCGTTGGCCCGCTCGGTGATCTGATCGGCTTCCGGAAACAGCACCAGTGCCGGACAGTGCTCGCGCTCGATGGCCACCGTGGGGGATCGATGGACGCTGGCGTCATGTGCGGCGGCCACCACCCCGAGCACGCTCGCCAGGCGCTGAAGGATCTGCTCGCGGATCGAGTTCACAGCCGATCACAGGCGCGTCAGCTTGGTGCGCAGTTCGGCACCGTCGCCGACGGCTCGGATCTCGCGTACCTGGTAGCGCTGGCCTTCCAGTTCGACCGTCTCGCCGGCCTTAAGGCCGAGGAAGATCGTGCACGGGTAGCTGATGGTGGTCTCCTTGCTGCGACTCAAGTTCTCGAGAATCGAGTCATCGGGCGCGCGCAAGCCGACGTGATGGACCAGCGGCATGTCGGGCGGGTTGCGCAGCCAGGTGCAGCGCTTGAGCAGCCCCGCGTTGGCGGCGGAGGCATAGACGCGACCAACCAGATCGAGAGGTGGCGTGAGCTCGTTCATGCGGTCAGCTTCACCAGCACGCCCGGCCGGTGACACATCGGCAGCGGATTGCTCTGGGTGTGCAGATCGGTACCGCGCTCGAACTTGCGCGGTTCCTGCTTGGCATAGAGCGGCTGGCCGAGCGTGTTGACGGTCTCATTGAAATCGGCCGGTGCCACGTAGGTGGCGAACGTATCGACCGTGCCCATCGGGAAGCAGTGCGCTTCGCCAGCGGCGATGAAGCGGCGAGTGCGGCCCTCGACGTCGGTGGCCTGACCACGGTACTCCTCGAAGGTCAGCCCGCCGAAGGTGAAGCCCGAGCGCAGGTCCTGCACCAGTCCGGCGCCCTGCTGCCAGTTCTCGAAGGCCTTCTGCACCCGGTCGTGGCCCGTGAAGGCATCGAAGAACTCGGGACTGCAGAGCACGTGGGCGCCAGTCATGATCTCGCCGCGCAGGCTGTCCTCGATGTGCCGCAGCACGTCCGCGCACTTGGCTTTGATGTTGGTGGTCGGCGTGGTGAGGGCGAAGCTGATCACCTTGGGCGTGATGTCGAACTCGGCGTAGAGGTCGTACAGCTCCGACCCATCGGAGTCCAGGATCACGCCCTTCAAGGCGCCCATGCGCAGATGCTCCAGCGTGATCGCATGCTTGCTGCGCATGGTCTCGAGGTGCTGCGCGATGACGTTGGCGACGGTCTCCAGTTCGGTCTCCGACCCGAAGCCGCGGATGCCGTTGACCTCCTCGGGCAGCACCACGTCATCGTGCGGAATGTGCGGCACGACGAACGAGCGCATCTTGCGCTTGCCGCGCACGCCCACCGTACCCGGGGAGCCGGGCGGTAGCGTTGGCAGCAGCGCCAGAACGCCATTGCGCTCCTCGACCAGCACCTGGCGAAAGCGCACCGATTTCTCCGGCATCAGGCGCAGAGCTTCCAGCTTGCCGTAGCGATTCGGGATCTGGTTGATGGCCGCCGTGAGGTTAGCCATCGAGAACGCGGGGTTGTGAAAAGGGTTCTGCATCTCAGACTCCAGTGCGGACCAGTACGCCGAGCGCTCGCAATTGCGCGACCGCGGTGGCCTTTTGTTCGGGGGTGATGGCGGTCGGCCATTGCAGCGCGCGGTCGGACACGATCGCGTGGCGGCAGACCATCAGTGCATCGCGCTCGGCCAGGGTGGCATCGGCATCGACGATGAGCACGCCGACCGCGACCTTGGTGCTGTCGCTCGCGGCAGGCGCCAGGGCCTTGATGGACCCGGCCGGCGTGAACGCGACCACGGCGCCGAGGCGCAGGTTGGATCCGGCGGCCACGGTAACCGTGTCACGCGAGTACAGCTGCGGCGCTTCGAACTTGAGCAGATCGCCCAGGTTCTGGTTTTCGAGGATGGCGGGCATGGGTCAGCCTTTGCGCAGTTTGGCGACTGCAGCGAGTACGGGGTTGTGGACGGGCGAGGCGGCAGCGGCCGCGGGATCCGAAGGCGTGGCGCTGGTCCGATGACCCATCGGCGGCAACAGCGAGCCGATCTCGGGGCCGGCGGCCAGTTCAGCCAGCAGCGTTCGCCGCACCTGATCGACAGCGGCATTGGCGTCGAGGAAGCCCAGTGCACGGTCAGCGCGACCGGCCAATGCGCACATCTCGACGATCAGACGCGCGTCGGCGAAGCTGCGGGTGACCGGGAGGCTTTGAGCCGCCACCGGCGCCGCCGGCGCCACCTCGACCTTCTCATTGTCCTCGTCGGGAACCTCGATGGGCTCCGACACGTCGGGCGCGGAGGCGGGCTGAGCCGGCTTGTTCGGAAAGGGAATGTCGTTGGGTACGGTCGACATGGTGATGTCCTTGATCGTGGGGGTGGAGGTCAGCAGTGCGGCGTGGTGCCCGAGCCGGCTGACCGGCTTGGGGTGCGAAAGGAACTGGGCGAACTCGGCCAGCGTGTCGTCGAAGCCGCCGACCGCATCGGCCAAGCCGGCGTGCACCGCGTCGTCGGCGAAGTACAAGCCGGCCTCAGTCGCGCGGATCGCGTCGGAATCGAGCCCGCGCATCAGGGCAACGTGGTCGACAAACAGGTCGTAAAGCCGATCCACCTCGCGCTGCAATCGAGTCAGTGCTTCAGGCGCCAGCACCGCGTGGGGCGAGAGATCGGCCTTGTGCGCGCCGGCGAGAACCGGCGTGTAGCGATAGCCCTGCTGCGCATCGCGGGCGGACTGATCGACATGCATGGCAATGACGCCGATCGAGCCCACGCCCGCGGTGCGCGTCACCACGACCCGATTGGCGGCGGCTGCGATTGCGTAGGCCGCCGACAGTGCGGAGTCGACGGCCACGGCCCAGACCGGTTTGTGCTGCGCCAGCGTGCGCACGTGCTCGGCCAGTTCGAATACGCCGCCGGCTTCGCCACCGGGCGAGTCGATCTCAAGCAGTACGCCGCGGACGGCGGTATCCACGGATGCGGCCTGAAGTCGCGCCGCGAGTTCGGAGTAGCTGGTCAGGCCGGAGGCCGCTTCCAGTCCGTTGGTGCGTCGGACCAGCGTGCCGAAAACCGGGATCACGGCGATCGACGATTGCGTGCGCACACTCGGCGCGATGACTGGCTCGAATGCTGCGACGCTGACCTGCGGTGCGCCGATGCGTTCGCCGAGCACGGCGAGCAGGACATCGAGTTTGGCGCGCGCGAGCAGCAGTGGCGTGCCGATCAATCGGCTCGCCAGATGGGGAAGGAACATGGGTTCAGGCGCCTGGGGTCGAAGTTGCGTCGGACAAACGCTCGGGGTCGCGGCGCGGATCGGTATCGAGCACCAAGCCGAGCTGATCCGCGCGCTGGTTGTCGGCGGCGATCTCGCGATCGATGTCTTCGGCGTCGTAGCCGAAGGCGCTGATCGCTTCGGAGCGGCTGAGCAGCCC
>ERZ761602.7098-NODE-7098-length-12087-cov-9.277344_pt1 | contig 12087 bp, 9 predicted proteins | sample MGYA00512165_ERZ761602 | MGnify/ENA primary metagenome ERZ761602 (study PRJEB28899, sample SAMN02445085) | bioreactor sludge metagenome | biome: EBPR sludge; isolation source: Thorneside wastewater treatment plant | place: Australia: Brisbane, Thorneside... | reverse complement strand
CTCGTCGTACTTAGTGCCTGCGAAACAGCACTGGGTGATGTAAAGGGCAGCGAAGGGGTATTTGGTTTACAAAGAGCCTTTAAAATGGCGGGAGTAAAGAAAATGATCGTCAGCCTGTGGCAGGTGCCGGATAAAGAAACGGCCGAACTGATGACAAGCTTTTACAACTATTGGTTAAAAGGCAAAACGATTGAACAGGCTTTTGCACAGGCGCAATCGGATATGCGAAAAAAATATTCACCGTATTATTGGGCAGCGTTTGTATTGGTGGAATAAAAAAATAAAAATGAGAATGAAAAAAATCGGATTTTTTGTTTTAGCAACAACATTGTTGATGACACAACTGCGGGCACAGTATGGTAGTGTGAGCGTTTTTGAAAAAAATGCTGAGCAAGAGGTAACCAGCGTCCGGATATTTCCTGTAAAATGTACTGTCACCAAGATGGATGACAGCGCTTACCTGAACCTCCGGAAAAGTATCAATGCTTTTATGCACCTCGATGGTTCAAGGGTATATACTCAATTCTATATCCCGTTTACAGGATATGACGGGGCCAGAGAATTTGCAATAGATGAGTATATCGGCAAAAAAGCAGCAAAAAAAGTAAAGTTCATCCGGGAGTTTGAAGAAATTTTGCTTGACAATGGAGGAAATGTGGTTAGCACACAGGTAAAAGAAAGACCGCCCGGCATTATGGTTATTTATTATGCTGATTTTAGTAAAACTGCCGATGCCACTGTTATAAATTCTGCATATGCCTATACTGTTTATAGCAAAACCCCGATTAATGCACAGGAAGTGGCCAAAACATTGGCGGGCCGGGTAGTTGGCAGCTCAAAATATACTTATGAGTGGCTGCCGGGAAAAACAATGGAGTATGCCAAAAATAAAATTGGGCCCGGAATAACATTTCGGGATAACGGGGAATTCAGAATAAACTGAACAAGTGAGAACTATCCGTATTTTATCTTGCCTGATTTCTTTCATGCTATTAGGTGCCAGCCGTGTAAAAGCACAAACCTGGGAGCAACTGAACGACAGTTTTCATTATTACTTCGAAAGAGAAGATTATAAACAGGCCCTGCCTGTAGCACAAAAAATTGTGGACGTTGCCCGAAATGATTTTGGTGAAGCCGATCAGCAATATGCCACTGCGCTTAATAATCTTGCTTACACTTTTTATAAAACCGGCAACCTTGCAGCAGCAGAAGATAATTTCCTGGAATGTTTTACTGTAAAATTGAGAGTATATGAACCTGAAGATGAACGCTGTCTTAGTACAGCACAAATGCTGAGTGATATTTATAAGGAGCAACAAAACTATAAGGAGGCAGAAAAACTATTAACCGGTTATTTGCAAATTCTTTCAAAGAAAAATAAGCAGCAGTCAAAAGCAATTGTCTATTCTCTTTTTATGCGGGGCGACAGCTACCGGGTATTACAACAGAACGACCGGGCTATAATAGATTTTCTTGGGGTTTTGAAAAATGAAAAAGAGTTTATTACAGATACTTCCCTTTTGTATGGCGCCTACGAAGCGCTGGCTGATCTGTATGGCGATGTGTCAGACCTGCAGAAAGGAGAAAGGATCTTCTTGAGGCATACAGAATTTTGTAAAGCGGTAGATGGAGATCAAAGTGAAAAATATGTGCTTTCCCTGTTTCGCCAGGCGGCATTTTATGGGAGGGCTAAGCAATATTTACAATCACAGCGAACCCTCGACAAAGTAGTTGATTGGTACAGTAAGAACAAAGGCATGGAAAGTGAAGAATATCTTTCTGCTTACAACAACAGTATGTTATTGCTGTGTAAACTGGGAAACTATGCTGCTGCCGACAGTATGATGGATGTGCAATTGGATCGATTGAAAAAAAAGTTGGGTGAAAGCTCACCGGCCTTTGAAAATGCCGTTCACAAAGCAGGCATGATTTTTATGCAGGCTGAAAATCAATCCAAGGCAGAAGAATATTTTAAGAAAAGTATTGCCATAAGCCGCCGGTTAAATAATCCCGCATTGTTGATGAGCCGGCTAAATGTGTTCGATTCCCTGAATGTTAACAGCCGAGAAGAAAGGATCTTTATTTTAGAAGAAATGGTTGCGCTGCACGAAAAGCATAAACTACTTACCGATTCAGCTTATGCAACCAAATTGCTTTTCCTTGGCGGTTCTTACGAGAGAAGCGGATACAGTGATAAAGCTGTAAACCTGGTGCCAAAAATGGACAACGCAGCAAAGAAGGGGTACAAGGAACGTTCAAATGGCTTTATTGATTCCCGCACCATCATTGCCAATATTTATGTAAGCGTCGGGATGCTGGATAAAGCGGACAGTTATTATCAACAGTCACTCAAACTGGCAAAAGAAGTATGGAAAGACAGAAAGGACAGGTATGCCGGGTTACTAAAAAAAGTAGGCCAAATGTATAGTTACGCCGGTTTTGATAAAAAAGCCGAAGAAATACTGATGATGGCTCGTCAATGGATGGAAGAAAGCCAAAGTACCGATTATAGCGACTGGTCATCTGTTCTTTATGAACTCGCAACTGTAAAAAGTACGCTGAAAAAAACAACAGAAGCTGAGTCGGCCTTCAGGGCTGCAGTGAACTATGCAAAAAAAGATACGGCCCTTTTTTATGAATATCTGCAGTACGCAATACTTTTCGCCGAATTTTTTACCGACAATAAACTATTTGATAAAGCCGATAGCTTATACAGGGAAATTACCGGTGTTACAAACTACCCGGGAAAACAATCTTACAATGTATTTCTTTCCACTTTATCGGCCTGGGGTCTATGCAAATATAAATCCGGGGATACGGTCAACGCTGCCAGAATTATTGACTCGGTAGTTCAGTTGTCTCATCGTTTTTATAAGAACAATCAAACCTGGGACGATGGGGTTCTCTTTCGGTTATCTCATTATTACAGGGTTACAGGACAATATAATGAAGCTGTTTATTATGCTGAAAAGCATTATCAAATTGCCGCTCTTAAGGACCAGGATGATAAAACATTGTTTGCACCAAGAATTATCCTGCTGTTTGCCTGCCTTCATGCCGGCCAGTATAGCAAGGCAGAAGAGATGATTGCAGCGATGAACAAATCATCGTTGAAGTATATGCTCAATAACCTGGATGCTTTTTCGGATGCCGAAAGGGAAAAGTATTTGTCCAAAATAAACAGGAATTTACATTTATCAAATACCATGTTGCTGCGGAACAAAAACGCCACACCGGCATTTCTGAAAGAAAGTTTCAATGAATTATTATTACTAAAATCCCTGATACTGGCAGAAAACCGTAAACTGATTGAATCAGTTATTGGGGGCAGTGATACTACTTTGCAAAGGCTTTATGGTCAATGGTTGTCAACCCGTAATTTATTGTCCCGTGAATATGCAAAACCTGTGAAAGAAAGGAGGGGAGATATTATACAGCTGGAAGAACAGGCAGAAAGCCTGCAGAAAGAAATGAATCAAAAATCAGCATTTTTAGGAAACAGGCAACGGAGTAAAACAATTTCGGTAAGTGATGTACAATCTGCTTTGCAGGAAGAAGAAGCAGCTATCGAGTTTGTTTCTTTTGTTGTAACCAATGAAAGGAATGACAGTATAATGTATGCGGCTCATCTATTGTTAAAAAATAATCCTGTTCCTGTATTTATACCACTTTGTACGGAAAAGCAACTGCAAAAACTTTTTGACAGTGCCGGGTCTACTGCTACCGGTATGGTCAATCGAATTTATCGGGGTATTGATTTAGGCACTAACAATACTGCTGTTTCTTTGGGCAAGGAGCTATACAATTTAATATGGGCGCCGCTGGAGCCACACCTGAAAGGAATTAAAAAAATTAGTTACACCCCTTCCCGCAAACTTTTCAATATTGCATTTCAAGCATTACCTGCAGACAGCAGCCTGTTGCTGATGGATAAATATGAGTTTCGCCAGTATTTCAGTACCAAACAGGTGGTATTGCGAAATGAAAAGGTAACAACTAACACAACAGGTACCCTTCAGCCCAAAAACATTTTTTTGTTTGGCGATGCCAGTTTCAATGTTGCCGGTAAAACTACAAGCAAGCAGCCGATGAAGAATAAAGGCACATCAGGCTTTTACCTGCCTGCAAGCAGGGGTAATCAGAATAGTTTATGGACTGACCTGCCCGGTACTGCAGAAGAGGTAAAAAAGATCAAAAAACAATTTGAGTTAAATAAGGTACCTGCTGCTGTTTTCACACAGACTGCAGCCAGTGAGGAAAACCTGAAAGCATTAAGCGGTAATTCACCGCAAATACTGCATATTGCCACACACGGCTTCTTTTTACCCGAACAGGAAAAAAAATCGGATGATATTGTCACCAATAATCAAAATGCTTACACACTGGCCAATGACCCCTTGCTGCGAAGCGGTCTGATTTTATCCGGCGGCAATCATGTTTGGAGTGGCAAAACACCCATTGAAGGAGTAGAAGATGGCATTGCTACCGCTTATGAAATTTCACAACTCAACCTAAGCAACACAGAACTGGTCGTACTCAGCGCCTGCGAAACAGCACTGGGAGATGTAAGAGGAAGTGAAGGTGTGTTTGGTTTACAAAGAGCATTTAAAATGGCCGGGGTTAAAAAGATGATCGTCAGCCTGTGGCAGGTACCGGATAAAGAGACGGCAGAGTTGATGACCAGCTTTTACAACTACTGGTTAAAAGGCAAAACGATTGAACAGGCTTTTGCACAGGCGCAATCGGATATGCGAAAAAAATATTCACCGTATTATTGGGCAGCGTTTGTATTAGTGGAGTAGATCAGCATATCCGGATTTCCTGTTTTTGCTTTGTTTATTAACACTTGCTGATATTATAGTCTAACCGCCAGCACAATACCGCAAAGCTTGCCGGAATAGTCATTGGCATTGTATCAAATTAATGTTTACTTTGTTACATAATTACATTGTAGCATCTGTGCCTGAACAGATTGTTTACTAACCAAAATAACCATCATGAGAAAAACATTTTTAACACTAGCCTCACTAGCTATTTGCCTGTTGTCCTTTGCACAGGATAAAGCAGCCAAAGAAAAAAAGAAACCAACATTATCTTTCACAGCTGGACCTTCAATCCCGATTGGTTCTTTTGGAGAAAGCGACCCCCTGAATGTCAGCAGTGGTATGGCTAAAATGGGAACCAGTTTCTCAGCTACATACACTCATTTTATTCAAAAGGATTTTGGTATCGCCGTTTCTTTCCTGGTGAACTGGTATGAAACAGATACACTGCTTTTTTCCCAGGGCAGGGCTTCAAAACCCGGCGATAACTGGCAGATGGTGGGCTTTTCTGTCGGGCCTGCTTTTTCCCGGAGTTTTTCAAAAAAGCTGGAAGGGGATTTTCGCCTCACCGGCGGTTTTATGAATGTAAATACGCCGGTACTTACTTATGCACTGAGAACAATTAAAAAGGATACCAGGTTTACGCCGGTTCTGCAGGCTGAAGCAGGGTTGAATTATTCCATTGGTAAAAAGATCTATCTTCTTTTGAATGCAGCGTATATGCATATGGACCCAAAGTTTGACGCAGTACTTACTATCAATGGCAATGCGGCTGATCCTTACCAGCAAAGCATTTCTGTTATCAATATTAGGGCGGGGCTAGGTGTAAGATTGTAAAGTGAAGGGTTTAGCACAAAAAAAGGCTGTATCAAACGACACAGCCTTTTTTATTTTTTGTAAGTTTTTTATTCTGCTTCCGCCACTACTTCTTTTACTTCCGGTATCATCCGCTTCATCATGCCTTCAATGCCGGCTTTTAAAGTGATCATGGATGAAGGACAGCCACTGCAGCTTCCCTGCATCATCAGGTTCACCACTCCTTCATTATAACTTTTGAACTGAATGGCACCACCGTCCATTTCTACGGCAGGGCGAACATAATTGTCAAGCAGTTCTTTAATACGTTTTACCACATCATCATCATCTGCCGCCACTTCATTACTGCTTTCCTGTTTTACAGCAGCGAGTTCTTCCTCATTTACCACGGCTTTGCCTTCTTCCAGGTAATCTTTCAAAAACTGGCGAACAGAGGGTATTACATCCTGCCAGTCTGTATCTGCTGTTTTGGTCAGTGTAACAAAATTGCTGGCAATGAAAACGGCTTTTATAAATGGAAAACCAAATAACTCGGTCGCTAGTGGCGAAGGTTTAGCACTTTCCGCATCCGGGAAATCAATGCTTTTACCGGGATACAGAAGTTTGTTGGCTACAAACTTCATGGTTTCCGGGTTAGGCGTCATTTCGGTATAAATGCTGATGATAGGATTACCTGTTTTAATCATAAACTCACTTTAAGATGCAAAAATAACAATTCTGCGGGGCCAATGTTTACGAAGGCGGGAAAGGAAACGATTAGGGGGAGGTACTGAAAACGAACTGCTTATTCTTTCATTTTACCGCTTTTTTTCAAGTAGCGGACAATAGCGTAAACAACCACCAGGACGCCGAGAAAAATACCTAATAACAAGTTGCGGTGATTTTTGTCATACCCGCTGAGCTGGGGATAGTTGAGTAAAAGTATTAGTACAATACCACAAAGCCAGATGAACTGGGTAGTATGTTCTTTCAAAATCCATCGCTTCCATTTGAATTCCATGCTATTCAGCGTTTGTCCAAGCCCTTTTATATTGGGAAACCAACGATTTACCTTTTTACAATATTCATCAAAGCCACTGCCGAATTTACCCCGGAGAAAATTCTCTTCGGCCAAAACAATGGCCTGGTAAATGAATAAAAAAACCGGAATTACAATGGCAACATACACCAGCGAATTGGCCAAAATACCCACACCAAGCAGCATCAGGATATTGCCGACATATAGTGGATTGCGGCAATGACGAAAGATCCCTTCCGTTACCAATCCTTCAGCGTAAGGCTTGCCTTCCTTTCCGCCCCTAACAATATAGGCCAGTCCTATGGTGAGGCCACGGATCAGCTGACCTAAAATGGTTACTAATAAACCGATTGCAATGGGCCAGATAAAATAATTATTTCCAAAGTTTGCGGAAGAAAATAAAGGCCAGGAAGGAATGAACAAGGCCCCATAAAATAAAATAAAAATCCAGTTCCGGTGTTTGAAAAAGAAATTCCCGATACTAACCATGCCTTTTATTTTTTGACTGCAACCAACCCTGCAAAATTGTACCATTTAAAAAAGACCTCGCAATGAGCAAATCCCTGGTCACGCAACAAAGTAATATTTTCTGATAGTTTATACGGAACAAGTACATTTTCCAGGGCTTCTCTTTTTTGGGAGATTTCCAGTTCGCTGTAATTGTTTCTGCGTTTGTAATTGTAATAGTAATTGATAAAGTCCCGGTTGAAATTATTCTCTTCGGCTAATATTTTCTCTACCAGTATCAGCACACCGCCGGGATTAAGCCCATTGTAAATATCTTTTAAGAGCCGCTCCCTGTAAATGGGTCTTACAAATTGCAGGGTAAGACAAAGCACTACTACAGATGCATTTTCTATTTTAATACCTTGTCCAAGATCAGCACATCGTAATTCATAAGGACGGGAAAATCCTATCTCCATCAATTTAGACTTGCACTTATCCAGCATTTCCTGTGAATCATCAATGCCGATGAATTTTATGTCCTGGTCCACCATCGTATCCATACCGATCATCGTAGTACCGGTAGAGCAACCCAAATCATATACAAAGGTTTCTTCCCTTGCATGATCGGCGGCTAGCTCAGCCATCATTCGTTGAATTTCTCCATAGAACGGAACGGAGCGGTTTACCATATCATCGAAAACTTTAGCCACATTAGCGCCGAATTTAAAGTCACTGACCTTTTCTATTTCGTCCCGAAACACTTCGTCTTTTGCCATAATCAAAAAAATTGGGATACAAAGTAAAGCAATTTATACGGTAGTGAACCGGAGGTTATCTTGCGTTGTATTAATATTTATATGAAAAAAATATATCATCTCGGAAACTGCACCACCTGCCAGGGCATCATTAAAGAAACAGGCATTGATAAAAAAGGCTTTGATATGCAGGAAATAAAGACTGAAAAAATTACGGCTTCCCAGTTAGATGAAATGAAAAAAATAGCTGGCACTTATGAAGCATTGTTCAGCCGCAGGGCCATCAAATACAAGGAAATGGGTTTGAAGGACAAACTCCTTACCGAAAAAGATTACCGTAAACTGATACTAGAGGAGTACACATTCCTGAAGCGGCCTGTAGTAATCATCAATGAGAAGATCTTTATCGGCAGTGAAAAGAAAAATGTAGAGGCACTTAAGCAGGCATTAAAATAGTTATCAGGCCAATAGCAGGATCAATAATTGGGCGGCTACAATTCGCAGGATCATTGTCAGAGGGTATACGGTTGCATAAGTAACAGAGGGAATATCATTACCTGCCAGTTTGGTGGCAAAGGCCAGTGCCGGAGGATCGGTAGAGGCGCCGGCCAGCAGGCCACAGACTTCAAAATAAGTTTTGCGGAAAAATTTATGGGCGATAAAGCCAACCAACAGCAACGGAATGATGGTAATGGCAATGCCCATAGCAATCCAGCCAAACCCGCTGCCATCCGCAAATGCATGAGACAGGTTCTTCCCGCTGCTAAGCCCCACACTGGCGAGAAAAAGGCTGATGCCCAGCTCCCTGATCATCAGGTTGGCACTGTTGGTAGTGTAATTGTTTAAGTAGAACAGGTTACCAAAGCGGCTCAATATCAATGCTACGATCAGCGGGCCGCCAGCCATGCCGATCTTTACGGCAACCGGCATATTGGGAAAATGAAACGGAATACTGCCAAGTATCACACCCATTACAATGCCCATAAATATTGGGGCCAGGTCAGGGGCTTCAAGACGTTTCAATGAATTGCCCAACGCATCGGCAACTATTTCAACCCCTTCTTCCGTGCCCACTACTTTTACGGTATCGCCCAGTTGTAAAAAAATATCGCCATGGGGGACCATTTCTATACCAGCCCTGCTGAGGCGGGTCAATGTGAAATCATGTTGCTGCAGTTCGGGAATATCGCCCAGGCGTTTGTGGGTAACGGCTGCTCTTGTTACAACAATATGTCTTGATATCAGGTCACTTTCCTTGGCTGTTTTTAGATTCATATTGCTGACTGGGCCTACGAGTAATTTCAATTGCTCCACTTCCTGCTTTGATGCCACAATCAGCAGCACATCATTTTGTGCCAGTTCAATATCAGGTGTAGGTGTTATGATTTCACCGTTGTGGTACATACGGGAAACGACAATCGGCTCTTTCAACAATTCAAATATTTTGCGAAGCGGCTGTCCCACCAGTTGTTTGTTCTCCAATTGTAAATGAATGGATACAGGTCTGTTGGCCCGCAATACTTCTAGCTTCCGGTGCAGCTCCTGTTCTTCTGCAATATTCACCCGGAATATCTTCTTCAATAGCAATAATGAACCAATGATGCCGAAAACTCCCAACGGGTAAGTGACGGCGTACGCCAGTGTGATGAGCGACTTATCGGTACCGGTAATATGCAAATCACTTACAGCGGCCTGTGCAGCACCTAAACCGGGAGTATTGGTAACAGCACCACTCATTACGCCGGCCATTACGGAAATATGGTTATGGCTGGTATAATAAAGAATAACGGTAATCAATACACCGGTGGCTACTACCGCCAAAGCAAGCAGGTTATTGGTCATGGCATTTTTTTTCAGCGATGCCCAAAAACCGGGACCTACCTGCAGACCAATAGAGTAAACAAAAAGGATAAGACCAAACTCCTTAATAAAGTGCTCAGTACTTTTTTCTATTTCCACACCTGTATAAGAAATAATTAACCCTGCAAACAATACCCATGTTATACCCAATGAAATGCCTGCAATACGTATGCGGCCCAGCCAGATGCCTGAGGCTATCACCAATCCATAGATGATCACAGATTGTGCAATAGAGGGTTCTGTAAAGAGTTGTTGCAGCCAGTGAAACATATAAAGGATTCAAAAGTAAGTTAACAGCAACTGAACGGGCAACCGATCGTTACCCGTTCAGTATATTTGTTTGTATAAGCAGGCAATCATCAGAGGCTAGTATTTTTCTGGCTGCAGGCCCCAGTGTTCCGGTGAACGCCAGAGGGCAGACAACAAGAGTTCCCGCATAAAGAAAATCTCTTTAGGCAGTTTATCATACATTCTTTCAAATAACTCTTCGTGGGATAACAACTCCTGTTTACCCGGCTCACGGTCCACCGTCATGATCTTTTCAAAATCTTCTTTTGAAAATTTCAAACCTGTCCAGTCAATATCTTCATATCTCGGCATCCAGCCAATAGGGCTTTCTACTGATGGAGCCTTGCCTTTTATTCTCTCCACGATCCACTTCAGCACACGGATATTCTGACCAAAGCCCGGCCAGAGGAATTTACCATTTTCATCTTTGCGGAACCAGTTCACACCGAAAATACGGGGAGGATTGGGCAGGCTGCGGCCAAACTGCAACCAGTGATTTACATAATCACCAATATGGTAACCCATGAATGGCAACATGGCAAAGGGGTCACGACGAACTTTACCTATTTCTCCAAAAGCAGCAGCTGTCATTTCGCTGCCCATAGTAGTGGCCAGGTACACACCAAAGTTCCAGTTGAATGATTGATACACCAGGGGTACTCCGGTACTTCTTCTTCCGCCGAATATGAAACCGGCAACCGGAACACCTTTTGGATTATCCCAGTCTTTGTCTATCGCAGGGTTTTGATAGGCCGGTGCGGTAAATCTTGAGTTAGGGTGTGCAGCAGGTTTGCCACTGTTTTTATCATAAGGCTTGCCATGCCAGTCGGTCAAACCATCAGGCACTTCTTTAGTCAAGCCTTCCCACCACACATCTTTATCAGCAGTAATAGCCACATTGGTAAATATGGTGTTGCCTTTGATGCTCTCCATGGCATTGGGGTTGGTATCATAGTTGGTGCCGGGAGCCACACCAAAATAACCTGCCTCAGGGTTGATGGCATAAAGATTACCATCATCTCCTTTATGGATCCAGGCAATATCATCACCAACGGTAGTTACTTTCCAGCCATCAAACTCTTTTGGCGGAATAAGCATCGCAAAGTTGGTTTTGCCGCAGGCGCTGGGGAAGGCAGCTGCTACATAGGTCTTTTCTTTTTCAGGAGATTCAACACCCATTATGAGCATATGTTCTGCCAGCCATTCTTCTTCTCTTCCCATAACAGAAGCGATCCGCAGCGCAAAACATTTTTTACCCATCAACGCATTACCACCATAGCCGCTGCCGTAAGAGACAATTGATCTTTCTTCGGGAAAATGAGAAATATATTTAACATCAGGGTTACAGGGCCATGTTACATCTTTTTGCCCCGGCTGCAGTGGGGCGCCGATAGTGTGCAGGCATTTTACATATCCTTTTGTATCCAGGTAAGGCAATACATCTTTTCCCATGCGGGTCATAATGCGGGTATTCACTACCACATATTCCGAGTCGGTAATCTGTACACCGTATCTTGAATAAGCAGAGCCCAATGGTCCCATACAAAAGGGAATAACATACAGTGTGCGGCCCTTCATACTTCCCTTCATCAGGCCTTCCAGGATTTTTTTCATTTCGTTAGGATCCATCCAGTTGTTGGTAGGACCTGCATCTTCTTTGCGCAAACTGCAGATAAACGTTTTGTCTTCTACTCTTGCTACATCACTTGGATCACTGAAGCAGGCAAAACTATTGGGCCTTTTTTCCGGGTTTAGCGGAATAAATGTTCCTTTATCTACCAGTAGCTGGCACATGCGGTCATATTCCTCTTTTGATCCGTCGCACCAGTGTACAGCATCTGCTTCGCAAAATTCAGCAACCTTTTTTACCCATGTTTCGAGTTCTGCCCTTGCCGGAGCAGTCTCCATGGCAAAGAAGTTAGTTTGTGTTGACATAAATAAGTATTTAAAAAAGGAATTTACAAAAAGGCAGGCAATCGTACTGAAACCGTCGAAGATTTTTCAGTGAAGTAAAAATGAGTACAATTTCAAAGAGTTAAACTGTTCGTGGTCAATAAGCGGTATGAAGTAAATCATATAG
>ERZ761602.7097-NODE-7097-length-12089-cov-10.121074_pt1 | contig 12089 bp, 9 predicted proteins | sample MGYA00512165_ERZ761602 | MGnify/ENA primary metagenome ERZ761602 (study PRJEB28899, sample SAMN02445085) | bioreactor sludge metagenome | biome: EBPR sludge; isolation source: Thorneside wastewater treatment plant | place: Australia: Brisbane, Thorneside... | reverse complement strand
CGCCCCTACACTCTGCTTCGTAGGGGCGCGATTCATCGCGCCCGGGGCCCGCCTCCGGCTGCCAGTTCCTCTCGGTTCAAAGTTGCCCGCGACCGGCGCCGAGATCCTCCTCGACCGGATCATCCTCCTCCGGCGCCAGCACCAGCTCGCCCATGCGCATCACCGCCGCGCCGCTGGTCGACATGCTGCCCAGCGTGAAGAGCAGCACGTCGTCGCCGGGGCCGAACAGCCCCCGCCGGGCGCCCTCGTAGAGGTTCTGGGGCATCAGCACGGGGCCGGTGTTGGCGGTGCGGGCGTAGGTGTCGGCGACCCGCTCGGGCGGCAGGCCCAGCACCCGGCAGGCGAAGTCGGCGAACCAGGCGGTCGGCGTGGTCATCGCCGCGAAGCGCACCTGGTCGACCCGCAGCCCAGCGGCGGCCAGGGCCTCGCCGCAGGCCAGGGGCAGGTACTTCAAGGCGCAAGCCTCCAGCGCGCGGCCGGCCTCGCGGGTGGGCAGCATCTTGAGCATGTAGCGCTGCACGGGATCGGGCTCGATGGCGTAGTCGAAGGCGCGGGCAGACTCCAGGGTGGTGTAGCTCTTCCAGGAGCGCAGGCCGTGGCCGGCGGGGACCTCCGAGACCAGCATGGCCGCCGCCCCGTCGCCGGAGGTGAGGGACATGGGGTTGTCGGCGTCGGCGGAGCGCGAGTAGGTGCAGGCGGTGATGATCAGCACCCGGCGCGCCCGGCCGCTCTCGACCATGGCCGCGGCCAAGGCGAGGTCCGCGACAGCCACGCCGCAGGCCGACTCGACGTTGATGCAGGGGCAAGAGAAGCCCATCCGCTCGGCCAGCCCGATGGCGTCTCCCAGGACGTACTGGTCGGGGAAGAGGCAGCTCACCAGGACCAGGTCGATGTCCTCGGGGCCGAGGCCAGCCGCGTCCAGCAGGCGGCGAGCGGCCCGCTCCTCCAGGTCGTGGGCGGTCTCGCCCGGCGCCAGCACCCGGCGGGCGGTCGTGCCGCGGAAGACGTCGGACAGGTAGGGCGCCATCGCCTCCTGCCAGGGGTTGGTCCCTCCCTGGCCCTCCCAGACCTGGCCCGCACCGCGGCGCTCCAGGGACGCGATGAAGTCGGGGGCGACCGTCCTCCACCAGTCGTTGCGGCGCACGGTGCGGGGGAAATAGACGCTCAGGGCGGTGATACCAGCGGCGGGCATGCGGGACTCCGGAGGGCTCAGGCGCGGGCGCCCATGGCGTTGAGGGTGGAGACCCGCCGGGCGAAGGGGCTGGGCTCCTCGGGGTCGATGATCACGTCCACCACCACCGGGCCGGGCAGGGCCATGGCCTCGCGCAGCACGGCGTGAAGCTCGTCGGGGCGGTCCACGCTGAGGCCCCGGGCGCCCATCGCGCGGGCCAGCATGGCGAAGTCGGTGGCCGGCAGGCTGGTCTCGTAGGGCTGCAGGCCCAGGCCGGCCATGCCCTTCTCGACGATGCCCATGCGCGCGTCGTTGAGGACGATCCACACCGCCGGCAGGTCGTACTGCACCGCGGTCGAGACCTCGTTCATCATCAGCATCGCGCCGTCCCCGACCAGGGCCACGGCCTTTCCGCGGGTGGCGGCGAGGCCCAGGATCCCCGAGGTGGCGTGGCCCATCGAGCCCCACAGGCCACTGACGCGGTAGCGGCCCGGCTCGGGCACGCAGAGCAGGTTGTTGGCCCAGAGGAAGGCGTTGCCGGACTCGGCGAGTACAGTCGCCAGGGAGCCCTCGATCACGACCTCCTGTACGGCGGCCAGCAGCTCCTGAGGCAGGATCGGGCCGCGGGAGCGCAGGGTCGCGGGCTCCGACCGAGGGAGAACGGCGGCAGGAGCGGCCGGCAGGCGGGCGCTGAGGGCCTCCAGCACCCGGCCCACATCGCCGACGAGGCCCAGGGTGCGGGCCTCGGGGTAGGCCGCGCCGAAGGCGGCCGGGTCGAGGTCGACGTGGACGAAGCCGTCGGGTGGGCAGAGCCCCGGCGACCAGCAGGAGGAGAACTCCCCGAGCTTGCTGCCCAGGACCAGGATCCGCCGCACACCCAGCGCGGCCAGGGCGGGCTCGAGGTGCTCGTGTCCCCCGCAGCCGGTGACCCCCAAACAGAGCGGGTGGGCCTCGGGCAGCACCCCCTTGCCGCGGGGAGTACAGATCACCGGCACGCCGCAGCGCTCCACCAGGGTGCGCAGCTCGGCGCCGGCCTCGCGGGCGCCGTGGCCCACCCAGACGGCGAACGGAGCCTCTGCCAGGGCGGCGGCGGCGTCATCGAGCTCCTCGGCCGGCGGCAGGGGGCGCAGCATCGGCCGAGCCGCGAGGCGAAGCTCCGGCACCTGGCTGCGCTGCACGGCGATCGGCAGGCCCAGGTGGGCGACGAAGCCCTCGGGGCGGCGGAAGCCCTCGGCGATTCGCTCCAGCAGCTCGGGCAGCTCCTCGGCGCGATCCAGCAGGGCCGCCTCGTGGAAGAAGAGCCCCGGCCGGTAGAGGCTCTCGGCGGGCAGGGTGCCTGGGCCCGTCTCCTGCACCGCCCAGCGCCCCCGCTGAGGGGCCGAGGTAGCGCCCGAGATGAGCAGCACGCGCGCGCCCTCCCAGCGGGCGGCGACCGCGCCGGTGAGGGCGTTGAGCAGGCCGGGCCCGGTGGTCACGAAGGCCAGGGTGGGCCGGCCCGTGGCGAGGCTGGCCTCGACCGCGGCGAAGAGCGCGCCGCCCTCGTGGCGCACCTGGAAGCTGCGCAGGGGCGAGCGGGCGAGGCGATCGCAGAAGGGCGCGATGGCCCCGCCGACGAGGCCGAAGGCGTCGCGCACGCCGAGGTCGTGGAGGGCCTGGAGCAGGCGGTCGGTGAGGCTGCTGCCCTGGAGCTGCGGGGCGTTCATGATGCTCTCCTCAGGGAGATGTGGCCCTCGGGCCGGGCGAGGCGGTCGATGGCGGCGAAGAGGCGGGCCTGCTCATCGGGCTTGCCGACGGTGATCCGGGCGGCGCCGGGCAGGCCCCAGGCGCAGAGGGGGCGGACGCTCAGGCCCAGCTCCTCCAGTGCGGCGGCGAGCCCGGGGGCCCGGGGCAGGAAGACGAAGTTGGCGGCGCCCTCGACCACCTCCAGGCCCCGCGCCCGCAGCCCAGCGGCCAGCTCGGCGCGGCCCGCGGCGTTCTCCCGCCGCACCCGGGCCCGCCAGCGACGATCGCCCAGGGCGGCCAGGGCGGCGGCCTGGGCCGGTGCGCCGACGTTGAAGGGGTCACGGACCCGGTCCAGGGCCTCGATCAGCGAGGGCGCAGCCAGCGCCGCGCCCACCCGCAGCGAGGCGAGGCCGTGCGCCTTGGAGAAGCTGCGCAGCCGCACCAGGTTCTCGTGGGCCCCGCGCAGGTCAGGGAGCGCCTCGTAGCCGGCGTAGGCCTCGTCCACGACCGGCACGACGTGCGCCGGGAGGGCCTCCAGCCAGGCGCGCAGCCCCCTCGCCGTCGTGCCGGTCGGGTTGTCCGGGTTGGCCAGGAAGATCAGCCTCGTCTGGGGCCCGATCGCCTCGCGCAGGGCGTCGAGGTCCACGCGACCGTCCGCCGCGCGGGGCGCGAGACGAACAGACAGTCCCGCCGCCGTGGCCGCGCGCGCGTACAGAGGGAAGGAGCCCTCGCTGGTCAGCACCTCGCCCGGCAGCGCCCGCACCAGGAGCTGGATCGCCTCCGTCGCGCCGCTGGTGACTACCACCTCCTCGGTTCTCAGCCCCTCCTCCTCCGCCAGGGCCGCGCGAAGCTCGCGGGCGTCCGGGTCGGGGTAGCAGGCCCCGATCGCTTGGACGGCGGCCCGCCAGGCGCGGGGCGAGGCCCCCGTGGCGCTCTCGTTGCTGGCCAGGTGGACCGCCGCGCGAGGCGGCGCCGCCGGGTAGCGCGGCACGCGGGAGAGGGCGGGGTGGGCAGCGGGATGAAGCATCGAACCTCCGGGGAGAGCGGGGAGAGCAAGGGGCGTGCCGGGGCGGGACGAGGGTAAAGGGTTGAAGTCAGGTAAACGGGGGGGGAGTGCGCACGGGGGGCGCACGTGCGCGCACGGGGAGAGAAGGGAGATCAGTTGTGAAGGGGTTGGCCACTGGAGGAGACATGCCAGCGACTGCGAGCCTCCTCACCTTCCTGATCGCCTGCGAGGGTGGGTCGACCCGACCGGCAGCGTCCAAGCTCGGCCCTGGTGGGGGGGTCGAGAGCCAGGCCTTCAGCCGCGATGGGCTGCAGCTCCTGCCGTCCGACCCCAGCGAGAGCGCAGACTTCGGGGACCAGGTGTCGATGGGCGGCGATCTGGATGGGGATGGTCTGCCCGACCTGGCGGTTGGGGCCCCGTATGCAGAGGTCGACGAGCGGCCCGCAGGAGCGGTCTATGTCTACTCGGGCTGGGATGGAGCAGGGGCTTCCGTGACGGAGCTCACGGTGAGCTCCTCGCACCCGTACTCATACAGCTACTACGGGAGCGCGATCACGACGCAGGGCGATCTCGACGGAGACGGCCTGCACGACCTCCTGGTGGGGGCGTATGGATTCCCCAACCCGGAGCAACACGCCGGGATCGTCTACCTCTATCGAGGCGCCATCGGCGGCATCGACCCATCTGCGGAGCTCTCGATCAGCGCCTCGAACCCCGGGGAGTGGCACGCTTTCGGGATCGCCCTGTCCAGCGGCGGCGACGTCGACGGCGATGGACTGGACGACCTCGCCGTCGGGGCGCCGGGTTCCACCTCCGGTAGCCCCGAAGACCAGCCCCGTTGCGGTTCGGTGTATCTGTACATGAACGCCACCGGCGACCTCTCCGGGAGTGTCGAACAAGAGGTCTGGGCATCGGACTGCGCCATGGACGACGACTACGGGTCAGCGGTGGCCTCCGAGGGCGATCTCGACGGCGATGGCTACGCGGACCTGGTCGTCAGCGCCCTCTATGCTTCGGACATCAAGAAGGGGGATGAGCACGGCAGCGGCCGCGCCTACATCTACCTTGGGGGGGCGGGTGGAGTCTCCGTCGACAGCGAACAGAAGGTCACGCCGAGCGATGGGGCCGACTTTGACGAGTTTGGCACTGCCCTCGCCACGGGGGGCGACCTCGACGGCGACGGGCATGACGACCTGGTCGTGGGGGCCCCCTACGACGACGACATGGGGCGCAGCTCGGGGGCCGTCTACGTCTACCTGGGATCGACGGTGGGGGTGGACCTGGCCTCGGAGACCAAGCTTACGGACCCTGCCGGTGGCGAGACATATCTGTACGGAGCCTCGTTGGCGCCCTTGCGCGACCTGAACGGCGATGGACTCGCCGACCTGCTGGTCGGGTCACCCAGGTTCGACGGCCGCACCGAGAACAACGGCGCTGTGCTCCTCTACCTGGGCACACCCGCGGGTGTCGCTCCCCTCGCAGACCAGGTGCTGGAGCCCAATCCAGGCCAGAAGCTGGAGAGCTTTGGTGCCAGCATCGACGCGGGCGTCGATCTCAACGGGGATGGCAACCTCGACATCGTCGTGGGAGCGCCGAACTACGACAGCGACCTCCGCGACTCGGGAGCGGCCTATCTCTCTTCACTCCGCGGGGAGGGCGATGGAGGGACGGCCGGCGACGGCGGGGAGAGCGGCGACGGCGGGGAGAGCGGCGACGGCGGGGAGAGCGGCGACGGCGGGGAGAGCGGCGACGGCGGCGCCAAGACCGGCTGCGCCGCGCTCAACGGCGGTGGGCTCCTGCTGGCGTTCTCGTCGATCTGGGCCATCGTCGGGCGAATCGGACCCCGTCGCAGAGCTGGGCCGGGCCCACCAGGGACGCCCTGGGCTCGGTAGGACCGCGATCCGAGGCCTGGCGTCAGACCTCCCCCATGCCCCTGCACAGAGCGTCCGGCTGCCGCGTCTCTCCTCAACGGTCGCGGGTTGCCTTCTTCACACCGCGAACCTTGGGCCCGCCGACGACGGCAGAGGCGCTCCACTCCGCTAGTCGCTTCACGACAGACTCGGGCACAGGCTCATCGAGGCGGAAGCGGATGATCCCCTTGCTCGCATCGCGGCCCTCGAGGTCCTCTCGGATCGTCTCGAAGAGCGTCGACGAGACGATGTAGAGCGCGAAGTGGTCCTTCCATCCCGCAAAGGAGACGACCGCTCGGCCGTCGACGAGGTAGGCCGGCATGTTGTACTTGATGGCCTCCACGGCAGCGGGGAGCGCGCGGCCCATCGCGGCGCGGACCTGGTCCAATGCGGCGCGGACATCGGGAGGCTGGGCGGCGAGGTACGCGTCGACGTCGGCGTGCTTGGGGGTCGGCATACGGGGAGTCCTACCACGGCGGGCGGTGATCCCCAGCGTCTCCGAATGCTCCCCTTCAGGCGTTAGATTCCGGCATGCATCGGCTCGCCCTCCTCCTCACCCTCCTCCTCACCCGCTCCGCTCTCGCCCAGGATCCCTCGCCCCTCTGCGCCGCCCTCATGGCCGAGCGAACCCAGGTCGCCGTCGCCCTCCGCCTGCTCCAGGGCGGCGCCGACCCCAACGCGCACTGTCCGACCCCCATCACCGTCCGCGGCCGCCGCCTGGACTTCTTCGAGGTGGTGCTGGGCGTGCTCATCCCGCCCATCGGCGCGGTGATGCTGTACGACGCCAGCACCCACCGCTCGCAGCGCATCATCTACCCGGCGCCGCTGGACCTCGCGATCGGCCTGCGCAGCGAGGCGCTCGTCGACGCCCTGCTGGCCGCTGGCGCCGATCCCCTGCAGCCCTCCCAGGGCGGCCTCCCCCGCCCGCTGGCGGTCGCCGTCGGCCAGGACGTCGCCCTCGGCGGCACGACCTGGACCGACCGCCTCAGCGCCTCCCTCGACCATGTGCCCGCGGACTTCATGGCCCGCGAGGTAGGCGGGCTGGACGGCCTCCTCGACCGCAGCGATCTGCTGCAGCGCCTGCTCGCCCTCGGCCTCGACCCCGAGGGCCGCGACAGCAGCGGCGGGACCTGGCTGCTGCGGGCGGTGGAGGAAGGGAGCTCGGCGCGCGTGGAGGCCGCCTTGCGGGTCGGCGCGGACCCGAACCTGGCGAGCCCCCGCGGCACACCGCTGGCGCTCGCGGTGCGAGAGGGTGAGCTGGAGCTGGTCGGCACCCTGGTCCAGGCTGGAGCGGACCCACGGCGCGCGGTGCAGAGCGGCCCCGGCCTCCTGACGCTGGCGGTGCAGGGTGGGGATCTGCGCATGGTCAGGGCCGTGGTTGCCATGGGCGTGCCGGTGGACGGAAGCGACGGCAGCGGCCCCAGCCCCCTCTCCGCCGCGGTCGAGCGGGGCGATGCGGCCCTCGTACAGATGCTGCTGGAGCTCGGCGGCACGCCGACTGGCCGGGATGTGTACGAGGCCGTCGAGCGCGGCGACGGGCCGGTCCTGGAGCTGCTGCTGGCCGCCGGCGCACCGCCCGACCAGGAAGAGGACTTCGGCCGGCGACCCCTGCACGCCGCGCTGCGCTCCGGCCACCCGGCCCTGGTCCTGGCGCTGCTGCGGGCCGGCGCCGATCCCGGCCGCGCCGACCGCACCATCTTCGACGAGCCGCGGCCCCTTCAGCTGGTGATCGACGCGAACGATCTGACGATGCTCGAACAGATGCTCCCCTACACAGGCGCCGCCGCGCTGGACCTGGTGCTGGCGCGGGCAGTCGACCAAGGCCGCGTCGAGGTCGCCGAGCTGTTGATCTCCCACGGGGTCTCCGCGGACCGCGCCTTGCTGTGGAGCTGCCGGCCCGATGCGGAGCCGACCCGCCGCTGGCTGCGCGACCATGGGGCCCGGTTCCCCGAGGACAGCCTGGCGAGGGTCGTGCTGGACGGAGATCTCGCGCTGGTGCGGCAGGCGGTCGAGGACGGCGCGTCGCTGCAGGCCCCGGGAGGGTGGCTGGATGAGACGCCGGCCGAAGCGGCCGTGATGCGGGGAGAGGAGGGCATCGCCGCCTACCTCGCCCAGGCCGGCGCGAGGCTGCCGGCGGACTGGTCGGCCCAGGAGCTGATCCGCGACGAGGATCTGCCACGAGTACAGATGGCCCGGGCCCTGGGGGCCACCTTCGACGCGGGCGATGTGCGCGAGGCCGCCTGGCGAGGCCACCGCGACATCATCGACCTCCTGGCCACCGTGGTCGACGCCCCCGAGGCCTGGAAGGGCTACGGTCACCTGGCGCCGGACCTCGCGTTGCGGTTCGAGGAGATCCACGCCGAGAAGCTGGCCCAACGCAAGGCGACCCGACGGGAGGCCCGACGGGCGCGGAGGCGCTGAACGGGCGGCCTGCTCCATGGACGACGTGCTGGTGTGGAGCGGCGAACAGCGGTCGACTCTCGGCAGCTGAGATGCAACCCTCCCCGATTCGACGGCGAGGCAAGGCGCCGGCGCACAGAGAGAAGGGAGAGTGAGGGCAGGCGAAGGTGCTCTGGCGCTCGGCCCGCTGGCCCCGCCATGACTGCATACGCTCCGCCCGACCCAGCCCGCGGTTGGGAGAAGATGGCGCCACCGGCGTGGCCACCCAACCCCGGCGTTTCTGCAACCCATCGCGGTCAACCCCCTCCATTCTTCAACATCGCACGAGACGCGAACCCGTAAGTGCAACAAACAGGTAGCCGAAGCGGCCGCTACACGTGGCTACCCTCCCCAGGAGTTGCAAAACAGAGAGGGTTGAACTGGCCCTGTTGCAAATCGGCCGGGCTCGACCGGTCAGCGGCGCCACAGCAGGCGCGGATCCTGATCGCGAAGGCCCCAGAAACGATCATCGGCGGCCATGCGGGCGATGGCGGAGGCAGCCCTTGTTTCCAAGGGGCGGGTGCGGCTGACCAGCGCCCGGCTACACCCGGCGTGGTCGGCAATCGCCGCACCGGACCAGTCCGTCAAGCTCCGGGCGGCGGCCAGGAAGGTACGCCGGGCCTTTCCGGGCGCGTAGACCTCGGACAGGGGCCTGCGGAGGTACTCCGAGACGGCCGCCGCGATCCGTCCCAGGGGGATCCGGTCCTCGGCCAGCCGAGCGCTCGGGTAGGGCGTGCCCTCCACGGCGCAGCTGGGGTCGCCCGAGACATAGGCGTGGAACGCGAAGGGGTCGGAAACCCGCGGGCGAGCAGGCGCGGCCGCCAGACCAAGGCAGTCCCGGTGCGTCGAGAAGGGCCATGCGGCCGGGCAGGCCACCAGGCGGGCCCGGCAGGGGTTGAGGTGGAGATAGCGCAGGTTGCGGCGAATGTGCTTGGGGCCGGAGAGGGCCTCGGGGGCCGGGCGGGCCGCCCACACCGCGCCCGCCTCACCCCGATGGTGGTTGCGCCACAGGGCGAATGCTCGGAGCGCCAGGTCCAAGGGCTTCGGGTCTCCCGAAGTGCTGTCCAGGTGCAGGTGGTTGGGCATCAACACCAGGCCGCGCAGGCCGGGCCCACGCAGGACGATGCGGAGCCAGAGCGCAGAGGCCTCCTCCCAGTCGGCGAAGAGACGCGTGTTGTGAACGGCGTGAGCGACGAAGGTGAACATGTGCTTGCACCCAGCATGGTCCGTGCGGCCGTTCTCAGCGGGTCGATGCAGCGCTGCTGCGCAGGGTGCCCACCAGCAAGGCCGCGAAGGGCAAGGAGGCGATGCTGTAGACCACGGAGCCGAGGAGGAGGAGGCACAGCGCGATGATCTCCCCCAGCACGATGGGCCCACCCTGGGATAGCACCATGTGGGGCATCATCAGGTGCCCTGTCCAGAAGCCGCCGGCGATCAGGCCCGTGCTGGCAAACAGTCGGGCGAAGAGGAAGGTCGTCGGGCGGTCGGCCTGAGCCAGGCAGCGGTAGGACCTGAGCGCCCCAAGGAGCGGCACCACGAGGAGCGCCGACGCCGAGGCGAGGAACACCCAGCCGGCGAGCTCGCCCGCTCCACGCGCGTTGGCGGTCAGGCACATGGCCGGGACGGACAACAGGAGCTTGGAGGCGGCGGCCACCATGCCCAGGTCGACGACTCCGAGGCCGGCTAGGCCCAGCAGATTGAGCAGGGACAGGGGTCGGACGGAGAGGATGGGATGGGGCACGGCAGGGGTGGTCATGGTGGACTCCGGAGCGGTGGGGGGAGGGCCGAGCGGCGGGGGGCGCTGTCGGACGTGGGGGGCCCACGCAAAGAGCGTTCCAGCGCAGGGATCTGCGTCAGGACGTCGTCGTTGGTGCCGGCGGGCGCCGAGACCGCCGGGTTTCCGGCGGTCGTCCGTCGGTGATCGGGACGGTCGGCCTCCATTCGCCCGTCGCCCTACGGGATACCGCCCGGCTCGGCTTCGGCAACGGCGGGGGCTCTCAACTCCGGATTGGGACGGCGAGGTGGGGAGGCAGGCGGCGTGGCGGGGGGGCGGTCGATTCTCGGGCGTCAATCCATTCACGGACGAGAATCGACCGCATACTGGTCGATACTGAGTCGTGAGACCATTCACTGCCGAGAATCGACCGAATAGCGGTCGATACTGAGTTGTGAGTTTGTTCACGACCGAGAATCGACCGTCCAGCGGCCGGCAACACGACCGCGCCGCGCTCGTGCAGTGTTTGGATCGAGCGGTCGAGGGGCTGCGGGACCGCAACGTGGCAGCGGCCTGGCGGCGCGCCACCGGCGAGGGCACCACGACCCGATCACCACGAAGGCGGTGGACAATCGGTTGGGAGTAGGGCTGAGGGGGGACGCAACCAGGTTGGACCTGACGTCCAAGCCAGTTGTGTCCTGGTTTTTGGCGCTTTGCAGGACGTAACTTGGTTGGACCCGAGGTCTAAGCCACTTACGTCAGCGGGGAGGGCCATTTTACCAGACACAAGTCGATTGGACCTTTTGTCTGATCGACTTGTGTCCGTACTTGGAGGCCACAGCCCCCAGCCGCCAGCTCGCGAGCGGCAGGTCCGCCCGCGCCCTCCCCCGCCACGCCGCCTCCCTCCCGACCTCCCCGGCCCAATCCGGGGTTGAGAGCCCCCGCCGGAGGCATCCGTTCGTTCGTCGCCCGCACAACGTGCGGTCCGCCAAGGCGAGGCGAAGGCAACCGAGCGCCCGGAGCCACCCGGACCCACGCGCAGCGCGAAGCGCGAGCATGGGGAGGATGGCGAGGACGCGACGTTGCCGAAGCCGAGCCGAGCGGTATCCCGAAGGGGCGACGGACGAATGGAGGCTACCGTCCTGAGTCTCACCCGCCTTCGAGGCAGATGACGCCGCCCATGGCGCTGTTCCACCCGACCGCGGCAAAGCCCTCGGGACAGCAGTCCTGCCAGGGTGGGATGAAGTCCGTTGACCCGTTGTCTTTCCCACTTGGGTACGAATACGCACACTCAAGGTAGGCCTTGTCGTTGTACGGATGCTCACCCGCCACATACTCTACATACACCACCGCCCGCGCCCCTCCCGCCGTCGCTGACGCACCTCCGTCCATACTTGACGACCCGTCGTCCGCCTTCGCCTCCGACCCGCCGCCACAGCCGACCGTGTAGCCCACCGTCAAGAACCCCAGCGCCAGCAGCGCCGCCGTCTTCATCACGTCCATGCACACCTCCTGTATGGGGGGCGAGCCTACCACCGCCCGACCCCCCCTTGCGACCCTCACTCCAAATACCTCACCACCACCACATCCTGCTCCACCACCCCGCCGTCCCCCTGGGTGAGCAGACAGCTATACACCCCGCTCTTCGCCCCGGACTCGATCTCGAACGCGAGCACCACCTCCTCCGCCGTCGTCTCCACCGCCCAGCAGCGGTACCCGCGGCGCGCCGCCTTGGCCGAGACCACACCGGGAACGGCGATCCGCCGCCCGAAGCCCCCCGACCCTCCGGTGGTCGGCCACACAAGCGTACCGTCGGCGGCCAGAAAGTGTCCCGGTGACGGGTCGCGGACTTCCACGGGAATGCTGACCGAATTCGCCCCCTGGCGGCACTCGACGGCCTCGGGCCAGTCGTAGGGCCAGGCGCGAGGGTCCAGCGACATCTGGACCTGCAGCGCGCCCCACTGTTCGGCGCAGCTCACGGACGGATGGGAGCTCTGCCCGGCGACGTCAGCCTCGGCCCACCGGGGCAGGTCGACCGAGGCCATGGTGCCAAACGCTCCCTGGCCGACCGGGGCGACCGGAACCTTCAGCACATCACGCCCACCCCCCCCCCTCAAAACGCCAGCC
>ERZ761602.7096-NODE-7096-length-12091-cov-6.043951_pt1 | contig 12091 bp, 5 predicted proteins | sample MGYA00512165_ERZ761602 | MGnify/ENA primary metagenome ERZ761602 (study PRJEB28899, sample SAMN02445085) | bioreactor sludge metagenome | biome: EBPR sludge; isolation source: Thorneside wastewater treatment plant | place: Australia: Brisbane, Thorneside... | reverse complement strand
CCGCCGTGCTGACCCGACGATCACCCGGGGCGATGCCCGTCGGCTGGGCAGCGGCCATCGTCGTTGCACTGTCGGCGCTCGTACTGCAATGGGCAACCGGCCGCATCCTGTTCCAGGCGGATGCACTCCTGGTCGCGCTGTTTCTGCTCGCATTCGCGCTGGCCCTGTGGCTGGGTTCGACGCGAGACTCGGGGCACGACGCAGGGGACGGGCGCGCCTGCACGGAACCGCTGGCACTAGGCATCGCCGCTGCGGCACTGCTGTCCGCCGCCATCGCCCTGTTCCAGTGGACCGGCGCGCTGCACCTCGGCATCTGGATGGCCGACCTGCCGCCGGGTGCCCGACCTTTCGGCAACGTCGCGCAGCCCAACCACCTGTGCACGATCGCCTTCCTCGGCATCACGTCGGTCGCCCTGCTACGCGAAGCCGGTCGCCTGGGTGCCGTCGGTTTCTGGCTGGCGTCGTCGCTGCTGGTGTTCACGATGGTGATGAGCGGTTCGCGCACCGGTTGGCTGCAGTTCGGCGTGGCACTCGCCCTGCTGGCGTTCGCGTCGCGCCGCACCGGCTCGCACGTGCGGCCGGCGCAGTTCGCGTTGCTCGCCGGGCTGTACGTGGTGCTGAGCCTCGCCTGGCCGACCATCAACGAGCTCGCGATGCTCAGCGGCGACCGTTCGCTCGCCGACCCCCTGGCCGGCTCCGGGCGCGAACTGCTGTGGCCGGCCCTGCTGGACGCCGTGTGGCGCGAACCCTGCCTGGGCTACGGCTGGCAGCAGATGGTGCTGGCCCAGCAGGCCGTGGCCCTGGACCACCCAGCGATCCTGCGCCACTTCGAATACAGCCACAACTTGGTCCTGGACCTGCTGGTGTGGGTCGGGCTCCCGTTCGGCCTGCTGATCGTGCTGCTGTCGGGGTGGGCGCTCTGGCGCCAGATGGCGCAATTGACCGACGCCCGAGCGCTCTGGCTGCTGGCGGGGGTGCTTGGCGTCGCGATGCATGCGATGCTGGAGTACCCGCTCGCGTACGCCTACTTCCTGTTGCCGGTCGGCCTGATGCTCGGCGCCGCGCACGCATTGACGCCCGGCGCGCGCAGCATCGTGCTGCCGCGCTGGGTGCTTCCCGCGGGCGCCGTGCCTCTGCTGGTGCTGCTGGCACTGATTGCGGTGGATTATCTGAAGGCCGAACAGAACTACCGCATGTTGCGCCTGGAAAGTGCACGCATCGGCGTGACGAGGCTCGAGACACCCGCGCCGGACCTCCTGTTGCTGGACCAGTTGCAGGCATTCCTTTCGTTCGCGCGCAGCGAAGCGGTGCCGGACATGTCGCTAGCAGAGGTCGAGACGATGCGCCGCGTCGCCGAGCGCTTCGCCTACCCTCCCGCGATGTTCCGCTACGCGCTGGCCGCCGGTCTCAACGGGCAGCCGGCAATGGCCGAGCGGACGATCGCGCGCCTGTGCCGCATGCACGCACCCGCGCGCTGCGACGAAGCCATCGACGGCTGGCAGATGGCGCGCACGAAGTACCCGCAACTGCAGCCGCTGCCGGCGTCGGTGCGGCCCTAGTCCGCGGCGATCCACCCCGAGGGGGGCTTGCTAGCATCGCGGGCCTTGCCGACCCTCAACGCCGCTCCGCCCGCGTCCGCGCCGCCCGCGTTCGTTGCGGTCAACTTGCAGCACCGGGCTGGGCCGGTTAGGGGATGAGGCCGCAGGTGGGCAGTTCGTGGTGCCTGCCGTCGCGCGCGCAGGGTTCGGACAGCTGCTGTCTAGCGGGCACTTCGCGGGCGATGGCGGCGCGGCTGGCGCTCGTCGCCGTGCCGCCCGGCTACTGCCGGAACGGATCGACAACCGTCAGCGACTCGATGCGCTGCCCATGCTGTAGATCCTCGGTGAGCAGCCGCGTGCAGCCCGCCGTCAGCGCAGCGGCAACGATCAGCGCGTCGTAGAAGCCGAAGCGCCAGCGCTCCTGCACGTCCAGCGCGCGGCGGTACAGGTCGGTGCTGGCGCCCAGCTGCATCAGCGGCTCGAGGACCGCGTCCAGGTAGTCCCGGGCCTGCTGCGGCGACAGGGGCACCCGCGCCTTGCTGCAGGCCACGTTCAGGAACTCCTGCACGACCTGGTAACTGATGCAGGCGTCGCGGGTGAGCAGCGCATCGCGGACGATGGCTTCGGCCCGCGCGTGCTTGCGCGGGTCGCTGGCGTCGAGGTGGTAGACGAAGACGTTGGTGTCGATGAAGGTGCTAGCGCGCATTCCGCTCGCCCCGCGACAGGCGCTGGCCGACCTGCAGCTGGCCGCGCAGCCCGGCCATCAACTTCTCGTACTGGCGCAGCCGCGGTTGCGCCTGCGCATAGTCGGCCAGCCAGCGGCGGAACTGCTCGTTGAGCGTGGTCTGCTCGGACCGCGCCCGCTCGCGCGCTGTGGCGATCAGCTGTTCGTCGGCGCTCAGCGTGATGTTCTTCATGGCGAACATTGGTTCAGTGTGCACTGACGCAGTGTACACGAGTGCCGCATATTGACGTACCGGCAGGCCGGCACGCCGCAGCGGTGGCCGCGCGGGTCTTCAGGCTGCCTGGGGGCACGCGCCGCAATCGCTGCCGGTCAGGCGAAACGGCCCACCTCAGCTAGCATGCCGGCCGCCGCACCTGATGCGGCAACCGGCTTCACCACCTTTGCCTTGTCGGCTCACCCTGCTTTTGCCGCCGGGCGCATCGCGCCCGCCGCGCTGGCGCTCGCCATCGCCGCCGCCACCCTCCCCGCGCTGCTGGCCTGGAATGTCTCCCCGTCGCCGACCTTCCTGAACCAAGCGCTGGCGCTGGCGCTGTGGGGGGCCTTGGTTGCCGTCGGCGCGCCGGCATCGCCGGGCCGCGGTCCCTGGGCGCTGTGGACAGCGCTGGCGCTCACGGCAGCGGCCGCCGCCTGGTCCTGGGGACCGGGGGCGCTGCCCGGCAGCCTGGCATGGTCGGCGATCGGCCTGGCCGCCGCCGCCGCGCTGCTGGCCGCCGCCGGCGCCGGCATGCGGCGCGGCGGCGCCGGCGCCGCGCTGTTCGCCGCCTTCTGCTGGGGCTGGCTGGTCGCCGGCGTGCTGAGTGCCCTGGTGGCGCTGGTGCAGGTCTTCGCGCCGGCGCTGGCCGACGGTGACCTGATCGCGCGCTCCGGCTTCGCGGGCCGCGCGGTCGGCAACCTGCGCCAGCCCAACCACCTGTCGACCCTGCTGCTGTGGGCCTGCATCGCGACGATCGCGTTGGCCGAACTGGGCCGTCTGCCGCGGCGGGCGGCATGGCCGCTGCTGGCGCTGCTGGTCTTCGCGGTGGCACTGACCGGTTCGCGCACCGGCTTCGTCGGCGCGCTGCTGGTCGGCGCCTGGGCGCTGGCCGACGGCCGGCTGTCGCGCGCCGGCCGCGGGCTGGCGCTGGCGGTGCCGGCGCTGTTCGGGCTGGCCTGGGCGCTGCTGGCGGTCTGGGCGCGACTCTCGGAGCACGCCCTGGGTGCGGCGTCGCGCAGCGGCGAGGGCGACCTGTCGAGTTCGCGCTTCGCGATCTGGTCCAACACGCTGGCGCTGATCCGCGAGCAGCCCTGGACGGGTGTCGGTTTCGGCGAATTCAACCTCGCCTGGACCCTGACGCCGTTTCCCGGCCGCCCGACCGCCTTCTTCGACCACACGCACAACCTGCCGCTGCACCTGCTGGTGGAACTGGGCCTGCCGCTGGGCGCGGCCGTGCTGGCGCTGCTGGTCTGGGCATTGTGGCGCGGCGTCGCCCGGGCGCGGCAGGCGGCGGGCGATGCCGGCACCGCGGCGCGCGCGGCGCTGATGTTCGTGCTGATGGTCGGGCTGCACAGCCTGCTCGAATATCCGCTGTGGTACGCCTACTTCCTGCTGCCGGCGGCCTGGGCCTGGGGGTTCGCGCTGGGTGGAGGCGTCGGCGCGCCGGCGGCCGCGGCAGCGGACGGCCGCGCGTCGCGCGCGTGGGCGGCGGGCGGCATCGTGCTGGCCGTCGTGGCCGCGGCGGCGGTGGCCGACTATGCGCGCGTGGCCGCCATCTTCCTCGCGCGGCCGGGCCTGGCGCCGCTGGAGCAGCGCATCGAGGCCGGCCGCCGCAGCGCGCTGTTCGCCCACCATGCCGACTATGCGCGGGTCACCGCCGGCGGCCCCGAGCGCACGCCGGCGGCGACCGCGGACTTCGCGCGCACCGTGCACTACCTGCTGGACACGCGGCTGATGATCGCCTGGTCGCGTGCGCTCGCCGCCGAAGGCCGGCTCGACGAGGCACGCCATGTCGCGGCGCGCCTGCGCGAATTCCGCAAGCCCGAGGCCGAGGCCTTCTTCGCGCCGTGCAAGGACGCGGCGGGCGCGGCCGACGCCTTCCAGTGCCAGCCGCCTGCGCGGCCGGTGCACTGGCGCGAGTTGCTGCGCGGGTAAGGGCCCCGCGCGCGCCGTCGCGCCGCAGTCCCCGCCGTCGCGCTTCAGTCCGCGCCGCTGCCCGCCGCCACCCAGGCGCCCGACTTCCCGCCGCGCTTCTCCAGCAGGCGGATGTCGGTCATCACCATGCCGCGGTCGGCGGCCTTGAGCATGTCGTAGACGGTCAGCAGACCCACCTGCACGGCGGTCAGCGCCTCCATCTCGACGCCGGTGCGGCCCAGTGTCTCCACGGTCGCGGTGCAGCGCAGCTCGCTCGCGGCGTCGTCGACCTCGAAGTCCACCGCCACGCGCGTGATCGGCAGCGGGTGGCACAGCGGAATCAGGTCCGCCGTGCGCTTGGCGCCCTGGATGGCCGCGATGCGCGCGATGGCGATCACGTCGCCCTTCTTCGCCTGGCCCTCGCGTACCAGCGCCAGCGTGGCCGGCAGCATGCGGATGCGCCCGGCCGCCACCGCGACGCGGTGCGTGACGTCCTTGGCCGCCACGTCCACCATGTGGGCCTGGCCGGCGGTGTCGAAGTGGGTCAGCGGGGAGCTCATCGCGCAGCAAAGTCCAGCAACATCTTGATGTCATCATTGTCCTGCGGAACGCCGCCGCGCGGCCGCGCTCCAACCGGGTCCGCCTGCCGACCCGTCCACTCACGCGCCCGACACCCGTCCGCCCCTTGACCCGGCCTGCCCACCCCTCCTGCCACCCGCGCGCAGCCTCCTGGCGCCGCCGCGTGCAGCGCGGCACCAGCACCCTGCTCGTGGCCGCGCTGGTCTGGGCGCCGCCGCTGCACGCGCAGGGCCCCGGCGCCGTACCAGGGCCCGTGCGCCTGCCGGCGCTGGGCGAGTCGGCCTCGGAGGACCTCACGGTCGGCGCCGAGCGCCGCATCGGCGACCAGATCATGCTGGAAGGCCGGCGCGACCCGGCCTACCTGGACGACCCGGTGCTGCTGTCCTACCTGCAGTCGCTGTGGGCGCCGCTGGTCGCCGCGGCGCGCGACCGCGGCGACATCGGCGCCGACACCGGCCCGCTGTTCGCCTGGGAGGTCTTCCTGCTGCGCGACCGCAGCGTCAACGCCTTCGCGCTGCCCGGCGGCTATGTCGGCATGCACCTGGGCATGATCGCGCTGGCCACCTCCAGCGACCAGATCGCCTCGGTGCTGGCGCACGAGCTGGTGCATGTCACGCAGCGCCACATCGCGCGCAGCATCGCGCCGGCGCAGCGCGCCTCGCTGCTGGGCCTGGCGGCGCTGCTGCTGGGCATCATCGCGGCCAGCCGCACCGGCAACTCGGACTTCGCCAGCGCCGGCATCATGGCCGGGCAGGGCGCGGCCATCCAGGGCCAGCTCAATTTCTCGCGCGACATGGAGCGCGAGGCCGACCGCATCGGCTACGGCCTGCTGGCCAGCGCCGGCTTCGACACCGGCGGCATGGGCGCGATGTTCGAGCGCCTGGACGGCGCCACGCGGCTGGCCGACAACAACAGCTTCCCCTACCTGCGCAGCCACCCGCTGACCGTGGACCGCATCAGCGAGGCGCGCAACCGCAGCCTGATGGACGGCGGCAGCCGCGTCGCGCCGCCGCAGTTCCTGCACAGCCTGATGCAGGCGCGCGCGCGCGTGCTGATGGACGAGAGCGCGCAGGCGCTGCAGCGTCTCAACGGCGAGACCTCGTCGCCCGAGCCGGCCGACCAGGCGCAGGCACTGTATGCCGGCGCGCTGGCGGCCTCGAAGCTGAACGACCACGATCGCGCCGAGCGCCAAGCCGCCGAGGCGCTGGCGCTGGCGCGCGCCGCCCCCCGGCGCGAGCCGGCGGCCGAGCGCCTGCTGCACCTGCTGCAGGCCCAGGTGCGGCTGGCGCGCGGCGACGCCCGCGGCGCGGCGCAGGCGCTGCAGGCCCTGGACAGCGCGCCGCCCGCGGGCGCGTCCGGCATCGGCGAGCGCGCCGAACTGCTGCTGCGCGCGCAGGCGCAGGTGGCGCTGCAGCGGCTGCAGCCGGGTCACGACCCGGCCGCGCTGCGGCGCAGCGCCGAGACGCTGCAGACCTGGCTGGCCGACGTGCCGCAGGATGCGCTGGTCTGGGAGCAGCTCGCGGTCGCGACCGATGCGCTGGGCCTCAAGCTGCGCTCGATGCGCGCCGCCGCCGAGGCACGTGCCGCCGTCGGCGACCTCACCGGCGCCATCGACCGCCTGCGCGCGGCGCAGGCCGCGGCGCGCGGCGCCAGCGGGCAGGACTTCATCGAGGCCTCGGTGATCGACGCGCGCCTGCGCCAGCTCGCGACGCAGCGGCGCCAGCTCGCGCTGGAAGCGCGCGGCCGCGGCGTGCCGGGCGACGAACCCCAGTAGTCGACGGCGCCGCCGGGCGGCCTTGTTCCGCGGGCCGGGCCCATGTGCGCGCCCTGCATGGCGTGCGCCCCGTTGTCCCCGCAGAATGTGCCGACGGGAGGTGCCATGGGACCAGGGCAGCGGCGGGGTCGACAAGGCGGTGCGCAGTGCCGCGATGCAGCCATGCGCGCTACGCGCCCGGCGACGAAGCCTCTGCTGACCGGGGCCGCGATGGTCGCGGCGCTGCTGCTTGCCGCCGGCGCCGCGCAGGCGGCGCGCGTGGTGTCGGTCTCGCCGCAGGGCGAAGTCGCCGAGGTGCGCCAGGTCGTGCTGCGCTTCAGCGAGGCCGTCGTCGCCGCCGGCGACGCGCGTGCGCCGGCACCGTTCACGCTGCAGTGCAACGGCCAGGCGCCGGCCGCCGATGCGCGCTGGGCCAGCGACCGCCAGTGGCTGCTGGACCTGCGCGAGCCGCTGGCCGCCGGCCAGCGCTGCACGCTGCAGGCGGCGCCGGGTTTCGTGCCCTTGTCCGGGGCCTGGCAGGGGACCACGCGCTTTGCCTTCAGCACCGGCGCGCCGGCGATCGTTGCGGTGCAGCCCACCCCGGGCACGCGCATCGAGGAGGACCAGCACTTCCTGCTGCGCCTGAACGGCGCCGCCACGCCGCAGAGCGTGCTGTCGTCGGCCTGGTGCGAGGTGCAGGGGCTGGGCGAGCGCATCCCGCTGCGCATCGTCGACGGCGCGCCGCGCGTGCAGCTGCTGCGCCAGCGCTGGCGCGCGCCGGACGACGCACGCACGCTGCTCGTGGCCTGCGCGCAGGCCTTCGCGCCGGAGGCCGGCGTGCGCCTGGTCTGGGGGCCGGGCATCACCGCGGCCGACCGGGACAGCGATGCGCCGGCGCTGGTGTCGCGGCGCACGCAGCGCTTCCAGTGGACGGTGCGGCCGCGCCTGCTGGCCGAGTTCTCGTGCGAACGCGAGAGCGCGAACCAGCCCTGCCTGCCGCTGCGCCCGCTGGTCGTGCGCTTCAACGCGCCGGTGCCGCGTGCGCTGGCGGCCGGCGCCCGCCTGCAGCCGCTGGACGCCGCCGGCTCGCCCGCCGGTGCCGCGATCGCGCCGCGGCCCGAGCCCGATGCGCGCAGCGACACGCTGACCGAACTGCGCTTCGCGGCGCCGCTGCCCGAGAACACGCGCTTTCGCCTCACGCTGCCCGAGACCCTGCGCGACGACGCCGGGCGCGCGCTCGGCAACGCCGGCAGCTTTCCGCTGACCGTGGCCACCGGCGCGCTGCCGCCGCTGGCGAAGTTCGCCGCCGCACCCTTCGGCCTCCTGGAGGCCGGGTCGGGGCCCGACGGCGGCGCGCTGCTGCCGATGACGCTGCGCCTGGTGCAGGCCGACCTCGCCGGCGCCTCCACCGGCGGCGCGCTGCGCTTCAAGCGCCTGGGCCCCGAGACCGACGACGCGACGCTGCTGCGCTGGATCCACCGCCTGCAGGCCGACCACGCGCGCCAGTCCGAGTCGCGCCGGCAGCCGCTGCTGGCCGCCGAGGACGGCGTGCAGCGCAGTGAGCTGCCGCGCTTCGACGAACGCGAGCCGCGTGCCACCGAGGTCGTCGGCGTGCCGCTGCGCGAACGCGGCATGCATGTCGTCGAGGCCGAGTCGCGTGTGCTCGGCCGGTCGCTGCTGGCGCAGGCGGCGCCGATGTACGTGCGCACCGGCGTGCTGGTCACCAACCTGGGCGTGCACTTCAAGCGCGGGCGCAGCTCCAGCCTGGTCTGGGTCACCTCGCTGGACCGCGGCCGGCCGGTGCGCGGCGCCGCGGTGGCGGTCAACGACTGCCGCGGCCGGCCGCTGTGGAGCGGCCCCACCGACGCGAACGGCCTCGCGCGCATCCCGCGCGGCTTTGACGACGAGGCATGGTCGGACGAGGAGTCCGAACGCTGCCCCGGCCGCGGCGGCTACTTCGTCACCGCGCGCAGCGCCGGCGACCTGGGCTTCGTCTTCAGCGACTGGCAGCGCGGCATCGAGCCCTGGCGCTTCAACCAGCCGCTGGGCCGCGGCAGCGAGCCCGACCGCGTCGTGCACACGGTTTTCGACCGCACGCTGCTGCGCCGTGGCGACACGGTCTCGATGAAGCATTTCGTGCGCGAGCAGACCGAGGCCGGGCTCGCGCTGCCCGACGTGGCGACGCTGCCCGACGAACTGCGCCTGGTGCATGTCGGCAGCGGCACCGAGGTCCGCCTGCCGCTGGCCTGGCCGCGCGGCGCCCGCGCGGCGGAGAGCCGATGGGCCATCCCGCGCACCGCGGCGCTGGGCAGCTACGACGTGCTGCTGCAGCGCGGCGACCGGCAGTGGGCCGCCGGCAGCCTGCGCGTGGAGGCCTTCCGCGTGCCGCTGGTCGATGCGCGCCTGTCCGCGCCGGCCGGGCCGCTGATCGCGCCGCAGACGCTGACGCTGGACGCGCAGCTCAATGCCTTCGCCGGCGGGCCGCTGGCCGGGCAGGCGCTGACGCTGTCGGCGCTGCTGCGCCCGCGCCTGCCCCGCTTCGCGGGCTGGGACGGTTTCAGCTTCGAGGCGCCCACGCCGCCGGGCCACGTTGAACGCGAGGCCGACGCCGAGGACGGCGCCGGCGACGGCGCGCGCCTCGTGGCGCAGCGGCTGCCGGCGAGCACCGACGCGCAGGGCGCGGCACGCATCACGATCCCGGCCCTGCCGGCGCTGGACGGGCCGGCGGAGCTGGTGGCCGAGCTGGGCTTCAGCGACCCCGCGGGCGAGGTGCAGACGGTCTCGCAGCGCCTGCCGCTGTGGCCGGCGGCGGTGGTCGCTGCGCTGCGCGTGCCCGACTGGACAGCGGCGCGCGGCGAGGCCGCGGTCAGCGCCGCCGTGCTGTCCACCGAGGGTCGGCCGCTGGCCGGCCGCGAGATCGAGGTGCTCGGCCGCGCGCACCAGACGCTGTCCACGCGCCGGCGCATCGTCGGCGGCTTCTATGCCTACGACAACCGGCGCGAGACGCGCGAGCTCGGCGTGCTCTGCCGCGGCCGCAGCGACGCGCAGGGCCGGCTGCACTGCACGGTGAAGCTGCAGGCCAGCGGCCAGGTCGAGCTCGTCGCGCGCACGCAGGACGATGCCGGCCGCACGAGCCAGGCCGCGGCCACGCTGTGGGCGGTGGGCGAGGGCGAGGGCTGGTTTGCGCAGGGCGACGACGACCGCATCGACGTGCTGCCCGAGCAGCGCGAGGTGGCGCCCGGCCAGACCGCGCGGCTGCAGGTGCGCATGCCCTTCCGCCAGGCCAGCGCGCTGGTCAGCGTCGAGCGCGAGGGCGTGATCGACACCCGTGTCGTCACGCTGACCGGGCGCGAGCCGGTGATCGAGCTGCCGGTGCCGCGGGTCGCCGGCAGCGATGCGCGGTCCTGGGCGCCCAATGTCTATGTCAGCGTGCTCGTGCTGCGCGGCCGCCTGCGCGAGGCGCCGTGGTGGTCGATCTTCACCTGGGGCTGGCGCGACCCGGCCGACTGGTGGCGCGCCTTCCGCCACGAGGCCGCGGACTGGCGCGCGCCGACCGCGCTGGCCGACCTCGCGAAGCCGGCCTTCCGGCTCGGTGTCGCGCAGCTCGTGGTCGGCCGCGACGAGCAGCGGCTGGACGTCAGCGTGACGCCGGTGAAGTCGCAGGCCGCACCGCGCGAGACCGTGCGCACCAGCGTGCAGGTGCTGCACCAGGGCCGGCCGCTGGCCGGCGCCGAGGTGGCGTTCGCCGCCGTCGACGAAGGCCTGCTCGCGCTGGCGCCGAACGAGTCGTGGAACCTGCTCGAGGGCCTGTGGCGCACGCGGCCCTGGGGCGTCGAGACCGCCACCGCGCAGGGCGAGGTCATCGGCCGCCGTCACTTCGGCCGCAAGGCGCTGCCGCCGGGCGGCGGCGGCGGGCGCAACCCGACACGCGAGCTGTTCGACACGCTGGCGCTGTGGCGCGGCACGGTGGCGCTGGACGCGCAGGGCCGCGCGACCATCGACGTGCCGATGAACGACTCGCTGACGAGCTTCCGCCTCGTCGCCATCGCCGACGACGGCGGCCAGCGCTTCGGCCTGGGCAGCGCCGTCGTGCGCGTCACGCAGGACCTGCAGATGCTGCCCGGCATCGCGCCGCTGGCGCGCGAGGGCGACCGCTTCGAGGCCGGCTTCACGCTGCGCAATGCGACGACACGCGCGATGAGCGTGCGCGCCACGCTGGCCGGGCGGGCCGGCGAGGGCGCCAGCGGGCCGCCGCTGGCCTTCGCGCCGCAGACCGTGCAGCTCGCCGCCGGCGCCGCGGTGGAGGTGCGCTGGCCGGTCGAGGTGCCGGCAGGCGCGACGCGCATCGAGTGGGAGGCCGGCGTCGAGGAAAGCGCCGCGGACGCGACCGCGGCGCGCGACCGCGTGCGCGTCGTGCAGGCGGTGCTGCCGGCGGTGCCGCTGCGCGTCACGCAGTCCTGGCTGCAGCCGCTGGAGGGAACACTCGCGCTGCCGATCGCGCCGCCGCCCGGTGCGCTGCCGGGCAGCGGCGGCATCGTCGTCGGCCTGCAGCCACGGCTGTCCGGCGCGCTGCCGGGCCTGCGGCGCTGGTTCGAGCGCTACCCGTATACCTGCCTGGAGCAGCAGGTCTCGCGCGCGATCGCGCTCGACGACGGCGCGGCCTGGAACGCGCTGCGCGACGAGATCACCGGCTACCTCGACGAGGACGGCCTGGCCGACTACTTCCCGCCCGACGCCACCAGGCCGGCGCGCGGCAGCGACCGCCTGACCGCGCACCTGCTCGCGGTGGCGCAGGCGGCCGGCCGCGACTGGCCGGCGCCGGCGCTGGAGGCCATGCTGGGCGGCCTCGCGGCCTTCGTCGACGGCCGCATCGAGCGCCGCTTCGCCGCGCCGCGCGCCGACCTGGACGTGCGTAAGCTCGCCGCGCTGGCCGCGCTGGCGCGCCACGGCCGCGCCGGCGTGCGCCAGTGGGGCGCGATCCCGTTCACGCCGGCGGTCTGGCCGAGCTCGGCGCTGCTCGACGCCTGGACCGTGCTCGAGGCGCTGCCCGCGGCGCCGCAGCGTGCGGCGCGGCTGGCCGAGCTGCAGCGCCTGCTGCGTTCACGGCTCCAGGCCGACGGCCAGGCCCTCGTCTTCAGCACCGAGGCGGCCGACGACTGGTGGTGGCTGATGGACGGCGCCGATGCGAATGCGGTGCGCCTGCTGCTGGCCGCCGTCGATGCGCCGGCCTGGCGCGACGAGGTGCCGCGCCTGGTGGGCGGCGCGCTGGTGCGCCAGCGCGGCGGCGCCTGGTCGACGACGACGGCGAATGTCTGGGGCGTGCTCGCGCTGCAGCGCTTCGGCGCCGTCTTCGAGGCGCAGCCGGTGGC